>Ga0111538_10004587_pt1 | contig 19145 bp, 13 predicted proteins | sample SoiMethybrSBSTD1_FD_79669 | JGI IMG/M metagenome (GOLD analysis project Ga0111538, IMG submission 79669) | Bulk soil microbial communities from a Populus tree surrounding site in Tennessee, USA - Soil MetaG P. TD hybrid SBSTD1 (version 2)... | ecosystem: Environmental > Terrestrial > Soil >...
CGCCGGCCTCGGCGTGGCGGCAGGCCGGAGACCGCGGCTATGCCTACGCACTCGCCGCCCTCGGCGCCTCTCCGGAGGGCGCGCTGCTCGGGCTGTTCCCTCGCAATCTCAGCGTCACCGACATCGACCTCGTGGGCGACGAGGATGCTGCCTCCGACAGGCCCTCCATCAACCTGCGCGGGCGCGACTTGCGCTTCGCGAGGCTCGATCGCGCCGGCCTACACCGTGCCGATCTGACGGGGGCCAATCTGGAGGGCGCCAGCCTCGCCGGCACCGATCTGCGCGGCGCCTTTATGGGCTGCGCCGATCTCAATCACCTGCTGCTTGCAGACAGCCGCCGCGGCGCCGGCTGCACCCACGCACGCGGCAGCGACCTGCTGAAGGCCAGACTTGCGGGCGCCAGGATGGCCGGAATCGATTTGCGCGGCGCACGGCTCGACGAGGCCCGGATGGAGGGCACCAAGCTCGCTCACGCGCTGATGAGCGGGGCAAGCCTCGCCCGCGCCAACCTCGACAGGGCCGATCTGTCGGGCGCCTGGCTGCAGGGAGCCAGCTTCAAGCTGGCCTCGCTGCAGGGCGCCGACCTCTCCGACGCCAGGTCGCAGATGGCCGACTTCGGCGCCGCACTCCTGCAAGGGGCGAACCTGTCGCGCGCAGGCCTCGAGGCGGCAAGCCTGCGCGGGGCCGACCTCGAAGGCACCAGCCTGCAGCTGGCGCGGCTGCAAGGTGCGGACCTGTCGGGCGCGCGGATGCAGGCAAGCGACCTCAAGGGCACTCAGGTGTGGCGCACCAAGCCGCCTGGAAGCGACGGCCCGGCGTTGGCCGACCTCTCGCAGATCGCGCTGCAGCCGCCGACCGAGGATGCGCTGACCGCCTTTGGCGCCTCGCTCGCCAAGCTCGAGAACGCCGCGCTCAAGACGAGGCTCACCGACGCCATCGCCGCGCTCTCGAACGCCACGCAAAGCGCCGCCTGGGCGACATCGCCGGAGCAGCAGCTGTGGGTGAGCTTTGCCAAGTCCGGCGAGGCGACCGTTGCCGACACCTACAAGTCGCGTCTCACCGATCACCTGGCGCGGCTGATGTGCCGGCCGCGCTTTGCCGACGGCGCCGTCGCAACCGGCCTCGCGCGGCGGGCAATCACCCAAGGCTTCCGGGGCGACGTTCCGGCCCTCTACGACCGGCTGAAATCCGCGGATTGCCCCGCTGCCGCGGCAGTCAGCCCCGACACACTGCGCGAACTCGCGACCGCGGCCGAGGCCTTGCGCGAGACGGCTCCTCCCGCACTGACCCAGGCACGCAATCCCTGAAGGTCAAGGGAACAGCGGCCTTGCATGCGGGGGCGAGCGGCCCACTTGCGGGTGAGCCGCGAATGCGCTAGCTTGGAACATAATAAGAACGATACTGGCTCGGCGGAGCCCATGCGGCGGCGAGCTGGGGAAGCCGTGGACAAGCGGCCGACGGCCCGCGCGCCGATCCGGGCCCCGGGCTAACCTCGCGCCAGATTCGTTCGTGCCGCCCCCAAGCGGCGAGTTCTGAAAGGAGTGCCAGCATGGCCGGTTCCGTCAACAAGGTGATCCTGGTCGGCAACCTCGGCAGGGACCCCGAAATCCGCCGCACCCAGGATGGCCGCCCCATCGCCAATCTGCGCATCGCCACCACCGAGACCTGGCGCGACAAGGCCACGGGTGAGCGCCGCGAGAAGACCGAATGGCATACGGTCGTCATCTTCAACGAGGGCCTCTGCCGGGTGGCGGAGCAGTACCTCAAGAAGGGCGCCAAGGTGTACGTCGAGGGCCAGCTGCAGACGCGCAAGTGGCAGGGCCAGGACGGCCAGGACCGCTATTCGACCGAGGTGGTGCTGCAGAACTTCAACGGGCAGCTCACCATGCTCGACGGACGCAGCGGCGCGGGCGCCGGCGCCGGCATGCAGGAGGATGACCAGGCCGGCTACGCGCCGTCACCGTCCAACGGCAACGGCGGCGCGAAGCGCGGCGGGTCCTCGGGGAGCAAGAACTTCGACAAGCCGGTCGACGACGAGATCCCGTTCTGAAGCTGCCGGGCGCGGACGCAAGAGGTCAGCGCGCGCTGCCTGCGGGCGCGGCCTCCGATCATGGCCCCTGGATCCCGGCTCTGCGCGTCATGCCGAAGGCATGCTTCCAGCATGACGCGCTCCGGCCGGGATGACAATCGTGCGCCGGATCGCAGACGTCAGATGTCCCTGAAGTCGCCGTGGCGGCCCTTGCCCTGGGCGAAGCGCGTTGCCCCCGCCATGCCTTCGGCCTTGACGATGCCGGCGCTCGTTTCCCATTCGCTCTCCAGGCCCGCGCGTACCGACTTGCCCCAGGCGCGGTAGGCGGACAGACGATCGGAGCGCACGCACGCCTGCGGGAAGCGGGCGATCTCCTGCGCCATCGCCTCGGCCGCCTCGCGCGCCTTGCCGTGGGGGACGACGCGCTCGCACAGGCCGATGCGATAGCTCTCCTCGGCCGTGACCTTGCGGCCCGTGAGGATGATGTCCATCGCCTTGCCCATGCCGACGAGCCTGGGCAGGCGCACCGTGCCGCCGTCGATCAGCGGTACGCCCCAGCGGCGGCAGTAGACACCGAAGTAGGCGCTCTCGGCCATCACGCGCACGTCCGCCCACATGGCAAGCTCCATACCGCCGGCGACCGCGGGGCCCTCGACGGCAGCGATGACGGGCTTGGAAAGCTCCAGACGCGAAGGGCCGAGAGGTCCGCGCGGGGCCTTGCCGCCGTCGCCGGGGAAGTCGAGGGCTTTGACGGGGTTGGCCTGGTCGAGGCTCGAGACCGATTTCAGGTCCCAGCCGGCGCAAAAGGCGCCGCCCTCGCCCCAGAACACGGCGACGTCGGCCGAAGGCTCGGCATCGAACTGCTCGAAGGCGGCCACGAGGTCATCGGCGCTCTTGGGATCCATGGCGTTGCGCGCCTCGAACCGGCTGTGAATGACAGTCCAGACGCTGCCGGACTTCTCGATGCGGACGCTCATGTTTCCTCCTTGCTGAATTCTGTCATCCCGGACGTCGCGCAGCGATGATCCGGGACCCAGCGCCACAATCGCGCGCAGCGCCGGCGGACCTGGGTTCCGGACATTTCGCTTCGCGAAATTCCGGAATGACAACCATACTGCGGAGGGACAGAGCAAGCGCCTCTGCATGGGAGGACACATGGCGAACGTTGCGGACTACATGACGGTCGAGGCGACCTTGCCGCACGACAGCACAAACGCGGTGCTCGTCGGACGCGTGTGGCGGCCCGAGGTCGGGGGGCCGGCGGTCGTTGCGGTGCGGGACGGAGATCTTTTCGACATCTCGCGGACTGCGGCGACCGTGCGCGATCTGGCCGAAATGCCCGACGCGGCGAGGCTGGTCCGCGAGGGCAAAGGCGAGCGCATCGGCGCGCTTGCCGACATTCTCGCCAACACGCCGGAGGCCGGGCGCGTTGCGGATAGGCCATGGCTGCTGGCGCCGATCGACCTGCAGGCGGTGAAAGCCGCGGGCGTGACCTTCCCGCTCTCCATGCTGGAGCGCGTGATCGAGGAGCAGGCGCGCGGGGCGCCGGAGAGGGCGGAGGCGATCCGCAAGAGCATCGCCGGGACGCTCGGCGGCAATCTCGCCAGGCTGGTGCCGGGAAGCAAGGAGGCAGCCGAGCTCAAGCGCGTGCTGATCGAGCAAGGGGCGTGGTCGCAATACCTGGAAGTCGGCATCGGGCCGGATGCGGAGATCTTCACCAAGTGCCAGCCGATGGCGGCAGTGGGCCACGGCATGGAGGCGGGGCTGCATCCGATCTCCACCTGGAACAACCCCGAGCCGGAGGTGGTGCTGGTGGTGAGCTCCGCCGGCGCCATTGTCGGCGCCACGCTCGGCAACGACGTCAACCTGCGCGACGTGGAGGGCCGCTCGGCGCTGCTGCTGTCGAAGGCCAAGGACAACAACGCGTCGACCGCCATCGGGCCGTTCATCCGCCTGTTCGACGGCAGCTTCACGCTGGATACGGTGCGACGCGTCGAGGTGAGCCTGAAGGTTGCCGGCGAGGACGGCTTCATGCTGGAGGGGCATTCCTCCATGAGCGCGATTGCGCGCGACCCCGCCGACATCGTGGCGCAGATGCTGGGGCGGCATCACCAGTATCCCGACGGGGCCGTGCTCTACCTCGGCACCATGTTCGCGCCGGTGAAGGACCGCGGCGCCAAGGGCCAGGGCTTCACGCACAGGAAAGGGGACGTGACCACCATCTCGGCGCCGGAACTGGGGCTGCTCGCCAACCGCATGACGCTGTCGACCGAGGCGCGGCCCTGGGCGTTCGGGACGGGTGCGCTGATGAAGAACCTCGCGCAGCGCGGGCTGCTGTGATGCACTGGACGCGAGCGCCGTCGATCTTCGGCCATGCCGCGCTTGCTTCCCCTCCCCTTTGCGGGGAGGGGAGAGGGGTGGGGGTTGCCTCCGGAACGAACCTCAGCAGAGACGCAAGTTCATAGCGGCGGCTGATGGCGAACCTGCGCATTCGATACCCCCGCCCCGACCCCTCCCCGCAAGGGCGAAAGGGCGTTGCGGCACGGTCTTGGCATTGATTGCGCACCGCGTTCCGTGGAAGAAGCGATGGTGACGATCTCAACGGACCCCCCCATGACCAAGCCACTTGCCGGACTGCTCGTGCTGTCGCTGGACCAGGCGGTGGCGGCGCCGCTGACGAGCCGCAAGCTCGCCGATGCGGGCGCGCGCGTCATCAAGCTGGAGCGGCCCGAGGGCGACTTCGCCCGCGCCTACGACAGCATCGTCAAGGGACAGTGCACGCACTTCGTGTGGCTCAACCGCGGCAAGGAGTCGGTCGTCGCCGATCTCACCAAGCCGGAGGACAAGGCCCTGTTCGAGGCGATCGTGGCCAAGGCCGACGTGCTGGTGCAGAACCTCAAGCCCGGCGCGCTGGCCAAACTCGGCTTCGCCACGGAAGCGCTGTGCCGGCGCCATCCGCGGCTCATCTGCTGCTCGATCTCGGGCTATGGGGACGAGGGGCCCTATCGCGACCGCAAGGCCTACGATCTGCTGATCCAGGCGGAGTCGGGGCTCGCCTCAGTCACCGGCGGGCCGGAGGCACCGGCGCGCGTGGGGGCCTCCGTGGTCGACATCTGCACGGGCATGAACGCCTACGAGGCCATCCTGGAGGCACTGATCGCGCGGGGGATCACGGGCAAGGGCGCCGACATCCGCGTCTCCATGTTCGACTCCATGATGGAGTGGATGGCCGTGCCGATGCTCTATACCGAGTACGGCATGCCGCCGAAGCGGATCGGCTTGAGTCACCCCGCGCTCGCGCCCTACGGCGTGTTCACGACCGCCGACAAGGTGCCGATCCTCATCTCCATCCAGAACGACCGGGAGTGGGCGGCGTTCGCGGCCAAGGTGCTCGGCGAGCCGGGGCTGGCCCGGGATGCCCGCTTCGCCACCAGCCCGGCACGGCTCGCCAACCGGAAGGAGACGGACGCCATCACCCAGGCCTGCTTCGGGGCGCAGGACGTGGCGACGCTCTCGCGGCGGCTGGAGGCGGCCGAGATCGCGTTCGCGCGCGTCAACGAGGTGGCGGACGTGCTCGGCCATCCGCACCTGCGGCGCATGGACGTCGACTCGCCGGGCGGACCCATCGCCTTGCCGAAGCCGCCGGCGCGCTGGATGGGCGCGAGCGAGCCGGGCTTCGGGCCGCTGCCGGCGCTGGGTGAGCACACCGACGCGGTGCGGCGGGAGTTTCTGGGGGCGTAGCCGCCTGACGGGACGTGCCCAACGAGCCAGCGATGGCTGCCGCCGCTTGAAGCGGAGGCCTAGACAGCAACGAGCGGCCCTTCACTGTTCGTTCGCGCTATCTCTCCGCCGCAACGGCGGGGCGGCGGGGCGGCGCTACTTGAACGGCCGCCGGCTCTCGTCGTGATTGAACTTGAGGCTCACCCGGCCCATGATGCTATGGATCGCATCGGGGTCGACAGTGTAACTCTGCGTGGTCGCCGGGAAGACGTTGAAAAACACCACATCACCGTCATGGGTACGGGACTGGAGGTTGGTGAAGTTGTATTCGATCCCGAGAACTAGGCTCGGCACCACCATGTATTCGACGCCAACGCCCGCGGTATAGCCTTGGTGCCAGACGCCACCCGAACTCCAGAAGTCACCAAAGATGCCGCCGGTGTTGGGGTCATCAAGGACCTCTGTCTCGATCTTTGCTGCCGCGTAGCCGGCCTTGCCGTACACCATGACCCGATCGATCGCCACGCCAAGGCGCGCCGTCGCGGTGAACAGGTTGTCAATCGAGGTCTTGTAGGTGTTGCTATAGGTACCGACACCGCCGCACGATGAGCAAGGAACTATGAGGACGCCATTGTCGTTCACAAGCCGACCCTGGCCGCTCGAGTAGGATAACTCGCCGCCGAAGACAAAATTTCCCCACTGACGTTGGATGCCCGCGTGCAACCCGCCGATCAGACCCTCGGGGCTCTGCGGGATGACGGTGCCCACGGGCACATCCGTTATCGGCGAGCTTGCATCCTCGGTGCGCTGCACCCAATCACTGCTCGCCCATGACTTGCCGGCGTGCAATCCAACGTAGAAACCCGACCACGTCCACGGACGCTCGGCGACTGCACGCGGTCCGCTGGGCATTCCATCCGCGTGGGCCAACTCGGCGCTGCCCAAGCTGCCCGCGACCACCGCTGCCGCTAGCACAGGTTTCCAGATCCGGGTCATCTTGCCTAACCTTTCGCGCAATCCAGGTGCTGAGCCAATCGCCTGACCGAGCCAATTATTTGAGCGGCCGCGGCTCGCGCGTCTGATGGAAGTGATAGTTGACGCCGAGGCGCACAGTGTCACCCTTCGTATCGGCACTCACAAACTCGGGGTTCGTAGTGACCTGATAGGTCTCCTTTCCGAGATCGTAGTGCAGGTACTCCGCCTTGGCCGACCAGTGATTGGTAAGCGCAAACTCCATGCCGCCGCCCACAGCCCATCCATTGGACCACTCGGTCGTTTGCGTGCCATTGCCGGGCGGCGCCGTGTTCAATCTCGCGCCGGCGGCAACTTCGCCATACGCCCAGCCGCCTTTGGCATAAAACAGGGCCCGCCCCCAGGTCACACCGATACGACCGGCAAGCGTACCAAGGCGGTTAAGTTCAGCTTCGCACGTAAAGAACAGGGCGTTCGGACAGGAGACCGCGCCATTTGCATTCGTGTATCCGTAATCCGCTTCCACGCCGAGCACGACGCGCCCCAGTTGCACGTTGTAACCTGCTTGCCCACCGACCTGATAACCACCGAAATCGGGGTTCAATCTCGACGGAGGACCCGTCAAGAACACCCAATCCTCAACGCCAAATAAGCTGCCCGCAAAGCCGCCGATATATGGTCCGGTCCAGCTGTAGGCGGCATCGACGTAACGTGGGCCATCCTTGATGCTGCCGCGGCCCGCCACAGGCGAAAACTGATAGCGCAACCCAGCGTTTACGCTGACGCCTTCGATGTTTTCGCCGGTACGATAGTCGAGGCGGCCGTAGCCCAGCCAGCCGCTGTTGCCCAGCACGATGGCGGAGCCGACACCGAATTGGGCATAGGTGCCTACTCGGCTCGTCGTAAGGGTCGCGTCGCCGAAGCCACCGAACTGTGCCGTAAGGTCAGTGGTAACGTCACCCTTGAATTCGTGGAACAGGCTCGCGGTGAAGAACGGCTGCCACGTGACATGACCCATCGCGTAGGTCGTTCCCGTGCTCAGGCTGACGCGCCCGAGGAAGCTCTCGATGTCGTGGATCTGGCCGAAGCCGGCCGAGGCCGCCCCGTTGCCGGCGACATTCAGCTGATCGAGCTCGACGCGGGACCAGACAGCGCCGATCGACGGCTCCAGAAACCAGTTGCCACGCAGCGGGATATTGTAGGACGCATTGCCGGTCAGCGAGAAGCCGCGACCGTTGAAGGTCTGCCCGTCCAACCCATTGGCAGGGTCCGTCAGGGTGTTCGAATAGAAATCCCAGCGCGCCTGCCCGTCGAGAGCCAAGTTGCCCTTTGTGAAGGCGGTATAGACCCCAGCGAACGGCACCTGGAAATTTCCGCGGAACGTTCCCCCGATGGTGGTGTCCCTGGCGTTTGCCTCGAGATAGCCGGCTGTGACGCCCCAATGCCAGTTGGCCCCAGTCCCCCCGCTGTTCAGAATGGAGATGTCGTGGCCGACCTGGAATCCGGCGTAGTCCGCCCGGACAGTGGTCTGACAGACCTGGGTCGCTGGAATAAACGGAGCGTTGGTTACGCCCGTTGTGGAGTTCTCGATCGAGCCGCCGATGACGCGACCCCACGCGCCGCCGCCTTGCTGGTCAGGCCGCGGGCCGCCCGGGGCGCTGACGAAGGCGCTGGTGTTGGTCAGGAACGCTGTATTGGCCGTATTGATCGTCGAGATGATGGCGCTCACGGCCCCGCCATTCGAAAGCGGCAACGCAAAGCCCAGACCGCCGATGATGTCGTTAGAGCACTGCGCCCAGGCCCCAGACGAGCCGGCGAAACCAGCTAACAATGCCGCGGCTCCAAGAAGCGAGTGCCTCCGCACCCCTCTGGAACGGGGACAATCTGCCGAACCCGACAAACATTGCAGCATACGCCACCCCCAACTAACTCGTCTGAAGGGGCGCCGATACTCCCTTCAGAGCTTGGCCACGCTAGACGAGAAGTGACGCGACGAAAAATGCGATGTGCACGTCGGCACCGCCTTTTACGCCGTGCGTGTCATGCGTGCCACATGCAACGAGGGGCGCTTTATCAGGGATGGAGTGGACTGAGCGCCGAAAAGCAACGGCCCCCGCGGCAATCCGCAGGGGCCGGGGCAGTTCGAATTTGCGAGCTATTTCAGAGGCGCAACCTCGCGCACGTTGTGGAAGTGGTAGTTCACACCGATGCGGAGGTTGTTGCCGATAATGTCCACATCCGTCAGTCCCGTGCTGCCAGGCGACACGAATGTCGTAAAGGTCTTTTCGCCAAGGTCGAAGTGCATGTACTCGGCCTTCGCGGACCACCGGTCCGTCAGCGCGAACTCCATGCCCACGCCGGCAGTCCAGCCGGTCGCCCACTTCGTGTCCGAGATACCGACGGCCGGCACGAGCACCGGATTGTCGTGCACCGAAGCCGTGACCTCTCCGAAAGCGACGCCGGCCTTTCCATAGAACAGGGCGCGGCCCCACGTGATGCCCAACCGGCCAGCGACCGACGCCAGTCTCTCGGCCTCCGCTTCGCAGGTGAAGAAGAACTGGTTCGGGCACGACACGCCACCGCGTGCGTTGGAGAACCCGTAGTCGGCCTCGATGCCGTACACGAAGCGACCGTGCTGCAGGTTGTATCCGATCTGACCGCCGATCAAGTAACCGGCAAAATCGGGGCTCGGCGTCGTGTTGGGCGGATCCTGGAAGACCCAACGTTCACGGCCCCACGCGGATCCCGCAAACAAGCCGATGTAGGGGCCGGTCCAGTTGTAGCCGACGATGACCGGGCCACCGCCGTCCTTGATGCTGCCGCGCGTGGCGACAGGCGTGAACTGATACCGGAGGCCCGCGTTCACGCTCCAGCTCTCGATATTCTCGCCGGTGCGATAATCGACGCGGCCATAGCCGAGCCAGCCGGTGTTGCCGAGCACCACGGCCGAGCCCAATGCCAACTGGGCATAGGTCCCGATGCCTCCCGACGAGTTCAGGGTGAGAACCGCGCCGTCGAGGTCTGTGTTGCCCGTGCTGTTGATGGTCGCCCGCGCGGTCACATCGCCGAGGAACTCGTGGTAGATGCTCGCCGTGAAGAAGGGCTGCCAGATCATGCCCGCGTGGTTGACGCTGGTGCCGACGCTCAGGCTCAGGCGGCCGAGCAGGCTTTCGATGTCGTCGATGGCGACCGTGCCGCGAGCAATCGGGGTGCCTGGGCCGAAGGGCGTGATGCCCGCGACATCAAGCTGATTGATCTCAGTGCGGGACCAGACGGCTCCCGCTGACGGCTCGATGAACCAGTTGTTGTGCAAAGGGATGTTGTAGGCGACGTTGCCTGTCAAAGAGAACCCGCGCGCATCAAGTCGCTGATCGGACAGGCCGTTGAGGGTGTCGCTCAGGCTATTCTGGTAGAAGTCCCAGCGCGCCTGGGCATCGAGGGCGAAATTCCCCTTCGTGAACGCGGTATACAGACCGACGAAGGGCACAAACGACTCCTCGTTGAAGGTGCCGGCAGGCGTGTTGATGATGGTGCCGAAGCTCGGCTGGAAGAAGGACCCCGCCGGCGTGATGTCCTTGGTCTTGGCCGACAGGAAGCCGGCCGTCGCGCCGAAGTGCCAGTTGGCCCCGGTGCCGCCGCCGTTCAGGATCGAGATGTCGTGCCCGACCTGATAGCCCCAGTAGTCCTGGCGGGTGGTGGTATTGCAGTGCTGGGTACCCGTGACAGGGCCAAAGGTCGTCGCGGAGAAGTCGACGGTGCCGGTGCTGCTGTTGCTGGTCTCCACGGTGCCGGCGATGGCCCGGCCCCAGACGCCGCCGCCCTGCTGATCAGGCCGCGGCCCGCCCGGCGCGCTCACGAAGGCGCTGGTGCTGGTGAGGAAGGCCGTATTGACCGTGTTGATGGTCGAGGCCAGGGCGTTGATCGACGAGCCGCCACCGAGCGGAAAGAGCTGCGCACCGCTGACTACGTTCGGGCCGATCACACCAACAAGGCTGAAATTGTCGGTGCACTGAGCCGAGGCTGCCGATGGGCCGAGGGCCCCTAGCATCAGTGCGGCGCCGCCCAAAATCGCGCCCTTGCGCGCGGGCCGGCGGGGTACGAAGCTCATCGGTTGCCTCCGTCAATGTGGCTCTACGCAGTGTCGGACGCAACAGAACTCGGGTCTCCTCACGCAGGACTTGGACGCTGAACTCGGGCGACGCTCCCACACTTGCGCAACTATCGCGCAAACCCTCGCTCCCGCTGAAGGGGCGACCGGGTGAATCGAGAGTACCCTAATCGATACGCTACCCGCTCGGGATGTACGTTGCCTCATTTTCCGCAGCGAGACGGCCTTTTCATGGGCAAAGTGATCCGTATGCAACACCGCGTGCGGTCCGGCCGCACCCGGCGCGGTCGTGTGCAGCCCAGCGCAGCTCCCGCGCGCTGGAGGCTCAGCGCACGAAACGCTTGCGCAGCATGGCGCGGTCGGAAGCGCCGCTGCCGCGCTGCACCTTGAAGCGTACGCACAGCTGCTGCTGGGCAGCGGTGGATTTGCCGAGGCTGATCAACCCCGCCTGCTCAAGCGTGATCTCGTCGCGCCGCAGCACCACCTCGGGGGCGCCTTGCATCTGCACGTAGGTGCCGTTGAGGCTCTGGTCGATGAGCAGGAAGCGGTCGCGGCGGTACTCGATGCGGGCATGCACGCGCGAGGCCAGGGGGTCGGGCACAACAAACTCGTTCTCGGGCCCGCGCCCCATATGCAGGACGGTGCGGCTGGAGCTGAGCTCGACGGCCAGGCTGCCGAAGCTTGCCACGAGGCGCAAATTCTCAGGCACCGGCTGGGCGCGGATGGCGCCGAAGTCCTGCACCTGCGTCATGTTTTCCTTCTCCCAGACGACCTCGTAGAGGTCGACGGGATCGCGCTTGCCCTTGACCTGGGTGCTGCCGACGAACCGGACACTGGCCGCGATGTCGCGGGGCAGCTTGCGCACGGTCTGCTTCGCCACCAGGATCTGGCCGGGCTTGGCATGGGCGACGACGCGGGCCGCCACGTTGACGGTGTCGCCGAACACGTCGGCAGCATGCGAGATCACGGGGCCGCTGTGGAAGCCCACGCGGATCTCCAGCGACCGTATCCCCATATTCTCCTGAGCAACCGCCAGCTTGAGCGAGCGCTGCATATCCATGGCCGCATGAGCGGCATCGCGCGCCGTAGTGAAGCTGCACATGACCTCGTCGCCGATGGTCTTGATGATGGTGCCGAGGTGGCGGGTCGCGGATTGCGAGAGGACGGCCAGCGACTTGGCAATGATCGCCTGCGCGCGCGCGTTGCCGAGCGTCTCGTAGAGCTGGGTGCTGCCGCAGACATCGACGAACAGGATGGTGCAGGGCAGGCCGGTACGTTGAAATTGCGACGTCTGCGATGTCATCGAGAAACAGGAGCTCCAACCTGCTGCGATCGCACGGCTTCTGTGGGCGCTCTTATATCCTAACCCATTACAGCAAGGAGAAAGGGACAAATCAATCGGTCGGGCCGAAGCATGCACACGGTTGCGTGCAGCACGCCGCGACTTTGCCCGCGGGCGCCCGCCTGGGCGGCCCGAGCCCAGTATCGCCCGTCCGTGCCGGAGGCGCAAACCCGCTCCGCGTGAACGCGACCGCCGGACCCGCGGCGCGGTGGTGAGACCCAGACCTGCAAGCCGGCGTTGCATGCCTTGGAATGCCTGGCCTGTGACGGGAGACGACGGCGACACCTGCCAGAGGGCAGGACAGGACACCTTGGTGCCGTCGTGCCGCTCACCACCGAGGGTGCGGCAGCGATCGGGTGAGGCGCGTGGCGCCGCGCCGTCCTGCCGTGCTGGCCGCCTTGTTGCAGGGCGTACTGGTTCCGGCCTGCGAGCGATCGCATTAGAGGCGCATGGGTCCCGGCCTGGTCCCGCCCGCGCGCTTCGCGCACGGGCGGCGCCGGGATGACATTGGCGCGCCTTGCCCTTGATCGGAAGCGGGCCCTATGGCCGGGCTTCGAGGATCATGTTGAAGGGCGTCTCCGTGGCCCGGCGCACGCTTGCGAAGCCGCCCTTGGTGATGACCTCGCGCAGCTTCGCCTCGCCCGCCTGGGCTCCAAGGCCGGCGGCGACCTCCTGCGACAGCGACGTCGGCAGGCAGATCATGGTGGAGGCGGCATAGTACAGGCGGCCGACGGGATTGAGGTTGTCCTGCAAAGCGTTGCCTGCGATCGGTTCGACGATCATCCAGGCGCCGTCAGGCTTCAGGGACTTGCGGATGTGCGCCGCCGCTCCGGCCGGGTCGCCCATGTCGTGCAGGCAGTCGAAGCAGGTGACGAGATCGAAGTCCTTGCCCGGAAAATCCTTGGCGAGGCCGACCGCGAACTCCGCGTTCCCGGAGACGCCATGGCTCCTGGCGTGCGCCCGGGCCTCCTCGATCGAGCCGGGGTGGAAGTCGTAGCCGATGAATTGCGATTTCGGAAATGCCTTGGCCATCAGGACCGTCGACCAGCCGTGGCCGCAGCCGACGTCGGCGACGCGCGCGCCCGCCTTGAGCTTGTCCGCGACGCCATCGAGCGCCGGCAGCCAGGTAGATACGAGGTGATTGTGGTAGCCGGGGCGGAAGAAACGGGCGACCGCGCAGAACATGCAGCCGGCCTGCTCGCCCCAGGCGACGCCGCCGCCAGACTTGAACGCGGCCTCTACCTTGGGCTGGTTGTCGAGCAGCGCGGCCATCAGGTCGAAGGCGCCCATCAGGTTGACCGGGCTCTCCTCGTTGGCAAACACCATGGCCTGCTCGGGCGGCAGCGAGAACTTCGCGGACGCCGGATCGTAGGCCAGGTAGTTCGAGGCGGCCTGGTTCGACAGCCATTCGCGCAGGTAGCGCTCGTCGACCTTCGCGGTCTTCGCGAGTTCGGGCGAAGTCATCGCCCCCTTGGCATACAGGGTCTTGTAGAGACCCAGCGCGTCGCCCATGCGCACCATCGCGACGCTGGAGGCGCCGCCGAGGTCCGACAGCATCTGGCCGATGAATGCATTGAGCTTGCCTTCGTCAACGTGGGCACTGGACATGGCTACCTCCAAGGGACGCGGGTTGCTGAGCATCTAGATGAGGTCTGCGAGCATGCGCGCCGCGCGGGCCGCGCTGTCGCTCTCGACCGGCTTGAACCGGGTCGGCGCCGCTACCACCGCGAGCATGGCTTCAGCGATGGCTTCGGGCGTCGCCGTGGCGTAGTCCATGCGCCGCCCGGCGCCGTAGCGGTCGAGCCGGTGGGCGACGTGGAAGTTCTGCTCGAAGTGATTGCGCAGCGGGAAATACAGGAACGGCGTTCCGGCGGCCGTCAGCTCCATGCAGGTCGTGAGGCCGCCCTGCACCAGGGCCAGATCGCACGCTGCCAAGTGGCGGTCGAGGTCCGGGACGAAGGCGCGCACGTCGACGCCGGCGGGTGCAGCGAGCGACCGCGGATCGATGCGTGGGCCCGCCACCAGGATCATGCGCAGCTCGGGCAGCCGGGCGCGGACGAGCGGCCAGCTCTGCAGGATGCGCCGGATCAGGTGCGTGCCGACGCCCGAGCCTCCGACCGTGACGACGCACACCCGTTCATCCGGCCGGTAGCCGAGCGCGCGGCGCAGCTCGGCCCGCGGACCGAAGGCTTGCGGGTGCTCGCCGATGACGTAGCCGGCAAAGTCGAAGTGCTTCGGCACCCAGTCGCGCATCGCCGGCAGGTCGCGACCGAAAGAGAGCGGGACGATGTCCTCGGGCGAGCCGACGAAGATGGCGCGGTCGCGCACTCCCGGATGGCGCTCGACGTGCTCGATCATCTCGGCGTTGTAGTCGGTGGTAAGGAAGGCCTCGCGCTCGCCATTGTGCGGCATCGGCACGAAGCCGACGAAATCGGTGAGCCAGGCGAGCTTGGCCTTCTTCAATTCCGGGTGCTCGTGCCAGTAGTGGTCGATGTCCCAGGCCTCATCCGCGATGACGAGGTCGTAGCCGCCTTCGTCGACGGCATCCTGGAAGATCATGAAGTTGGCGATCAGCACCTCGTCCATGCGCCGGATGGCCTGGAAAGCGTTGAGATCGTGCTCGCCCGACTCCAGCTCGATGTGGCGCGACTCGCTGGCGAGGCGCGGACTGAGCGGGTGGATGCGCTCGCCGCCGGCCTCGAGCAGCCGGGTCACCGGGTCCTGCGCCAGCCAATCCACCTGCAGCCCCGGATGCAGCTTGCGCAACTCCCTGGCGATGGCGATGTCGCGCCGGCCGTGGCCGAGGCCGATGGGCGAGGATAGATAGAGCGCCCTCTTCGACTTGGCGGTGCGCCTGGCGTGCCTGCCGGGCGCGGGAATGCCGAGCCTGCGGTCCAGGAAATCGTTGATCAGCGCGTTGCACTTCGCGGGGTGGCGCCCCAGGGCATTGTGGCCGCCGCCGGGAATGGTGACGAGCTCCGCGCCGGTCAGCTCCGCGACGAAGCGCGCGCGGGCGTAGGGCTGCAGCTGATCGTTGTCGCCGTGGATCATCAGCACGGGACAGCGGATCTTGCGGTACATGCCTTCACCGACGTCGAACGGCGGCGCGATGGTGCGCGCCTCGACGATCCTGGCGAGCACGGCGCCCGTCGTCTCGCCGGCCCAGTCGACGCTGTCCTCGATCTGCTTGGTGGAGTGGGGATCGGAGAAGACGTTGCTGAGAAAGAACTCGGCGAAGTCGGGATAGTTCTCGAGCCAGTAGCTGCGATTGTACTTGTCCCAGCCCTCGAACCGCTCGTGGCGAGCCATGAAGTGCTGCGAGGCCATGTAGGGGTAGCCGGGGCCGACGCTGGCGGACGTCCCGACCAGCACGGCGGCCTTGACCCGCTCGGGATGGTGCGCGGCAACGGCGCACGTGACCATGCCGCCGAAAGAGAGCCCCACGAGGATGGCCTTGCCGGCATCCGTGGCATCCATGACGGCAAGCGCGTCGGCGACGTAGTCCTCGAACGAATAGGCTGCCGCATCCTCCGGCCGCCCGGACTTGCCGTTGCCGCGGCCGTCATAGGCAATGCAGCGGAAGCGCTCGCTGAAGTAGGGCAGCTGCGCCTTGTAGACGCGCGAATGCACGATGCTCCAGGGCGGCACGAAGAGAATGGTCTCGAGGCCGCTGCCGTAGACCTCGTAGTAGAGCTTCACGCCGTCGCGCTCGACGAAGTCATCCGTGTCGGGAATCTTGGCACGCATCCTTCACCTCCGCCTCGGACCGGAGGCGGAGGCCTCGGCGGCGCGAATGAGATCGCCGACGCGCCGCAGCGCCTGACGCACGGGCATGCCCCTCTTCTCCAGGCCCAGCAGGTAGTGGCTTTCCGCACCGATGAACGCGTTCGAGACGAGAGCGCCGACGTCTTCCGCGGTGAGCGGCCCGAAGCCGCCGAACTCGCGCTCGGCCTTGCGCGCCAGCTCGGCCACGAGATCGATCCAGTGCATGAGTCCGACGCGAACGACCTTGGCGACCGCAGCGTCCGCCCAGCTCGCGGCGATCAATTCCTGCAGGACGCGCACGTAGCCGGAGGCAATGTCCTCGTCGAGGTAGTCGCACGCCTTGTCCCACTGCTCGGAAACCTTGAGGCCGCCATCGCGGAACAGCGCATTCTGGCGATCGAGAAGCTGGGCGTTGAGATACTCGAACAGCGCCAGCACCAGCCCCTGCTTGGAGCCGAAGTGATAGTGGATCTGGCTCAGCGGGACGCCGGCCGCTTCGGCGACGGCGCGGGTCGACAGCCCGGCATAGCCCTTCTGCCGCAATATCTTCTTGGCCGCCTCCAGAAGGGAGTTGCCGGTATCGGGCTTTTTCGCAGCGGTGCGCACCATCGCGGCATCCTCGAGGCTTCTCTGCAGATTAATTCGGTCGATCGACCGAGTCAAGAGATTCGCGAGATCAAGCGTTCGTGTGCGCGGCGTGCGGGATGTCGTGTGGCGATGGCGCCGGGTTGGCGAAACGCACGGCCGCGGCTGCACCTCTCGCGAGCGGATCGGGCGGCGGTCCGATCAGATCGCATCGGCAGCCGGCACCCGCGCCTCCGTGCGCAGGCGTGCTGGGTTCCTGCCTTCGCCGGAATGACGTTCTCGGAGCGCGCGCCGGAATTTTCCGCCGACATCATCTGTCATCCCGGCCGGAGCGCGAAGCGCGCAGAGCCGGGACCCTGGGGCCGCAGTCTCGACGCCGCCCCGAGCCTGTCGAACGGCGGGTGGAAGGTTCCGCCGGTGGCCTCGTGGTTCGACAAGCTCACCACGGGGCGAGGATGTGGCCCTGGGTTCCGGATATTCGCCTTCGGCGAATTCCGGAATGACAACATGACGAGTGCGAAATTCCGGAATGACAGGGGAGCAGGCCGATCAGGAGGCGTCGGATCGTCAGGTTGCGGGCTGGGGCTGGCCGGTGCGAGCGGAGCGCGAGGACTGGATCATGACCAGCTCGGCAAGGTTCTCGGCAGTGATGTAGCCGGCGAGGCGCTGCTGGCGGTCGACCACGCCGACGACGCGCTGGCCGCCGCGGCGCAGCTGCTCATAGACGTTGTCGAGGCAGGCGTTCTCGGGGACCGTCGGCACGTCGCGGTCCATGAACTCCAGGACAGGGGCTGCACCGCCCTTCTCCTGCAACGCCCGGATGAGCGCCTCGCGGGTGACCATCCCGCGCAGTGTGCCGGCGCCATCGACCACGGGGAACTCCTGCTGCGTCGTGCGGAGCAGAAGGGCCGCCGCATCGTCCGCGGTCGCGCTGGGCCCGAGCGTCTGATAGGCGGTGATCATGGCGTTGGAGGCGAGATATCCCCGGGTGTAGTCGCGCGCCTGCACGTAGCCGGCCTCCCCGCTGGCCGCCAGGAAGATGAAGACGGCGATGAGCACCAGCAGCGGATTTCCGAGCAGGCCCAGGAATCCGAACAGGATCGCGAGCGCCTGCCCGATGCCGGCAGCAACGCGCGTGGCGCGCGTGTAGCCGAGCCCCACGGCCAGCAGGGCGCGCAGCACGCGGCCGCCGTCCATGGGAAAGGCCGGGATCAGATTGAAGACGAGGAGCATGACGTTGGCGGCGGCGATGCGGCCGGTCAGCGTGGACTGCGCCTGCTCGAGCTGAGCCATCTGCGAAAGGTCGAAGCGCGCGCCGAGCAGGAGGATCAGAACGAGGGCTATGACGAGGTTGACGGCCGGGCCCGCGAGCGCCACGACGATCTCCTGGCCGGGCTTCTCGGGCATGCGCTCCAGCGAGGCGACGCCGCCGATGGGCAGGAGCGTCACGTCCGAGGTGGCGATGCCGTAGCGGCGGGCGGCGTAGACGTGGCCGAACTCGTGCAGCACCACGCACACGAAGAGCGCGATGATGAAGATTACGCCGTCGGCGGCCTCTGCGGGCCCGCCGCGGCTCCAGTGGATGGCGGCGATCCAAGCGAGCAGCAGGAAGAACGTGACGTGGATGCGCACGGCCGTGCCGCCGACATCGAACAATTTGATCGACCAACCCATGGGTTTCGCTCCGCCGCTTGCGCAAGGTCCGGGGCAATCGTCTTAGCACACTGCCGGTGTCGGACCCGGAGGGTCTGACGCCTCACGGCCGCAGCAGGGCGGCGCCGGGCCAGGCGGCACGGGAGGTGCGCGCATACTGTGGGGGCGGGGAGAAGTCGGCGCCAAGGCGCTCGGCGGCGTGCCATACCCAGCGTGGGTCGTCGAGGAAGGCGCGGGCGAGCGCGACGAAGTCGGCCTGGCCCGAGGCGACGATGGCCTCGGCCTGCTCGGGCGTGACGATGAGGCCGACCGCGCGCGTGGCAAGCCCCGAGGCCGACTTGACCTTGGTGGCGAACGGGACCTGGTAGCCGGGGGCGAGGGGAATGCGGGCCGTGGCGACGTTGCCGCCGCTCGAGACGCAGACGTAGTCGGCGCCCGTGGCCTTGAAGGCCTTGGCGAAGGCGGCGGCATCCTCCGGCGTGATGCCGCCGTCGGTCCAGTCGCTTCCCGTTATGCGGGCGCCGAGTGCGACGGTGCGCGGAACGACGGCGCGCACGGCGCGGGCGACCTCGAGGGGCAGGCGCATGCGGTTCTCGGCGCTGCCTCCGTACTGGTCCGTGCGCGTGTTGGAGATGGGCGAAAGGAACTCGTGCAGCAGGTAGCCGTGGGCGACGTGCAGCTCGATGGCCGTGAATCCGAGCCGGACCGAGCGCTCCGCGGCCTGCGAGAACGCGGCGACGATGCGCGCAAGGCCGCCCGCATCGAGTGCCTGCGGCGTGTGCCAGCCGTCGGCGAAGGCAATGGCCGAGGGCGCGACGGTCTGCCAGGCATCCTCGCCACGCCCGAGCGGCTTGCCGCCTTGGAAGGGCGTCTGGCAGGAGGCCTTGCGGCCGGCGTGGCCGAGCTGGATGGCAAAGCACGTGCCCGGTGCGGCGATGCGCCGGGCGGCATCGAGCGCGCGGCCGAGCGCG
>Ga0111538_10004588_pt1 | contig 19145 bp, 23 predicted proteins | sample SoiMethybrSBSTD1_FD_79669 | JGI IMG/M metagenome (GOLD analysis project Ga0111538, IMG submission 79669) | Bulk soil microbial communities from a Populus tree surrounding site in Tennessee, USA - Soil MetaG P. TD hybrid SBSTD1 (version 2)... | ecosystem: Environmental > Terrestrial > Soil >...
TAGAATTGATACCTTCACTGCTCAAAGCATTAATTTCTTCGGTTTTATTCACGCCGCGTTAAATCTCTAATAATTTTATAAAATATATATTTTTATCACTTGTTAACATTATTATTTACATTACTCATTAGATAAAATGTATCCTATAATTTATATGATATTACATTTATATAACAACTGAAAAGAATGGATGATTTCGAAAAAAATTTTCCAGAGTTTGATTGGAAAAATACTCCTGCATATAAACATCCTCTAGGAAGAGATTGCCCATGTCCAAAGCATGAATATATCAGAGAGCAAATTAGTATCGCAAAAAATCTTAATGATTCAAAGACGAATAATAAAAATCGTGCTCAAATAACTTTAAAATTTTGTCCTGATCATTATAATGTATATTTTAAAGAGGTCATACCTTCTATGCCCTTAAAGCATAGAATCATGACCAAATTTGCTTTAAAGCTTGGGGCTATAAGTATTCAGAAAATACCATATATGCAATCTGATCAATGTTTCTATTGCAAATTTGGGTCTGGAGGTTTTGATAAAAGGCAAGAGCTTCCGCCTATTTAGGCAGTCCTCTTATTTATCATATTTTTTATCATATTTCCATGACTATAAACAAATCCTAGGGCTAGTATATTTCTTAAAATAATTGAGAGGTAGGGGATTTGATTGTGCGTAATTTCTAGATAACCACACAAAAACTCTTTTGCTACCTTTCTATATATTTGAGGTTTTAAATCCAAGATACTTGCTAGAAAACTGCCGATATCCATGCTTTGAGCAAAGATTGAGTTACTTTTCTGAATAAATCCAAGATCAATTCTAATTACTTCGTTGTCTTTATTTACTACAAAATTTTGGCATTTGTTATCAATAAATACAAATCTATTTTGGTGTAAGATTCCTGTAAGTTTACCAGCTTGAAAAGCTAGACCATTAGTTTTTTCTGCATGGAAGTAAGAATAAAGATTTCCTCCTTTTAAATATTCTTCTATTATTTCCTCATATGATATCGAAAAAAGCTTAGGAGTGCTAATACCCATTAATTTCAATTTATTTCTAAATTCAAAACTTTCATTTTCAATTATTCGTTGTCCAATCTTCGGTGGACATGTTGGATTGCCACAGAAAATAGAGATTAAGGTAAAACAAAAAATTAAAACGAAATGTCTGAGATGTGTGAATGACTTAGTTTGTTTAACTACCACCTTTTTACTTTCAAATAAATTTGTTGTAATCTTTCTTTCCCAATTGATAAAATACAATAGGAGTATTATTGTTGGATTTCTGTATTTTAATTATATCCTTAGTAAAGTGGACCGGGTGGGATTCGAACCCACGATCTCAGCAATGCCAATGCCGTATCCTACCGGACTAGACGACCGGCCCTATTACTAAATTAAATTAACACGATATTAATATTTTTAAGAAACAATATTATAATTCTGAATTCAAAAAATTAGTGTAGTGTGAATATAGAAAAATCTGTAGGAGCAGTCATAAAGTATCAATCACCTTCCAGTAAATTGAGAGACCCCGAATTTCTGTTATTAAGAAATCGTAGAGGCTATTGGGGGTTTCCGCAAGGACATAAGGAAGAAGGCGAAACAGAGATCCAAACTCTATTTCGAGAAGTGTATGAAGAAACAGGAATAAATTCTTTAAATATATTATCCTTTATTGGCAGAATTAGGTATTCATTTTTCAAAGGTGAAGGGGTCAAATCCAGAAAAGAAGTTAGTTTCTATTATGCTACTACTAATATTAGAGATATAACCCTCTCAAATGAACATGATGATTTTATTTGGACCACTTTTTCAGAAGCATTAACATATCTCAATAGAAAACAGTTGAAATCGGTTATGATTGAAGGGCATGAAAAAGGATTTTATTGAATATTTCCAACACTCACTCATCTTAAGGTTATGATAATAAATTTATATCTGATCCTCAGAGGATGACTTGAGAGGATATTATAATGACAACTTCTGGTAAAAGGATAGTTTTAACTGCAGATCGAAGTCTGATGACTAATTATCGTGGTAATTTTCTATATGGTTTTATAGCCTGTGGACCTTATGAGTTGGTTCCAGAATTTGTTTTTGATAAACTTTTTTGTCCTAGTGTAGAAACCGATAAACATTCAGGAGAAGTGAAAGTAGCTCAGTGTGGATTGAGAAGAATAGAAGGAGCCTTACTTAAAGAGTATGATAGAAATGAAATATTTCTTTCCCATCCCGAAATGTTAAACAAATGCATTGGACCAAACACGAAAGTCGTCGGAATAAATGTAATGGATCCTTTAGGTATGGCTCCTGTTACAACAACTATGTCTCCTGAAAAATTATCTTACGTAGCTATGAAATTTAAAAAAATGTGCGCATCCATTATACAGTTAAAGAAGAGATACAACTTCAAAGTTGTAGTAGGAGGAAATGGTGCTTGGGAATTAGCAAAACCAGATAGAATGAAAATTCATGGTATTGATACAGTAGTAATTGGTGAAGCAGACGAGTTAGCTTTGGATTTATTTCATGATTTGGAAGAAGGGGATGCTCCAGAGCTTTTACATACATTTGTAAGGAATATTGAGAATATTCCACAAATACAGGGTCCTACTATCAATTCTTTAATTGAAGCAATGAGAGGATGCGGACGTGGTTGTGATTTTTGTGATGTCAATAAAAGGTCAAAAAAAGATATTCCTCTTTCTAGATTAACAGAAGAAGCCAAAATTAACCTTAAGTATGGATTTGACTCTATATGGCTCCAATCGGATGAAATGTTATTGTATGGTTGTGATAATAAAGATTTTTTTCCCAATTCTGATGCCATTATAGATGTTTGGAGTGGATTAAAAAATGTCGGAGCAAATTTTGTAGGAACTACTCATATGACGCTTTCTGCTGTTGCATCATCACCTAATTTGATAAAAAAACTTTCACAAATAAATGATATGGAAAATAGCGGAAGGTGGTTGGCCACCAATTTAGGTGTGGAAACAGTTGCTCCCAGAATGGTTAAAAAACACTTAGGTGTTAAAACAAAACCATTTCAACCAGAAGAATGGGGGAAAGTTGTAAGGGAGGGTTGTAAAATTTTAAATAATAATCATTGGTTTCCCGCTTTAACTCTTATCATTGGTTGGCCTGATGAAACACCAGATGAAACTCAATATACAATAGATTTAATTGAAGATTTCAAAGAGATGAAAATGCGAGGATTGGTAGCACCATTACTTTATCAGGACTTTTCAGAGAAAAACTCGATGCATTTTGGAAATCTAAATGAGGCTCAATTTACTCTATTCTGGAAGTGTTGGCAACATAATCTTCGTGTAATTAATGATATTATTCCAATTATTATTAGAAATAAAAGTTATGGACCACCTATGAAGTTATTTATGGCAAGTTTGATTAAAGTAGGAACATGGGCAATAATGAGATATCTTAGAGGTCTTTCTAAGGATCTATTTGACGGTAAATTACCAGAAGATATTATAGAACAATACTCTAGAACTCGTTCGGTAACAACTCCATTACCATCTAAACTATAATTCTTATCTGTTGGTTACTGATCCGTAATTTTCAAATTGGCGATCGCTTTATCTGCTAAGGTGGCGGATTTTGGCGTTATAATAACAAAATAATTTTTATCCGCACGTTCGATTGATTGGATTTTTTTGTATTTACCTGTCGAAATATCAAATTCGAATAAGCCTGTAGACATCTCCATTTTCACATAAACCATCATTAATATCTCAGTAGAAAGTTGTGAGACTGGAACAATAGAGAAAAGATAACCTTTGTAATATGTTATTGGTAGTAATTGTTTCATGTATGGAGCTATAGATGCCATATAAAGAAACAAATCTTCTATGGATGAAAACTCCTCATATTCAAATTTCATAATATATCACAAAATAATTTAAATTATCCATAAGACTCGAATTTGATCTCATAACTTGCATCTTTTCTTTTGTGTCGTTCATCAACAAATCCTTTAGGCTTCAAGTAATCTAGGACACCATCTACAGTACCTTGCCATCCACAGACATAAAATGAAGTATTTTCTGGAGTTATTTTTTCTCCAACAATCTGTTCTAAAGGTGAGGTATCACTTCCAGCTTCGGGTCTTAAAAATGATTCAACCCTTCCCTTTTGGCCTCCCCAGGACCTATTTAAAGGTTCATCAGGTCGGCTAATACTTGCTCTATATCTAAAATTCCAGTTATCCCGTCCTTTATCTAAGCTTTCTTCCTCCAATTCAGTTAACATTTCTCTATAACTAAGTTCATCTACATAGCTAGCTCCATGTAAGACAATTATTTCTCTTTTACTACCAATAGCTTTAAGGTGTAAACTATAAGAAATGAAAGGAGCTAATCCAGTACCACCTCCAATTAAAACAAGTCTCCTATTATCTGGACTGCCATTATGCATTTTCTCGTTGATTGTAAATATACCTGTTGGCTTTAACCATCCAATTTCATCACCTTCTTTACGGTTAAAAATCTGAGTAGTTAGTCTCCCAGGTAGAGGTTTCTTTACCCATCTAATCAGTAATTCAAAATATTTTTTTCTCTCAGGGGGAGATGCTATTGAATAAGCTCTCCTTACTACTTTTCCTTCATCTGGATTATTAAGAGATAAGGTAACAAATTGACCAGCCTTAAAATCAGGTACTGTCCCTTCATTTGGTGTGATACGTAGAATCTCTAAATCTTCTTTTAAAATCCTAATATAAGAAATAATTCCTTTATTCTCCACAACCATAGGTAATATCGAAATTAATCACTATTTAATCCTTATATATGTTATTATACTCTTTTAAGCAAGAAGTAGAGCCGAAAGTTTATTTTTTGTTATTAATTATGAAATATAACCTATGATCAATTGGTCAAATAAAGATACTAACTATTCAAAAAACACAGATTTAGTAAATTCAATTAATGAACAAAAACAAGAACAAAAAAAAATAGTATCTATTTTTGAAGAAAAAATGAGAATATTTGCTACAGAAAGATCCCTTGAGTCCAGTTTGGATGTTTTGAATATCTCAATACAATTAGCTAATATACGGGGAAACTTAAATCGCTCTTTTGAACAATATGTTAGAAACCTGGAAGAAGAAATATTAAAACTCAATAGAATTATAGATAAAAAACAGAAAAGTCAGAATTTATAACTTCACCTTATCTATAAAAATTACTTTGTTTCGTATAGTACCAAGTTTTTCTATACTTATTTCTACTAAATCACCATCTTTCAAATATTTTGGATTATTCATAGACATTGCTACACCTGCAGGAGTACCTGTGGAAATAATATCACCAGGTTCAAGAGTCATTAACTGACTCAAACTGGATATTATTTTTTTAATAGGTATGACCATTTTACTGCTTGTAGAATTCTGTCGTATTTCGCCATTAACTTTGGTCAATATTTTTAAGTTTTGAGGATCTCTAATTTCATCTTTCGTTGTTATCCATGGTCCACAAGGAGCAAAAGTGTCTATACTTTTTCCCCTTGTAAATTGTTTATCCTGAAATTGAATATCTCTAGCAGATACATCATGAAATATCATATATCCAAATGCGGAATCTATTGCTTCCTCTTCTGTAACCTTCTTGATCTCTTTACCAATTATTACTGCTATTTCTGCTTCATAGTCTAAACGCTGAACATTTGCTGGACATAAAATATCGTTAAAAGGATTATTTAGTGCAGTCCTTGGCTTTAAAAATATGACAGGTTCAGAGGAGGGAGTAAGCCCAGCATCTTGAGCATGATCATAATAGTTAAAAGCCAAACATATGATTTTATTTGGACTAGGTAGAGGGGAGAGTAATTCTAATTCACTAACCTTTCTTTGAAAATTCAATTTGTCGTAATTTTTTATAACTTCCTCTAACCAATTATTAAATAAAAATTCTTTTATATTAAGTGGAAGAGGAATCCCAGTTTGCTCTTGAATGTCATTCTTTGTAATGATGGAATTAAAATCCTTAGCAACTATACCATACGTTTCTCCCTCTTCTTTTGTTTTTACCCTTGCGATTTTCATTTTTTCACCTATTTATGAGTGAATATTGCGGATTTGTTATCTTCTATTCTACAAAAGCCAAGTCTTATAAATTGAACCATATTACTATTAGATAAAGTAGTCACAAAAGACTCTGCAAATCCTTCAATTACTTCTAGACTGTTATGATTAAATTTATCACCTATAAACAATTTATTTGGCTTAAGAATAGTATACTTTACTAAATCCTGTTCAGACACCCATTGAATTTTGGGAATTTTCTCTTTTAGTGTATCATCGGAATATTCGGCTATTACTTCTTTTTTGTCTATGTCAATTTCGGAAACCTTTATATTGTATAATTCAATTAATCTTATTTCTAATCCATTTTTCAATTTTTCAGCATCTTCATGAGAGATGAACACTACATTATTTACATAAATTTTTCTACTACCCATATTAACAGATGGATGATTTTTAAATATCACTTCTTTCTGCTTTACATTTTTGATAGTTATTTTGACTGGGTCATTAACAAATAATAATCTCTTTGATTTAGAATCTATGATCTTTCTATTAAAGGCCTCTAGTACTTCTATTGAAGGTTTAGTTTCGGAAAGAGTTATCCCAAGAGATAATACAAATCTCCGTATTGCTTCTGGTGTAAAACCTCTTTTTTTCAAGCCCATTAAAGTGGGAAGTCTAGGATCCGACCATCCTTCAACAAGTTTTTCTTCAATAAGTGGTTTTAATTTTCGTTTAGAGACTGGGAGTCCTTCGAATTCCAAACGTGAAAATTCAATTATGTATGGTATTCTCATTCCGAGATTTTGTAAGATCTGTTGATATAATTCATTTCGCAATTCATATTCTTTGGTTCTAAATGCATGGGTAACCCCGTCAAGACTATCCTCTATCGGTGCAGCAAAATCATAGGTGGGCCACAGACTTATTTTATCTTCTAACAAAGGATGAGGGCTTTCAATTATTCTGAATAAGGTAGGATCTCTCATTGCTGTATTATCACTATTCATATTTCCCTTAAACCTAATTATCGCTTCATTTTGATGATAGTAACCATTAAAAATTTTATCAGAATTTTCCAAAACTTTATCAGACTGTATTCTACATTGGCAGGAAAGTCCTTTTGACCTTAAATTATGAATTGTTGTTTGGTCACATAAACAAATGTAAGCTTTTCTATTGTTAATTAATTTCTTCCCATATTTATGTAACAAATTAATATCATCAGAAGTATTTTTGATTATATGAGGTTCTATATTCAACCATGTTAGTCCTTCCATTATGGCCTCATAATATTCTATTTTTTCATTTAGTGGATTTGTATCATCAAATCGTAGAATTAGTTTTCCAGAATACAATTTAGCATATTCTTCATCAATAACAGCTGCCTTAGCATGCCCAATATGAGGGTACCCATTTGGTTCAGGAGGGAATCTAGTTACAACTTTTCCAGCCTGTGCATTGATTAAGGGGGGTAGATGAAACTCATTTTTTTCAAGTGACTTTTTTGTTTCTAAATGTAAAGGACATTTTTTGAGTAATAACTCTTTCTGTTTTTCTAGAGGTAATGAATTGATCTGTTCAAGTATTTCTTTGATTTTAGGCAATATGTCCTTGAGGTTAGTTTTTAATTCTGGTTTAGACCCCAATACTTTAGAAATAACAGTATCTAACCTTGCCTTGCCCTTATAATCAACGGCATTTTTTAGAACAGTTATCTCTGCTAAATTTTGTGTTTCCAGGTCAATATCCATAACTATTTCTTCCTCTCTACAATGTAACCAGATAATTCTTGAAGTATTTTTTTTGGATCAGAATCTTCGTATTTTATTATGGAGTTCATAGCTTTTTCAATATAATCCATGGCCCTTTTTCTTACAATCTTTTCTATTTGAAGTGAAGAAATTATATCTATTGTTTTTTTTAAACTATCCGTATCACATTGACCTTTTCCAAAAACCTTCAGAATTTGGTTTCTTTCTAATTCTGAAGCCATTTTGATCGAGAGGAGAATGGGAAAAGTTTTTTTTCCTTCTCTAATATCATTGCCTACTGCTTTTCCAGTTTCTTTAGAATGGCCTGCGATTCCGATTAAATCATCAATTAACTGGAATGCAATACCTGAATTTGTACCAAAAATGCTCATATTATTGACATCTTTTTCTGTTGCATTTCGAGAAGAAAGGGCCCCTAAAGAACAGGACACATTAAATAAAGCGGCAGTTTTTTTTGAAATCATCTCAATATACTCTTCTTCAGATGGAAAATTATCCACTTCTGTGAATTGAACATCCTTTGCTTGACCCTCACATATATCGACACATGCTAAGGAAAGTCTTTTAATCATGCTTAATAAAGAACTATCCTTAATAGAAATAGCGTTGTTTGTAGAAAGAATTTGAAAGGCTTTAGAGAAAAGAATATCACCAGATAAAATGGCAAGGGGCAATCCAAAGGATTTATGGACTGTTGGTATTCCGTGTCTAAGATCATCATTATCCATTATATCATCATGGACTAAAGAGAAATTATGAATAAATTCTACAGCGCAAGCTGCAGGTAATGCATCTTGTTGATTTCCTCCAAACATTTCACATGACTTTATAACCATTAAAGGCCTAAGACGTTTTCCACCACTTTTTAAATAATGAGTGGATGCTTGATATAATTCTAAAGGCTTACCTGATAAAAAAGATAAAAGATGATTATTAACTTTGTCGATGTAATGTTCAACTTTTATTTTGGTGGTATCTTTCATTGTTAATAACCATGTCTGCTAATTCACCAGTTAATATAAGTCTTGATTTGGCTAACTCTTTAATATTGGAGGACCCTGTAAGAAACATGGACCCTCTTAATTCATAAATTAAACGTTGAGAAAAGGTAAACAAAGCTTCTTTTGATTCTGAAGCAGCTTTTAGAAAAGGATATGCCATAGCACTCATATTGGCTCCTAGTGCAATGCATTTTGCGATTTCTAGTCCATTTCTAATTCCTCCAGATGCAATTAATGGTAAATCTACAGCATTTCTAACCTCTATTAAACTTAAAGCAGTCGGTATTCCCCAATCCCAAAATAATTCACCAAGATGTTCTTTAATATCATTCTTTATTTTAGTCGCTCTAATTTTTTCGATTCCTGCCCAGCTGGTACCTCCTGATCCAGCAATATTGATACAATTGATATTTGCTTTTTCCAATTTTAAAGCAACTTCTTGCGAAATACCTGATCCAACTTCTTTAACTATTATTGGAATGCTTATACTTTCTTTTATTTTGGATATTTTTTGCAAAACACCCTTATATTTTGGTTCTCCTTCTGGTTGTATTAATTCCTGTAATGGATTAAGATGAATGACCAAAGCGTTAGCATCTATCATTGCAATAATTTTTTCAATCATACTAATATCTAATCCTTCTGCAAGTTGGGCACCACCAATATTAGCTATTAAAAAGGCGGAGGGTGCATTCTTTCTAGCTACAGAATACGTTTCTGCTAAAGAAGTACTTTTTAGACCTGCTCTTTGACTTCCTACACCCATTCCAAATGCAAAAGTTTCAGCTAACTGTCCTAAACGAGAATTAATTTTTAAGGCCTCTGGGGTTCCTCCTGTCATAGAATCGATTAAAATTGGAGCACCAAACTTATGATTTAAGAATTCAGTAGTTACATTTATTTCATCAAAATCTATCTCAGGTAATGCGTTATGAATAAGTTTTACATATTCCAAATGATTAGATACCAATCTAGATTGAACATTATTTGAAAGAGGAATGTCAATTCCGTCTCTTTTTCTATTCATTATCAAGTCAATTTCAGAATTCTCGGACCCGGACATATGATATGTCTTTATCGCTTACCCTTAAATATAGTACCTTTAAAATTTTTATCTTCCACTACTTTTTGAATCTGTAGAGGGTTTAACCCATTTATAAAAATAACATCTTTTCCGGTTTTAGCAATCTTTGTGGCCTCCTCTACTTTTCTTTTGATTCCACCAGTTACATCATCTATATTCAGATTGTCAGTTAAATTGATTATCATTTTTTGGTTTTTTTTATAGGTTTTATTATTTTCAATTTTTATCTCTTTAATAATTTTTTTATCTATTAAATTGTTATATAGACCATCTACGTTAATTGCGAAAATGATTTTGGAAGGATTTAAAATTGTTGATAATATGGTCATTATAAAATCCCCAGACATTATGGAATATTTGTTATTTTTTATATATACAGCATCTCCATATGTGACTGGAATTATATTATTTTCTGTCATTTTTTTTAATTCGAAGATTTTGTTACTATTTGGATGACCATTTAACAAAAGTGAAGAAGGAGATATGCCATAGGGATTTAATCTGTGTTGTTCTAAGGCACCAACTATTATATTGTTGAGGGTTACCATAGATGAATGAACAATAGAGATTCCATGAGGATCATAAGTTTGTAATTTTGTATGCATATCAAATTTTACTGACCAATAATGTCCATATGAGCCTCCTCCATGGACTATTATTATGGGAATTTCTAATCTACCTAAAATTTTAGAGATATTGTTAATAGCTGAATAGTTTGCAGACAATGGCTTATCTTTAAATGTAATAACTGATCCACCAAGTTTTATTAGAATGAGTCGAGATTTCAATTATACTTTAAAAATTACTAGAGTTAATATTAACTTTCAATCCTTCATTCTCTATAAATACAGGAAAACATTCATATCCTTTTTTCGTCATCCTCTTTAAAAAATAATCTTTATCCTGAGATGGAATTAAGGCTAATACACAGCCTCCACCACCTGCCCCTGTCAATTTTGATCCATACGCTCCATATTCTCGACTCAAATTGATTATATTGTTTATTTCAGTTGTTGAGACACCAATTCGCTCTAAAATAATTTGATTTTCATTCATTAATTTACCAATATGTAGACAATTCCCCTCTTCTAATGCTTTTATTGCCTTATCACATATTTTTGAAACTTTATTTGATAAATTACTAAATTCACATAAATTATTTTCGCGAAAACTCTTTACTATGGATACTAATTTTCCTGTAGAATGTTTCAACCCTGTGTTTATAATAATAAAAGAAAGCTCTTTGCTCAATGTAAGTGATCTCATATTGGTATTTCTTTGATAATACAATAATCCCCCATAAGTCGATACAACACAATCTGCTCCTGAAGAATTTTTATGAATAATCCTTTCCGTTTCAATTGCTAGATTTAAGATTTCATTTTTATTAGTCCCCTTAGTCCAAAGCCCTAATATAGCGGCTACTCCAGCAACACTTAAAGCTGCAGAAGATCCTAAGCCTACACCGTGTGGTATATCTGAATAGATTTTAATAGTTAATCCATAAGTTCCTGTATTCTGAGATAATATTTTTCTAATTAAATAAATAAGTGGATAAAAAAAATCATTTGTAATAAAATGATTGTTCTTTTCTAATACTGATAAAGGATAAGCTTTTTTCCCAAAGTAATTTGTTTCTATAATGATCTCATTATTCTTATCTGTTTCTATTTTACACTCTATTCTTATCCTTTTATTTATAGATGCCAATATAATCGGTTGATGATATACAGCAAAATGTTCCCCAAATAGAATAATTTTTGCTGGGGCAGACGCAGATGTACTCATCATTACCTGTTAGTTTTTAAATAAAAACGATTGAAGCATACCCAACTACTGTGTTCTTATTGTCTGAAGTCACATCTCCACTTGTCGCATATTTTAATAATACACCTTTTTTTGAGCCTAAAATTTTTACAGCTCTCATTAAGGATGCAATTGCGCCGTATCCACATACTGAAGGTTTCAGATGCATGAGATACTGATAGAATGATTCTATATCTAAATTTTCAATACTTTGGATCAATTGGGAATCTTTTTTCTTAACACTAGCATTCAACTCATAATGGCTTAAACAAGAAGATGCAATAATCATCACATTTTTCCTAGCACTATATTTTGCTATCAAGTTTCCGAGCAAAATGGCCGTTTCGATATCTTGATCCCTTAATAAAATGGGAACGATGGTGAAAGAATTATTAGATGAATATTGAATAAAGGGGACTTGGACCTCTAATGAATATTCAATTTGGTGAGCTATTTTATCTTCTTCAACAAAATTGCATGATTTTTTTAAAGCATTCGTAATTGTATTATCAATTAATATATCTCCTAAAGGAGTTTGCCAATAGCCTTCACTGCTTATAGATATTCTTTTTCCAGTACCATTATGATCGGGTCCGATTAAAATAAACGTATCAATATTTCGAGAAGCGATTTCAACAAATGCATTCGCAGAAATTCCACCAGAATAAATATATGCACCGTGTGGAACAAGAATTCCAAATATTTTTTTGTGAATCGTCTGTTTGTTTGTTGGCCCAAATATACTTTCGTGAAAACAAAAATGAAGTAACTTAATCAATTCATGTTTATCTTTAGGATAAAACGAACCTGCATAATAAGGAGATCTACAAGATAGATCTCTCAAACTATTTCTTCTACAAGTTTTGTTTCAAAATCGTCTATTGTTACTTTCATTTCTTTATCTGATTTTATTTTACCTTGTTTTTTCATGACTTCTCTGGCTAATAGCCAATAGACTGTAGCTAAAGCTTTTCTACCTCTATTATTCGCGGGGATAACCAAATCTACTTTAGATATAACATTATCACTATTTGATATTGCCAGCACAGGAACCCCGGCTCTGGTAGCTTCAATCACCGCTTGTTGATCTGCCTGAGGATCTGTTACTATGACTATTTCCGGTTCCATATATTTTGGTAAGGATGGATTTGTAAATGTTCCAGGCATAAATCTTCCTAAGATGGGTGTCGCCCCAGTCGCTTCACAGAATTTTTCGACTGGTTTTTTTCCATACTCTCGGGCAGAGGTAATCGCAACTTTTGAAATATTCGTTCTTCCTATAAATTTAGCTGCAACATCGATTCTATACAAGGTTTTACTAATATCTAATATGTATAGTCCTTCAGGATTTGCTCTAACGATATATCTGGACATTGATTTAGTCTTTACTGGAGTCCCAACCCGTATTCCAGTAGATAAAATCATTTTCTCTAAATTTTCAGAGTCAGAATTTTCTACATTAATTTCCTCATCATCTTTTTCTACATCAGAATTTTCAATCTTATTTGCAGAATTAATTGATTGAGTTTCAGCTTCAGATATTTCATTAGTTTCAGCTTCAGATATTTCATTAGTTTCAGCTTCAGATATTTCATTAGTTTCAGCTGTTTTAGAATTAGATGTTTCGGTACTAATTATATCATTATTGATGGTTTCCGTATTCTCGCTCATATTAAGATGTGAAGACATCAGACATCCCTTTTATTAAATCATACTCGACCAACCTCACTAATTGATTTAATTTAGCTACTCTTTCCCCTCCAATAACACCAGTTTTCAACAATTTAGAAGAGGTAGCTATTGCTATTTCTGCAATGTGAGAATCGATTGATTCTCCAGATCGATGAGAAGTTATGAGTTTTATATCGTTTTTGGTACATTCATTGGCAAATTCTAATGCATCGTAAAGGGAACCTGCTTGGTTAATTTTTAAAATTGCCCCAGAACAGGATTTATATTTTATAGATTCGTTTACTCTTTTTTTATTTGTTACCAACATATCATCTCCCGTAACTAGACAATCTGGATTATTTTTATTGATGATCGACATGCCCTCAAAATCTTCTTCATGAACAGGATCTTCAACATAAATTAAATGATATTTATCTATAAGGTCATTAACAAAATCAATTTGCTCGTTTGAGGATCGAACAAGACCTTGCCTGAGATATTCATACCTTTTGTTCTTTTCATTCCAAAATGAGGAGCTGGCAAAATCAATTCCTATTGCTACTTCTTTTCCAGAAGTATAACCACTATCTGAAATTGCTTGTTCTACCACTTTTAAAGCATGATCATTATTAAGGTTAGGAGCCCACGCACCTTCATCTCCTCTACCATAGGTAAACTTACTATCCAATTTTTCTAATATTGTTTTTAATTGGTTATGAACTTTAATATTAACTTCTATTGCTTCTAGTATATTTGATTCTCCAAGTGGACAAATAAGGTACTCTTGAATATCTGGTGTTCCAGGCCCAGCATGAGATCCTCCTCCCAAAATATTTCCTAAAGGATAAGGAAATTTATAGTCATCTAATGGTTTCAATAGTTTAAAGAGAGGTACCTCCAGAGCCTTGGAGGCAGATTCAACTGAAGCTAGACTTATTGCATAAGCTACAGAACCACCTATTTTACTATAATTTTCACTATTATCAATATTTTTTAGAATTTGATATGTTGCTCTTGGATCATGAGATTCGATTCCAATAAATTTTGATAAATGTTTATTGAGCTCGTCTAAAGATTTCTCAGGACTATTTTCTTTAAAACTCTGAGCTTCATGTTTTCCTACACTCGCACCTGAAGGAGAAGAAGCCCGACCCAGAAATTTGTCGTCAGAGATGATATCTACCTCTATAGTTTTACTACCTCGACTGTTAAAAATTATCCTACCTTTGATATCAGTAATAATTGGCATGATATTTCAAATCTAACTTTCAGCTTGCATTTCTGACATTCTTCTTCGTAGGACTTCATAATAGGGAATAACTTGATAAATTGTCTCTACACTTGAAATAAACATTCTTCTACAACAATACCTTTTTATGCCAAGTGAATCGAGAACAGCGGCATCTTCTTCTCCTGATTTGACTCTTTCTTTATATTCAAAGTATTTGTCTGCAATTAAACCACCGCAAGTAAAACATCGAACGGGAATTAACACATTATTCAAGAGAGAATTATTATATAAAAACCATTATAATTAAATGCCTTAATTGACTATAAACTCGCAATCTTCAAATTAGAGTTTTGGACGTTTTGATTCTGAGCGGGGGTCGCCCAGCCTGGTCAAAGGCGTAAGACTGAGGCTCTTATCCCTCAGGGGTTCGTGGGTTCAAATCCCATCTCCCGCATAGTAAGAAATCAGTCGAATTTTTTCATAATATTATAATAAGGTGAAGCTTTGTGTTTATCTAAACATTTTCTACAAAATGATTTATCACCATAACGCTGGTGACAAATGCACTCACAATGGGCTATATCGTAGGACACCATTTTCAATACCCTCTTTGTAATTATAATCCTTTTCAATCCGGTTGCATTGGTAAAAAAATCCTTCTACCAGCACTTTTTTATTTATGACACTATTAATCAAAATATTGGTTAATGTTCGGGAGAATATGGAAAAACAACAGAGACTTTATGAATTATTGAAACAACAACATGAAGCAGAAAAAGATGAGATAATACACTATAGTTCCCTTCTTAAAGAAATTGAAAGTAATTTAATTAGAAATTATATAAATACTCTTCTTATAGATGGAATTAAACACATACAATACATAACTCAGGCCATGGCCAAGATAGAAGGAGCCTCTAGTAGCATTCATCTAACAAAGGAAGGAATAGGTCAATCCATTGAAGAAGAAGAAGAATCTAAAAATCTATTAATAGAATGTATAGATCTTACTGAGGATGAAGATATTAAGGAACTACTAAAGAGTGTTATTGTAGACGAAGAACATCATATAAAGATATTAGAACATATTAGAAAATTAGTAGAATCTTATTCTAAAAAAATCCAATAATTCTAGACAATTTTTTAATATATCTTAACTCGGTAATTATTGTTAGAAATTGACAAATTCACCCGATCACTTTAATCACTATCTTCAATCTTCTCGTTCTTGTAAAAAATTCTTGATTAAGGATGGAATCACTTCCCCCTATTTTGAAATTGAAGCTAATCCAGGTTTTTTCAACAAAACTACGTATGATATTATCTCTTTAAAAAATACATTTCAAAATATTGGGGAATGCATGAGCATAATAAAAAATTTTGATTATTATCAATATCTTATATGTAAGATGCTTCCTGAGATTGCTGATACAAATCCTTTTAAAAAAGTTTTTCAAAAGATACGATTTGTGATAATATGTTCCTTTGCCAAATTTATTTCCTTACTTGATATTAAAGATTATGAAACAATAACAAAATGGAATCTTTTATCAAAGAAAAACTTAGAATCGTTAGCAGAAATTGTCAATAGTTATCGACAAGGCATAGAATTTAGCTATATTTCAAATGGTTTTAAATTAGATGAAGAAAGTTGCATTTTTTTTAATTTGAATATAGAAAAAATAGATGAAGAATTAAACCGCTATTATTTGTAAAATAATATTCTGGAACACATTACTTGTTATATGTAAGGAAATAATTTAATACTTCTGAGCTATGTCCCTTTGGTTTTACTTTATAAAATATTTTCATAATTTTTCTATCTTTATCTATTAAAAAAGTGGTTCTATTTACACCCATGTACTCTTTACCATTAAATTGTTTCAGGCCATATACACCGTATTTTATAGCTATTTGGTTATTTGCATCTGAAACCAATAAAAATGGAATATTCATCTTTTCTTTGAATTTATAATGAGTCTTTTGGTCGTTGGGACTAATACCTATTATTGTTATTTTATGTTCCAAATATTTGTTGTAATCATTAGAAAATTCGTACGCTTGAGTTGTACAGCCAGGGGTAAAATCGTTCGGATAAAAGTAAATTATGATACGATTATCTAAAAAATTAGTTAACTTTAGATATTTATTATCAGAATCTTTAAAGGTAAAATCTGGAGCTAAAGTTCCCTCTTGCAGTTGAAATTTTTGACTCAATATCATTTTGTATTTGTTTCCGATAAAAAACTTTGTCCTTTATTATTGACCTCAATTTTTATTATATGAAAAAGTTAATAAAAATTAAAAGGCCAAAATAGAGTAAGAAAAATGGATTACTATGATATCGCCATAGTTGGGGGTGGGCCTGCTGGACTTTCTGCAGCCTACAGTGCAGCAAAAAGGGGAGCCAAAGTTATTCTTTTTGAACGGGATAAATCGATTGGGCAATATGTCAGAACTAGTGGCGTGTCGTGGATAAATGAAATGAAAAAATTAGAAATCCCAGAGAAAATTTATAATCCAATTAAAAACTATAGGTTTGTTTCGCCAAAAAATGAGGTAATCATTAAAGGAACAGAGTATAGATCTTGTGTTTTAGATGTAAGGTCATTATATCAATATCTTTCTTTTCTTGCTGCTAAGGGTGGAGCAGACATCAGCATAAATTCGAATGTTGTCGATATAGTGCGTAATAAAAATAACAATAGGATTTCTGGATTGATAGTCAATACCCTTAAAGGAAAGATTGAGATCAGAACAAGCCTAGTTATAGATGCAAGCGGGTTTAATAGTTTTATTGGCACTAAATTCGGATATGTATCCCCTTGGACAAGGTATGGAGTCGGTGCGGAATACGAATGTTATTGTAATAAAATAGATCCTCAGACATGGACTTTAATGGTTGGTAGCAACTATTCGCCTGCTGGTTATGCATGGTTATTTCCGTTATCCGAAAATCGTGTCCGGATAGGAGTAGGGGTAGGAAAACCAGAGTCTATTATTGATCCTCTTAAATTGTTAAATCATATAATTGAAAAAAAATTTAAACCTCTAGCGGAACTAGGAATTATTCAACCAATAGAATATCATTATGGATATATTCCTAATCAAGGGGCACGTAATTGTTCAGTCTTCGACGGTCTGCTTTTAGTAGGAGACTCAGCTGGCCAATCAAATCCTCTAGTGCTTGAAGGAATTAGACATGCTATTGAGTTTGGAAGATTAGCCGGACAAATAGGTTCCTCATCTCTTAATAGCAGCTGTTCCAAAAGTTCATTAATAGGTTATGAAAATGCATGGAAAAAACAACTTTCTACTAAAATAGAATCTGCTTTACGAGTACAATCTAGGTGGCTTGGTTTCACAGATGATGAATGGGACAATGAAATATCTATATTGAAAGATATGTCGGTAGATGAATTCATTGATTTTATTAGTTCAGAATTTTCGCCTAGAAAAATGATAAAGCTAGCACTTAACCATCCTAAACTCGTTGCTCGACAACTTTTTAATCTTATTGTTAAAAAATAAAGACTTTTATATCCAGAAAAGACAGCAAGACTAATTTGGCTGGAGAATTGGCATCAGAATTTACTCCTATTTTGTATGCTTTGGGAATTGGTATTATGGCTGGAATACCCTCCTTGATTCTATCGAAATTACTTTCTCCTCGAAAAAGGTATAATCCTGTGAAATTTTTACCAATGGAATGTGGACAAATACCAACCGGCGAAGGACGTTCGCATTTTATGATGCAGTATTATGCTTACATATTGATGTTCGTTGTTTTTGATGTAATGTCAATTTTTCTTTATGCATGGGGTTCATCGCTTTTATCTATTCCAAAACAAGCTACTTTACCAATGATGGGATTTCTTGCTATAATGTTTGCAGCAATGGGATATGCTTTGTACCTTTCAGGTAGAAAAGGAATATGGTAAAGGAAATAAGAACTTGATAGAATTAAATTATCTTTTTATATTTATTAATAAAGGAAGTCGATGTTAATTGATTAAGGATCTTATTAATCCGGCAAATTTTAACTTGATGGTAAGTAAAGTTAGTGATGTTTTAGTAGGTGCTTTAAACGAACCATTAGGTTATGCAATTAATTGGGGAAGAATCTGGTCTCTCTGGCCAGTTCATCTTGAAACTGCATGTTGTAGTGTAGAATTTGGTGCCACTTCTAGTCCTCGTTATGATTGTGAAAGGTTTGGAATTATTGAAGCTTTTGGTTCATTGAGACAGTGTGATTTAATAGTTGTTCAAGGTACTGTAACTAGAAAGATGGCCCCAAGATTGAGAATGGTATATGATCAAATGGCAGATCCCAAATATGTTATTGCAATGGGAGCATGCTCTATTACTGGAGGCTTGTATATTGATTCATACAATGTTTTGCCTGGAATAGATGGTATTATTCCAGTAGATGTCTATGTACCAGGATGTCCACCGAGACCAGAGACACTAATACAGGGTTGTATGTTACTTCAAGAAAAAATAAAAAGGTCGAAAATAAAATGAGA
>Ga0111538_10004590_pt1 | contig 19143 bp, 14 predicted proteins | sample SoiMethybrSBSTD1_FD_79669 | JGI IMG/M metagenome (GOLD analysis project Ga0111538, IMG submission 79669) | Bulk soil microbial communities from a Populus tree surrounding site in Tennessee, USA - Soil MetaG P. TD hybrid SBSTD1 (version 2)... | ecosystem: Environmental > Terrestrial > Soil >...
CATTCTCGGCGCGCTGCAGACCTTCCTGCGCTTTGCCGAACGGGCCACGCTTCATGCGACCGCCGCCGACTGGTATTCCGCGATCCGCCGCGACATCGAGGAAATCCTCCACCTGCCGGTCGGAGATCGCGGGGCGCCCAAGGAGTGCCTCGACGAGGTGCGCAAGGAGATGAACCGCGTGGCGCAGGACTCGCCGGAGCTGAGCGCCCGTGTGTGGGAGCGGCAGGCCAAACGGTTCGGTGTCAAGGAGCCGCGCGTCCGGCCCTGACCCGCGCTTTTCCTGCAGCGGGCCCGCCAAGTCGCGATGCCTGCGGCTTGGCTATTTCCTGGATCGGGTGCGGAGCGGCCGGTCGTCGATCGTCGCTCGGATGTCGGCCGGGCGCAGGCCGAGTACGATGTGCTCGATCACGTCGAGGTCGCTCTTTCGGCGATCGATGTGCACCTTGCGTCGCTCTCTCCGCCGTTCAGCTCGTGTGTGCTCTGCCACAGGCGCCCGTCAGGTTCTCCATCACGCGTCGTGCCAACGCTTTCCAGCACAACAGCCGTGACCCCAGGGAGCCGGTCGGCCCTCGGGCGTCGGCGCCAGAAACAAGCCGAAGAGTGTGGTCACACGACCACGGGCACGCGCCGCGACCGTCGTTGGGTACAGTCTGGCGTCAAGCTGAGATAACGGCACAGCGGTTGCTCTGTCCGCCTGAATAGGCGTCGTGCGACCGGTTTTCAAGCTGCGAACACAAAAGAAGCTGACACAACCCCTTCATACCGACGACAAAACTGTACGGCGAGTCGACGCGCAATCCCGCCGAACGATAGTCGAGATGGAACGCGTGTGCAGGTTCGGTTAACCAAGAAGCTGGCAGAGGCCATCGACGGGATCGATCTATCAGCTCGCCGCGTCGGCGACGTCGTGGACCTGCCGAAGCACGATGCCGAGATCCTGCTGGCGGAAGGATGGGCCTCGCCTGTCGAGCCGGCATTTGGCGCCAGGGGGCGGCTTGTCGACGCGGATGACCGGCCACGACGCTCGACCAAAGACCGCAGACGCTGACCCCGCTGGGCCCCCAACACCTCATCAGGCCGATGCTGCGGCGTTCGAAGGGCGTCAGTGCTCGGTGAGGAACCGTTTCTCCATGAAGACGGTGTGGTGCGAGATCGTCCGGTACCCCATGCGCTCGTAGACGGGACGCCCGGCCTCCGTCGCGTGCAGCAGGGTCGGCCGTTCGCCGTGCACGGCGGCGGAGAGCTCCAACGCCCGGCGCATCGCCGCGTCGGCGAGACCGCGGCGCTGCCAGGCGGGATCGGTTGCAACCAGGCACACATAGCGGCAGCTATCCGTCATCAGCACACCGGCAGTCACGGCGGGCGTGCCCCCAACGGCACCGATGACGGGGAAGTGATTCGCCCAGAACGACGACGTTCCGATCAGGTCCTTCGCCGCACCGAAATCCATTCCGTACGCGGCCGCATTGATGTCCAGGATCGCCGAACATCCCGCGTCATCCTGTGGCACGGACAGCTCGACACCCGATGACGGCTGCGCTGAAGGCGTGACGCGTTCCGTCAGCATCCCGGTCAGTGGCATCAGCGGCGTCAGTCCGCAGTCATCGAGCAGGGCAGCCGCATCCAGGTCCGGGCCGAGCCCTTCCTGTGTCAGCAGGAGCAGCCACGGCACACCTTTGTCAGACGCCCAGGCGCAGGCCTCGCGCGCACGCGCCTTCAGGTCGGCCGCCGAGATACCCCGCGCGGTGAGGAGCGCGATGTTGAAGAACGGGATCGGGCAGCCGCTGAACACGTACTCGACACTCTCAGCACGTGCGAGGCTCTTCCCGGGGGCGCCACCGCACATCAATCGCCAGGCTTGAGCGAACTGCTGGATGCTGAGATCCACGTCATCATGCATGATCAGCCGATTATCATCGATTCGGGTTTCACGAGCCCAGACGTCGTGGTCTGTCAATCCACCGGGTAGTCCAGATCGTGCGTGTCGTTCGGTTTTCCGATCGTGCGGCACATCGCGAGTACCTGTCCCTGGTGGTTGAAGATGTGGGTCACGACACGCATGATCACATCCGCCGGCCGGAGCAGCCGCGTCTGGCCCGGATCGCTGATCATCACGCGCGGCGAATTCAATTCGGCCTCGCTGGCGCGATCGAGATACGAGCGGGTCGCGGACGCCGTCTGCTGCCGGAACGCCTCGATGGCGGCGACATCCGGCAGTTTCGGCAGCGTTGCTTCTTCCGTGTAGCCTCTCATCACCACGGTTTGCCAGTAGACCTCCGCGCCGATCGTGTGTTCGAACTGGCCCAGGATGGTGGGGAAGCCGAACCCGGGTAACGGCCGGCGCAACTCGTCGGCCGTGAGGCTGCCACAGAAGACGATCAGGCGGCGCAGACTCTCGTGCCCGCGCGCGTGCATGTCCAGCAGACTATGTCGGTTGTACATCGTCGGAGGCGGTGGATAGTGAGAGGGACCGACCGGTGTCGGCCCCTCTCACCGATGTGACGCGGGTGTTCAGTTCGCGATCGCTAGCGGACCGCGGCGCTGGTCGAGCTCGCCGTGAGCACCTTCCTGAAGACCTGTACGGCCTGCCGCATTTCATCCATGGTCCCGAGCGAGATGCGGCTGTGCGTCTTTTCGAAAGGCGGGAAGTCGCGGCCGACGGACACCTTGAGCGCGGCGCACGCGTCACGGAACTCTTTCGCCGGCCGCTTCAAGTCGACGAAGATGCAGTTGGTGTGGCAGTCGGCAGCCTCGTACCCCATGCTCTTGAACGCCTCGCGCGTGAAGTCGCGCACGCGGGCGTTTTCGGCCCGCTCTTCTTCGATGTGCTTCAAATCCCTGAGCGACGCGATTCCGGCCGCTGCGGTCAGCGTGTTCACGCTGCCGAGATTCCAGGCGCCCGCAATCGCCTTCATGGTCTCGGGTTGGCCAATCCCGTAGCCGAGACGCAGGCCGGCCATCCCGTGCGCCTTCGAGAACGATCGGGTGACCAGGACGCCGGATAGCTCCTTCGCCAGCGGCACCGCCGTCTTGACGCCGGCGTCGTGCGTGTAGTCGATGTACGCCTCGTCGATGAGGATTCGCGTCTCCGGCGAGCTCTGTTTGACGCGGCGGATAAATTTCTCGACGGCCGCGGCGTTGTGGACTGTGCCGGTCGGGTTGTTCGGGTTGCAGAAGAAGATCATCCCGGCGCCCTTGGCCGCTTCGGCCATCGCGTCGGTGTCGAGTCCCAGTGATTTGTCGACGGTGATCATCTTGACCGGAGCGCCAATGCGGCGTGCCGCCTGGTCGCACGTTCCATACGTCGGCGCCGCAGTAACGAGCGGCTTTTGTGCCGAGCAGAACGCCCGCGTCGCGGCCTCGAGAATGGGACCGGACCCGGTGCCGACGACGACGTGGTCGCGGCCGACGCCGTAGATGTCGGCAATCGTGGCGACAAGATCGCCGGTGTAGTCCGGCGGATATCCTCGTCCGACCCGCGGGGAGATCGTGTTCCGAAGCGCGTCCATCGTCTTCTTGCCCGGGCCTCTGGCGTTCTCGTTCGAGCTGATTCTGATGAAGCCGCCGTCATCCGGAGGCTGCACGGCCTCCGCCTCGAAGGCCATGGCCTCGCGCCCGCGGCCGATGATGAACGGCGCGGACAGCAAGCCGACGCTGCCCAACCCGAGATTCCCGAAGAAATGGCGACGGGACAGTGACATGAAGTCCTCCTCTTCTCAGCGCCTGATCGATAGGACGACGTCCGGCGGCTCGGGCCCGCCAGCGCATAACGGCACGCGTAGTATACGGCCACGCGGCCCGGAGCAGTAAGGCGGGCTGCTACGCCGGTTTTTCAGGAAGGAATGGCTCTCCGTCAGCGTCGGCCGTCCGCGTAGTCGAGCTTCGCATACCAGTCATCGCGCCCCTGCGGCGTGAGATCGAGCAGGTTGTACACCGGCGTCAGCAAGTCGATGCCGCGCTCCTTCACATCGTCGGCCATCCATGGGTGAGCGGAATACGAGTGCCGCAGCGCGCCGTCGGGGTCTCGAGTGAACACCGAAATGGTGGAATCCTGCGCGCCTTCCGCGTCCTCGCTCCGCAAGTCGTACTTGAATGTGCTGTCACCGCAACTGAGCAGACGCAGATTGCGCCACCCACGACTGCGGGCATGCTGTCGCAGCATGGCCGGATCCGCGGCGGCGACGATCGCGAAGTCGACGTTCTGTGCGATGTGGGAGGCGACGCCGTTGTAGCCGTCGATCCACATCGTGCACATCGAGCAGGGAGTGGTCTGCCGCTTTCCGTACATCAGGTGATAGATCACGACCGACCGGTTCGGACCGGTGAACAGGTCACTCAGGCGCACCGTCGTGATCGGCGCGTCGCCGGCGTCGAGATGTGCCGGGCCCTCCTGGAATTGATAGTCCTGGACCACGGCTCCCGGAGGAAGACGACGGCGCATCGCGGCGACGCGTTCGCGTTGTCGCATCAACTCGATCTCCGCGAGGCGGAGTTCTTCGCGTCTGGCGACGTAGTCGGCTGATTCATTCGTCAACCGGATCAGCTGCAGCGTGCCGTTGATCGTCTCGAGTGACATGGCCCCAATATCCGCCGTACCGAGATCGGCTTCAAGCTGTGCGGGCCGGTTCCCGGTTTTCCGCATCGGATAGCACCAATTACGGCACGGATTACGTTGACGACCATTTTGGTCGGAGATAAGCTGTGGTCAGATATTGAGACTCAGTCTCATATTAGGAAGTGCTCATTCGAGATCTGTCTCATGAAACGATTCCGCGCGCTCCTGTTCTGGCTCCACCTGTTCTCCGGCGTCAGCGCCGCCGCCGTCATCCTCGTCATGTCCGTCACCGGCGTCGTCCTTGCGCTCAAGCCGCAGATTCAGAACTGGATCGACCGGGACATCCGGTACGTCACGCCGCAGCCGGTGCGGCTCGGCGCGCAGGAGTTGCTGAGCGCGGTCAAGGCGGCGCGGCCGGACTCGTCGCCACAGTCGCTGGCGCTGGCGCGCGATCCGTCGCTGGCGGTCATTGTCGGACTCGGGCGCGAGGGCAGTCTCTACGTCAACCCGTATACCGCCGCCGTTCTCGGCAGTGCTTCGTTGCGGACCTCGGAGTTCTTCCAGTCGATGACTGACTGGCATCGCTACGTTGCGATGAGTGGGGAGAGCCGCGCCACCGGACGATCGATCACCGGCATCAGCAATGCGGCCTTCCTGGTCCTCGCCCTCAGCGGCCTGTACATCTGGTGGCCGAAGCAGCTCACTCGGAAGGCGCTCAAGCCGATCGTCTGGTTTCGGCAGACGTCCACGGGACGTGCACGCGACTTCAACTGGCACAACACGATAGGTTTCTGGTGCCTGATTCCGATCGTGATCATGACCGCGAGTGGCGTCGTGATGTCGTACCCGTGGGCGAACGATCTCGTGTACCGCCTCACTGGATCACCGGTGCCAGTGCGCGCCGGGCGCGACGCCAGCGCTCGAGTAGAAGCCGCGCGCGAGTTACAGCGCGGTCCGCAGGTGGCAGCGATTCCCGCTCAACTCGACCGCATCTGGGCCCGCGCCGAAGCGCAAGTTCCGACATGGAGCATCCTGTCGATGCGGCTCCCGGCTCGTGAAGGAGCGCCGTTGGTGTTCACCATTACGGACGGGGCGAACTGGAATGCGTTTGCGCGGTCGAATCTGACCGTGAATAGTGCGACCGGTGATGTCGTGCAGTGGCAGCCGTACGAAAACAACAGCCTGGGTCAGAAGGTCCGAGGCTGGCTGCGCTTTGCGCACACCGGCGAGCTTGGCCGTCTGCCGGGGCAACTCGTCGCCGGCCTTGGTTGTCTCGGTGGCGTCTTCCTGGTGTACACGGGTCTGTCGCTGGCGTTTCGCCGCTTGTGGAACTGGACGCTGTGGACCCGCCTCGGCGCTCTAAGCCGTCGTCGGCCTCGCACGGCATCGACGGCGTTGGCGTCGTCGACAGCGCGCTCTCTCGGCAGATGAGTTCGCACAGCTGAATTGTCTGGAGCGATGATCATCTCGCACGCCGCCGATCGCCTGGCGAAGGCCATGGTTGTGGCGACGAACTCCCCGAGCGACCCCCGAACGCTTGCGGCGTGGGGACAGACGGCGGGCGTTTCCCGAGGGGCATTGCGCGTGTGGTGTGCGGCGGCGCGGACGTCGGCGCGCTCCTGCCTCGATTTTGTGCGAGTGCTCCGAGCGGTCATCCTCGCGGAGACTCAGACCTGGGATTTGTTCAGCACGCTGGATGTGGTCGATCGGCGCAGTCTGGTTCGACTGCTGGATCGCGGCGGCCTGCGCGAGCTCTCGCACAGTGCGAAGCCGCCGACCGTGGACGAGTTCTTGAGGATCCAACGGTTTCTAGAGAATCCAGACGTGATCGCGGCGGTCTCACGGCGACTGAGCGCTCACGGCAATTGACCGCTGCGATGCCGAACGCCTCGGCTGTCCGTTCAGTGCCTTGCGCCAGGCTGCGATGGAGCATGGGCTCCGGGTTCCATCCCAAACTTCCGGGTCGTCCCCGTGCGCGGCCCGAACAGTTCTTCCAGATGGGCATCGAGCTTCCTGAGGAGCGCCCGCTCACCGGGATACCAGTATTCGAGATGGCAGCTCTCGCACGCCTGATCGAGGTTCTCGCCCGCATCCCACAGCTCGTTGACGTCTTTACGCTTGACGATTTCCATGACCTCCAGTCCAACGTTCCTCAGTGCTTCAATCTTGGCGTTCCAGAGTACGGGGTCTGCCAGGAGCTTCGCGGTGATCTGTGACGGCGAGAGTTCGGCGGGCTCTGGACCCGCGCTGTTGTTCTCATCTCCCGCGGGCGCAAATGGTCTGGGAATCTTGAGCAGGTAGGCGCCCTCGGCCATGGTGACGGCACCGATCCGAATCCGGTCCCAGTCGGCGTCGGTCTTCGGTATCTTGTCGATCCGCTTGCCCCTCGTCATCACGGTACCGACGGCGTCGAAGACAAAATCCGAGGCCGGATCGATCATGTCGCGCATGAGCTCTTTGACGGAAACGACCGGCTTGAGATCGCCCCACAACTCTTGAGGGAGAGACGCCATCGGCGTCACCGACTGACGTTGGCGTGGCGCTGTTTTGGTTGACGAACACGCAGCGACGAAGAATGCGAGCACCAGTGGGCCGCTCGAAGCGAGAACTCTGCGGTCGCGACGTCCGATCATTGATCCCTCCCTGACGTCACCTCGCATTCGAGCGGCAGCGTCACCGGGAGGATTGTCGCTTGGGAAAGTATCGCGCGTCCACGCGTGCGTTGCCCTTATTGGTTTCTTACGAGAGAGCTCGAGTACCGGTTCAGAACAGCGTCGCTGCCGGAGACGCGATCCTTCCCGGTCAATGCCGGACGTGTGTCAAGTTGGCGACGACGGCGACCAGCTCATTCGCGTCAACTGGTTTTGGCACGTACAACTGGAACCCGGCCGTCAACGCCCGCACGCGATCTTCCGCTCTGGCGTAGGCGGTCAGCGCGACGGCTGGAATGTTCCCTCCCCGCTCCGGGCCGCGCTGGCGTATGAGCTCGATCAGTTCGAACCCATCCTGCTCCGGCATGGCGAGATCTGACACAAGTGCATCCGGCACCGAGTGTTCGAGAGCTTCGAGCGCGTCGCGGGCTGAGGATGCAATGTCCACTTCAGCGCCGCGGTTTTCCAGGATGACTCTGACCATCTCGAGCGTATCCAAGTCGTCGTCGACAACCAGGACACGGACGCCACCCAGGCTCTCCTTGTCGACCAGTTGATTGGACTGCATCGGCTGTTTCCCGTCCGGTCCCGGCCGCTGTGTGTCCGGTTGCAGGAGAGTCTCTGAAACTCTGGGAAACCGGACCGTGAATGTCGAGCCTTGCCCTTTTCCGGGGCTCGACGCGGCAACCGTGCCGCCGTGCATCTCGACCACGTGACGGACGATCGCCAAGCCCAGGCCCAATCCGCTGTACTTGCGTGTCGACGTACTGTCAGCTTGCCGGAATCGATCGAAGACGTACGGCAGGAACTGAGGCTCAATACCCATGCCGGTATCCGTGACGGTAATTTCGATGTGGCCGTCGGTCCGGCCCAACCGTGCTTCGACGCGCCCTCCCTCGTTTGTGAACTTGACGGCGTTGGCCAGCAGGTTCCAGATCACTTGCTGCACGCGATTGGCATCGCCGAAGACGATGCCATCCCGATCGTCGATCACCACTTGTAGCGCGATCCGTTTCGCTTCGGCGCTGGGCCGGATGACGTCAATCGCGGCCTGAAAGACGCGCTCGATCTCGACCGGGCGGGCGTCGAGCTTCAATCGCCCGGTGATGATGCGAGCCGTGTCCAGGATGTCGTCGACCAGCCCCGCTTGTGATTTCGCGCTTTGCTCGATCACGTGCAGCGCGCGTCGCGTCTGAAGTTGCGAAAGGGAACCGCGGTTGAGCATGCTCGCCCAGCCCAGGATTGCCGTCAGAGGAGTCCGCAATTCGTGCGAGATGGTGGCCAGAAATTCATCCTTCATCCGGTTGGCCGTTTCGGCCTCTTCGCGCGCCTCCTTCTCCTGCAGCAAGAGTCGTTCGCGCTCCTCCTCGGCGTGTTTGCGCTCGGTAATGTCGCGGCTGAGGGTCAACCAGCAGTGTTCGCCACGAAGGTCCATTGGCTCGGCGGAGAACAGGATCGATCGCAGCTCTCCTGATTTCCGCCTGATGGTGAGCTCAAAGTCACGAACGAAAGTCTGCTCTTTCAGAATCTTCAGCGCCCGCTCACGAGAAGAAGGATCCGCATAGAGTCCGATCTGAAGGGCGCTTTTGCCGATGATTTCATCGCGCGCATAGCCGGACAGCGCCACGAAGCTATCGTTGACTTCAAGAACAACGGCGTCCGCAATCCGGCTGATGACCAGGCTGTCCGGACTCGCCTGGAACGCCTTTGCAAAGCGCTCCTCGCTCTCGCGTAACGCCGCCTCGGCCAACTTCCGTTCGGCGATGTCAATGAGCGTGACGATGGACAGCACCATGCGTCCTTCCGAGTCGTAGATCGGCGCGGAATTGACAGAGAAGTAGGTTTCGGTGGAATCCTCGAGCCGGTACTTGATCTCTTCGCTTTTGACGATTTCTCCCGACATCAGCGAGCGGGCAGCGGGATACTCCTCCGCCTGATAGGGGAGGCCGTCTTCACGCACCGCGCCGTACGTCGGGTACACACGATAGTCTTCGGCGACCAGGAACGGACGATGAAGCAATCGCGATGCTTCGATGTTGTGAAAGACCAGCCGGCCCGATGGCGCCTCCGCAATGATGACGCCGATGGGCATCTGTTCGAGAATCTGCTTCAAACGGTCGCGTTCGCTTTCGACCTGCCCGGACCAGCGCTCACGCTCCGCCTCCGCCTGTTTCCGTCCGGTCAGGTCGTGGAGCACGAGTTGAGCGAACTGCTGATTCCCGTCGAAACAGACCGCGCTCACCTCGACGGGTATTCGTCGTCCATCCCGGCCCCGCAATGTGCACTCGACTTGAGTGACAGCCGTCCTTTCACTCGTGACGGTTTTGATCAAGGCGCTGCAATGATCCTGGAATTCGGGCGCGATGAAATCGAAGAGGTTCCGCTCGGTCATGTCCTGTGCGGAGACACCGAGCATCCGGAGCACTGACGGATTCGCCAATTGGAGCGCCCCGTTGGCGTTGGCGACCACCACCCCGTCTGGCGAATGGTCGGTCAGCAGACGGTAGCGCTCTTCGCTCGCGCGCAACGCCTCTTCAGCCTGCTTCTGGGCGGTGATGTCGCGTTGTGTTCCCCAGGCGCGGACGATCATTCCGTTCTCGATAATGCCGCTGAGGTTGTTCAGGATGACTTTGGCGTTTCCGTACCTGTCCACTTCGGACGACTCGACATCGTTGAGTTTGTAACCGTTGGCGTGGAGCGCACGAAAATAGGCGATATTCTTCGGATTCTTCGGCATCAGATCGCCGAGCCGTGCGCCCAGAATCTGATCAGCGCTGTCGTAGCCGTACATGCGCGCAATCGCGTGGTTGCATTCGGCGAGGTACGCGAATTGGTAGAGCCGCTCGATCTGCTCGTCCGCCGACAGCGTCACCGGAATCGGTTGTTCGATTTCAAAACGCCAGATCCCTTCCGAACTGATGGCGATGAAGGAGCGGTAGTCCTCGTAGCTCGCCTTCAACCGTCTGAGCGCGGTGGCGCGCTCAATTGATTCCCAACATCGGTGTGCCACGGTGTCGACGAGGTCGATTTCCTGGCTGGACCAATGGCGGGGCGTCCTTTGGATGACCGCCATCCCGGCGACGACGTGACCGGCCTTGATCAGCGGCACGCACACCAAAGACCGGATTTCCGAACGCAGATAGGGAGGAATGTGGGTTCCCGGTGGAGGTTCGCTCTCGATATCGTCGACGACGTACGCGTGGTTTTCCAGCGAACCGAAGTCCGACATCCGATACCGGCCCGTCACCGTGTCGGTGCCCCGCCTGGTGTAGTCGCCGAGTATCACGAAGTGTTCGCGGTCGGCTTCGACTTCGGCGTAGTCACAGCGGTCTACACCCGTGTATTGCCCCAGCATCCGCACGGTGACGGTTACGATGTCTTTCGGATCCGAAAGCCGGACCAGGGCATGCTCAAGGTCGCCAATAAACCTGTCTGGGGCGTCACTTGATTTCAAGCCGGCCATTTCGCCCTCGCACAAGCGGCAGGCCGTCGCTGATTCGCGCAAACAGCTCACGCTGGCATACTTCAGGTTCCCTTTCGGGCCCTGTGGATGTTGAACACAACACCCCTCTATCTTTTTGACGTATCGCGCGGCCTGATCCGGTTCAGTGGCCGGTTTCGGTAAGCTGATCAGTCTTCGCGGCCGCGAGCGAGGCGACGTTGATCGTCGCGCTCAGGCTGAAACACTTGCGCCCGGGCCCGCCGCTGTGGCGTCGCCCAGGAGCTGTTCAGCAAATTGACACGCCCAACCGATGACCTCGGCGGCGCGTTGCGCTTGCGCGCAGGTATGCGTCGCCATGACTTGCATGCGAAGCCGGCAGGCGCCCACTGAAACCGCCGGGTATTCGATTAGGTTCGCGAAAACACCATGGTCGAAACACAGGGCCGCCGTGATCCGGCCCACCGCCTCTCGTCCCAGGAGTACCGGCACAAGCGGTCCCGGCTCCCCGAGGCACACGACTCCAGACGCGGCAAGCGTTTCGCGCAGCACGCGAGCGACGTGGCCGACCTTTTCCCGCAACTGGTCGCCTTCGGCGCTGCGGACGATCTCAATGGCCTTCAAGACGGCCGCGCACTGAGGGGGTGAGATCGCATTCGAAAACGTGTGTGATGGTGCGTAGGGCCGCAAGTACTCGCGAATGGCGGCAGACGATGTGGCCACGAACCCACCATTTGCCGCGAAGACCTTGGAGAAGCTGCCGATGACCAAATCGACTTTGCCCAGAAGGCCCTGCAGCCCCACGGTTCCTGTGCCGCCAGGCCCGACCACCCCCAGATCGTGGGCAACGTCAACCAGGAGCGTCGCGTCATACTCGCGACAGGCGGTTTGAAGCGCCGCGAGATCCGGCGAGTCGCCGTTCATCGAAAAGATGCCCTCGGTGACGACCAGGATCGCGTTCTCCGTGTCAGTCGCGCGGATGCGACGGAGCTGCCGGACGAATGCGTCGATCGAGAGGTGCCGTGCCCGATGCACGTTGGGAGTCGCCGCCATCGCTCCCTGCACGCAGCAGTTGTGGGCGTACTGGTCTAGAACCACGTGGTCCTTGGTGCGGATCAACGCCGTGATGACGCCGTACCCCGCCGCCCACCCGGTTGGGAACAAGACAATATGGGGGAGGCCGACCAGTTCCGCCAGCGCTGCCTGCAGCCGCAACGACAGCACCGAGTTGCCTTGCAACACCGGCGCTCCGGCAATCTGCGTCCCGCACTGGTTGATGGCCTCGATGGCGGCGGCTCGAACGTCGGCGTGCGTGGAAAGGCCAAGGTAGTCGTACGACGCGAAGTTCACCCCGGTCCGTTCCTTCCCCGTCTCGTCGGTCACGGTGGCCTGCGGTCCGGGGGTGGACAGGAGGTGGGTTGAGAACGGCCACACGCCTTGCTCCAGACGATTTCTACGCCACTCGTAGTATCGTTGCGCCCGGAGTTCCAGACTTGTGCCCGACAGTCGCGCGAAATCGGCAAAGCTGCCTTCCAGTGCGCCACTGTCGATCAGCCTCAGGATGTCGTGAGTGAATCGGTCAGCCAGTGCGCTCACGATGCCTCTACTTAGACTATTTAGACGGCCTGGCGGAATTTAAGTTGCCGGCGGCAATGCTCCGATCCTAATCCTTTTTTTCGCAGGAGCGACAGCGAGCGCCGGGCCGTTCTGGCCTGGGAAAAGCCGGGCGGGCCCCGGCGCAAGAATTTGATAAAAATCAAGCGAACGTAGGCTGAGGGAGCCGCTGACGAAGCGTCGGGCGCTGCCGGCGAAGCACCGTGCGCCGCACGGGGCAAGGACGCCGAGGCCGAGGCAGCGATAGAATCGCCGCGACGTGAAAAAAGAGCTCGCGACATTCGCGCTGCTGGTCGTGTTGTGCGCCATCGTCACCGTGCTCAACCCCCGCTTCGTGTCGGCCGCGAATCTCCAGAACACGGCTCGACTGATCGGGGCGTTCGGGATTGTGAGCCTGGGACTCGGCCTGGTGATCATCGCTGGCGGCATCGATCTGTCCGTCGGGTCGGCGTTCGCCCTGCTCGGGGTGCTGCTGTCGATAATGCTGACCGAGTGGCACGTCGCCTGGCCCGCGGCCGTGCTGATCATGCTCGCGCTCGGCGCGCTCATCGGCGCGATCCACGGATGGCTGATCACGCGCCTGGGACTCCAGCCATTCATCGTCACGTTGTGCGGCTTGCTGCTGTATCGCGGTCTCGCACGGTTCATCGCCGATGACGAAACGAAAGGGTTTGGCGACGCGGCGGGCTTCGAGACATTGCAGCGGCTGGCGAGCGGGAGCCTGTTCCACGTGCCGACGCCGTTCGTCGCGCTCGTGGTGGTCAGCGTCGTCATGTGGGTGGTGCTGCACCGATCGGTGTACGGTCGCCATTTGTACGCCACCGGTCGAAACGAAACCGCCGCGACGTACTCGGGCGTCAACGCGCGTCGCGTCGTCGTCAGCGCCTACGTGATCCTCGGGGTGCTGACCGGCGTGGCGGCCATTGTGTTCGCGTTCTACACGAATTCGATTTCGCCGTCGTCGCACGGGAACTTCTTCGAGCTGTACGCGATCGCAGCGGCCGTGCTCGGCGGCTGCAGTCTGCGCGGCGGCGAGGGTTCGGTGGTGGGGATCCTGCTCGGAACGACGCTGCTGCAGGTGCTGCAGAATCTCGTCAATCTGCTCGGTATTCCGAGTTCGCTGAACTTCGCGGTGATGGGCGGTGTGATCCTTATTGGCGTGGTCGGTGATCAGGTGCTCCAGCGCCGCGCCGCGGGGGTGCGCGCGCAATAGCGTGCGCCGTGTTTTGTGAACCTGAGGAGAATCGAATGTCTGTGAAGAGAACCGCCGCCGTCTGTTGCCTGGGCCTGCTCGCCGTCAGCGGCTGCGGCCGCGAGCTGTCGTCCACGAAGAAGCTCGCCTTCATCACGAACAACGCGGCGGATTTCTGGACAATCGCGCGAAAGGGCACCGAGAAGGCGGACGCCGGGCTGGCAGACGTCGCAGTCGAGTTCCGCCTCGGCGACGGCACCGCCGCCGCGCAGAAGCGCATCCTGGACGACCTGCTGGCAAAGGGCGTGGACGGGATCGCCATCAGCCCCGTGGACCCGGCGAATCAGACGGCGATGCTGAACTACGCGGCGAAGCAGGCGCTGGTGTTCACGCACGACAGCGACGCGCCCGACAGCCGTCGCGAGTGCTACGTCGGCACCGACAACGTCGCGGCCGGACGGCAGGCGGGAGACCTGATCAAAGAAGCGCTGCCGCAGGGAGGCAGGATCGCGGTCTTCGTCGGCAAGCTGGATGCGCGCAACGCCCAGGAGCGGCTGCAGGGCATCAAAGAATCCCTAACCGGCTCGACAATCGCGATCATCGACGTGCGCACCGACGACACCGACCAGGTTCGTGCAAAGGCGAATGTGTCGGAGATGCTCGTGAGCCATCCCGACGTGAGCGCCCTGGTCGGGCTGTGGAGCTACAACGGCCCCGCGATTCTCAATGCCGTGCGGGATGCCAGCCGGATCGGACAGGTGAAGATCATCGCGTTCGACGAAGATGACGAAACGCTGTCGGGCGTCAAGTCGGGCGCGATCGTCGGCACGGTCGTGCAGCAACCCTACGAATTTGGCTTCCAGTCGGTCACGCTGCTGGAGAAGGCGCTGAAGGGAGATCGATCCGGCATTCCGCCAGGGCGCCAGGTGTTCATCCCGACGAGAGTGATACGACAGAACAACGTCGACGAGTTCAAGACGTCGCTCGCGCAGCTCCGCGGCCGGTGATCAGCCCGCCGCTGCTCCAGCTCCGCGCGATCGACAAGCGGTTTCCCGGCGTGCAGGCGCTCCGCGGCGTGAGCCTGGACGTGCACGCTGGAGAAGTCGTGGCGCTGCTCGGCGAGAACGGCGCCGGCAAGTCCACCTTGATGAAGATCGCCGGCGGGATCGAGCGGCCCGACGCCGGCGAGGTGCTGATCGACGGCGCCCCGGTCGTCGTGCGCGGCGTCTCAGGCGCGACGGCGCTCGGGATCGCCTTCATCCACCAGGAGCTCAACCTGCTCGACAATCTCGACGTCGCCGGCAACGTCCTGCTCGGACGCGAACCGACGGGCTGGGGTGTGCTGAGGCTGATCGATCGCGCGAAGATGCGCGAGACCGTGCGGCCGTACCTCGATCAACTCGGCCTGGACGTCTCGCCGGACACGCCGCTGGCCGCGTTGTCGATCGCGCGCCGCCAGCTCGTCGAGATCGCGAAGGCGCTGTCTCTAAACGCGCGGCTCCTCATCATGGACGAGCCGACGTCCAGCCTGACGATCGCCGAGGCTGCGCGGCTGCACGAGGTGGTCGCGTCCCTCCGCCAGCGGGGCGCGGCTGTCATCTACATCACGCACCGGCTCGGGGAGGTGGCGACCGTCGCCGATCGTGCGATCGTCCTGCGCGACGGTGCGAACGCCGGCACGCTGGCACACGGGGAGCTCACGCACGACAACATGATCTCGCTGATGGTCGGCCGAGAAATCGATCTCGAGCACGATGCGGCGAGCGCACAGAAGGAGGGCCGCGAGTACTTCCGAGTCGACGGGCTGCGTACCCGGCGATATCCCCAGCATGCCGTGTCGTTCGCCGTCGGGCGCGGTGAGATTGTCGGGATGGCCGGTCTGGTTGGCGCCGGCCGCTCGGAAATCGCGCTCGCGTTGTTCGGTGTCGACCCGAAGATCGCCGGCACAGTGAGCCTCGGCGGACAGCCGCTGCAGATCGAGACGCCCGAGGACGCCATCCGTCACGGGATCTTTCTCGTTCCCGAGGATCGCAGGGTGGCCGGGCTCGTGATGGATTTCTCGATTCGCGAGAACGTGTCGCTCCCGGCGCTCGGCAGATACGCGCGGCACGGCTTCATCTCCGAGACGGATGAACGTCGGGCCGTGGCCGCGGTCTGCGGCCAGCTGCAGGTCAGAGCTCAGTCGATGGAGGTCGCAGCGGCGACCTTGAGCGGCGGCAACCAGCAGAAAGTGGTGCTCGCCAAGTGGCTCGCGCTGGGGCCGAAGGTGCTCGTCATCGACGAACCCACGCGCGGCATCGACGTCGGCGCAAAGGCGGAGATCTACCGCCTGCTGCGCGGCCTCACGCACGACGGGGTTTCGATCCTGATGATTAGCAGCGACATGGAGGAGATCCTCCAGATCAGCGATCGCGTGGCCGTCATGCATGAAGGGCGCCTCACCGGCATCGTCGAACGCGCGGATTGCACGGAACAGCTCATCATGACGCTCGCGGTGGGGCAGCAGCCTTAGTGCCTCACCGATCGAGTCGAATCGCCCCGATCCGCGCCGCCCCGGGAGAGCTCCCCTCGAACACGTGCGCGGCACGGCCCGTCTCTTCGGCATACCGACGCGCGATGTCGTGGACCGCATCCCGCGCTCCGACGTCGGCAAGCACCGCCACCGTTCCTCCGCTGCCGCCGCCCGTAATCTTGGCCCCATAGATTCCGGCCGCGGCACCGGCCTCGCGGGCAAGCGCGACGAGCCGGTCGGTTCCGTCCGAGCCGAGGCCGCATGCGGTGTAGCTGGCGTGCGATTCATACATCAAGGCGCCGAGGCGATGCGGATCCGGGTCCGATCGCAACTGCCGCGCCCATTCCTTGACGCGCTCGTGCTCGTAAACCGGATGCGCCGCCGGCGTCCTCACGGCGTAGCGGCGCGAGGGATCGACACGCGTCACAGGATCGGTCGTCCCTTGATAGTGCGCGAGGAAGCCGTTGCCATCGAGTTCCTCGGGGATGTCCGGGGCGAACCGATGGAAGCCGTTCCCGCCCACGTTGGCCAGATAGCCATGCCAGCGTGGATCGTCGACACGCACGTGTCCTTCACGATCGCCGGGCGTGACCCGCAGGCCTGCGAGCGCCGCGAGGACGCGGTAGCCCATGAACGCGCCGACACGCACCGCGCCATAGTCCGCACCCGACACGGCGTGGCGGATGCCGGAGTCGATCCCCCAGACGCCGAGTTCCTCGGGCAGGCGCATGCTGCCCTGGAACTCCGCCGGCTGGCAGAGGAGCGCCATCAGGCTGCCCGCTTCGCCTTGAATCGCAGCCATCTGATCCATGACGCCGCACGGTGCCCCGACGATCAGGTTTTCCACCTGTTGGCAGCGAAGCGCTCGCAGCCTGGGCTCGATGCGCAGCGGCCACGCCGCGATGACGGCCTCCATCGTCGCCGCCTCAATCGCCGCGGAGGAGCTGACGCCGCTGCCTTCCGGTACGTCGGACTCGATCAGGACGGCGGCGCCGTGCTCGAAGCGCACCGCGTGCTCGCGCGCCAGCACATGGAACACGCCGGCCACATACGCCGCCCAGTGCCGGGTCGGATCGGCGGCGAACCAGGTGCGCACATCGTCGTACGGGCGTTCCCCGTCGGCGACCAGCGCCAACGGCACCTCACAGCGGCGGGTGTGACCGTGCGAGCCGGTCGAGACAATGACAATGCGGCGCTCGCGCCAGGGACGCAGCGCGACGCGTGTGGCCTCGCGAATCGGCCACTGCAGGACGAGCGCCCCAGAGTAATCGGCGATGCCCCCCATGACATCCAGCCGCCCCGGCGCCCTCGAGATGAAGACGGGAGCCTGGTCGAGATCGGCAGCCTGCGCCAGCACGCCGCCGTTGATGTGCGCGGCCACGGCACCCACAAATCGCGCCAGGTCGGGAACACCATCCGGGATCCCCGCCGGCGGATGCAGCGAAGCTGTCATGCGACCAGGCCGCGGCGCTTCAGTGCGCGCAGCAGGTGCGGCTCGACCGTCGCCCTCAGACGTTGGTTGGCGAAGCCGATCCAGGTCACATCGGATGCGACGTCGAGCGGCGCAGCGAGCTGACGGCCCTGTTCATCGGTCACTGACACACCAAGTTCTCGCGCGATCAGCTCGGTGCAGAGATCGTACGGGTGGCAGCACAACGGGGCGCCGGTCGGGCAGCGCCGCTCGAGCAGCGCCCGCAGGTCGGCGACGAAGCGATCGTGACCAGCCATCAGCTCGAACAGCTGGCCGCCAGTGCAGATGTATTGATCCTCGAAGGATTGCGCCTTGCCTGCTTGCGGAGGCCCGAGCACTTCCGCCACGAGCTCGTCGTCAATCGCGCCAAGTTCTGCGCGGTTCCCCGGGAAGAAGCGCGCGATCGTCGCGAAGCCGTGCGCGATCGTCGTCGCTGTCGAGGGCAGCAGATTCAAGGCCGCGCTCTCGCCCGTGATGCGATTGCAGCGGGTCGCGGACACGCCGTGGCCTCGGACGGCGCACAGCTCGTCGGACAAGTGCTGCTTGACGAGCGGTATCTCGGTCTGCACGGCGAGCTCGATGTCCGCCAACGTGCTCGGGCCCGGTCCAGACGCGACACCCGTAAGAATCCAGGCGGACCGCTTCTGGTACATCAGGCCACGCGTCCCATCGATCGGGTCGACGATGATCGTCCAGCGCGGGGAGCGGTGTGGTGATCCCTCGGGCACGATCACCTGGCCGCCAGGCAGCCCTTCGGCGACGAGCCGCACCGGCGCGTCCGGCGTGGCAATCGTTCGCGCGAGCTCCTCGACGAGCACCTCCTCGGCGACGCGATCGATTGCGTAGATCGTGTCCCCTTCCTCTTCGCGAGCGACACGCGACAGCGCACTCACCGCCGCCTGCTCGCACGCCGCGACGACGTCGCGGCGGATGCGTCGATGCAAAGCCTGGACGGACGCGAGGAGCGGGTGCGCAACGATCATGATTGGGACGCATAGTGCGGCCCGCCGGCCGCCACGAGCTCCGCCGCCTTCTCTTCCGGCGAGGTGTCGCTCAGAAAGTTTCCTCCGCCAGTCTCCGGACCGGCGAGGTACTTCAGCAGGTTCGGGCGGCGGAGCGGCGGGTGGAACTCGATGTGAAAGTGGAATCCTTCGCTCCCGCCCTGCACCGGCGCCTGGTGCAGCGCCATGACGTAGGGAAACGGCATCCGCCAGAGATTATCGAACCGGATCACCACGTCGCGGAGCACCGTCGCGAGATCCCGCCGCTCGTCCGCTTCCAGATCCGCAATCGTCGGAACGCTCCGAAGCGGCGCGACGTAGGTCTCGTAGGCGTATCGCGCGAAGTAGGGAACGAACGCAATCGCGCTGCCGTGGCGGCAGACAAGGCGCCGCCCGTCTTGTTGCTCCGCGGCGAGGATGTCCTGGAACAGATATCGGCCGGTCTGCTCGAGGTGTCGGCGTCCGGTGCGCAGCTCCGTCTCGATGTACTTGAAAGTGAAATTGGTCGCGTAAATCTGGCAATGCGGGTGCGGGTTGCTGACGCCGACGACCTCGCCCTTGTTTTCGAAGATGAGAACGAACGACACATCGGGGTGCGCCGCGAGTTCACGCATCTGCTGCTGCCACGTCTCGAGCAGGGCATCCACGCCATCGAGGTCGAGCTCCGCCAGCGTCACGTCGTGCCGCGGGCTGTAGCAGACCACTCGC
>Ga0111538_10004592_pt1 | contig 19141 bp, 19 predicted proteins | sample SoiMethybrSBSTD1_FD_79669 | JGI IMG/M metagenome (GOLD analysis project Ga0111538, IMG submission 79669) | Bulk soil microbial communities from a Populus tree surrounding site in Tennessee, USA - Soil MetaG P. TD hybrid SBSTD1 (version 2)... | ecosystem: Environmental > Terrestrial > Soil >...
CGGCGCCGGTCGCGACGACGGGCACCGGCCGCGCTGCGAATGGGTAGATGTTGTGACAATCACCGTCCGTACTGGCGACGCTCCACAGCTCGAGGCTTTTCTCGCCGAGCGCATCTACGAGTACAACGCAGCTGCCACCGGGCAAGATGACGGCGAGTCGTTTACTGCAATCCGGGAGAACGGTGTCGGCGAGATCCAGGCCGGGATCAGCGGATACACATGGTGCGGCTGCTGCTACATCTCTTATTTATGGGTAGCGGAGGCGGCGCGAGGGCGGGGGATCGGGCGAGAGTTATTGCTGGCGGTTGAGCAGCACGCGCGCGCCAAATCCTGTCGAGTCGTGTTTGTGGCGACGCACAGCTTTCAGGCTCCGGAGTTCTACGTGCGCATGGGTTTCGATCAGGTGGCGACGATCATTGACCATCCTGTCGGACATTCCAGCCTCTTCTACGCCAAGCGCCTGGATCGATAGAGCGGCGCTTACTCGCGCGGCGCAGCGACTCGTCTCTTCATGAAATCGAGGATCAGCGCAGCAATCTCACTGCTGTGCGTCTCGAGCGCGAAGTGACCAGTGTCGAGCAGGTGTAACTCCGCGCCCAGGAGATCGCGCAAGTACGTGCGTGCACCGTCCAGGGCGAAGAATGGATCGTACCTCCCCCACGCAATCAGCATCGGGAAGCGGTGTTCGCGGAACGTTGCCTGGAACTCGGGATAGAGATCCACGTTGTGGCGATAGTCGCCAAACAGATCCAGCTGCAGCTCGATGTTCGAAGGTCGCTGCAGTCGCGCCCAGTCCAGAGTCCACGTATCCGGAGAGAATCGCGGCCACAATGCTTCCGGTACTCCCGCCAGGTACTGCTGCCTGATGCCGTCCTGGGTCAGCCAGCCCTGCAGCTTTCGCCGGTTTAGGCGTTGTCATTCTGCACGATCAGAGCGCTGACGCGTTCGGGATGACGCAGCGCCAGTCGCAGCCCGATGGGTGCGCCGTAGTCCTGAATATAAAGCGCGTAGCGATCGACACGCCGTTTCGAGAAAGCGCTCCATCACAAGGGTCAGCTTCTCGAAGCTGTAGTCGAACTGGTCGCGCGGCGGGAAAGCACTGAGTCCGAAGCCAGGGTAGTCAGGTGCTATCAGGTGGTAGCGCGTGGCCAGCTGCGGCAATAAGTCCCGGTACATGAATGAAGAACCCGGAAAGCCATGCAGCAGAACGATTGCCGGAGTGTCCCGAGGGCCCGCTTCGCGATAGAAGACCGAAAGTCCATCAACCGTTGCTGTTCGGTGTTCGACCACCGCGGTCTCGGCATGTGCCGGAAGGGCAGGCGCGATGAACCAAAGCGAGGCCATGAGTTGACCGCATACGCGCAGCATTCGGTAGATCTCGCAAGCCCGAGGTTAGGAGCCCATTCTGCCGGAGGCTGCGCGAGTGCCACTCAACAGAGCTGCGGCCTGCGAATGAGCGTCGGCCGGCGTCTGGCCGTACGAAGGTTCGCGGACCGCAGACGACACCGTCGCTCGGCGTGCGACACGATGCCCGCTTAGCAGGGCTGCGGCGCTCGCGTGTGCATCGATCGCCTTCTCAGACACTGCAGATGTGCGCTCCAGCTTCATAGTTGCGGGCGTGTGCGGCCGACTGAGCAACGCGGCCGCCTGGGTGTGTGCATCCGCTGGCGTCGACACTGCGGTCGGCGAATCGGCAAGTGCTGCAGTCGTGACAAAGATTGCGGGGATCAGAAACAAGCGCAATTTCATGGGAGGCCTCGTGGCAGGTAAAGGGGATCGATGGCTGCGACGAAGTAGTTGCAAGGCGAGTGCCACGCGCACTCGAGCGCGAGAACGCTGACGATTGCAGTCTTTCGCTGCAGACAGCCGGCAACGGAATGCGCCTCGGCTTCGAGATGCTGCGGCTGACCACGAGATGTTGTGGGAGATAAGAACCCTTCCAGGACTTATTGCGTCGTGGGGTATCGCTGCGGGTACTCGGGTCGTCGCACGCCCGCCTGCCTTGTGCGCTCAAGAACTTGCGATCGATTTCGAATCCGGCCCGGGGAGCCATTCATAGACGTTCGTAGACGTCCACTAACGTCCAGCACGCATATCGAAGCCTTCATATCTATAAGCGCGAAGTTCGTCCACGACCATCCGGTAACGTCCGCCGGCAGCCACGCATTCGTGGGGTACATCTGGGGTACGGAACGATTCCTCAGAGCCGATACCCCAGTTGCGCAAGTCAGCGGAATTGCGCGCAATCAGACGCCGGAATCCCTCGAACTGTTGTCGCCGTCCGGGAGATTTCCGAAAAGCGTTGCTCGGAATGATCTGTAACCCAGGTGCACGGAAAGCACACCACCAGACTCTGCGCCATCAAAGTCGGAGCGCCGGCCTGGCGCCCCGATTTGTCGGTCGTGTTGTGTCGAGTTATCGCGGGCGTCGAGTCGAACTCGCCGGATTTGCGCCGTCACGGTTTGGCACTACCGGTGCGGGCGAGACATCGGATTCGTCAGCGCTCAGATCGACCACGTCGCTGGATCCTCGGGTGACTTCACCATCGAACTCGGCCCGCACTACTCTTGCCGACGCGCGCGATCCTTTGGGGACACTGGCTTCGCTCGTAGAGCTCACATCCGTCGCGCCCGCTTCCTCAAGCACTTCTTTGGCGCGCGAACGCTCATCGCCACTCTCCGCGTGCACCGCGATCAGAATATTGCCGGCGCGAACCTTCCCTTCGTACTGCTTGGCCTCCAGTTCGGGAATACCCAAGCCGACCAGAGCGCCAATGAGACCACCGGTTGCACCTCCAATGGCTGCACCGCTGAGCGCACCCATAATCGGGCCGGCCGCAATGAAAGGTCCTACGCCGGGAATAGCTAGAGCGCCAATGCCCGCGAGCAGACCCAGGGTACCCCCCACGCCCATGCCTGCGAGTCCCCCGGTCGTCGCGCCCTCCGGGGCTTTGGTGTTCTTTTCATGGGCAAAGTCACGCGTGCCTTCTTTGTCCGGAAAAAGAACCGAGATATCAGAGCTCGAGAAACCAGAGGCCTGAAGCTTCGTGACAATTGATTCGGCCTGCTCAGTGGTGTTGGCAATGCCATAGACTGCGTTTTTCATGATGATTCCTAAGTGAATAAAAGATTCAGGCTCAGCTGAGTTCAGCGAGCAATCGAGAGTTCGTTGCGCACCTGCTTGCCGGTCGCTGCTTTCACAGCCAACGATTCGACGCGCTGCTTCTCGTCGGCGCTCTTCACGGCGCCGCGCAGTGTCACGACATTTCCATTCGTAACTATCTTGACGTTGTGCGCTGAAGTTGAAAGCGATGAGTCTTCCAACACGGCTCTGCGAATGCCTGCAGTAACCTCGATCGCCTCTTGATCGTTCGCTTGATCGAGCGGCGTCTTCGCGTCCGTATTCCGGTCTGCCGCATTCGCCTTGGTATTGTCGGCTGCTTCGTGCTGGGTGGCCGAGTCGACCGTCTGTGCATTCACCGCCGAGACGGTGAGGACGCCGACAAGTAGAGGGATCGCAACTGAAAATGGTGTGGTCATAAAGCAGGTCTCCCCGGATGGCTGAGATCGAGATGACCGCATGATGACCCCCGTGTGCCAGACTAACGATCACTGGACAACGAAGTTCCGGCTTGCCTCAGATCCTACGCAGTACGCATCGCAACCGTACGCGCTCGTCGTGCAGAGAGTAGAAACTGTGGGCGGAACGACTTCACCTGACGCGAATCAAGGCAGCGATCTACAAGTCATCCGCTGAAGCGCAGCGCTTCTAAACGACTACGCAACAAGGAGCAGCTGCTCACATGGTCACAGGAAAAATCGCCGTCGCGCACGCAGACTTAACTCCGCCGATCGGAGTGGACTCCGGACTCAGTGTTCTCGCTCTCGGTGGAGATTTCTTCGTCGAGACTGATGAACTGAAGTTCTTCGCCGGCTGCTCGCTGAAGTTCGGTGATATCGAGCGCCTGCAGACGCGATTGGGCCAATTCTACGAAGGGGCAGAGCGGACCTTGGAGAATGGCTCCTGGCTCGGATTATGTGTGGCGGTGCCTATGACACGCTCCTTTTGGACATGGAGCGAGATCATGGTCGCGAACCTAACCCAAAGCGGACGTCGAGTCGTGGCGCAGTCAGGCGACTTAGCTACTTTTCGTCCTTCTGTCGTTGTTCGATCTGCCGTGCTCGCGACGACCAATCGCGGGCTTTGTCCTCGCATCGGCGGTGTGGCCTTCGTCGTGCGCTGCCGTCGCCCGATTCCCCTACATGCGAGCCTTGTCCACGGCGGACGCGTGATCCTGACCCGGCCGCTTTAGGCGACCGCCGGTAGGTTGATTGAACCCGGCTACAACGCAGCTGCTGGCGCTCGGGAAAAGCTGGATTCCGACCCAAAGCAATGGGATGGACGCCCCCACCCGCAACGGCATCGCTGTGCCAAAGTGGAAGTGTCAAGCAACCACTTAAACGGATAGGAGCGCCCAGATGAAGATTACAACGGTCGGCATTGATCTGGCGAAGAACGTGTTTCAGCTGCATGCGGTTGATGAGCGCGGCAAAGCGGTACTTCGAAGGCAACTGCGGCGTGAACAAGTCACAGCATTCTTCGCGAACCTGGCGCCCTGCCTAATTGGCATGGAGGCATGCGCGAGTGCGCATCATTGGGGCCGCGTTCTGCAACGACTCGGGCACACCGTGCGACTGATGGCACCGCAATTCGTAAAACCCTATGTGAAGACGAACAAGAACGACGTGGCCGATGCGGAGGCAATCTGCGAAGCGGTGGGCCGGCCGAGCATGCGCTTTGTGCCTATCAAGAGCGTTGAGCAGCAGGCGATCTTGTCCGTGCATCGGGGTGAGTGCCGAGTGCGCGGATCGGAACGGCAGCCATTCGAGCTGGAAGGATTTGAGCGGACGTTCAGCAGGACTTTGATCGCCTGGTTCGTACCGAGACAGGTCATGAAAGTTCCTTTCCTCGTCGGGCTCGCCTTGCTGCTTGGGGCCAGCTTTCCTTCGCAGGCTCTCCGAGCACAAGCTACTGCCTGGTCGGGGAAGGCACAGGAGACCCGTGTGCCAGTAGCCGAGGGTTCGCTGTACGCGCGAACGATCGGACGGGGTCGACCGACGATCGTTCTCCACGGGGGTCCGGATTTCGACCATGCCTATCTCTTACCGGACCTGGATCGATTAGCGGATGTCTTGCGCCTCACCTACTACGACCAGCGAGGGCGCGGGCGATCCGCGGACAACGTTCAGCCGCAGCGGGTCTCGCTTTCTTCCGACGTTGAAGACATCGAAACCGTGCGTCGTCACTTTGGGCTGGACGCGCCCGTAATCCTTGGGCACTCATGGGGCACAGTGCTGGCGTTGGAGTACGCGATTCGCCATCCCGCACACGCCTCGCACCTCGTCCTGATGAATCCAGCGCCGGCCTCCGCTCAGGACTTCGTGCTGATGCGGAAGGCTTATGTGCACGAGATCGGCGCGCAGATGGACCGGCAGCGCGAAATCATGGCCAGCGACGCGTACAAGCAGGCCGATCCGGAGACTGTGGCTGCCCGATATCGAATTCACTTCGCGCATGCGCTGAAACGCCACGACGATTACGAGAGGCTCATGACAATCATGAGGGCGCAGTTCGTGAGTCAGGGAAGCGAAGGGATCATCAAGGCGAGGGCGGTGGAAGATCAGCTCATGCAGCAGACCTGGCAAGACGCTGCGTACGATCTGCTTCCCAAGTTGAGCACCGTGACCGTCCCGACACTCGTGATCGCCGGTGACCATGACTTCATCCCTGTCGAGATTGCGGAACACATCGCGCACGCTCTTCCGAACGCCAAGTTAGTGACTCTGAAAGATTGTGGCCATTTCGCCTATCTCGAGTGCCCCGAAGCCGTGCACCGCGTGGTCGAGGACTTCTTGCGATCTGCGAATGACGGTGAGCGCTCGAGGGGTCACCGCTGACGTGTCCGCTTCTGGCCCGAGAGCTGCGATCCGAATCGTCGCGCGCTGAGACCACACGGCGGGTAGCACTGATCGCCAATTCTTCTGCCGTTGCAATCATGGTTTCAGGCACTCTTCAGGCTGCTGTACCAATTGGCGTAGGGAGTGTTTGCTACGAGATGGCGATCGAACTCGGTGCCATCGTCCCACCAAACGGGCCCACGCTCCCCAAGCGCGATCTTGGCAGCATTGACTGAGGCACGAGCTGCTGCCAGTCGCATAGCATCCTTTTTGTGCAGCGACTCCTTGACCTCTCGACGCGCCTGCATCAGTTCATGCACGAATCTCGCGCGAGCCTCTTCCGGAAGATTTGGATTCTCGGCACGCCATAGACGGCCACGCACCACGATATAGCGTCCGTCGGGTGTATGAAGTGCTTTCATGAGTGAGGTGGCTTCGCGTCGCCGCCGCCGGCCGCGGTGTGCGAGTGAAGCACGATCAACTTGTCGTCCGCCTCAATTCTTGCGGCCGGCTCCCAGCAGCTGTAGGTCTGGGCGCCGCGTATCACGCGAACGACCAGTGAGTGACCGATATCGAGAGGCTTGCGGCCGATTTCTTCCGGGTGCGGGGCGCGTTCTGCAAGCATCACCTGCCCACCTGCACTGATGAGATCCATTACGTAAGTTGTCAGGTGCGGAGATTCCACGGAGTCCGCCATCAGGATGCCACCCACTCGCGAGGGCAACACTGTCGAACTGGCCCCGCTTTGGCGCAGGAGCTTGTCGTTCTCTGCATCCTCTACCCGAGCAACGATCCGGACATCTGCGCACAGGTGTCGTGCCGTCAATGTGATCAGTACGTTCGTGTCGTCTCGATCCGTGCAAACGAGCAGTGCGTGTGCGCTCGGCAGCATTGCAGCACGCAGCGTTTCCTCTCGGCTCGCGTCGCCAAGGATGCCCATATAACCTTGCTCGGCGGCATATTCGAGCCGTACGTGATCGGAATCGATGATCAAAATGCGACCTTTGTCGAAGCCCCTCGCGACGAGCTCAGCCGCGGTGCATTGGCCTGAATGCCCAAAGCCGACGACGACTACATGGTTCTGCAAGCGACCTTGAAGTCTACGCATGCGAAAGTCCTCGATTAGGCGCTGCAGTACGAGCTGATGCGCCGTTCCGATGAAAATGAGCCAGATGAATAGCCGAATCGGCGTGACCAGCACTGCATCCACCAGCCGAGCCTGACGCGTCACCGGCACGATGTCGCCGTAGCCCACGGTGGTCACGCTGACCATGGTGAAGTACACGACGTCGGCAAAGGAAATCGAGCCGTCTTCGTGGTCGCGTAGCCCGTCCCGATCGAACCAGAAGATGGCGATGACAATGAGAAACAGGGCCACTACTACCCCGGACCGCACGACGAGAGTTCGTTGCACGCTGCGCTTGCCGCCGACGAACACTCGTCGCCCCGGAACATTCAGGCGGCGGTCAAGTGGTTGCGGCGCAGACGCGTTCATGGAGCCTGATTGATTCGATGTGAGAATCGCCTTCCAACATCGAACGCGTCGTGGGAAACGCAGTTCCGTTGCGGAACACATTGCGCACACAACCCGTTGCACAGGAGTCTTCGCACGAGTTCGATCCATGAGAGTTGAAACCCGGCAGCATTCACGCTCGGAGGGAGCTGGTGCGATAACAAGCGCGCGTGCAATGCGCTGCAGACGCAAATTTCTGCGCTTCTTTCCGGATGGATTCCTGGATCAGGACTACGTCGAGACGGAGCGCGACTATAAGTGGCAAACGCATCGGCGTTGGCGCGAAGCTCTCGGTGCGGCCGAGTTTTGCGCGCTGTTGCACGCGGGTCGTCACAACGAGGTTGCGGCGCGCGCGGTGCGCACTGAGCAGCTCTCCCTCTACAGCATGCTTTTCTCGTTCGAGAAGATGGCGCTTCGCGACGCTGTGAAGTCGACTCTGGGAGCCCGTAAATTCGCCGAAGGCCTGTTCGCGTACCTGCATGGCGGTGGTGAACTGCAGCCGCGGTTCGAGGCTTGGGTGGATGCCGTAGCCGGTCTTCCACGAAAGCAGACACGTGTGCTCACCTGGCCGCTGGTCACTGTTTTTGGGTTCATCGCTCAGCCCCAGCGGCACATGTTCATGAAGCCAAGGACGATGCGCGCAGCAGCGCTCGCCTACGGTTTCGAGCTCGACTATGAGTCGCGGCCAAATTGGCATACGTACAGCAAGCTACTCGAACTGGCCGCGCAAGTACGAAGCGACCAACGCGACCTGGGTCCGCGCGACATGATCGACGTGCAGTCCTTCCTATGGGTGCAGGGTTCGGCGGAGTACGACGAGTAGCAGCCGCTACCAGATCGTCGCGTCAACGGCATCCGCGAATATCGCGATCGCATGCGATGTCTGCGTTCGCCGCGGCGATGCGACGCAATTCTTCGGCACGACTACCTCATATCCCCCAATGTGGGCATCCATCGCGGTGAACAGAACGCACTGGTGCGGTCGGCCGCGCGATGAGCTGCGAGTACGCACCTTCCTCTACGCTTGATCGGTCATTGTGGATCCGCGCGGGGGAGAGGGTATGCTGCCGCCGTTCACGCCGGATCGGACGGTTCTTCCTCGTAGTCAAAGCGCCCCCTGATGTGAACGTTGAAGAATTCGCCCTTTGCGAATGCGGCTCTTAGTCCTGTGGCTGTTTCGACAGGCACGTCGAGATATCGGTAGCGCCGGCCTGACTGGAACACGATCAGGAGTGCCCTCGATTCTTCATCGTAGCCAAATGAGCGAATGACTGCCGACGGCATGGCGCCATTCAGCGAGGCGACTGGCGCCACAGCTCCTTACGCGCTGTGCCCACGTTGCCGAGCTGAAATACGGCGACGGAAGCTATGGTCAATTTCGGTAGTGCTTCGTGTTGGGCACCTACCTTGCGCGCCGTGTCGGCATCGCTGATCCCGACCGTGATATGCGGTTCGAATGCAGCACCGGTATGCTTCTGAACGAACGTTCGTACGTACTCTATCGTCTCCCCATCGACGTCCGGCTCCTCCTTGGAGGTAAGGAAAGCGGTTCCATCGCCTGTCTTGACCAGGTAGGGCGATATGGCTGAGACCAAGTCGGCCTGAAGAGTTTCCAGCTCAGGGGTCTTCGCAAGCTTGATGTTCGTGATCTCTTGGTGGCCCCACGGCTTGTGCTCCAGCCCGAGCACCGCGAGCTGCCGCCCGGCCACAGGAAGCTGTGCGCTCACCCTCTGCACGGAATCGTAGATGGCGGCCAGATCCTTGGCTTGGACATAGCCCTGGAGTACGGATATGTGCGGAAGGTGCGTTGCATCGAGCGCAAATCCGCGGGGGTCGCTGTGTCGTAGGAGACCATTGAGCCGCGCTGCCCGCTCGCTCGACTCCTGATCGGGCTGGAGAAGTACGTTCACAGCAATCACGTCACCAGGCCCCTGCTTTGCGGGCTCCGCGATCGCGAGGGCGGCGACTGCCGTCAGCACACAAGTCAGCGATAGTTTGAGCCAAAGGCGCATAAGACTCCTACTGAGGTCAATGTGGGCTCAGGACGAACTACGTGCAGGCCTCCTCTTTTTCCGCTGCGAGGGAGGTGCACTCGTAACGTGCGATTGGCCGCTTTCCGGGTTAGGAAGTCGTTTCAATGTGGCCATGTTTGCTCCGGGTGTTCGCCGAAAACGTGCGGATCTCGCCCGCTGTTCCTCCGCACAATATGGATGAATGTGCGATGGAGCTGAGCGTACCCAGACGCTCTTTCTGTCAGCGACCGCCCCACGAAATGTCCGAGTCGAACGAGCGAATGACTGCCGACGGCATCAGCGTTTCACGGTGCGGCCGCGATACTCGTGCGCGCGGTTGCGTTCGTTCGCGACGAAGTCTTCGAAGGTTGGTCCCGTAACACGGTCCTCCAGTAGCCGTGCCTGTCGGTCCAAACGGCGCATGGCATCGAGCCGTTCCCCTTTATCCAGCTTGGCATGCTGGACGGCGCGCTTCAGCACGCGGATGGTTTCGTCGTAGACAGCCAGTGGGACCGGGAAAGGATGTCCATCTTTGCCGCCATGTGCCAGAGAAAAACGAGCCGGATCGCTGAAGCGTGCCGGCGCGCCATGCAGTACCTCTGCGACAAGTGCAAGCGCGGCGACCGTTCGCGCACCGACACCTGGTGCAAGCAAGAGATCCGCGAAGTCGTGCGGTCCACGTTCAGCCGCTGCTGCGAGCACAGCGTGTAGGCGCGAAAGGACAATGTCTGAGGCGTGTACCTCGTGATGCGCCGGCAGTTGCAGGTGCGGCATCATTGCATCCGAGAGAGTGTCCATCTCGGGGAAGAGCGGAAGAGCGGCGCTCCCGGATTCGCGTAACCGGCGCAGCACCGCGATCGGACGTTCTGGTCCCTCAACAATCAGCTCCATGCCCGCTCGTCGATTGCGCTCCGCGCGCGCGTCGGCAAGGTTGAGGATAGCGCCTGTGTTCCGGCCTTCTATTGCTGAATGAGGAGAATCGAGAAAACTCGCCAGATTCTCCGACAGCCAGTGATATCGCCGTGCTTCACGATGCTCTCCATTCATGCCCTGCTGCACCACGCACCACCGACCGTCGCTGGTTGCGATGAAGCCGTGAAGATAGAGCTCGAAACCATCCTGAACCGCGGCGCTATCGACCTTGGCAACAAGCCGGCTCGCTCGAATCAGAGAGGGCGCGTCAAAACCAATCCTCTCGCCAATCTCCGCCAGTTCCAAGGGAGTCTGGCGAGAATGCGAACCCTTTCCGCCGCACACGTATATTCCCAGCTCGCGTTGGATTGGCGCCAAGCCGCGTTTGAGCGCGCCGAGCACGCTGGTCGTAATGCCGGAAGAGTGCCAGTCCATGCCCATGACGGCACCGAAGGACTGAAACCAGAACGGATGCGAGAGCCTCCGCAACACTTCGTGCGGACCGTAGTGAAGCACGATGGCTTCCACGATCACGCGGCCCAGTTTCGCCATTCGTGCAGACAGCCAAGGCGGCACACGTCCGCCGTGCAGGGGAAGATTGGCGCTGCCGGTACGCGTGGCTGTCACCATTTGATCGTATCATTCACCCGCGGCCGTTCTGGGCCAGCGTACTGCTCGATGCGCTACGACGTTCGGGCTGGGGTATCGCCGGGATATCGTCTACATCCCGCGGCCACCCGCAGCCGCGGCTTCGGAATGACTTGTACCCCATGTGCACAAAGGTTCCTCGTCACAGCGCGGACTCCCAGGAGTCGCTGAGTTTCATCGCGGCATTGATGATGCCGACCATGCTGTAGGTTTGGGGAAAATTACCCCACAGCTCGCCGGTGCGAGGATCGATGTCTTCGGACAGCAGCCCGAGCTTCGTACGATTCGCGAGCATTTGAGCGAACAGGTCGCGCGCCTCCTCGCGGCGGCCGATCGCAGCGAGCGCGCTGATGTACCAGAACGTACAGATATTGAACGACGTCTCCGGCGCTCCGAAGTCGTCCGGCTCTTCGTAGCGATACAGATAGTTCCCGCGCTTGAGACGTTCTCCCACCGCCTGCACGGTGCTGACGAAACGCGGCTCGCGACCCGACACGAAACCAAGATCGGCGAGTATCAGTAAGCTGGCATCCAGGTGGCGGCCGTTCGAGCTTTCCACGAGCGCAGACCGCTGCGGGTCCCATGCGGTGGCCCACACGTAGCGTCGAATGGTCTCAGCTGCCTCCAGCCAATTACGCGCATCGTCTGCGAGGTGCAGCCGGCGTGCTATTCGCGACAAGCGGTCGCACGCCGCCCAACACATCACACTCGAGTACGTGTGTACGCGCTCGCGCCCGCGATACTCCCAGATCCCGGCATCCGGTATGTCGTGCAGCGACAGTGCCCGCCGGCCCATGGCCTCCAGGCGACGGAAATCGTCGATGTTGCCCTGACGATTCAAGCGCGAGTCGAAGAAGTACTGGGTCGCTGCGAGGATCACGGCGCCATAGGAATCGTTCTGTCGTTGCCGGTACGCCTGGTTGCCCACGCGGACCGGCGCCATTGCCCGATACCCCGCCAGGGTCTCGACCGTTCGTTCCTCTCGCGGAGTATTGCGGGTCAGGCCGAACAGCGGCTCTATCTCGTGCGTCGGGCCTAGGTCCTTCACGGCATCCACGATGTACCCGAGATAGGACTCCATCGTCCGTGTCGCGCCGAGCCGATTCAAGGCATGCACGACGTAGTAGCTGTCACGCAGCCAGCAGAAGCGATAGTCCCAGTTGCGAGCGGTGTTGGCAGCCTCTGGAATGGATGTGGTCAGCGCCGCGACGACTGCGCCGCTGTCCTCGTACGTGCACAACTTCAAAGTGATGGCGGCCCGAATCACTTCCTCCTGCCATTCAAATGGGATCGACAGGCCGCGCGTCCAGTCAGTCCAATAGCGCTGCGTCTCGCAGAAGAAATCCCGACCGATCTTCGACAGCGGCTCCCTGATCGACTCGTCCGGACCCAGAATCAGCGTCAAGGGTTCGTCGAGAACGATCGAATGCTCTTCGAGTATTGCGGAGAACGAAGTGTCGGTGGTCAGGCGCAGGCAATAGTCGCGCGTTTCGAAACGGATGTGATTGCTGCCATGACTGACGCCTGGTCGGCTCGCGCCATAGTCCGATGCGGGGCGAAGTCTGATCCGCACGATCGGACGACCGCTTAGCGGCTTGATCCTGCGCACCAGCATGGTGGGGCGAAACATGCGGCCGTACTGCGCAAACCTCGGCGCGAAATCGTCCAGCTGCACTGCGCCGCCGCGCTCGTCGTACAGCGTCGTGCGCAACATCGCCGTATTGCGCAGGTAGGCTTGCTCCGTACGCGTACACCCGTCCAGCATCACATCGTAGAACCCGATTGCGGATTCATGGCCGGCAGCGCCGTTGATCAATGAACAGAAGATGGGTCTCCGTCCAATCGCGGCCAGCAGGTCCACACGTGCCTGCCGTTGCCGTCGATCAGCGACGCGATCTGACAGTTGCCAATGACTCCGAGCTCCAGGCTACTCATGCTGCCAGTATCTATGCAACGCATTGCAGAGGCAAGGTCGCGCATGCTTGTGTTGCATGCAACTCGATGCAACACTGCGTGGCCTCAGGTGTGCTGGAGAGCGCAAGTGGGCAGCGGTGCAAGGGCAAAAACGGGCAGACGCGCGGCGAAACGTGCGGTCAAGACGATGGATGAGATCGCCCGTCTGGCGGAGGTCTCCAAGGCGACGGTGTCACGAGCTTTGCAGGGCAGTCCGCTGATCGCACTGGAGACGCGCGAGCGCATCGCTGCCATCGCGAGCAAGCATGGCTATACGGTCAATCGAAATGCGCGGCGCCTGTGGGCCAAGCGGGCGAATACCATCGCTGTCGTGTTGCATCTGCCGCCAAGCACGGGAAAAGCGGTCTCGGCCCCTTTCATTTTTCAGCTGCTCGCCGATGTCTCGCGCGCCCTCTCGATCCGGCACCAGGACATCCTGTTGCGTTCTGCCGATGCAGACGACATCGAGTCCTATCAGCGTCTGATCGCTTCGAAGGTTGCGGACGGCCTCATCTTCCTCGGCCAGGGCGAGCGCGGGGCGTGGCTCGATGAATTGGCGCGCACCACCGTACCGTTCGTGGCATGGGGGGCGGTGGACCAGGCGCAACGGTACTGCTCCGTTGGCAGCGACAACTTCAAGGGCGGCATGCTTGCCGGTCAGCGTTTCGCAGGCCTGGCGTGCAAGCGGGCGCTGTTCGTCGGCAATCGCTCGCATCTCGAACTCGAGTTGCGCCGCCAGGGACTGGAGGCGGGCTTGCGCAGCGATCGCGCCAAGGTGCTCATCTCCGACCTCGAGATCGCAGACTTTTCCTTCGATACGGCCCACGATGCCATGCGTACTTTGCTCGCAAACGGCAGGGAGCCGCCCGATGCGGTGTTCGCGGCCAGCGATACGATTGCCATGGCGGTCATCGTGGCGCTGCGCGAAGCAGGACTTCGTGTGCCTGAGGACGTCGCAGTGATCGGCTACAACGACAGTCCGATCGCTGCGCACTTCAACCCGCCACTCTCGACGGTCCGGCAGGACACCCATCAGGCCGGTGCGCTGCTCGTGGAAAAGCTGTTTCAGATTCTCGATGGCGCGCGTCCCACGTCGGTGAAGCTACCGACCGACCTCATCGTGCGCCAAAGCTAGCGGCTGGGGCGGTCAAGTAGCGGCGCAGGAAGTTGCCCATTATCTCGAAGGCCGCGGTGGATTCCGGCAGGTCGAGGTAGATCCAGTGAGCGTGGGGCATCGCTTCGAAGACGACCAGCTCCGAATGCACGCCGTTGCGCAGCAGCGCTTGATGAAATAGCGCGGTCTGACTCAGAAAGAAGTCGCGGGTACCGGCAACGCATAGCGTGGGCGGGAAACCCGCGAGCTCCGCGAAGATCGCGGACACCTGCGGATCGTCGGCCGGATATCCGCCGAGGTAGGGTGCAAAGAGCCCCTGCGCGGTGGAGTCGTCCTCCGGCGGTCGGAAGAAGTGCTCGCTGTCGCCCGTTCTGCTGAGATCGGCTGTGCCAGTGAAGAAGCCGAGGACGGCGGGAAGCTGGATGCGGTTGCGCTGCAAACGCACCAGCAGCTGAGAGCAGAGCACCGCACCCGCGGATGTGCCATACAGGCCGACGCGGTCCGGAGAATAATCCTGAAGCAATGCCCGATACACCCGCTCGGCGTCGTCAACCGCTGCGGGAAAGGGATGTTCCGGTGCCATGCGGTACCGGGCAGCTACCACGGTAGTGCGGGTCAGCGCTGCGATCGGAACGTTTTCGGTGATCGAGCCAGCGTCCTTGCTGAATCCGCCACCGTGCAGATTCAGCAGGACGCATTCACGATTCTCAGGGGGCAGCACCGGCGGCGTGAATATCCGGATCGGCACCCCGCCGGACTCGCTGTCGCGCATCGCAACGCCATAGCGCTGCAGTTGCAGCGATCCGAGCTCACGTTGCACGCCATCGCAAAGTGCACGCTGTTCGTTCAACGTGCGGCGCGGCGGGGCAGGCGGCTTGCGCAGCTCCTCTCGTGCGGCAGGGCTCACCGTCAGCGGGACCGGGGCGTTCTGCAACGAGCGGGCCGAATCGCGCGACGAGCTTGACATGAGCAACACCACTCCAGGATCTACAAGTGTCGTGCAACGCATTGCGCCATAATCGGTCGCGGGCGCGCTTTGCCTAGGCACATAGAATGCGCAAATCAGCAGGAATATTCAACCGAAGTTGCTGTGCGGAGCCGTCCCGACATCATTCCAAATAGACTTGCAACGCGTTGCAGGGAAGTGCATGATCGATCGCAGAGCCGGATTTGCAAAGGCCGATAGGGGGACGACGCAATGCGAGTTCGCACATCCATGTGGCTGCCTGCGTGTGGCGCACACTGCGCAGCCCTGACCTTCGCGGTGCTCTCACCAGCCCACGCGCAGACAGCCAACACCGGTGCCCTCGAAGAAATAGTCGTAACAGCGCGCCGAACGGCGGAATCGCAGCAGGATGTGCCGATTGCCATCACCGCGCTCGATCAACAGGCGCTCGAGCGCAATGGGATCCAGTCGCTCTCGGACCTGCAGCAATTCGTACCCTCTGCAAGCGTCACCGGCTACAACAGTCGCAATCAGGAGTGGTTCTCGCTGCGCGGGCAGGGCGAGACCGGTCTCGAGACGGGCGGCGGCGTCGGCGGCGGTCCTGCGGTGGTCGGCTATCTTGCGGAAGTGCCGGTATCGATTGCGGGCCCAGGTCTTTACTACGATCTCGCGTCCGTACAGGTGCTCAATGGACCACAAGGCACGCTGTTCGGCCGCAATACGACGGGTGGCGCAATTCTTTTCGAACCCCGCATGCCGCAAGACGAGTTCGCGGGGTATCTGTCAGCGACGGCCGGCGACTTCGGCCGTAATGAGTTCCAGGGCGCGATCAATACTCCCGTCGGCGACTCCCTGGCGATTCGCGTCGCGGGGCAGATCGGTCACCGTGACGGCTTCACGCGAGACGTCGTGCAGAACCGTGACTACCAGGAGCGCGACTTCGAGGCCGCACGGGTCGGGATTCTCTTCAAGCCGGGCGACCGCTTCGAGAACTACTTCCTGACCAACTACGTGTCCTACGACGAAAGCGGGTCCGGCAACATCCTGCTCGATGTCAATCCCGCCAATCCGGGCCTCGCCGACGCGCTGACAGCTCAGCGAGCTCTCGGGATCCGCCAGACTCAGCACAGCGTCTCGGGCGAGTTCGACGATGGCCGCTTCCTGACGCTGATCAACCGGACGTCGCTGGAGCTCACCGAAGGGCTCAGCCTGCGCAACATCCTGAGCTGGTCACATTGGAAGACGCGCCGCCGCGTGGATGAGGATGGGTCGCCGCTCATCGTGCTCGATTCCACCGGGCCTCTGCCCGGCACGTGGCACAAGGAGCAGGAGAAGATTACGGAGGAGATGCAGTTGCAGGGCCAGGCGAGCAGCGTGAAGTGGCAGCTGGGTGCCTACTACGAGGATTCGAGCAACCCGGAGAACACGACGTTCTCGCAGCAGTTCGCTCCGACCTTCTTCCTCAGCACGTTCCGTATCGATCAGGCAAATCGCTCGCGCGGCCTCTTCGGTCAGACGACCATCGGGTTGAATGGCATTGTCGACGGACTCGGTCTGACGCTCGGCTATCGCCACACCTGGGATGACGTGTCGTTCGGTGTCGCGTTCGCAGGGTCCGCCAACCAGGTGCCGTCGCCGGGCGACCCCTGCTTCAGCGTCTTCGGCTCCGTCTACCCGGACAATTGCCTGGTGTCGGACAGCGCGTCGCACGACGGTGATTCCTACACCGTCGGCCTGGACTGGAAGATTTCTCCTTCCGTACTGCTCTACCTGGCCAGCCGCCAGGGCTACAAGAGCGGCGGTTTCAATATCGTCGCAACACAGCTCGGCGCGACCGATAGCAGCTTCTTCACCTATGACCCGGAAACCGTGCGTGACGTGGAGCTCGGCCTGAAAACCGAATGGTCCGTCGGCAACATGGAAGGTCGCGCGAACTTTGCCGTATATGAGAGCGACTATCGGGATGCGCAGGTACTCACGGCCGCCGTCGTCGGCGGCAGCGTCCAGGGCGTCACCGCCAACGCGGCGAGCGCTACGATTCGCGGCTTCGAGCTGCAGAGCGTGGTTTATCCGGTGCCGAGCGTCGAGCTTTCTGCCGTCTATTCCTACCTAGATGCCGGCTACGACCGCTACATCACGCCACTGGGCAACGACCTGAGCGACTCGCCTTATCCCAACGCCCCCAAGAACCGGCTCGCCGCGGGTGCACGCTTCAGGCTGCCGTTCCCTGAATCCGCCGGCGAGTTCTGGATAGGCGGCACCTACACCTATCAGGATGAGATCTACGTCGGTATCGGCGACAACGGGCCCGGGTCGCCGGCGAACACGCAGGACGCCTACGAGCTCGTCAACATCCGCGCAGATTGGACCGGAGTGTTCGGCTCGCGGTTCGATCTCGGCGTCGCGGTGACCAATGCAATGGACGAGGAGTATCTGGTTACGAATCTCGACCTCTACAATGCGCTCGGGTATGCAGCAGGTTCGTATGGTGAGCCGCGCATGTACAGTGTGACCCTTCGATACGCGTTCTGAGGTCGTCGTTGCGGAGAGTGTGGCTCTGGACTCCTCTCGTTTTGGCGCTGTGCCATGCGCACGCCATTGCGAGCGTTCAGATCGTCAACATTCTCGTGGATCCGATCAAAGGCTCCCTCGGTGTCACTGACACGCAATACAGTCTCTTGCAGGGCGCCGCGCTCGGATTGTTCGCGGTCGTGCTCGGCGTCCCGATCGCGCGCATCGCGGATTCGGGCCGTCGCCGCAACGTGATTGCACTCGGGACGATAGCGTGGTCGCTCGGATCGTTGTTGTCCGCGGTCGCACAGACTTTCACGCACTTGTTGATCGCACGCGCGTTTGTCGGTATCGGCGAGATCGTGCTGTTTCCGGCAGCGCTCTCGATCATCTATGACAGCGCGCCACGTGAGCGGCTCGCCACCGCTATCGGCATCTTTGGCTCAGGAGGGCCGATCGGATCGGCCGCAGCTCTGCTGGGCGGAGGGTGGCTGGCGTCCTCCGCTTCGCTCGGACTCGGCGACGCGCACGTCGAGGGCTGGCGCTGGGCCTTCGCGCTCTGCGCAGCTTCAGGAATTCTGGTGGCTGGCGCCACGCTCTCGCTGACTGAACCCGGGCATGCTTCGAAAGAGTCCCAGACAGATGCCAGACCGCTTTCGCTGCTGATCTTTCTGCGAGCGAGGTGGTCGCTGTACGTCTGCATTTCCGCAGGATTTATCCTGATCTCGATCGCAGTCCTGGCCGTGAACGCGTGGACGCCTGCGTTTCTTGTCCGTGTTCACCAGTTCACATACGAGACCGCCGGACAACTCACCGGTCTTGCCGCGCTTGCCTGTGCTGCGGCCGGCACCTGGGTCGCTGGACTTTCAATCGATGCGAGCGAGCGACGTGGACGGCGCGACGGCGCCATCCTCGTCGCTTGTCTCGTCGCGGGCCTGCTCGCTCTCTCGATCACCGCAGCAGTGGGATCCAGTTCGCTGGCGGGAGTTTCAGCGAGTGTGTGTGCGGCGTACTTCCTGCTCGGAATGCCGACCGTGATCGGCGGCACGGCCTTGCAACAGATCTCGCCTCCACACCTGCGCGCGCAGATACTCGCGGTGCATGTGCTGCTCGTGAACCTGATCGCGATGCCTGCAGGGCCGACCAGTGTGGCGCTGCTGACTGATCGTGTCTTTGGTTCGCCCGGAACCGTCGGTCGATCAGTCGTCATCGTCGTGTCTCTGACTGTCACGGCGGCGATCACGGTGATGCTGCTCGCCAGGTCATCGTTTATTGCCCGGCGCGCGGACGTCTCGTAGACCCGATGCTCAGCCGGCGTTCGAAGACCGTCGGCTCTTCCGGGACCGTGGCGCAGACTGGAGCCCGGACTCCCTCGAGGTCGGGACCCTCGAGGCCGCAAAATCGTCCCCTGGATCAACTCGCAAACGACTGCGACAGAGCCGCCGTCACGTCACTCACTTCCTGAGTAACAGGCGCGCCTGTGTGCCCCAGCCGCCGATGAGAACATCGTCTTTGCCGTCGCCGTTCAGGTCGCCGACTGCCATGCTCCAGCTGCGGCCGATGGTGCTCGCCGGC
>Ga0111538_10004593_pt1 | contig 19136 bp, 13 predicted proteins | sample SoiMethybrSBSTD1_FD_79669 | JGI IMG/M metagenome (GOLD analysis project Ga0111538, IMG submission 79669) | Bulk soil microbial communities from a Populus tree surrounding site in Tennessee, USA - Soil MetaG P. TD hybrid SBSTD1 (version 2)... | ecosystem: Environmental > Terrestrial > Soil >...
AGGCTCTGGAGATGTCGCTGCGCGGCGCGTCCAACGCGAAGGCCAGGCGCGAGCTCGACTGGACGCCGCGGTACGCGAGCTGGCGCGAAGGATTTGCCGCCGGCCTGGCGTGATCGCAGTGCGGGATAATGCGCCGTCCACATGGTCGATGCGGACCGCTCATCGTCGGGCCTGCTCGATCGTGAGAGCGAGCGTGAGGCGCTTGAACGACTCGTCGCCGGAGTGCGCGCCGGCGAGAGTCGCGTGCTCGTTCTCCGCGGCGAGGCGGGTGTCGGCAAGACTGCCTTGTTACGCCATCTGTCGAACGCGGCGCAGGGATGCCGCATCGCCCGGGCGGCAGGCGTGGAATCCGAGATGGAGCTCGCGTTCGCCGGCCTGCATGCGCTGTGCGCGCCGATGCTCGACCGTCGGGAGAACCTACCCGGCCCCCAGCGCGACGCGCTGAACACCGCGTTCGGGCTGAGCGACGGACCGCCACCGGATCGGTTCCTCGTCGGACTGGCGGTCCTGAGTCTCCTGGCCGACGCCGCCGAGGAGCAACCGCTCCTCTGCATCGTCGATGACGCCCATTGGCTCGACCGCGTGTCCGCCCAGGCGCTGGCGTTCGTGGCCCGCCGGCTGCTGGAGGACCGGGTCGGGTTGGTGTTCGCGCTGCGCGATCCCGAGGAGCAGTTGTTCGAAGGCCTGCCGGAGCTCGTGGTCGAGGGACTTCCCGCTGACGAGGCCCGCCTCCTCCTCGACGCGGCGATCCCGGGGCCGCTCGACGAGCGGGTCAAGGCCCGTATCCTCGGCGAGGCCGGCGGCAACCCGCTCGCGCTGATGGAGCTGCCACGCGGACTGACGCCGGCCGAGCTCGCGGGCGGGTTCGGGCTCCCGGACGCGCGTCCCCTGGCGAGCCGGATCGAGCACACCTTCCTCCAGCGCGCCCAGGCGCTTCCGCGCGACACGCAGCTGCTGCTGCTGACGGCGGCAGCCGAGCCGCTGGGCGACTTGAGCCTGCTGTGGCGCGCCGCCGAGCAGCTCGGGATCGGCAGCGATGCCGGACGTCCGGCCGAGGCCGCCGGGTTGATGCAGCTCGGCCTCCGCGTGCGCTTCCCGCATCCGCTCGTCCGTTCGGCGATCTACCGTGCGTCGGACCCGAGCGATCGCTGCGACGTACACCGGGCGCTCGCCGAGTCGACCGACCCGGTCGTCGACCCAGACCGTCGCGCCTGGCACCGGGCGCAGGCGGCCGCCACGCCGGACGAGTCGGTGGCCGCGGAGATGGCGTTCTCGGCCGACCGGGCGCAGGCCCGCGGTGGGCTCGCCGCGGCGGCCGCGTTCCTGCAGCGGGCGGCCGAGCTGACACCGGACCCCGCCGTGCGCGTCGAGCGCTCGCTCGCCGCGGCCCAGGCGAAGCTCGACGTCGCGGACGTCGCGTCCGCGACGGACCTCCTGGCCGCCGCCGAGCTCGGGCCGGTCGACGATCTGCAGCGCGCACGGCTGGAGCGGGTGCGAGCGGAGATCGCGTTCGCGACCCGGCGCGGGAGCGACGCGCCGCCGCTCCTGCTCGCGGCAGCCCGGCGGCTCGATCCGCTGGACCCCAAGCTGGCTCGCGCGACCTACCTCGAGGCGCTGGCGGCGGCGATGTACGCCGGGCGGCTCGGTACCGGCCCGGATGCGCGCGAGGTGGCCGAGGCCGCGCGCGCGTCGACGTTCGAGCAGGGCTCGGGCGCGGGCGACCAGCTCCTCGTCGCCCTCGTGACGCGATTCACCGAAGGGTATGCGCCGTCCGTCGCGCCGCTGTCGCAAGCCCTGCGCCGGTTCGCCGAGCCCGACGGTGGCGGAGACGACCGGCGCTGGCTGTGGGTGGCATGTCGCCTCGCGCAGGACCTCTGGGACGACGAGCTGTGGCGCGCGCTCGCGACCCGCGGCGTCCGGATTGCGCGCGACACCGGCGCGCTCAACCTGCTCCCCAACGCGCTCAACCACCTCGCCGCTCTCAACGTCCACAGCGGGGCCTTCCCGACCGCCGCTGCGCAGATCGAGGAGGTCGATGCGATCACGCAGGCGACCGGGCTGGCACCACTCAAGTACGGGGCGCTGATGCTGGCCGCAACGCGTGGCGATCAGGCGCCGACCCTGTTCGAGCCGGCGTGGCGGAATGGGATGGCGCGCGGCGAGGGCTCGGGGCTCGCCATCTTCTGGTGGCTCACCGCGCTGAGGCACAACGGGCACGGCCGCTACGCGGAGGCGCTCGTGGACGCGCGGCACGCATGTGAGCAGGAGGAGGTCACGGCCTACGGCTGGGGCCTCGTCGAGCTGATCGAGGCCGGCATACGCGTCGGCGAGCGCGACGAGGCCGCCGCCGCACTCGACCACCTGAGCGTACGCACGCAGGCGAGCGGCACCGAATGGGCGCTGGGGATCGAAGCACGCAGCCGCGCGCTCGTGACCGACCGTGAGGCCTTCTACCTCGAGTCGATCGAGCGGCTCGCGCGCAGCCGCGCCGCGGTCGAGCTCGCGCGCAGCCGGCTCCTGTACGGAGAGTGGCTGCGCCGCGAGAACCGCCGCACGGACGCGCGCGAGGCTCTGCGCGCCGCCCACGAGAGCTTCAGCCGCATGGGTGCGGCCGCGTTCGCCGAGCGTGCCCGCCGCGAGCTCGTCGCCACCGGCGAGACCGTGCGCAGGATCACCGCGGACACGCGCGACAACCTGACGCCACAGGAGATCCAGGTGGCTCGGATGGCCCGCGACGGGCACTCCAATCCCGAGATCGGCGCTCAGTTGTTCATCAGCCCGCGCACCGTCGAGTACCACCTGCGCAAGGTGTTCCGCAAGCTCGATGTGAGCAGTCGCAGGGAGCTTCCCGAAGCGCTTGGCGGCATGTCCGACGGGGCCGTCTCGGGGTCGATCTCCTCGTGAGGTGATCAGTGGCGGTCAGGCCCTCGCCGGCTCCGCGGGCGCCGGCACGTGGCGATTCGCCCAGTCGAGCGCGAGGTCGGCCACCGCTTCCCAGCCGGGCGCGGCCGGGAAGTGGGGGCGTCCGGTGAGCTCCTTGTAGTCCACGACGGCCTTCGACTTGCCGAGGCGCGTCGCGGCCTCCCTACTCACCGAGGCCGGGATCGTGTGGTCCTGATCGTTGCCGATCACGAGCAGCGGCGGGCGGTCGTCCTTGTGGAAATCGACCTTGGTCACCGCGTGGGGATTGATGTTGGCGAGCGCGGCCTCGAACACGACCCGACCGGGGGCGGGGACGTAGTAGCGGTCGTAGGCCGCCTCGGCGTCCGCGTCGTTCATGGTGTTGGTGAAGCCGCGGTGGAACTGCTTGGCCGTCAGCGGGACGGTCCTCTTTCGGTTCGCCGGGTTGCGGAGGGCCGGGAAGACGGTGCGCAGCAACGCGGGCGGCAGGCGCAGGACGCCCTTCACCGGCGCCGGTGACAGAGCCATTCCGGCCGCGCCGAGGCCGCGGTCGAGGAGCAGCTCGGTCAGCAGACCGCCGGTGGAGTGCCCCATGATCACCGGCGGGGTGTCGAGGCCGCGGATGATCCGCTCGTAGTGGTCGATCACCTCGGCAAGCCCGAGCCCGTTCATGACGGACGGGTCGCGGCGGAGGGCCTCGACCTCGCTCTCCATCCGGGGCCAGGCCGGCACGATGACCTCGTGTCCGCGCTGCTCGAATCGCTCCTTCCAGCCTTCCCAGCTGCGCGCGGTGAGCCAGAGGCCGTGGATGAGGACGATGGGCGGGTTCATGATCGTGTTCCTTTGCATCGGGCCGCGTCAGGCGGCGTGGAGGGCGTCGTGGAGGACGGAGATGGCTTGTGCGACCGCGGCGCGCGTGGCGTGCGTGTCGCTGAGCGGGTTGAGCATCATGAAGTCGTGCGTGATGCCGTCGTAGCGGACCGTGGTGACGGCGACGCCGGCCTGCCGGAGCCGCGCCGCGTACGCCTCGCCCTCGTCGCGCAGCACGTCGGCTTCGTCGACGATCACGAGCGCCGGGGGGAGGCCGGCGAGCTGCTCGTCGCTCGCCTGCAGCGGTGACGCATACGGCTCCGCGCGCCGGTCGAGGTCGGGCGCGTAGGCGTCCCAGAACCACGCCATCGCCTTCGCGGTCAGGAAGTAGCCCTCGCCGAACTGCTCGTACGAGGCCGTGTCCATCGCCGCGTCGGTGACCGGGTAGTACATCGACTGGTGCACGAAGCGCACGTCGCCGCGGTCTGAGGCCATCAGCGCCAGCGCGGCGGTCATGTTTCCGCCGACCGAGTCGCCGGCGACGGCCATGCGTTCCGGATCCAGGCCGTTCGCCGCGCCGTGGCGGGTGATCCACTGTGCCGTCGCGTACCCCTGCTCGATCGCGACGGGGTAGCGGGCCTCCGGCGAGCGGTCGTACTCGACGAACACGACGGCCGCGCCCGCGCCGACCGCCAGCTCGCGCACGAGGCGGTCGTGTGTGCCTGCGTTGCCGAGCACCCAGCCGCCGCCGTGCATGTACAGGACGGCCGGCAGCGGGTCGGCGGCGTCCGGCGGCCGGACGATGCGAACGCGCACGTCGCCGACCTCGGCCGGCACGGTGATCCAGCGCTCCTCCACCGGGAGCTTGTCGATCGGCGCCGCCTGGACGCCGTCGAGCACGGCGCGCGCCTCGGCCGGCGTGAGCTCGTACAGGAACGGCGGCTCGGCGGTCGCCTCGACGAACGCCTGCGAGGCGCGTTCCAGGACGACCGGGGCGAGCGCGTTGTGGACGGTCATCTTGCTCTCTCCTTCGTGACGGTCAGGCCGCCGCGCCCACCGGCATGGCGGCTTCGACGATCAGCTCCGCGACCGCGCGCGGCTGCGAGACGGCGGCGGCGTGCGAGGCGCCGTCGAGCTCGAGCACGCGCCGTGCGCCCGCGCGCTCGGCCTCGAAGCGCTGGAGCTCGGCCGGGATGATGCGGTCCTGCTGGCCGACGACGAACCAGGACGGCACGTCCTTCCACAGCGGGCGGTCGCCCGACGGCTCGGTCAGCGCCTCCTGGGTGGCGGGCCGCTGCGTGATGGCCATCGCTCGCGCCTGCGGCGCCGGGACGTCAGCGCAGAACACCTCGTGGAAGCTTTCCGAGGCGATATAGAAGTCGGTCGTCCCGTCGCTGCGCGGCACCGGCCGCACGGTCGACTCGCCGACCATGCTGCCCGGGAACATCGCCGCGAGCTGGAAGCAGTGCTCGCCGGCGTCCGGCGCGAAGCCGCACACGTAGACGAGGCCGACGATGTTGCCGGCAGCGGCGGGTACGTTGGAGATCACCGCGCCGCCGTACGAGTGGGCGACGAGAAGGACCGGGCCGTCGATCGAGCGCACGAGGTCGGAGACGCTCTCGGCGTCGGACGCCAGGCCGTGCAGGGGGTTCGCGGCGGCGATCACGCTGTGGTCCGCGGGCAGGTGATCGATCACGCGATCCCAGCTGCCGGAGTCGGCGAACGCGCCGTGGACGAGAACGATCGTGGGCGACATGAAGGCGGTCCTTTCGGTTGGGTGCACCAACGAGGACTGGACACGGGCCCGAGTTGTGACACCGGGGATCCCACTAGGGACTTGACGAGGGAGTCGCCCTGTCGAGCCGCCGCGCGTGTCGGCGGACACTGGCGACATGGGCAACGAGATCAGCATCAACCGGCGGCGCTGGCTCCTTCGTCGGCGCGAGAAGACGAGCTTCGAGCGGGGTGCGGCTAACCCCCGGATCCGGCTCGCCGGGGATGAGTCCCGGCGAGCCACGCCGTCTCAGTGGGCATGACGCGGATCGACCACCTCGACGCCTGGCGCAGCGCGACCTACGACGCCGTCATCGTCGGCGGCGGCCCCGCGGGCCTGAGCGCCGCGCTGGTGCTCGGCCGGGCCAACCAGCGCGTGCTGGTGGTCGACAACGACCGGCCGGCGAACGCCGTGTCGCACGGCGTCGGCGGCCTGCTCGGGCACGATCGGGTCAAGCCGGCGGAGCTGCGCGAGAGCGGGCGCCGCCAGCTCTCCGAGCACGCGAACGTCGAGATCCGCCACGGCGCCGTCGAGGACATCAAGCGGACGTCTGGTCTGTTCGCCGTGCGGTACGCGGACGGGCGCGTCGCGCGCGCCCGCGCGATCGTGCTGGCGCACGGGCTGCGCTACGACCCGCCGATGCTGCCCGGGATCGACGCGCTGTGGGGCCGGTCGGTCTTCCACTGCGCGTTCTGCGACGGCTGGGAGGTGCGCGAGCGGCCGCTGGCGTTCCACGGCCGTGGCCCGGGCGCCGTCCGCTCGGCGCTGGTGCTGGCCGGGTGGAGCAACGACGTCGTGCTGTGCACCGACGGCGCGCCCGACCCCGGCGGCGCGCCGCTGGCCGCCGCGGGCGTGCGCGTCCGGCCCGAGCCGATCGCCCGGCTCGCCGGCACCGACGGCCGCCTCGAGCGCATCGAGTTCACGCACGGCCCGGCCGAGCACCGCGACGCGCTGTTCGTGAGCACCCAGCGCGACCAGCCGAACGCGCTCGCCGCCGCGCTCGGGTGCGAGCTCAGCGCGGCGGGCACGATCGTCACCGACGCCGACGGGCGCACGAACGTCGCCGGCGTGTACGCCGCCGGCGACGCGGCGACCGCGCATTCGCGGTCGGTGGCCAACGCGATCGGCACCGGGTCACGCGTCGCCTACGCGGTGGCGCTCGAGCGGCTCGCGCCGGTGATCGCCGCGGCCGCCTGACGCGCGCCGTCAGCGCCGGAGCGTGAACCGCCGCGACGCCCGCACCGGCCCGCCGGCCGCGGGCGTGAACGTGCCCCGGGCCGTGAGCCGGAGACGCTTCGCGTGCCGGAGCTGCCGGCGGCCGGCCGCCGTGAGCCTGACCTTGAACGTCGCGCTGCCGGCGGCGGCGAACGCGTGCGTGCCGGTCGCGATCAGGATCGGATTGCGGCCCTTGCGCAGCCGGTACCAGCGGACCTTCGCAGTGCCCGCGGTGAGCGCCCGGAAGTGCAGCCGGTAGCCGCGCTTCTTGAGCAGCCTGGGGATCTTTGCGGCCTTGCCGTGCGGCGTGAGCTCGGTGCGCAGCAGCGCGCGAATCTGCGCGGCGGTGACGGTCGTGCCCGGCGGCTGCGTGCCGCCCCGCTTGCGGACCAGCGCCACGGCCCAGTTCGAGAAGTGCCGGGCGAGCACGTCGAAGCGGACGAACGCCGGGTCGGTCGTGACCGCGACGCAGCCGTTGCTCTCCGGCGTCTGCGTGCCGGTGCAGCGCGCATACGCCGTGTAGGTCGAGCCAGGAGCGTCCGCCTCCGAAACGATCGTCGCGCTGCCGGACGTGATCCCGGCCAGCAGCGCCGCGCGCGTGGCGGCGTCGAGCGCGTTCAGGTCGATCGTGAAGGCCAGCTTGGCGTCGGCGGCGAGCGTCGGCACCGCGAAGTCGAACGCGTAGCCGGCGAGCGGGTCCACGTCGCCCTCGGCCGCCTCGTCGCTGAGCCGCGTGATCGTGAACGCCACCGGCTGGTCGAACGCGCCATCGGGCACCACGACGTGCATCGCGGCACTGCCGCCGAGGACCGAGACGGCGGTCGAGCCGTCCGCCGTCGCGGCGGTGACGGTGTCCGTGCTCTCGAGCTCCGCGTCGCCGCTCACCGTGAGCGAGTCGTTCGCGTTGACGACGGCCGTCCCGTTGTCGGTGATCGTGAGGTCACCGCCGATCTGGCCGTCGCCGACGTTGACGACGTCGGTGCCCGTGTTGCCGCTGATGTCGAGGTCGCCGCTGGTCGTGCCGGGATCGATCGTGAGATCGCCGCTGTTGCCGCTCACGTCGATCGCGCCGCCGACCGCGCCCGTGTCGATCGTCAGGTCGCCGCTGTTGCCGCTCACGTCGACGGCGCCGGCCGCCCCCGCGTCGATCGTGAGGTCGCCGCCGTTGCCGCTCACGTCGATGACGCCGCCCACGGAGGTGTCGCTGAGATCGAGGTCACCGCCGCCGTCGTTGCCGACCACGCGGACGCTGCCGTCCACGAGCACCGGTCCCGGGAACCCGACGTGTGGCGCGTGGCCGCCGTCGAGCACCAGGTCGCCGCCGATCTGCATCAGGTTCGGGAACGTCGCCCCGGAACACCCGAGGACGAGGCTGCCCGGAACCGACGTCAGCTGTGCGAGCGCCGGGTCGTTGCAGTCGCTGACCACGAGGTCGGCGCCCGCGAATGGGTCCTCCCAGTGGTTGTTGACCACGCTGGGACCCGAGACCGTGTAGCCGGGTGGAAGGTTGAGCACCGGCCCGCTGCGCGCGAAGCTGACCTCGAAGCTGGCGCCGAACGTCGACGGGTCGTGGTGGCCCGCGAAGCGGCCGCCGAGCTCGAGCTTGATCCCGAGGGGCCAGGGCGTGCCGGTTCGCAGGCCGAACTGGCGAGACGTGATGTCGCCGTGCACGTGCCAGCCGCCGGGAATGCGATCGAGCGTGAGTCCCAGATCGTTCTCCCGTCCGGGCCCGTCGCTGGTGAACTCCGAGCCGACCGCCACCGGAAGGCCCTGCGGGGCGAAGATGAAGGCGGTGAGCTGGCCGCAGGTCGCGACGACGCCGCACACGGTGTCGTCGATCACGCCGTCGACGTGGAGGTTGAGCGACGCGTTGATCTCGAACTCCGGGCCGGTGACGGTGACCTCGGTCGTCGAGACCGCCTGCAGCGAGGGGTTGAACGGATAGGCGAGGTCGTCGGGCACGGTGACGTCGCCGTGCATGGAGGCGCGCGCGATCCCAGGGCCGGCCTGCACCTGGTAGGGGACGTTGCCCCTGGCGTGGTTGTCGCCGGTCATCGTGTCGGTCGCCTCGAGCTTCGTTGATGCGGTGGTCTGGCTGGTCCCGCCGCTGGACGGTCCCCAGTTCTGGTCGCCGCCGGCGCTGATCAGGTAGCTGTCGCTCGCCTGCGCCGATCCGCAGGCGAGCAGGGCCACGAGAACGCCCAGCGTCAGTGCCTTCCGTGTCACGACCTCTCCTCTCCATCGAGCGTCAGGGCGGCGTCCACGCGCCGCGGTCCGAGCTGCGCCCGCCGCGCCGCGGCCCTCACCGACTCCGCGGACGGCCCCTCGAAGAGCAGGAAGCAGGCATCGTCCTCGGGTACGAAGATCGAGCGCAGGAAGCGCACCGGCCCGTCCGCGGTCGCCGCGCGGGCGCGCGCGGCTGCCTCCTGTACGTCGTTGCAGCCTGCATCCGGCAGGCGGAGCTCGACCGTGTAGCGCGTCGGCGTATCCACGTCGCGACGGTATCCGGCGCGCCAACGCTCCGGATAGTGTGGAAACCCACAGGCTTTAGCCGCGCAACTTCCCGGCGAGCTGGCTGCGCGAGCGCACGCCGAGCTTGGCGTAGACCTTCGACAGGTTGGCCTCGACGGCGCGGACGCTGACGAACAGCCGCGCCGCCACCTCCTTGTTCGAGAGGCCGGCGGCCACGAGCTCGGCGACGCGCCGCTCGGTCTCCGTGAGCTCGGACGACGCGCGGCCTCGGCCCGGGATGCGCGCGAGCTCGGCCGCCGCCTTCTCGGCCCACAGCGCCGCGCCGAGCCCGTCGAACAGCTCGAGCGCTGCCGTCAGCGCGTCCCGTGCCGCCGCGCGGCGCTTGGCCCGGCGCTCGATCGTCCCCGCCGCAAGGAGCGTCCGCGCGCGCTCGAACGGCTGCGGCAGCCGCTCATGGGCGAGCAGGGCGCGCTCGACGTGCGCGCGTGCCCCGTCATGGTCACCGCGCGCGCCGGCCACCAGCGCCCGCCCGCGCGCCGCGACCGCCGCGTGCCAGGCCCGCCCCGCGCGGTCCTGACGTTCGACGAACGCGATCGCCGCGCCCGCGTCGTCCAGGCGGCCGAGGACGAGCAGCGCCTCGATCTCGTTCTGCACGACCTGGGAGATGGAGAGCTCGCCGATCTGCTGGTGCTGCAGCTCGACGCGCGCCGGCGACAGCCACGTGACCGCCTCGGCGGCGTCGCCGCGGCTGAGCGCGGCGAACCCGAGCGTCGCCTCGGCGCGCTGGCGGATCGTCATGTCGCCGGACTCGCGCGCGAGCGCGCGCGCCGTCTCGGCGCGCTCGCACGCTTCGTCGAGCCGGCCGAGATGGGCGAGCACGAGCCCCAGCGCGCTGAGCACGACCGCCTGCTCCTGCTCGTGGTTCGACGAGGCGGCGAGCTCGACGGCCTCGCGCGCATGCCGGAGCGCGGTACCCCAGTTGCCGGCCCGCAGCTCGAGCTCGGACAGCCGGTAGAGCACGCCCGAGCGGCCGGCTTCGTCGCCGGCCGCCTCCATGCGGGCGAGCTCGGCCGCCAGCAGCGGCCGGGCGGCGTCGAGCTCGTCCGTGTACGTGAGGATCACACCGAGCTGGAAGCTGGGCCGCAGGTAGGTCGGGAAGCTCCCGAGGCGAGCCTCGAGCGCGAGCGCGCGATCCATGTCCGCGCGCGGGAACGTGGAGCTGAGCACGACGTCGGCGTGGCAGGCCTCGGCGAGCGAGATCGCCAGCAGCAGCTCGTCGCCGGCCAGCTCCGCGAACCGCGCGGCCTCGCGCGTGTGGCCCGCGGAGCGCGCCCGCTCGCCCGCGATCCACGTGAAGACCCCGAGCGCGGTGTGGATCTCGGCCGACAGCGCCGGATCGCCGGCCGCCTCCTCCAGCGCGCGCTCGCACAGGCGGATCGATTCGGCGACGCCGTCGACCGCATCCGCCAATCGCCACAGGAGCCGTGCGCGCTCGGGGCCGGCCGGGACTGCCGCCACGAGCGCGTCCAGGATCGCCCGCGCCCGGCTCGGATCGCCCGACGCGACGTGCTGCTCGGCGGCCGCCGCCAGGCGCCGGCGGCGGGCCGCCTCGTCGGCGGCGGGCGTCAGCTCCGCCGCGCGTTCGGCGAGCCGGGCGGCGGTCTCGGGTGCGCCACGGCCGGCCGCGACGCCGGCCGCCGCCTCGAGCTCGCCGGCCACCCGCTCGTCCGCCTGCTCGACGGCGACGGACAGCTGCTGCGCCCGCTCGTCGGCGTCGGGCGCGACCTCGGCGAGCCGCTGGTGCGCGGCGCGCCGCTCCCACGGTGCCGCCGAGCCGTAGGCGATCGAGGCGTGCAGCGGATGCGAGAAGCGCACGCGATCGCCGTCGATCCACAGCACGCCCGCGCGGACGGCCTCCGCGAGGCCGCCGGTCCCGCCCGCGGCGCTCTCGACCAGGGTCCACGTCGGCTGCGTCGAGGCGGCGGTCAGGAGCGTCGCCTCGCGGGCACCGGCCGACAGCGCCTCGAGCCGGTGCCGCAGCAGCTCGCCGAGGCTCTCGGGCACCGGAAGCGGACCCGCCGCGCGACCGTCGCGCTGCAGCGCTCGCCCGATCTCGAGCGCGTAGAACGGGTTGCCGCCGCAGGTGCGGTGGAGCTCGAGCAGCCGCGGCCGGCCGAGCTGAAGCCCGAGCCGATCGTGGAGCAGCGCGCCGAGCTCGTTCGCCGGCAGCGGCTCCACGACGACCTGCGTCGCGCGGTCGAGCCCGAGCGGTGGCGGCCCGCCCGCGCTCCGGTGCGCGATCAGCACCCGCACGGGGACGTCGGTGAGCCGCCGCAGCGCGAAGGTGAGCACGTGCTCGGTCGGCGCGTCCAGCCACTGGACGTCGTCGACGGCCACGACGAGCGGGCCCTCGCGCGCGAGTCCGCGCAGCAGGCCGAGGGCGGCACGCGAGACCGCGAGCCGGTCGGCCGGCTCGTCCGCATCGGCGCGCTGGAGCGCTCGATCGAGCGCGGCGCGCTGCGGCCGCGGCAGCTCGATCGCGTCGACGACCGGACCGACGAGGTCGCCGAGCGCCACGAACGGCAACGCGGCCTCGGCCTCCGCGGGCCGGGCCGCGAGCACGCGCAGACCGCGCTCCGTGGCCAGCCTGATGCCCTCCTCCCAGATCGTCGTCTTGCCGACCCCGGCGGCACCGAGGAGCACGAGCGCACACGCCATCATCGTCTCGTCGGCGAGCAGCGCGCCGACCTCCAGCAGCTCCGCGCCGCGGCCGACAATGCGCTCGCTCATGCCGCGACTCTAAGCCGAGCGAGAGAATGTCGCGCCATGACGCCCGTCGTGGAGTTCCTTCGCGGTCATGAGCTGTTCCGCGGGCTCGAGCCGCAGGAGCTCGAGGCGATCGCGGCGCGGATCGGGGTCGAGCACTTCGCGCCGCGGACCGTGATCGTGTCGCCGGACGAGCCGGCCGGTGCGATCCGGCTCGTGCGGCATGGCGCCGTCGATCTCGTCGACCAGGGCCGGGCGCTCGACCGGCTCGGCGAGGGCGAGCTGTTCGGGCACCCGTCGATGCTCTCCGGCCTGCCGCCGGGCTTCGAGGTCCGCGCCGCCGAGGATACGACCTGCTTCCGGCTCGATCGCGGCGACGCGCTGCGCGTGCTCGGACGGCCGTCCGGGCTGCAGTACGTCGCGCGGTCGCTGCTCGCCCGGCCACCGCGGCGGGCGACCACCCCGCTCGCCGCGACAGTCGATCCCACCCGCCGGCGCGTCGACGAGCTCACGCGTGAGCCGGCGATCGTCTGCGGACCGGAGGTCACGATCCGCGACGCGGCGCGGCGCATGGTCGAGCAGCCGGCGAGCTGCGTCGTCGTGCGCGGCGACGCCGAGCTGCTCGGGATCGTGACCGACCGCGACCTGCGCTCGCGCGTGCTCGCCGCCGACTGCTCCGCCGACGTAGCGATCGCCGAGATCATGTCGAGCCCCGTCGTGACCGTCCGCCCGGAGCAGCGTGCCGCCGACGCGACGCTCACGATGCTCGATCGCGGGATCCGCCATCTCCCGATCGTCGCCGAACGCGGCCAGGTCATCGGCGTGCTGCGCGACATCGATCTGCTCGCCGCGCAGTCGCGCACGCCGTTCGTGGTGCGGAGCGCGATCGCCGCGGCGCGCGACGCCGACGAGCTGCGCCGCGCGGCGGCGCGCCTCGAGGGCACGGTCGTCGCACTGCACGACGCGCGCATGGACGCGGCGCAGATCGGCGGCGTGATCTCGACGGTCACCGATGCCATAACGCGGCGCCTGCTCGAGCTGGCCGCCGGCCCAGCGCCCGAGCTCGCGTGGCTGGCGCTGGGCAGCCACGGCCGCCGCGAGGCGATGCCGGGATCGGACCTCGACTCGGCCGTCGCCTGGGCCGGGGACGACGACCACGCCGACGCGGTCCGCGCCGTCGCACGCGACGTGGTCGCCGGCCTGGACGCCTGCGGCATCCACTCCGACTCGCACGGTGCCGCGGCGACGAACGGCCTGTTCGCGCGCTCGACCGGCGACTGGGATCGGCGGGTGCGCGAGCTGCTCGCCGACCCGGGCGGCGAGCAGGCGATGATCCTCGTGTCGCTCGTCTGCGACGGCCGCATGGTGACCGGGGCCGGGGTGCTCCCCGACCCGTTCGCGGCGCTCGAGCACGCACCGTCGCGGCCGCGCCTGCTGCGCCTGCTGCTGCGCGTCGGCCTCGCGCCCCGGCCGCCGACGGGGTTCCTGCGCGACGTTGTCGTCGAGCACTCCGGCGAGCACCGCGGCCGCTTCGACATCAAGCGCGGCGGCGTTCTGCCGATCGTGAACCTCGCGCGCTTCGGCGGCGTCGCGGCCGGATCGCGCGTGACGAGCACCGTCGAGCGGCTCAGGATCGCGGCCGACGCCGGCACGCTCCCGCAGGAGACGGCCGGAAGCCTCGAGGACGCCTTCGCTCTGCTGACCGCGCTGCGGCTCGACCACCAGGTCGAGCTCCTGCGGGCCGGGCAGCCGGCGAACGACTTCATCGATCCGCGGACGCTGAACCCGCTGGCGCGCCGCTACCTGCGCGACGCGTTCCGCGCCATCGCGTCGATCCAGCGCAGCCTGGGCAACGAGCTCGACTTCGGCGTCGGCTCGCCGATCGGGCGCTGACCAGGGACATACCCGGGCGCGATCACGGGGCCGATCGCGGACGCTTGGCCTATGAACTCGATCGCCCACACATCCACGCTTTCTCACGGTCGCGCCCTGCGACCCGCACCCACGCTCCGCGTCCCCCGCCTGTCGCGCCGGACGAGCTTCTGGGCCGTCGCGTTCGCGTTCCTGGCCCTGACGGCGTTCGCCACCGCGCCGAGCCCGCTGTACGGGCTGTACGCGCAGCAGGAGCACCTGGCGCCGATCACGCTCACCATCGTCTACGCCGTCTACGCGGTCGGGGTCGTCGCGAGCCTGCTGCTGGCCGGCCATGTATCCGACATCTACGGCCGGCGGACCGTGCTGATCCCCGGTCTGCTCGTCGCGGGTGTCGCCGCGGTCGTCTACCTCGTGTCCACGTCGCTGGCCGGCCTGCTCGTGGCGCGCCTGCTGACCGGCGTGGCGCTCGGTGCCAGCGTCGCGACCGCCACCGCATACATCGCCGATCTGGACGCGGACGGCGACGGCGCACCGAGCCGCCGCTCGGGCATCGTCGCGACGATCGCGAACGTCGGCGGGCTCGCGATCGGGCCGCTGCTGGCCGGCGCGCTGGCTCAGTACGTGCCCGGCGGCGTCACGCTGGCGTTCGCGGTCCTGCTGGCGGCGCTCGTCGCGGCCGTCGCCCTCGTCGCCCGCTCGCACGAGAGCCGCGCACCGGTCCGGCCCCGTCCGCGCTACCGGCCGCAGCGGCTGCGCGCGCCCGCGCAGGCGCGCGCCCAGTTCGTGGCGGCAACCACCGGCGCGTTCCTCACGTTCGCCGTCGGCGGGTTGCTCGCCGGGCTCGCCGGAACCTTCCTCGCCGGGCCGCTCCACCACCCGTCCGCCGTCCTGACCGGCCTCGTGATCTTCCTCAACTTCGGCGCCGGCGTGCTCGTGCAGAGCACGACCACGCGCTGGCCCGCGCACCGCCTCATCGCCGCCGGGCTCGTCCCGCTGCTCGCCGGGCTGGTCATCCTCGTCGCGTCGGCGTGGACATCGCCCGCGAGCCTCGCGCTGTTCCTCGTCGGCGCCGCGGTGACCGGCGTGGGCGGCGGCGCGATCATCCGCGGCAGCCTGAGCGTCGTCATCGCAACGGCGAGCGCCGGCGATCGCGCCGGCGCTCTGACCACCTACTTCACCGCTGGGTACGTCGGCGTGTCACTGCCGGTCCTCGGCGCCGGCGTCGCGCTCCAATACGTGAGCCCGCGGGTGACGCTGCTGATCTTCGCCGCGGCCGTCGGGCTCGGGATCCTCGCCGCCGCCCCGCTCCTGGTTCGCCGGCCCGCCGCCTACTTCCACGGCGGGCGGGCGTAGCCCAGGATCGAGGTCTTCCGGTCCCAATAGCCGACGCGGTCCTTGAAGTTGCCCTCGACCGTCTTGACCGAGCCGTCGGCGTTGACCTGCACGACGATCCCGACGTGGTCGACGAAGTCGCCGACGCCCGGCCAGTTGAACAGCACCAGGTCGCCGACGTGCGGCTTCGTGTGCCACGACCAGCCCTCGACGCCGGCCTTGGCGTTGTTGACGATCGACGGCGTGTAGCGGATCCAGCTGCGCGACGGCAGGCCGCCCTTGACGAGGCACGCGTTGGCAAACGCGCCGCACCAGTGCGCGCCGTCGGTGCCCGGCGTGAGGCCGACCATCTTGCACCAGTCGTCGATGTACCGGCCGCCGTTGGTGCGCGTCTCGGCCGTCTTGCGGTCGGCGTGGAAGCGGGCGTAGGCGATCGCCGCCTTCTTCCCGCGCTTCGGGCCCGCGTGCTTGCGGCCGAGCCGCTCGCGGAACTCGCGCCGCGCGTGCGCGGCCGCGACCTCGTGCGCCGTGCGCTGCCGCGGGTGGCGCGCCTTCACGCGCAGCTCCGGCGTGAGGCCGTTCCAGTCGGCGACCGAGAGTCCGAGGCCGTGCAGGACCCGCTTCGTCCAGCGCGCGGTCTCCTTGCCGTACTCGCCGTCGACGTCGACGTGGTAGTCGACCTTCCAGTCGCGCAGGCAGTGGTTGAGGAACACCTGCCAGGTGCGGATGTCCTTGCCCTTCATCTCGGGCGAGTGCACGCGGAACGTCCGCGCCTTCGCGCGCGCGGTGCCGGCCGCCGGCTTGGGCCGCAACGCGGCCCTGATCCTGTCGGCCTTGGCGTCGAGCGTGTCGAGCATCGCGAGCCGCTCGAGGTAGCGGCTGATCTCGGCCCGCGCCGAGTCGGCCGGGTCGCGGTTCGCGAGCAGCGCACGCTCGAGCTCGGCGCGGAGCGTGTCCGCCTCCGCGTCGAGCGCCTCGAGACGGGCGATCCCGTCGTCCGTCGTGTCCGCGACGGTCGGCGCGTCCGCGCCGGTCGGCGCGTCCGCGACGGTGGTGGCCGCCTTCGTCGTGGTCTTCGTCGCCACGGCCTTCGCCGCGACGGTCGTCGGCACCGCGATCGCCGTCTTGCCCGGAGGGCCGGACGGCGTCGGTGCCGGGTGCCCGGTCGACCCGTTCGGCGGCTCCGGCTCGTCGCCGTCCGCGACGTCCGACAGCCGCGTGCTCACGGACTTGAGCTCGCGCGCGAGGGCGACCAGGATGTCCTCGGCGGTCGCGTCGTCGTGGCCGTTCGCGATCCGCTGGGCGAGTGCCTTGCGGAGCGTGTCGGACTGCTGATCGGCGCGCTCGAGCGCCTCCACCAGCTGCACGTCGGTCAGCCCCTCGGCGCAGGCGATCAGCGGCGGGGACAGCGTGCGCAGGGACGCCCGGACGCGATCGCTCTTGTGATCCAGCCGCTCGAGCTGCTGCCACAGCTTCGTCGTACGCGCGTCCGAGCCGTTGGTGCGCGGGCTGACCTGCGCTCCGGTGTCGACCGCGCGCCGGCGCCCAGCCCCGGCCGCGCGGCTGAGGACGTCCGCCGTCCGCGGGCCGTGCATGCCGTCGACCTTGAGCCCGTGCTCGCGCTGGAACGCGCGCAGCGCCCGCGCCGTCCGGAGGTCGAACTTGGACCGCTGCCCGTTCAGGAACGGCTTGCCGGTCTTCTTGGACTTCACGCGCGACAGGCGCCGCGTGAGCACCTCGACCTGCTTCCCGCGCGCGCCGCGCTTGAGATCCTCTGCGCCGGGGACCACGCCGAGCTTGGCCAGCTTGAGCCAGTACCGCTGGCGGCTGTCCCAGCCGTTGTAGCCGCCGTTGACGAGGAGCGTCACCTTGCGGAAGTCGCCGGCGTCAGCCGCCGCGAGGAGGCCGGCGCGCTGCTGGAAGTAGCACGCCGCGACCTGCCAGCCGACCTTCGGCGTGGCGACGAGCTCCGGGTGCGCGACGAGGTCGAGCCCGAGCTTGCGCCCGTAGGCCTCGTAGTTGGCGCGGCCCGTGAGCTGGATAGGACCGCGGCCCTTGAACCGCTCGCCGTCGCCGGCGTGCGTGTTGCCGAGCCCGCCGCGGCCCTCGTACTTGCCGCCGCCGCCGATCTCGGTCATGGCCCGCAGCCCGATGCTCTCGTGCAGCACGGTGGCGAGGAAGGCACGGGCGCGCGGCCGGCTGGTGATCTCGTGCGCGCGCATCGCGCGCGCCATGTGGGGCAGGTTGGCGCGTGCGATGTCGGCCGGTACGCCGCACGCGATCAGGGTCTTCGCCGTCAGTGCCATGGCTCAGTCCGTCCCGATCGCCGCGTAGCCGTCGCTGTCCGGCTGCCACGCATCGTCGTCGTCTTCGTCGGCGGCGTCGTCGTCGGGGTCCAGGTCCGGGTCCGCGCCGGCGAGCGTCGGGTCCTCGTCCACCACCGGCGTGCCGGGACCGGGGTCGATCGTGCTCGCAAGCGAGATGTCGTTGACGACCGCCTCGGGCACGGCGGCCTGGGCCTTCTCGAAGTCCTGCCAGCCCTTGAGCCAGAGGCCGGCCTTGCCGAACGCGATCAGGGCGCCGGCGATGAAGACCTGCTGCAGCTGGCCGCTGTCGATGTTCAGCCCGGGGATGTGATCGGCCGCGACGACGGAGATCCAGCCGGCGAGCGGCGCGAAGATCAGCGGCGTGAGAATCGCTACGAGGCGATTCGTGGGGATGCCCATGGCAGTGCTCCTCGGTGAAAGTGGGGACTTCCACTAGAGAGGCGGATCGACCGGCGCCAGATACATCGCCGCCGGCCGATCGCTGCCCGGGCCTCCCTCAGAACGCCGAGACGCCGGCCTCGGCGACCTCCTGGTCCTCCTCCACGCTGCCACCGCTGACGCCGATCGCGCCCACGACGCGGCCCCGGTGCTTGAGCGGGATACCGCCGGCGAAGACGATCAGGCGACCGTCGTTGCTGGCCTCGATGCCGTACAGCGGCTGGCCCGGCTGGGCGAGCGGCGCCAGCTGGCGCGTCTCCATGTCGAACGCCCGCGCGGTGTACGCCTTGTTCTGGGCGATGTCGATCGAGCCGAGCCACGCGCCGTCCATGCGATCGAACGCGACGAGGTTGTTGCCTTCGTCGACGACCGCGATGTTCATCGGTACGCCGATCTCGTCGGCCTTCATCCGCGCGGCGTGGATGACGATGTGCGCCGCGCGCAGCGTGACGCCGGCGGCCGGTGCGAGGAGGGTGTCGTGCCCGTTGGTGGTGAGTGTCATGGGGCGCAGCGTCCAGAACCCGCCTTAAAAGCCACTTACACTCCGCTTATGGGTCACGCCACCGAGTACGCAGTCACGAACCCGGCCACCGGGGAGAAGGTCAAGACATTCGAGACGATCGGCGACGACGCGCTGAAGGCCGCGATCGGCCGCGCACACGACGCCCACCGCGGCTGGGGTCGCGGCACGAGCGTCGAGGAGCGAGCCAAGGTCATCGCCCGGGTCGCCGAGCTGCACACCGAGCGGCGGGAGGAGCTCGCGCAGATCATCACCCGCGAGATGGGCAAGCCGATCGAGCAGGCGCTCGGCGAGGTCGACTTCAGCGCCGCGATCTACCAGTACTACGTCGACAACGCGGCGCAGATCATGGCCGACGAGCCGATCGAGCTGCTCGAGGGCGAGGGGTCGGCGTTCGTGCGCCGCAGCTCCGTCGGCCTCCTGCTCGGGATCATGCCGTGGAACTACCCCTACTACCAGGTGGCGCGCTTCGCCGGCCCGAACCTGATCATCGGCAACACGATCGTGCTCAAGCACGCGCCGCAGTGTCCGGAGTCGGCCGCCGCGCTGGAGGCGATCTTCCGCGACGCCGGCTTCCCCGAGGGCGCGTACGTCAACATCTACGCAACCAACGACCAGATCGCGAAGGTCATCGCCGACCCGCGCGTGCAGGGCGTGTCGGTGACCGGCTCGGAGCGTGCCGGCGCGGCGGTGGCCGAGATCGCCG
>Ga0111538_10004594_pt1 | contig 19135 bp, 19 predicted proteins | sample SoiMethybrSBSTD1_FD_79669 | JGI IMG/M metagenome (GOLD analysis project Ga0111538, IMG submission 79669) | Bulk soil microbial communities from a Populus tree surrounding site in Tennessee, USA - Soil MetaG P. TD hybrid SBSTD1 (version 2)... | ecosystem: Environmental > Terrestrial > Soil >...
ACCGACCCGAGTCCAAGAACTTCTTCGGACTCGAAGTCCACAAGGTGTCGGGACTGTACGTCAACACCGTCACCCGTGACATGAATCTCGTGAACAGCGGCTGCCGCACGCATATCGTGCGCGGTCCGCTGGTCGACAAAGGTTACACGATCACGGTTGAAGGCGCGCTGCACGGCCTCACGTGCTGCTCGGTCCGCTTCGGGTACCTCGCGCTCAAGCAACGCATGCGGTACTGCTGCGCGCAGTGCACGACCGACGCGTGTGCGGGTACACGGCTCATGATGATTCCGTGCCTAGCCGCATCGACGTTCAACGACAACGAAGCCGAGTCGTGCAGCTCGACATTCACGCCCGGCGACGAGCTTGACGGCGCGTGGTCGGGCGGACCGTATGAGTGGCGCACCTACATGAACGTCACGGTACTCGAGGAGATCGAGATCGTCGGCACATCCGGTCCGTCGTGCGGAAGCTGCGGATGTGGGACGACGACGTTCGTGCGGTTCGTGTTGCGCACCGATCCCGGGCAGTGGCTCTGGCCGATCCCGTTCTTCAGTGACCCGATCGTGATTGACGAGGGACTGATCAACGTCACCGCGTGCGACACCGATCCTGATTCATGCGTCACCGACGATCCGCTCGCCGACCCCGACTGCTCGTCGGTCGTGTTGCCGGCGCCGATCGACGCGTCATTCGAAGGCTGCTATTGCACGCCGATGGTCATCACTCGCAATGCGCAGCCCGTCGCGATCACCGGTACGAGCTTCCCGACGTTCCTCGAGGTCACCATCGAAACGGGCGCCGAGCCACTGCGCAACCTTCGTGTGACGGTGATACCTTTCGACGACTACAGCGTTCTATCCGACATCGACCCGTGTGTCGTCATTGGCGGGTTCATGATCAACTATCTTCCGGCGAACACAACGTGGCGCTCGCGGGTTGACGGCGTGACGGCTGAGATCGCAGGTGTTACGTATGACGCCAACCGCACGCTGCTCAACCTGTCGGGCGCACCTGGCTCGCCTTGCATCCTACTTCCGACGGAGAACCTCATGATCATCGCTGACGCCGACGCCGAATTCATCGCCGACGACGCGACGATCATCTACTACTACCGCCAGGTTGAACCGTGAGTTTGAACAACCCGTACGATGTCCGCATCATGGGTATCGGCGGGACGGTTGAAATGGTGAACTTGAGCAGCTTCGTAACAGGGGTGCGTTGGAACCGTCCGCTCGACAGTTGGGACGAAGCGGTCGTGCAGATCGGCCCGGTGTCGGCCGAGTGCTGCGCGAAGATGATGTATGTCAGACCTTGGATGCACGAGCTGTGGATCCGACTCGGCGGCGAAACGGTATTCGTCGGCCCGATCATTCGACCCGTGCCGGCCGCAGGCGTCGGCGCGGTCAACGCTCGCGGTCTGGCTTACTGGTTCGATGTACGGTTCGTACGTGACGCGTACAACACGACCGGCGCACCGGCGCCGATCAGCGACGCAGTCACGCACATCATCACATCCGCGCTAACGGTGTCTGACCCCAACATGCTCGACTTCATCACGGTTGACGCGTGCGCGACGAACAACGAGCGCGAGATCGATCCGAACACGTTCCCGATCGCGTGGTCGGACCAGCTGCGACAGATCATCGGCACGTACATGCACATGAGCTCACTCGGCCGCGAGCTCAAGTTCTGGTGTCTCAACGACTGCATTGGCTTTCTCCCAGACCTACCCGCGACCGACCTACTCAATGACGTGCCGTTCACGTTCGACGGTGATGAGTTCACGACGCACGCGGCCGTGTCCAACGGTCTGTCAACCGGTACGTTCGCGGGTGAGGCCGGCGGCATCGACGCGACGTACAACCTCCTCGTCGAGCGCAAGTTCATCGACGCAAGCATCACGTCCGACGCGACCGGCGCACTTGCCGCGGCGAACAAGCTTACGCGTGACGCGCCGCTACGCGTCGGCGACACCAAGGACCTGCGGATGGAGCTGACGTCGGGCTGCACGACGTGGATCCCGAGCCGTGTGCAGGCCGGCATGTGTGGGTTGGTTGAGTTCCGTGGCTGCGGACGAATCGTCCGACCGGTGATGGTCACAACGGTCGGCGGCGAGTGGAGCGCGGGAAGTGACCAGATCAGCGATAAGATCTACGTCGCTGTGCAAGAACGTGTCATCGTATGAGCGAGTGGCGTGAGCGGACGATCGCCCGCTTCGAGCGCGGGCTGTTCCCCACTTGAGGCGGCGACACCAAGGCGCGGCCGGTCGGCGGCGGAACAGGAATACGACGTGAAACGTCGGCAAGTACGATCACGTGGCGCGTGTTGCGATCAGATGATGATCCTGAATGCATCGCGTTCGACGATGACGGTCGGTGCAAGAACCACGTGACACAGGCAGCCGCGCAGAAGACTTGGTTGAACCTCGGCCGCCAAGGCGTCGTCCGGGTCGTCGTGATAGAGTAGACCCAAGATGACGACCTTCTGTGACAGCGGTCCGACCGCAGAAGCGGTTCCGGCCAACTACGAGAATCCATTCCGCATGGACCCGGACACGGAGTGCGTCTGGATCGAGGGGTACGAGGAGTACCAGACGTTCGACCCCGCGATCACGGGAGTCTCACTCGGCGGTGCCGGCTCCGGCACGACCGCGCGGTGGAAGCGCATGAACAACCGAAGCGTGCACTTCTACTGCACCTTTACTCTTGGGTCTGGGTTCAGCATCAGCGGAGCGCTCAACGTCACGCTGCCACTACCTGCCGCGGATGCGAGTGCCCTGAACGTCGCTCCAATTTCCGGAGCGTTCCACGACGTAGGCACGGCGTTCTACCCCGGACTGTTCGACTACCCATCGGTGCAGGTCGCGCGCATGTTCGTCCGCCGTACGGACTCCGGTAGCTACGAGATCGCGCGTACGCCGTCCGCGACGGTTCCATTCACTTGGGTCGTAGGTGATAAGTTGACGATGGGCGGCTTCTATGAACCGAGCACCGGAGCATGAGCGGCTTCTGTGACGCAAGTCCGTGCCCGACCGAAGAGTCGATTCCCGCGACGTATGACAATCCGTTTCGTCTCGACACGCCGGACAACTGCCTGTGGATCGAGGGGTATGAAGAGTACGTGTCATACGCGGGGTCACTAGGCCTCACAAACATAACGTTGGGTTCGGGTAGCACGACCGTCGCACGGTACAAGCGGCTCAACAACCGGACGATTCACTTCTACGTGATCTTGACGCTCGGTACCGGGTTCAGCATCACCGCCGGCGTTGTTCTGAACTTTCCGGTCGCGCAGTTCACGTTCGCGGCGTGTGCGCCGATCGCCGCCGGTGTCATCGACGTTAGCACGGCGAACCACCTGCCGTGTGTCGTTGACCAGTCGTTCTCGACAACGCAGCTTCAGATCTACTCCGAACGGAGCGATCTTGCCGATGCGACGTTCCGTGCATTCTCGAGTGCCGGCAATGCTCCGATCGCGTGGGCTGCAGGAGATCAGATCTGGGTTGGCGGTATCTATGAATGCGTAGGCGGGTTGTGATCTTCTGCGAATCCGATCCGTGTCCGCCGTCTGAGAACGAGCCGTCGACATACACCAATCCGTTCAAGCGTGATCCGACGACCGGATGCGTGTGGATCGAGGGGTATGAGAGTTACACGACCTACACGCCGACGTTGACCGGTGTGAGTCTCGGAGGCGCGGGTGCGACGGTCGCCAAGTGGAAGTGGCTTGACAACTGGACGGTGCACTTCGTCGTGTTCTGCACACTTGCGAGCGGATTCTCAGTTACCGGCCCAAGTATCGGCGTCACGCTACCGGTGAATGCAATGAACGCACTGTGGGCGCCTGTGAAAGGCGCGTTCGTTGACTTTGGTACGACGTTCGTGCCGGCCGTCATCTCTCAGTCGGCGTCGGGTGTGTCGCTGTTCGCCCCGCTCGCAACTGGTCCCGACATCGTACAAGCAAATGTCAGCTCAACGGTGCCGTTCACATGGGCGATCGGCGACCAGTTCCACGTCGGCGGAATATATGAAACGGCGGCTGCCGCCTGAATTCTGAGATACGATCCGCCGTGACGGTCTCGGAGGACATATGACGATGCGCCATGAGGTACCCGACAGCGACGGGCGAGTGCTCCAGTTCGCCGGCGAGCTGATCGCCGAAGCGACGTCGTACGAACCTGGGAAGGAACGGTGGGCTGAGCTCAAGATCTACCGTACCGAGCAGGGATCGTTCGTACTCGCCGGGGTTGGACGCAGCGTCGTCCGAGGTGAGACCGACCGCACCTGGGCATCGTTGATCGACGACGCGGCTGGTGTGATCGCGCGACTCACGCTGATCGACGGCAACAGCGTGCACTACATTCCGCACGTGAACCGACAAGCGATCATGGCGGCGGGCGAGACCTGCCGAGAGATCCGGGAGGCGTACGCGGTGCAGCAGGTGGCGTAAGATACCACCGACACGACGAAGGACGAATCGATGCTGCTGTTGCTTGAAGGTGTTGACGGGTCGGGAAAGACGACGTTCGTCCGCACGTTGCAAGCCGCGTGGAAGGTGATCAAGCCGAGAGCGCCGTTCGTGATCTTGCATCGTGGACCGCCCAAGAACCATCCGCTACTTGAATACGAGTGGAATGATGTCGAGTCGACCGGCACGCGCACGCTCGTGCGGTTAGCCGAAGCGCTCGTCGTCGCCGATCGTTGGCACTGGGGCGAACTCGTCTACGGTCCCGTGTTCCGAGGTCGGTCACAGCTGACGTGGGCCGCGAAGTGGCACATCGACGCGTACCTCGCGTCACGCGGTGCCGGCATGGTGCTTCTCGACCCACCGTATGACGTCGTTCACGAGAGGCTGAGCGCCCGCGGCGACGACATGGTCAAACCGACGCAGCTCAAGCAGCTCATGAACGGTTACCGCGCGGTACGTGCCCACGGAAGCGAACGATGCATGTTGCCGTTGTGGGTCACTCCCGACAACGACGCGGCGGCTGCTGTGCAAGCGATCACCTCTCTTTCGGTTCAGTTCACGTCGTGTCCGTTGCCGACGGCGGCGTCGTACGTTGGCTCGCGCGCGCCGGAGTTCGTGCTCGTAGGTGACACGGTTCGCTCACCTAGCCGAGGAACGATCAACCCCGACCGTCCCCACCTCAGCGCGTTTGTGCCGTATCCTGGGACGTCGGGTGAGTACATGATCTCGGCGCTGCTTGCGCATTCCGACACATTCACCTGCCGAAGCGGACTGATCAACGTCAACGATGAACCGCCCGAGGTGTTTGCCGACACGATCAACCAACTCGGCAACCCGCCGCTTCTTGCTCTCGGACGCCGTGCGGACGCAACTCTGACACGTCGAGGATACAAGCACGGTTCGGTACCTCATCCGCAGTCGATCCGACGGTTCAACAACTCGCGGGCAGCCGACTACGCTCGTCTGATCGTCGTCACGGCACGAACACAGAAGGACATGAGCAAGTGGCCCAAATGATGTGTACGTCGATGGTAGATGACTACAAGGAGATCTGTGAGTGGGTCCGACGCGACGGTGAGACGGTCGCACCGCGTGGGAAGCCTACCCATGAGATCCTCGGTGCGACGCTCGTGTTCACCGACCTCGGCGCGATGTTGCCTGTCGGTATCGGTCGGAACCTTTCGACGAAGATTGCGGTCGTCGAGGCGCTGTCGCTGATCGGCGGGTTCTGCGATCCGCAGCTGATCCGTTGGGCGTCCAAGGGCGGGTTCGACGCTTACATGGACCAGGGCAACTTCCACGGCGGGTACGGTTTGCGGTCCAAGATGCAGTTCGTCACGATGATTCAACGACTGCGTGCTGATCCCGACACACGACAGGCGGTCGTCACCCTGTGGGACCCGCTGCACGATCTCTTCGTGTCCGACGCCCATGACTACCCGTGCACCTTGTCATTGCAGTTCATGATTCGCAAGGGCAAGCTCGACATGCATGTGACGATGCGCTCGAACGACGTCTGGCGCGGACTCGCATACGACGCGTTCGTGTTCTCTCAGTTGCAGATCAACGTCGCGCAAGTTCTGCAGCGACCGGTCGGCGTGTACTACCACCACGCGAACAGTCTGCACCTCTATGAGACGGACGCCGAGCTCGTTGATGAACTAGGCACACAGCGGGCGACGAAGACGCGTCGAACGGGCTGGGACAAGGCACTCATTCTGAGTCTCGGATGGGAGTCCGTGCAGGCTGAAGCACGTAATCTCGTATATGGGACACCGTGTCTCGAGACCCGTGTCGCGGAGCAGTATGATGAGATTCTGAAGGAGTACCGTGAGACTGTCTTGGGATGACGTGTGGTTGGCGACGTCGTTGATCATCGGCGCACGCAGTCGTTGTGACCGATCGCACGCAGGATGCGTTCTTGTTACGGCTGACAACCAAGTCGTCGCGGTCGCGTACAACGGTCCACCGGCCGGGCTGCAAGTTGAAGGTCCGTGCAGCGGTTGGTGTCCTCGTGCCGAGACGGGCGGCGGTCTGTCATATGACGACTGCGTCGCGGTCCACGCCGAACAGAACGCGGTCGCGATGGCCGACCGTACAAGGCTCACCGGAGGCACGGCGTACGTCACTCGCGTACCGTGCTTCACGTGCGCGAAGATCCTCGCCAACAGCGGTATCGTGCGGATCGTCTACCGACCCGACCGACCCGACGACGTCAACCGCGAGCCCGATCGCTCGCTGAAGCAACTGTCCGCCGCCGGTGTGCTGTGTGTGCCGATGACCATGGGTGACATCGACGTCGATGCGCTGGTCGTTCACTGATGGAGGACGTCCAGCTCGAGTTCGTCAACAGCTTCTCACAAGCGGAGCGGATGATGGCGTGGCTTGGCGAACGACGTCCTCAGCCGTTCCTCGCGTTCGACACCGAAACGTCAGGGCTTAAACCGTGGCGTGACAAACTCCGACTCGTGCAGATCGGTGACGGCAAGACCGGTTGGACGATCCCCTTCACCGGTGAGTCATCATGGTGCGGCCTTGTGCAGGAGGTGTTCAAGCGTTGGGACGGCGACTGGGCTGGGCACCACGTCAAGTTCGACGAGAACTTCCTTCTGCTGCACGCCGGCATCAAGCTGCCACGCGCACCGCACGACACGATGTTGATGTCACGGCTGGCTGACTCACAAGCGTCGGCCGCGCTTAAGAACATGAGTGACCGGTGGATTCATCCCGACTCGTCGCAAGGCCAGCGCGCGTTGACGGCGGCGATGGACATGAACCACTGGGAGTGGGGCACCGTGCCGCTCGAGTATCCCGTGTACTGGGGTTACGCGGCGCTTGACACCGTGCTAACCGCGCGCGGCACCGAACTGCTGCTTCCACGTGTGCCGCAAGAGGCGTATGAGATCGAACGTGCCTGCAGCCGGGTGCTCGGTCGCATGGAGCGCACGGGCATGCGCATCGACAGGCACTACACCGAAACCGTCGGTGACCGACTCGCGTACCTCGTCGAGCAAGAGACGGCAGCTGTCATTCGTGAGTACGGCGTGAAGCCCGGCTCCAACGACGCGGTCGCCGCGAAGCTCATCGAGGACGGAGTCGAGCTCGTCGAGACGACCGAAACGGGCAAGTGGCGTCTCGACAAAGAGGTGCTGCTCGAGCTCCAGCATCCGCTCGCCGAGAAGGTGTTGCTGATCCGCGCGGCACGCAAGATCGTCAGCACGTACTTCATCAACCTGCAGACCGACCTCGATGAGAACGACCGTGTGCACGCCTCGATCAACCAAGTCGCCGCGCGCACGGGTCGCATGAGTGTCAACGACCCGGCGCTGCAGACGCTTCCGCGCGGCACGGTCGTTCGCGACTGCTTCATTCCCGCCGAAGGGAACGTACTGCTGTCGATCGACTACGACCAGATCGAGATGAGGCTGCTCGCGCACTTCTGCCGTGACCCCGCGCTCATCGACGCGATCAACACCGGTGACCTGCACACGGCGACCGCGCGGCGTGTCTACGGCGACCCGACGATCGGTAAGAAGGACCATCGACGGCAGACCGCCAAGAACGCCGCGTTCGCGAAGGTCTACTGTGCAGGCGTCGCGCAGTTCTCACGGACGGCGGGTGTGGACATCGAGATCGGCCGCGCCTTCCTTGATGAGTACGATGTCACGTTCCCCGGTGTGCCAGCATTCCAGCGCGCCGTCGCTCATACGGTCGAGTCGCGAGTGCGGAACGAGGGACGAGGCTACGTCGTCACGCCGACCGGCCGTGTGCTGTTCACCGACTCCAAGCGGTCGTACACCGGCGTGAACTACCTCATCCAAGGCCACGCCGGCGAGATCTTCAAGCGACAGCTCGTCGCGCTCGACGCCGCTGGGTTCGGCGACTACCTGTTGTGCCCGGTCCATGACGAAGCAATCTTCGAGGTGCCGATGCAGTATGCCGAGGAAGCGTTGCACGAAGCCGAGCAGGTGATGACCGACGCCGTGCGGTATGTCGTGCCGATCACCGCGACGGGTGAGATTCTTCAACGCTGGGGTGACAAGTACCGTGACGGCTCGCTCCTCACGGCGTTGCCGACCGGACAGCAGTACGCGCTGCCGCCGCCTACCCTTGCGCTACCGGTAGGCGCCTCGTGACACGCCGTCAGCTCGTGTTTGGTTTCGACCCCGGTCTGACGACGGGCGTCGCGCTGCTCGACCCTGACAAACCGGAGATCCTCGCCTACACCGAGCTGCGGTACACCGGCGAACTTTGGCCGTACGTCCGCAAGGCGCCGGAGTGGTTCAATGACGAGATTGACGTGCACATGGTCGTCGAGCAGTTTACGATCCCGCAGCACACGAGCAAGACGCCGCAGACGTGGTCACTCCGTGTCATTGGTATGCTCGAGGAGCGTGCGGACGCGTACGGCTGGGGCTTCAAGCACTACATGCCCGCAGCCGCGAAGCGACTCGTCACCGATGAACGACTGAAGGCGATCGATCTGTACGTCCCCGGAATGGGACATGCACGTGACGCTCTTCGACACGCGATCCTCTTCTCGGTCGATGATCTGGGATACAATCTCATCCGATGAACGACGTGATGATGGATCTGCTACCCGACGGTCGCATCGCGCTGCGTGCCCCGGCGTTCGACGTTGAAGAATGCAAGAAGATCCAGGGTCTCTGGTGGGACGACAGGGTGCACTTCAACGGAGGCATCGGCGCGTGGTGCGGTCCGTTCTCATGGGCGACCTGCGTCATCGCACGCGGAGTGTTCGGCCAGCGGCTCGCCGTCGGTGTCGAACTCGCCGAACGCGCGAACCGCAACCGTGACAACGTCCGTGCCGCGAACGACGTCCGTGAGTCGATCAATCCGGATCTGCACCAGCTCAACGATAGAGTTGATGAAGCTCGTGAGATCCGTAGCGTCGACGGCAAGTCGTTGCTGCCATTCCAAGTGTGCGGTGCGGCGTGGCTCACCTACGGTATGGAGCTCATGCTCTCCGGAGAGTTCGAAGGTACGGCGCTCACCGATGAGATGGGTCTCGGTAAGACCGTGCAGGTCATCGCAGCGTTGCGGCTCATCAATGCGAGGCGTGTGCTCGTCATCTGCCCGAAAAGCATGAAGAAGACGTGGTGTCGTGAGGTCGAGCGCTGGTGGCCTGGTACGTCGACGCACGAGGTGTCGGGTGACGCGAACAAGCGTCGCAAGGCGATCGCCGACGGGTATGGATGGCCCGACATCTGGGACACACCGTCGGTCACTGTGATCAACTGGGAGGCCGTTCGACAGCACTCGCGCCTCGCGCCGTACGGTTCCGTGAACCTCAAGGAAGGCGAGTCCACGCCCAAGGAACTCAACCAACCGTGGGACGCGGTCATCGTTGATGAGATCCACAGGGTCAAAGATCCGACGAGTAAGCAGGCGCGCGGTGCGTGGTCGATTGCTCACGCCGCGAAGATCAAGATCGGTATGACCGGCACACCCGTTGCGAACCACCTGGGCGACATGTGGTCGATCATGCACACGGTCGCTCCTCGTGAGGCGCCGCAGAAGACGAAGTACATCGACCGATTCGCGCTGACGACGTTTGGCGCGTACGGCGGAATCGAGATCGCCGGCATCCAACCCGGCCGAGAGGCCGAGTTCAGGGCCGTGTACGATGAGCTGATGCGGCGCGCACCGAAAGCCGCCGTGCTGCCTCAGCTGCCGCCGTTGGTCCTCGAGCGCCGACCGATCGAGATGGAGAAGAAGCAGCTCGCGCTGTACCGCAAGATGGAGGACGACGCGTTTGCGATCGTCGAGACCGAAACGGGTACGTCGACGATCATCGCGACGAACCCAGCCGTGCAGGCGACCCGCCTCATGCAGTTCGCGTCATCGTACTGCACGGTCACAACCGATCCGAATGACGGCAGTAGCGTCGTGACACCGGTTGAACCGTCGAATAAGGTTGATGCGCTACTCGAGTTCATCGATGATGAGCTTGGCGACAAGAGCCTCGTGGTGTTTGCGCTACACCGCAAACTCATCGAGCTGGTCGGTGAGAGGCTCAACCATCCGGGACCCAAGCGCAAGCCTATTCCGCACGGGTACATCATCGGCGGACAGACCGAAGGTGAGCGACAGGAAGCGATTGACGCGTTCCAAGCCGGACGTACGAAGATCGTTCTCTGCACGATTGCGGCCGGTGGCGTCGGCATCACGTTGTCCGCCGCATCGGTGTGCGTGTTTCTGCAACGGTCGTTCTCGCTGGTCGACAACCTGCAAGCCGAAGGCCGTGTACACCGCATCGGCTCCGAAGTGCACGAGAGCGTCCACGTCATCGACTTTTTCTCACCTGAGACAGCTGATGAGATCGCGCTCGCGATCCGCGACGGCAAGATCGCGATTCTGCAAGAGGTCGTCCGCGACCGTGAGCGGTATGAGGCCGCGATCCGGGCGGTCACGGCGCCCGAACTGATCGATGACGTACTCGACACTGCCGCGGTCGCCCAAGGCTGGGAGAATGATCCGCCTCTGCCATCTGATGAATGGGGCGGTCCGATCGCATTCGGCGCGGCACAGCCCGATGACTGGGGTGCGTTCGCGCCTCCGCCCGCCGGGCCTGTGTTTGATCTGCCGCCACCGGTATGAGTCGCACCTACTACTTCTCAAACTCCGACGTGCAGGCGTACAAGAACTGCCGCCGTGACTGGTGGCTCGGTTCTGTGCGTAACCTCGTGCCCAACAATCTGTGGACTGAAGACATCATGCCCGGCACACAGGCGAACAAGGGCTCGCTCGTGCACCTCGGACTCAAGACGTTCTACGAGACGGGTGACATGGACATCGCCATCGCGTCGATCCCTGAAGTCCTCGAGTACACGGTTGAGAATGTCGTCTATCGCAACGAGGCGTATGAGAAAGACCGTGAGCTCGCCGTCATCATGCTGCGCGGTTACGTCGACTGGTTGGCCGAAACCGGTGCGGACGCGAACATCAAGATCCTCGGCGTTGAAGAAGAGATCGCCGTTGACATCAGCGAGTGGGTCGGTGGCGGATACACGGTCATCCTCGTCGGCAAGGCCGACATTCGAATGCTCGACCGTGCGGGTGCGCGACGCATCATGGATCACAAGACGGTCGGCGCGATCAGCTCCGACACGTGGCCGGTACGTGAACAGCTGCTGACCTACTGCGTGATCGACCGCATGCTCCACCCGGATGCGTGGGTCGACGGCGCGTTCGTCAATCAGCTGCGTAAGGTCAAGCGAACCGTACAGGCCAAGCCGCCGTTCTACGGTCGGCAACCCGTGCAGTTCAACAACGAAGAGTTCCACGCGTTCTGGGACAACCTCTTGGTGATCGTGCGCGAGATGGTGCACATCCGCGAGCTGCTCGACCAAGGTCTGACGCCCGTGCAAGCCGGCATCGTGCCGCGCCCGACATCCGATTGCGATTGGAAGTGTCCGTTCAAAGACGTATGTCCGATGTTCGATGACGGGTCACGTGTTGAGGATGCGATCGCGGTTCATTTCAAGAAGCGCGAACGTTCCCGATATGATACGGTACCGATCACGACGTAAGACGAGGAGACGAAGTGACGAACGAACAGCAGGGTTCGTGGGCAGCAGATCCGACAGGAACGCACCAGTATCGTTGGTGGGACGGAACGTCGTATACCGACACCGTCGCCGACGGAGACGTGGTGTCCGTCGATCCGATGATGGTCGCCGGTCATCCAGTCGTTCGGCCGTTCTCACTGTTGGTGTACGGCGAGAGTAAGATCGGTAAGAGTCATCTGATGACGACCGCACCGGCGCCGCGCTTGATCGCAGACATCGAAGGTCAGATGGACCACCTACCCGGGTTTGACTCGTGGTACAAGTGGGACCTCGTTGGTGCACCACCTGAGAACGAGACCACGTACGTACTCCTGCAGGACTACGACAAGTTCAACCGACTGTACCAGTGGCTGAACTCGGGCTTCCACCCGTTCTCGAGCTTCTGCATCGACTCCATCACCGAACTGCAAGACCGGTGCATGGACAAGATCGCGCCAGGACGTGCGATGGAACAGCAAGGCTGGGGAGAGCTGCTGCGCACGATGCACGGCGCGATCCGCCAGCTGCGCGACCTTCGCATTCGTGACAACGGCATGAAGGCGCTGCCCGTCTTGTGCGCGACCGCACAGATGCGTGAGCAGAACAGCCGTAAGATTCCGCACGTGCAAGGTCAGCTCGCGGTGCGTCTGCCGTACGCATTCGACGTCGTCGGCTACTACGCACCGGTCGTGTACGAAGGCGGCGGTCGTGCCCGTCGTCTCAACATCATGCCGAACGCTTACGGTCTCTACGAGGCCGGCAGCCGGTATGAAGACGAGCTCGGTGAGTTCGTCGACAACCCCAACATCGAACAGATGATCAACCGGATCGTCGCCGTAAGAGCCGCTGGAGGCGTGCATCAATGAGTATGAACTGGAATGACCTGTTGGCGAAGGCCAACGCAAACGGCGGAATGTCGCTGACGCCGCCGGGCACCTACCCGATGCGTTGTGAGAAGGCGGAAGCAACCGTCTCATCAAACAGCAACCCAATGATCAAGGTCAAGTGCCGGATCGTCGGCGGGCCGTACAACGACCGCGTGGTCTGGGGCCAGATCGTGCTCTCGCCCGACTCACCTCAGTGGTTCTTCAAGAAGATCGCGGCGTTCGGTGTCGGGCAGGACTTCTTCGCCCAGAACCCGTCGATGGCGCAGACAGCCGCCGTGCTCGTCAACCGCACGGCCATGGGCACCGTCGAGAACCGCGAGTGGAACGGTGAGACACGTGACGGCGTGAACGCGTTCGCGCCGATGGGAGCGGCGGCTGCACCAGGTGTACCCGCACAACCGCAGATGGCTGCTCCGGCTCCTGTAGCCGCTCCCGCGCCTCCGCCCGTGGCTGCACCTCAGCCGCAGCCGCAGTTCATTCAGCCGCCGGCCGCACCTGCGCCCGTCGCCGCGCCGCCTCCGCAGCCGGTCGCGCCGCCTGCTCAGCCTCAGCCGCAGGTCGTCGCACCTCCGGCCCAGCCGGTCTATGTACCGCCGGCCGAACCCGCACCGGTGTACGCACCGCCGCCCGACCAGGCACCCGCACCGCAGGTGTATGAGCAGCCGGCTCCGGTCGTCGCGCCTCCGCCCGCACCTGCACCCGAGCCGGTGCAGGAGCAGGCGACGATCGCGACACGTCCGCCGTTCTGATGTTCACCGTCGTCTATGACCTAGACGGCGTGCTGATCGACTCGAAGAACCTCATCACGTCGTCGTACCGCAAGGCCGGAGTCGAGCCACCTGCCGACATCCTTGCTCGCGAAGGCGACAGCTGGATGCCGAACGATGTCGACAAGCGTGCGGTCAGGCAGAAGAAGGGGCACTACTACCTGCGCGGAATCACCCGCGTGCCGTTGCTGCCGCTGTACTCCTACGCGGTTGCTCTGGCCCGCGCCAAGTCACCGATCATGCAGAACGTGCTCAGCGGTGCGCCGCTGGGTACGCTGTGCAAGCTGCGGAACGCGGCCGACGAGTGGCCGTTTGACATCTGCATCGACAGCATGAAGACGCCGAGCAAGATGCAGGTGATGGCGCGCTGGGCGATCAGGTTCGGACCGGGCGTGTACATTGACGATCAACCACGATTCATCGACATGCCTCCGGGTTGGCTCTTCATCCACTACGTAGGGCAGTCGATTGATGAGATCGGGCGTAGAGTCTATGAGTGGTCGGAAGAGACCGTGAAGGAGAAGGCAGGATGAAGCTGTGTGTGGGCGCGTGCTCGCGCGTCATCATCGAGGAAGCGGCACGACTGCAGGTGCCGCAGATCATCGCGAGTCGGCGGCAGGTCGACGTCGGCGGCGGTTACACGGGTCTCGACCAGTACGGCCTCGTCGACCTCGTGGGCACGCTCAGCGGCGGGCAGACGAAGGTCGTCAGAGACCACGGCGGTCCGCTGCAAGGCGGGCATGACGACGACGGCATCGCGTCACTCAAGACGGACGTCGACGCTCAGTTCGACTACATCCACATCGACGTGTGTCTGCTACCGAAAGAAGAGCAGCTCGACGCGCTTGAGAGCCTTGTGCGGATCTTTGATGAGATCGGCAATCCGTTCATTGAGGTCGGTGATGAACACGCGCCACAAGCGTGGAATGACACGCTGATCGGATCGGTCGTCGACGCGCTTACGCTGCGGACGGCGGTCATCTCGGTCGGTACGTACATCTGGGAAGACCGACAGAGCTTGACTCAGTCGGCGCCTATGCCGCCGCGCAACGTCGCGGCGGTCGCCAAGTTCTATCGCAAGGCACGGATCGCGACGAAGGCACACAACATGGACTGGCTCGAGACGCGCAACGACTATGAACTGGCACTCGACTACTGCAACATCGCACCGGAGTTCGGTGCCGTCGAGATCGACGCGATCCTCGACTGTCTGCAAGAGCCGGAGCAGCTGTTGCAGTGGGCGTATGAGACGGGCGCGTGGCGGCGGTGGTACACCGATCCCGGCTACGACGTGACGAGCCTGCGCGCCCGCGCCAAGACCGCGCTTCGGTACCTCCGAAGCGAGCCGACGATGCTTGAGCACATGAGTACGCTCGGACCCGAAGAAGAACAGCACGTGAGGGAGAAGGTCAGTGACGCAATCGCAGCAGCTATGTAGGACGATTCTCGACATCCTCAGCCAAGGCGTTGACGTCACCACGACGACGAAGCCGTGGGGTCTCGAGCATTCGTTCATGATCGGCGACGCGTTGTGCAAGATCATCGTCGTCGAGGAAGGCGAACGCACGAGCGTGCAGTCGCACGTCGAGAAGGAAGAGGTGACGATTCGTCTGTCGGGTAGCGGCGGCGTGCAGCGGTTCCACCGTTGGGGTGACGGTACGCTGCAGGAGTTCGGCTTTCCGCAGGGCACGACGTGGGTGCAGCCGGGTGAGGTCCACCGCACCGTCGGACCGTGCGTCCTCTTCGAGGTCCAGACGAACCATCCCGATGACGTGGTACGTTACGCCGACGACTACGGAAGAGCGAAGGAAGACGAATGACGACAGGAACAACTCTCGTGGTGCTGGCTGCCGGACGAGGATCACGCATGGGCCGCATGCGTGACGTCATCCACAAAGGCCTGCTACCGCTCGGCGGTAAGGCCGCGATCTCACACATCATCGACAACGCACCGCACGACACCGTGAAGACGGTCGTCGTCGTAGGTGACCGCGCCGATGAGGTAACGCAGTACGTCTGCCTCGCGCACCCTGACATCGTGGTCGAGTTCGTCAAGGTTGACATCGATGAACCGAGGCACGGTCCTGGCGTGTCGGCGCGACGCGGTCTGCTCGCGCGCAGCCCCGGTACCGACGTCGTAATCTCACCGTGTGACACGGTCGTCCGAGGTCGGATCACAGCGACGGGCACGTGGGTCGGCGTCGCGCCGCGTCCCGCTGGCACACAGCTCAGTCGTTGGTGTCGCATGTGGCGCGATGAGGACGGTGTCGTAACGAAGATCGTGGACAAGACAAGCGAGAAGGCACCTGACGACGTTGATGACACGGTGTACACCGGATTGTGCCGCCTCGCGGCGAAGGACGTCGAGACGTTCTGTGACGCGATCGACCGCGACATCGACACCGTTGACGACGATGACATTGAAGTGCGTGACATCTGGGGTTTCGACGCGTTCGACCAACTGCGCACTCTCGACGTCGACTGGGTTGACATCGGAGATGATGAGTCATACACGCGCGCCGTGCGGCTGTTCGACGGGTATGACTGGTCCAAGCCGTCGGAGATCACCTACGTGCTGCCGCACAACAAGCGCGTCGTCAAGTTCTGGCCCGATCACAAGGTCGGACTCGACCGTCTTCGTCGTGGAATGGAGCTCTCGAGTCTCAAGTGCCACCCGACACCTAAGATCGTCGGCGCCGGGGTCGGGTTCATGGCATATGACTTCGTCCCAGGTGTCAGCCTCTATGAGGCGATCGAGACCGAAGGTCTCAAGGTCGTCGACGACTTCGTCAACTGGTACCTCAACTTCGCTCAAGAGGCCGGTCACATCGCGGCATGCGTCGACGGTGCACAGATCGAAAAGTGCAGCGCCGAGTTCTACAGCGACAAGACATACGGGCGACTCGCGATGTTGAAGCACGCGAGCCACGCGGCGCACGAGATCGTCGGCCGGATCGACTGGGAAGACCTGATTGCGGGTACACGTCCGAGCGTGTTCCACGGCGACCTCGCGTTCGGCAACGTGATCGTCAGCCGCAACACCCTGGTGAACGCGCTCGGCATGCCCGACTTCGCATTCACCGCGATCGACTGGCGCGAGAGCTTCGGCGGGCAGACGATGTGGGGCGACGCGCGGTACGACGTCGCAAAGATGTTCGCCTCCTGTGAGGTGCAGTGGGAGAACGCACGGCACGGCGACTTCACGCCGTGGGCGCTCGGTCCTGACGTGCACGCGCTGCTGTCCGAACGACTGAACCCGTCCCAGAACACGCTGATCATTGCGGCACTGTCTCTGCTGAACTCGGCGCCCTTGCACGCATCTCCGCTCGATGAGGTACTCGTCGCGCGCGGAACAGCGTGGCTGGAGCGGCTGCTGTGACGTGGGCCGCGCCGACCGGCCTTCCGGTCGGAGATCTTCCGCATCCTCGCCGTCGCGTTCGGATCGGCTACGCCAAGTTCGGCCGGAGTATGACGTTCAACGCGAACCGCTTCGGGTTCCAAGGTGATGCGGAGGCTCCGAACCTGCTCGTGCGTCTCGCCCGCCGCAATCCCGACGTGACGTGGGTCGTCGTCGGGCGGCACACGCCGGTGAACGGAATCGAGATGCCGCCGAACGTCGAGTTCGTCTGGGACAAGGAAGCGCAGTCCAAGGCCGGCTGGTGGATGTACACGGACGGACGGTACGTCTGCGGCATCTGCAAGGAGAAGTCTCCATATGAGTGCGGGTGCCCCGGAGGTACGCTGTTCTCGGAGCAGGAAGCCAAGATGCGCGAGATCATCCGCGGTCTCGACGGGTGCGTCGTCCACTTAGGACAACACGGCGGCGCGTCGACGCGTATTCCGCTCGCCGCATCGGTGGGATGGGCCGGTGAGGAACGCACGCAGCCGCAGGTGTGGACGATGAACTACGGCGGCTACCTGATCCACGGGTTGAACGCTCTCGGCGACCGCACGAACGGCGAGGCACCCGTCATCTGGTTGTGCGTCGACCCGCGCAACTATCTGAAAGCACGCGACGTCAAGTGGCTCACGGGTACCGACGGCATTCTTTCGCAGTACCGGTACGAACGTGACCAACGGCATGACAGGCTGCAAGACAAGCGCCCACCGGCGATGTTCAACGGAGTGAAGCCCAAGAGACTGGAGCGAAACGACGAGATATGGATCGCGCATCACAAGTACGAGTACGGCGGCCTCGAGCTGCTCATCTTACCGGACGACTGGGAGCACTGGGGCAAATCCGGGTTCGACGAGCGGCAGCCCGTCGGAGTCGCGAGCACCAGCTTCAACGTCGGTACGGTCCGCCGCTCGCAGATGATCCGCGACGTCGTGCTCTCGCGTTGGCCGACCGCCGAGGTCTACGGCAAGTGGGATGAAACGTCTCTGAAAGACGTACCCGAAGGAACCGTGATCGAGAACAATCCCGCTGAGTTTCCTGAACTGTTGGCACGATGGCGCGTGACGATCGCACTACCGGCGCTCGGAAGCGGGTGGACGGTCGCCAAGCCGTACCAGTGCTTCGCCGCTCGAACGGTATGCATGATGTACGGCGATCTCGATGACCAGGGATTCGTGCTGCCGACGCCGCTGCCGCCCGACGCACCGCGCCACCAGAAGAAGGGCGGCGCCGGTCTCAAGAAGGTCGCCGATGGCCTGTGGAGTGTTCGGGAAGATTGGACCGAGTCCGACCTGCAGCTTGCCGCTTGGTTACGATTCGTGAAGCCGAACCAGTTCCACGCGAGGGCAGAGATGATCGCCGAGTCACAAGAGCTGTGGGCGTCGCTCGTCGCGGCGCAGCGTGATCTTCTCACGCGCCGGTGGAACGAGGCGCGTTGCGAGACGCTGATCGAACGGAGGTTGGGTCTGTGACCCTTACATATGTCGGATGCCAGACGTTCGGAGGCGGGTTTGACATCGGCGCAACACAGGCCGGTCTGCGTCTGACACATCGTCTCGAGCTGCCGGGCGGCTACGCGCTACCCGCGTGCGAGGCGAACAAGCACGTGCTCGGCGCGTTCGAGTCCGAGGTGGGTCCCTGGCAGGACTGGGACGGCGGTGACCCGACGATCGTACTCGCGAATCCGCCGTGCAGCGGCTTCTCGCTGATGAGCACGAACACGTTCCGGGGACCGGACTCAAAGATCAACCACTGCATGTGGGCCTACGCCGAGTACGTCGGACGCAAGCGGCCGATGGTCGCGGTGATGGAGTCCGTGCAGCAGGCGTACACCGGCGGTGTCGAGCTGATGCGCGCGTTGCGGGCGAGGGTCGAGGAAGTGTCGGGTCTCAAGTATGACATTCACCACGTCCTGCACGACGCGGCGATCCTCGGCAACTGCGCGATCCGCAAGCGGTACTTCTTCGTGCTCAGCCAAGTGCCGTTCCAGCCGGCCTGGGACCCAGAGACGCCGAGGCGTGTGCTGCGTGACGTGATCGGCGACCG
>Ga0111538_10004595_pt1 | contig 19135 bp, 16 predicted proteins | sample SoiMethybrSBSTD1_FD_79669 | JGI IMG/M metagenome (GOLD analysis project Ga0111538, IMG submission 79669) | Bulk soil microbial communities from a Populus tree surrounding site in Tennessee, USA - Soil MetaG P. TD hybrid SBSTD1 (version 2)... | ecosystem: Environmental > Terrestrial > Soil >...
CGACGGCGATTCCGGAACTCGCGGTGGCCGTCTCGAACGCAGGCGGGCTCGGTGCCGTGGGGACCGGAGTGATCCACACGGCAGATCTCGTCCGCCGACGCGTGTCCCAGGCCAAGGCCGCCACGAGTCGTCCGTTCGCAGTGAACTATTTGCTGGCCAGGGAACCGGCCACGCTGCCTCTTGCGCTCGAACTCGGAGCACCGATCATCCAGTTTGCCTGGGGCATTCCGACCCCCGACACTGTCGCCCTGGTCCGGAACGGCGGCGCGAAGATGGGCATTCAGATCAGCAACGCCGGCGGCGCGCGGCGTGCTCTCGACCTGGGCGCGGATTATCTGATCTGTCAGGGGACCGAGGCCGGTGGACACGTTCAGGCGACGCGCACGCTCTACGAGGTCCTTCCCGCCGTGATCGCCGAGGCCAAGACCGTGCCTGTGCTGGCAGCCGGAGGCATCGCCAACGGCGCGGACATCCGTCGTGCGTTGCTGGCAGGAGTGTCGGGCGTGTTGATCGGGACGCGCTTTGTGGCGACCAAGGAGGCCGGCGTCCACGAGCAGTACAAAGCGGCCCTCACTCGCGTCAAGGCGGCAGACACCGTGATGACGTCTTGCTTCCAGGACGGCTGGAACGCGCCGGCTCGCGTGCTCCGGAACCGGACGCTCGAGATGTGGGAGGCCGCGGGATGTCCTGCCCCAGGAGCACGCCCCGGCGAGGGTGACATCATCGCGACGAATCAGGCCACTGGGATGACGGTTCGCCGATACGCCACTGTGAACCCGAGCCCCGAGCACCAGGGAGAGCTGTTGGAGATGGCGCTGTGGGCCGGCACGGGCGTCGAGCGAATTCGCGATGTTCCGTCGGCGGGCGAGCTCGTGGGGAGGTTGTGGAAAGAGTGTCTGGAGGCCGCGTGACGGCTTTCGCTCACCGGGCGACTCAGTCTCCACACCCAGCAACGCCGCAGTGACGACCGACGTCGACCTGCGTTGATCAGTCGGCTGAAGGCGACGCTCGTTCCCTATTGACGCTCTGACCGGGTCTAGACCAGCCTCTGGACTTCGTTCCGCAGGGTGACGAGGCGCCGCAATAGTTCCGGCAGGAGACCGATGGACATGCCGGCGTTCTCTTCGGTGATGTAGTCCCACCCGCCGCCTATGCCGAAACAGTGCTCGTAACCAGTCGCGATGACCGTTACCCTTCGTTCGGGATCGGGAATCGATGCGGTGTAGATCATCTGTACATCACGAGCGGCGTAATCCACGCGCACCTTTATCGGAGTGCCGTCCAGAGCGCCGTCGTATTTCATCGTGCCCGCTGGCATCTTCTCTTCCTTGGCGCCAAGCAAACCTTGCAAGAGCGGCTTGACCAGCGTTTTCAACTGGGCCGCCTTCGCTGGACGAAGGGTACTGACATCCGGATCGTTCACCAGCGGCACCGGGGCATCGTCACGCGGCACATAGCCGAGCGCCGAACGCGTTTGCTTCATTATCGCGACCGACTGCGCGTCGTTGAGCACGGCCTTGGCCATCCGAATGCTCTGGTAACGAAGACCAATGGCCATAGTCGAAGCAAGCGGTCGCATGTGTCGATGGAATCCGCCGCAGCAGCGGATAGCCGGCATCGGCCTCCGCGCGCATGTGCTCGCGGATCAACGAAACAATCTGCTCCATCTCCGGATCCTAACAAGACCCGACAAACATGCTCTGAACTCCGCTCGACCAGACGAAGATTACCGGTGGCGCCTCGAACTCGATCTCACGCCATCTGCACGCTACAATTCCAGGCCTCGCGCGAACCCTGAAGCACGGCCCTTCAGAGGAGGGATTCGCCCGCCGCCGCGTCCTGCCGACGCGTATGGCGAGTCAGGGTTTCGTTGGCATTTGACTATCGGAAAACGAGGCCACTCATGGGCGATCTCTACACGCGCAAGGGCGACGATGTTGAAGCGGACGACCGATCGACGATCACCGAAAGGCTGGCCTTCAAATCGCGGTTCGTCCTGCTCTTCGGCGAAATCGACCACGCGATCGCGCGCACCGCGTGCGAACGCCTGATTGCGCTGGCGCAGGACTCGGATGCGCCGATCACAGTGCTCCTCTCATCGCCGGGCGGCCACGTCGAATCCGGCGACGCCATCCACGATCTCATCAGGTTCGTGCGCGCGCCGGTCACGACAGTTGGAACGGGCTGGGTCGCGAGCGCCGGCACCCACGTCTTCCTGGCCGCGCCGAAGGAGCGGCGGGTGTGCCTACCCAACACGCGGTTCATGATTCATCAGCCGTCCGGCGGGGCCGGCGGTCAATCCACCGACATCGCGATTCAAGCCAAGGAGATCCTTCGGACGCGCGAACGTATCGCGCGGGTCATCGCCTCTCAGACCGGCACGCCGATCGAAAGGGTCCGCATGGACATGGAACGCGACTACTGGATGAGCGCGGACGAAGCCATCGAGTACGGCATCGTGTCGAGGATCGTCGAGAAGCACGCCGATCTCAGGAGCTGACCGACAGCGCGAAGGGAGTGAAACATGCCGTCTTCGGCCCATCGTGAGATCAAGACGCGCGGTGGCCGGACGCTCGCATATGCGGAATATGGCCGTCCGGCTGGTCAGCCGATCGTCTATTGTCACGGCGCGCCGAGCTCGCGTGTGGAAGGCGACTTGATCGTGAATGCCGAAACGGCCAGCGCGCTCGGGCTGCGAATCATTGTCCCCGACCGGCCGGGGATGGGTCGATCTGACTATCAGGCGGATCGCCGGATTGTCGACTGGCCGGACGATGTGCTGGACTTGACGCAGGCTCTGGGCCTGGAGCGATTTGCCGTGCTCGGTTCGTCGGGTGGTGGCCCCTACGCGGCGGTGTGCGGCGCCCGCCTGCCCGATCGGGTCCGCGCCATCGGGCTGGTGGGTGCGATTGCGCCTCCCGATGCGCCTGGAATGCTGGCGTCAATGAGCGGCCCGTTGCGGATGATGTTTCGCCTGGCGCGAGTTGCACCGGCGGTGCTGCGGGGACTCTTTCGACTCAACCTGCGGGCCATGCGGCGAGGTGGCGACCGGGCGCGCCACCGGATGGCGGCGTGGGCTCCCGAACCCGATCGGCAGCTCCTCGAGCGGCCCGAAATCGCCAACGGCTTCATGGCGTGTTTCCAAGAGGCGTGTCGGCAGGGTCCGCGCGGTCCGGTCATGGACGTAGGACTGATCGCCGGACCGTGGGGCTTCGATCTGACCCGATTACAAGTACCTGTCCTCCTGTGGCACGGAGAACACGATGGTAACGTGCCGGTGATGAATGGACGCTATCTCGCCGGCACGATTCCGGGATGTCGCGCGACGTTCTTTCCGAACGACGCGCATCTCTCGGTTCCGCTCAATCATCAGGAGGAGATTTTTGGAGCCCTGGCCGCAACGGCTGTCTGAGTCGTCAACGGGGTGCACACGACGGATGAGCGGGAGGACACATGAGCGAACAGACCAACCTGGAAATCATCAAAGAGGCGTACGCCGCTTTCGGACGTGGCGACATCGCGGGCGTGCTGAGCGTTCAAGACGCGAATGTCGACTTCGAGAGCGCAGGGCCAAGGGACATCCCGTGGGCGGGCCGTTTCCGCGGACAAGACGGCGTGACGAAGTATTTCGCCCTGATCGACGCCGAGGCAGACATCGAGGTGTTCGAACCGGACGCGTTCCTGGCGCAGGGCGATAGGGTGGTGGTTTTCGGCCATGAGAAGGTCCGCTCCAAGCAAACGGGTCGCGCTTACGAATGCCATTGGGCTCATGCGTACACGCTCGGGAACGGGAAAATCGTCAAGTTCCGTGAGTACAGCGACACGGCAGCAGCCGCCGCGGCGTTCCGAAAGGAGTAAGTGCGCCGCATCGCATGTGTGGCTCCAGATCAACGGAGGACACCATGACGCAGGTTGACTGGTACATCGAAGGAACCGAGTTCAGCAATTGCAACTGCGACTACGCCTGTCCATGCCAGTTCGAGTCACGCCGCCCGACGCACGGGGACTGCCGCGGCTTCGCGGCGGTCCTCGTCGACAGGGGGCACTTCGGAGACGTGGCGCTCGATGGCCTGGGCGGAGCCCTCATTTACGCGTGGCCAGGACCGATCTACGAGGGCAACGGCGAGTGTCAGGCCGTCATCGACGAGCGGGCCGACGGCAGGCAACGTGACGCGCTGGCTGCTGTGCTGTACGGTCGCGAGACCAACGACGCGGCGACGCACTGGTGGGTCTACCGGACGATGTCGAGCACGGTCCATCCCCCGCTCTTCAAGCCCATCGAATTCGACGTGAACATCGAGCGGCGAAGAGCGCGCATCGTGATCCCAGGCGTGCTCGAATCCACGGCCGTTCCGATTCGCAGCGCGGCGACAGGCGCCGAGCATCGCGTCCGCATCAACCTGCCGAACGGCATCGAGTTCGACCTTGCCGAGATTGGCAGCGGCACCACGAAGACGATGGCGTCAGTCGTCCTCGACCTCAAGGACACCTACTGCCATTTCACTCAACTGCGCCAGTCGGGCAAGGGAGTGGTCCGCAATCGATAGCATTCTGATGTGACCGTTCGGCACGTGAGGGAAAACCTGTCGCTCTTGCGTTCTTACCTCCAGATAGCCGTCGTGGCGGCAAAATGGAGGATGTCATGGCCTGCACCCGCACCTATCGGCCTGGGTTTGCCTTACTTGCTCTCTTGATGGCCACAGCCTGCACCCGCTCTTCGCCAACGGCTCCCAGCGGGGTGCTGCCCTCGGCAACGGTGGCATTGGACGCCGCGACTGACCGACCGTTTCGTGGCGAGTGCCAGACACAAGTGGCGCAGATCCCTGAGCCTCCCCCAGGAACCTGCCGTGTGTTCGAGCAGACGCCCGCAGCCTCGTACATCGAGGTCACCGGCACGTGCCAGCTCACCCATCTCGGTCGTTCCACGACGCATGCGGTGCAGCAGCTGCTGGCCACCGGACTTCGCAACTGCGCCGAGTTCACGGCGGCAAACGGCGACGTGCTCAGGCATGTCACGACCGGTACGGTCGTGCCCGGACCACAGCCCGGCACCGTGGCGTTCACGGGCAGTCTGATCTTCGACGGCGGCACGGGCCGTTTTGCCGGCGCCTCTGGGTCGGCGGCATTCGACGGCACGGCGAGCCTCATCACCAACACGGGCCACCTGGCGATGGAAGGCCGATTGGGTTACTGACGCGGCAGGATTCGACGAGCACCGCCAACGACGGCCGGCCGTAAGGTAGAGTGCTCGCGTGGTCGAGCCGGTTACGCTCGTCGTTGGCGCCAGCGGGCTGCTGGGCAACACGATCTGCAGAGGGCTCCTGGCCCGGTCGAGCGCCGTCCGGGCGATGGCTCGCTCCGGACAGACGGAACAGCATCTGGCGACGCTCGGGTGCACCACCGTGCGCGGTGATCTCAGGGATCAGGATACGCTCGCGCGCGCGTGCGAGGGCATCGCCACGGTGGTGGTGACCGCGACGGCGCTCGGATCGGTCCACGACGGCCGCAACAGGCTCGAACGCGTCGATCGTGACGGTGCGCTCGCTCTCATCGAGGCCGCTCGGTTGGCCGGGGTCGGGCAGTTCGTCTACACATCGGTCAGTCCGAGCCTGCCGGCCACGTGTGCCTTCATCCGCTGCAAACGCGTGGTCGAGCAGGCGCTTCGCGCGAGCGGCATGACCTACACGATTCTTCAGCCCGCTGCGTTCATGGAAATCCACACCGGCCCGATCGGCGGCTGGGACTACGAACGCGGTCAGGCCCGCATCGTCGGGTCGGGCCGCACGCCCATGAGCTACATTTCGGTCGCGGACGTGGCGGCATTCGCCGTCGCCTGCGTCGGCAATCCATGGGCGGCCAACCGCGCCCTCCACCTGGCCGGTCCGGAACCGATCACCGCACTCGATGCTGTCGCGATCGCCGAACGAATCACCGGACGGAAGTTCCGGGTTCAACGAATGCCCGCCTTCGTCCTCGCGGCCGCGGCCACGCTGCTTCTGCCGTTCAATCCGCCACTGGCGTCCCTTCTGAGGCTCGTTGCGACGACTGACATCGGGAGCGTCGTCGATATGGAGCCCGTCCGCCGCGAGCTTTCCGTTGCCCAGACCACGTTCGAGAGCTACGTCCGGCAGACGACCGCCACGGCAGGCCGCAATTGACCGCCGCGACGTGACGCTCGGCGGCCTGACGAAAAATACCGGTGGCACGCAGCGGCTCGGACGATAGGATGTAGCAGCTCAACCCCGGCTGCATGTCTTCCGGCGAATCCGAACACGAGGTCACGGTTCTCCTGCGGCAGTGGCGATCCGGCAGCCGCGATGCGCACGAGCGCCTGGTGGCGCTGGTCTACGACGAGCTGCGCCGCGTCGCCAGGGCCCGGCTCAGAGCGAACGACCCGAACCACACCCTGCAGCCGACCGCGCTCGTCCACGAGGCGTATCTTCGCCTGATGGGGGCGGATGCCGCTGTCCCCCAGAACCGGACGCACCTGTTCGCGCTGGCGGCACGGGTGATGCGGCAGGTGCTGGTGGATCACGCACGCAAGAAGAACGCCAGAAAGCGGGGTGGAGGTACGACCACTATCTCGCTTTCCGACGGCACGCCGGCCCCGCAGCACTCGATCATCGACGTGCTCGCCCTCGACGAGGCGCTCACTGATCTTGCCGCCCTCGATCACCGCCTGTGCCGGGTGGTGGAGATGAAGTGCTTCACGGGGCTCAGCATCGAGGAAACCGCTGACGCGCTGACCGTCTCCACGGCGACCGTCGAACGCGATTGGGCGGTCGCCAAAGCCTGGCTCTTCGACAGACTGTCGAATCGCCCTCCCCCGTAGACCGATCCCGGGTCGGATCCCGATGAGGGAACGCCCCGCGTTTCTGCGTTCTAGAGAGTAAAGGCACGTTGCGGTCTGGCACCCAGGTGAGGAATGGTCATGACAAACCGGGTCGTCTCTCTGGTGGTGATTTTGGGGGTTGCTATGGCGGCGTCGAGCGCGTCTGTGGCCCTCGCTCAGGAGCAGACGGGAACGATTGTCGGCACCGTCTCGGCGAGCACAGGCCCCGCGGCCGGCGCCCGCGTGGTTCTAACCGACGCCCGCAGAGGGGCCACCTGGTCGACGGTCGCCGACAACGGCGGTCGCTTCCGTTTCCTCTTCCTCGACCCTGGCCACTACAGCATCGCGGCCGATCATCCCAGTCTGGGCGCGGCGACGATCGACGACGTGCTGCTGGGTGTCGGGGAGGAACTGACATCGCTGCTCACGTTGACACCGCCGGGGGCCCAGGATCCGCGACCCGTCGAATCGGCCAGCCTGTCGCTGTCCCAGAGCGCACGCGATGTCCACATCACCGCAGAAGACGTCGATCGCAGCTTTCGCAGCCGCGACTTCACCAGTCTGGTTCTCTGGGCACCAGGGGCCTTTCCGGATTTCCGGGCCGGGCTGTGGATTGACGGTGCACCGCAGTCGGAACATCGTTTTCACCTCGACGGCGTCGAGACCACCTACTTGTTCGCGGGGAGCTCCGGACAGCCGCTTCCGCCGGAGTTCGCCGAGGACATCCAGGTCAAGTCTTCGGGATACGCAGCGGAGTACGCCGGGGGAACGGGCGCCGTCGTCAACGTCGTGACCAGGACGGGCACGGCGAGGTTCGCCGGCGAGGCAGGCGCCTTCTTCGCCGGCAGTGCGCTCGACGCCGCACCACGACCCACGCTCAGACTGGTGCCGACCGATATCACCCGGGCCGAGTACGTCACCTATCCTGAGGACGACGTCCGCAACTGGTACCCGTCCTATGTGCTCAGCGGCCCGGTGCGATCGGGACGCCTGTGGTTCTTCTCCAGTTACATGCCGTTGCTTCAAACGACCAGCCGTCACGCGACGTTCAACTCCACGGGGACCGGCGGCGTCTTCGAACAGAAGATTCGTCGCCATTCTTCGTCCAACAACGTGACCGGACAGATCGTCAATCGGTGGCGCTTCAAGGCAGCCGTGAACAGCAGTCCCACCTCCATTAACGATCGGCTTCCGGCTCTCGACGGCTCGAGCAATCCGGCGTCGAACTTCGCCGTCGATCAAGGCCAGACCAATTACTCCGTGGCGTTGTCCAGCGACTACGCCCTCATGAAGAACTGGACGCTCTCGGCCCGGGGAGGGGTCTTCACCCGGGACGTCCACGACGAAGGCGTGTTCCAGGGCACGCGCTATCTCTTCTCGGGTTCCAATTCTGTGTTCCCCGACGTGCCCCCGGCGCTTCAGCGCGTGAACGGCTACAGCAGCGTACCGACCAACGTCGAGACGACCCGCGACCGTGAGCGGCGCACGAGCCTGCAGCTCGATACATCCGCGTTCCTCGACTGGCGCGGCAGCCACACGGTGAAGGCGGGCGTTCAGATCGATCGTGTCGGCATCGACAGCCTGATCGGTGAAACCGGCAACAGCGTCGTGCTGCGCTGGAATCAGGCGCTGGCCGGCGAGCGCGGCCCGTACGGTTACTACGAGGTCAACAGCAACCAGACGCTGCTGGACCGCGGACAAATCGAACGGGCTGACGCGGCCAGTAACAACGTCTCGTTCTTCGTCCAGGACTCCTGGACCCTCGGCGCGCGCGTCACGGTCGATGCCGGTCTTCGGGCCGAGAACGAACGCATTCCGTCCTTCTCACCGGATCCAGCCATTCCGCCCACCGCGATCCGGTTCGGATTTGGCGACAAGCTGGCACCGCGCATCGGCGCGGCGTGGGATCCATTCGGGAGAGCGACCACGAAGATCTACGGGAGCTGGGGCCTGTTCTACGACCTCACCAAGCTGTCGCTGCCGGTGTCGTCGTTCGGGGCGAGCCAGCTGACGCGATATTACTACTCCCTCGACACCTACGATTGGCCGAACCTCGACGTCTCGGGCTGTCCGCCAGCGTGCCCTGGCAGGTTGCTCCGCGGTCCGGTCGCATTCCTGCGACCGGCCAACGATCCGGCTGCCAACACGATCGATCCGGCGATCAAGCCGATGCGCCAGCAGGAGTTCGTGATCGGCGCCGAACGAGCGATTGGTCATCGCTCCGTGGCCGGCCTCCGCTTCATGTGGCGGCATCTCGATCGCGCGCTGGAGGACGTCGGCCAGCCGAGCGCAGCCGGGGAACTCCTGACCATCGGCAATCCAGGCTTCGGCGCGACGAGCACTTACCTCCCGCTTGGCACGACGACCCGCCGCGAACTGCCAAAAGCCGTCCGCGACTACACCGCGGTCGAAGCGACGTTCGTCCGGCGGCTGGCGAACCGCTGGTCGTTCACCGGCATCTACAAGTGGAGCCGCCTGACCGGCAACTACTCCGGCTTGATCGACACCGACCGCGGCACGATCGCACCCAATCGGACGCAAAATTTCAACCATCCGATCATGATGTTCGACGAGCGGGGGCAGGCCCTCGACGGTCCGCTTGCAACCGATCGCGCCCACGTGCTGAAAACGATCGGCACCTACGAGACGCCGTTCGGGACGCAGGTCTCGTTGTGGACGGGAATTGCCAGCGGCAGTCCGGTCCTGCGGTTCGCCTACGTGCTGCCGCCGTACAATTACGCCGTGAACTATCTGGGACGGGGAACCGACGGGCACTTGCCGGTGATGCCGAATGCCGAGCTCTACGTCGTGCACGGTTTCAAGCTCGGGCGCGGCACCGAGCTCCGCGTCGATTTGAGCGTGTTCAACGTGTTCAATCTGAAGACCGTGCTCGATCGCGGGCGGAACGTCAACCAACTGGGCTCCGCCGTGGTGGTCGATCAAGCGACGTTCTTCAACGGCTATGACATGGAGCGGCTGATGACCGAGCAGCGCATCCTGCGCGATCCACGGTTCCTGATGGACTCGGCGTTCACGAGCCCGCGTTCGGCGCAGATTGGGGTGCACCTCCGCTTCTAGCGGCAGTGAAGGCGGCGTCGAACCCGGGCGGAGCCCTAGCGGCGGCGCGCGCGCGGTACGAAGCTGCGCCTGCCTCGTCGCCGGACGCGACGGCGGACTCCGACAAGATGGCGCAGGTTTCGTAGTCGTCGCACAGGTTGAGCCAGGAGAAGTCGAAGGCGTCGCGGCGCTCGAAGCGATCCGCGGCGAGGCGATACGCGCTTGCGTCATGATCGACCAGTGCGAGGAGCGCATGGGCCCACACCCACATCGTCCCGCCGGCGAGCGTGCGCGGACGCCCCTGCACGTGCTCGATCGCCTGGCCAAACGCCACACGCGCGCCGGGATCGTCGCCTTGGGCGAGGGCGACGCGTCCCAACGTCACCAACGCGTAGACGCGGATGGAGTCGCGAAAGATGAAATCCGAGCGTTCGACCGCGTCGAGGCCCTCGAGACATTTGGCGCGGGCCTCGTCGTAGTGGCCGGCGCGCCGCAGCGACTCCGCCCAATACGCCTGGATGCCAACCAGTGGCAGCGTGCCCGGGACGCCCTCGAGCCGAACGCCGCGATCGAAACACGACTGCGCCTCGTCGTAGCGGCCGATGGCCGTGTAGCGGCACCCGAGCGACCACCACAAGGCGCCGAAGCCGGGCTGGACCGCGAGCCCCCGCCGGCTCAACTCGATCGTCGCGTCGACGCGCGTCGTCCAGCCGGGCCCGGTGGCGAAGTAGTAGGCGAAGACCTCGGTCGGGTCGAGCGCTCTGGCCCGGGCAAACGAGGTCTGCGCGTCGTCATCGCGACCGAGCCGCATGAGCGCGTACCCTTGCCAGACGAAGGCCGAGGCCAGTTTGGAATCGGCGGCAATCGCGCGCGCTGAATAGCCCAGCGAGGTATGCAGCGCCGCGGCGTCGTTCGTGAAGGTATAACTCAGCGCATGCGACTGGGCGAGGCCGACGAGCGGTTCGGCGTAGGCTGGCTCGAGCTCGATTGCGGCTTCGAAGTGCTCACGCGCGCGTTGCAACGCGACGCGATCGCCGCCGCGCGCCAGGAGAAGACCACGCGCGTAGTGTTCGTACGCCGTCACTCGCGGCTGATGGCGCGCACTCTCCTCAGCATCGACGGCCACATGGTGCAGCACCGTCGCCGCAATCCGATCCTGTAACGTGAAAATCGTGTCGATCGTGCCGTCGAGCGTCTCGCGCAGTCGGACCGCGCCGGTTGAGACCTCGATGAGAAACGCATGCACGCGCAGCGCCGGCCCGAGACGCCGATAGGTTCCACCGAGAATCCATCGGCATCCCAACGTGGCGCCGATCGCCGCGGCCCGCGATTCGACGTCGGCGCCTCGGGCCTGACGCATCGCTCCGGCGGTACGCTCTCGACGCACCAGCGCCAGATCGGCGCGACGAGAAAGATCCTCAGCGAGCGTGTCGGCGATGCCGGTGCCAATCCAGTCGTCCTCCTCCGGACCTTCGTTCTGCAGCGGCAGCACGGCCAGGGAGTTCGGAAGCGCCGGCGTCACCCGCTCGCAGGCCTGCTGGAGTGCCGCGAGAAACGCACCAGCCGATCGCGGTCGCGCGGCGGGGTCTTTCGCCAGCGCCGCGAACACCAATTGACTCAGGGCATCGTTCGCGTCGGACCTGTCGAGCGCAGGCGGCATCGCGGTGAGGACCGCGGCCAGCCGCTCGGACGGCGATCGACCGGGAAACGCCGGACGTCCGGCGAGCATCTCGTACATCACCGCCCCGACCTGAAAGAGGTCCGACCGCGGGTCGAGGGCCTCGTTCCTGATCTGTTCGGGTGACATGTAGCCGATGGTGCCGGCGACGGTTTGGCCGACATTCGCCACGGTTTCCGCGTCGGCCGACAGCAGCAGCGCGGCAATGCCGAAGTCGAGCAGCTTGGCCGAGCGATCGCTCGTGACGATCACGTTTTCAGGTTTGATATCGCGATGCAGCACGCCGGCGGCATGCGCGTGGCTCAGGCCCTCGAGCAGGCTGGCGGTAATGGCCACCGTCTCGTCGACGGTCAGCCGCCCATCGGCGAGGCGGCCCCGCAGTGTCGGCCCGGAGACGTACTCCATGGCGATGAAGGTGCCGCCGTCGGCCTCTCCGGATTCGAAGAAGGTGGCGATCGCCGGATGCTGCAACCGCGCACAGGCCTTGGCCTCGGCGCTCAACCGATCACGCAGGTCAGGTGTCGCTGCCCCGGCGAGAAGCTTGACGGCTGCGATGCGACCGAGCGCGATATCGGACGCGCGATAGACAACGCCCATGCCGCCGGCGCCCAGCCGTTTCTCGAGCCGGTAGTGGGAAACCAGCTGACCGGAGCGATCGTCGGCCGGAACGATGGTGCCCGCCCCTCGGTGATCGGTCCAGGTCACGGCGTGCGTGACGATTGGCGACTCAAGGAAACTGCCAGCCTGTCCGTACGCGAGAAGCAGTGCGACTGCGGCGTCGGCGAGGTCCGGGTCCTCGACGCGGACGCCGGCGAGCCGGACGTCCCGATCGGCTGGTGCACATGCCACCAGCGAGTCGAACAAAGAGCGTACTGCCATGAATCGTGCGGCGGGAAGCATCATCGTGCTGACCGGCAGCGCGGCCGGAGAGAGCATACATCGCGCCAGAGCGTCCGGTCAGTCGGGTACTTGAGGAAGGTCGGCCAGCGTCTGACAGTCCTTCAACTCCGGGTGGTTCTTCGCGGTCAGGAGGGGCGGAGCGCCGCCGCGTTCCTCGCCGTCAAGCCGCGCCAGCCGCTTGGAGACGAACAGGACTTCGTAGACGGCGGCGGGGAACGGCGCGATGCCTTCCAGGCAGGCGAAGTTGTTGAAGTGCAGGTTGGCCACGAAGAACGATCGCTTCAGCTTCTCGACGACGGCGTTGAACTTGTCGTAATCCTGCATGGTGTCCATGTGCAGCTCGATCGTCAGCTGCTCGATCCGATCGAATAGCGCGTCGTTCGCCTGCAGCAGCGAGTCCCATTCGGCGCCTTCGACATCCATCTTCACGACGAGCTGTTTGCCGGCGTCGCCGTTCTTCGCAATCTGGTCCTCGATGGTGTCGAACAGGCGGCCGTCGATGAGGTTGGGCTCGTGGCCGACGCATTCCTCGTGGAACACGGTCTGACCGCCAGCGCAGGCCGGACGTTGCAGGTTGAAGCAGTCGTATTGGTGAAGCGTCACCGCAAGTCCGCGCGACACGTCGCAACCCCACTGGTCGAAGCCATTGATGCCGTACGAGTATGCCGACTGCACCGACGACAACAGGTTGGCGCACAGCACGTAGCCGCCATCGTGCGGCTCGCCGAACCGCTTGAAGTCGCAGTTGGCCAGCTTGACCGGCTGGAGCGCGTCGTACAGCCGTTGGCGCGCTGTACGATCGTGGTTTTGCGTCCGAGGAACCTTCACGAACTGTTGCCAGGCCATCGCGCCGGCGCCAACGAGCACCAGCACGGCCAGCAGGAGCGGCGGCGCACGTCGCATCGCGGGCCGGTCCAGGAGATCCGGCAGCGCGCGGGGTTCGAACGCCTGCGCGACAGCCCAGAGCCTGGGCGCGAACAGCAGAGCCATCCACAGGGCGTACGTCCGAGCCGAGAGCACCAGGCGGTAATTCGAGTTCCATGGCGAGACGAGGCACACAGCAAACTCGGCAAGGATGATCCCGGCCACCACCCAGTACGGGACGCGAACCCAGCGCGGCATTCGCTCCGGAACCGGCAGCAGACTGGCGGCACCGATGAGCAGCCACGCCGCGATCACCCAGCCGACTGAAGGGGCGCGGTAACGGGTAGAAGAACCGGGCAGCACGACGAGGTAGTGGCTGCCCGTGGTGTTGCCGTGGTGCGTGGCGAGTTCGAGATACGCGAGCGCCCACCCGCCCGGTGGCCCTTCGATGGTCACTGCATGCTCAGCGCCCGGGTTCCAGGCGCCGGTCACCGCGCAGTCGATTCGTCGACCGCCACCTGACGCCACGTTCCGCTCGCAGACGCGCACGCCGTCGACGGCTACCGAGAACGGCGCGTTTCCCGCGCGGTTGTCGATACGGGCGATGAGGGCGATGGGCGTCCGCAGCAGAATCGCCTCACGAAAGTCCGCTGCGGTAATCCGGATGCGGACGGCACCGGCAGCCGGTTCGAGCGGCGCCGCCAGCGCCTTGACGCGCACCCGATCGATGTCGACGAAGATGGTTGTCGCCAGCACGAGCGCGGCGAGCCCACCCACAATCGCAGCGCGAAGCACGCGGAACGGCATCGTCTGCCGCATCTTATCGTGAAGGGCCAGGATTCCGGCGAACGGCACAGCTGCAGCCAGTTCACGCGTCTGGTACGCGGCATGCTGCAGGCGATCGGCATGCGGCTGCCTTTCTTCGTTCTCCGCGCGCCGTGGAACGATACATTGTTTGCATGACGTGGCTTTTCTATGCGTTCATCTCCGCCGTGGCGTCGGCTCTGACCGCGATCCTGGCGAAGCTGGGCGTCGAGGGCGTCCCCTCCACTCTGGCCACAGCCATTCGAACGGTCGTCGTGCTCGTCGCCGTGTGGCTGATGGTGTTTGCATTGCGCGAGCACCGGGCATTGCCGGAGATCGCGAAACGGCCGGCAATGTTTCTGGTGCTCTCGGGTCTGGCGACCGGCGTCGCGTGGTTCGCCTACTTCCGCGCGCTGCAGTTGGGTCCCGCCTCACGCGTCGCGCCGATCGACAAGCTGAGTTTGCCGTTGACGATTGTGCTCGCCGCGGTATTCCTTGGCGAGCCGATCGGCTGGCGAGTCGCGGTCGGTGTCAGTCTCATGACCGTCGGCGCCCTGTTGACGATCACGTAACGACAAGCTGCCCACTGGACATGTTGAGCGCCATGATCCGGCAAATCGCGCCCCAGTTCTTTACGAGCGACCTGCCCGCGACCCTTGCCTATTACAAAGACAAACTTGGCTTCGATTGTCTCGGTACGTGGCAGGATCCGCCGGTCTATGCCATCGTCGCGCGCGACCAACACCGAATCCACTTCCGCTGCGCCGAGCCGCCGGCGCCGAATCCGGACAAGTACGCCGACGAACTGCTCGACGCCTACTTGTTCATCGAGGACGCCGACGCGCTCTACGCCGAGTTCGCCGCCCGCGGTGTCGAGTTCACGCGAGGCCTGGCCAACACGCCGTGGCAGTCTCGCGAATTCGTCGTGAAAGACTGCGACGGCCGCCTGCTCGCCTTCGGCGCGAATTACTCAGAACAGGCCGTCCGTGCCGCCGCCAGGCCCATATAATCACCACTCCCGCTGTTGCTGCGACTCGCACCGCTCCGGTCACTGCCTCGGTTTCCGCAGGACCTTCAGGTACTCCACGACGGTCCAGATCTCATCCCTGGACAGCTTGTCCTTGAAAGCCGGCATATCGTCGACCTGCGTACGCAATTGGATGGCGTGGCCGTTCGACACCTTGTAGAACAGGACGCCTTCCGGATTGATCGACTCGCGGAACTCGTCAGTGAGATCCGCAGCATGATCGGAGTCCGGACCGTTGCCCTTGCCCTCAGGCCCGTGACACCGGGCGCAATTCGCGCCGAAGATCGTCTTGCCCCGCTCCGCTGCGCCGGGAACCGACGCCATAGGACTTCGTTCCTCCAGGGCGGCACGTGGAACGTCCCAGCCCTGATACTGAGCGGCGTTGAGGCTGACCGCCCCGACGATAGCCGTGGCCGCTAACACGACAGCCAGGTAAATATGCTTCATTGTGCTCATTGTGCTCATTCGAAGCGCCGAGTACAGCGAAAGCCTAATCCGCTCTCGATACCAAGGCGGGATCTGTCCCGCTCGCGTCGGATTAAATGGTCACGGCGCGACGAATTTCAACACCTTCCGATCGCCAATCGACGCCCCCCAGATCGTTCCCGCCTTGTCGACGGTGATGCCCTCGGGAAAGCTCGCGCCGCCGTTGGGGCGCGGGTCCGGAATAAAGGCCGTCACGACGCCGTCATGGACGCTGCCGATGTAGATCCCGCGATGGAAGCCAGGGTTGTAGCCGTAGATTCCTGGAACGTTGCGCGATTCGGAGTCGGCCACGTAGAGAACGTCGTTGTGGATTCTCACGCCGCTCGGTCTGCCGAACTGCCGCCACTCCGCGACGAATTCACCTCGCGGAGAAAGGATCTGAATCCGGTTGTTGGTGCGATCGCCGACGAAGATCCGGCCCTTCGAGTCGAGCGCGAGGGAGTGCGGGTTGTCGAACTGCAGCGGTCCCGTCCCGGGCATGCCGAATTGCTCGATGAATTTGCCGTCTTTCGTCATGTGAAGGATGCGGCGGTTGGACGACGTGTTGATGTGGCCGTCCGCGATGTAGAGATCCCCGTTCGGCGCAATCACGAGATCCGAGGGCTCGTTGAACAGATCGGGAGACTTGTTCGTGCCACGGATTCCCGGCTTGCCCAACGCCAGAAGCACCTGGCCTTCCGGTGAGAACTTGAAGATCTGATTACCTTTGACGTTGTCGACGACACCCGCGTCGACGATCCAGATGTTCCCATCAGCGTCGAACTCGATGGCGTGCGGAAAGACGAACATCCCCTTGCCGAAGCTGCGCAGCAATTTCCCCGACGAGTCGAACTGGAGGATGGGATTCACGTCGGAATCCGCGCAGGAGTTGGCCCCGCATCGCTCGAAGACCCAGATGTTCCCCTTCGCATCCACATTGATCGCATTGGTCGACCCCATCGTCCGTCCCGCCGGCATCGTCACGATGTTCTCGACGGTTCGGTAAGGATTGGGCATGTTCGGGCGCGTGAGGTTGTGACCAGCGGTGGGCGGCGTGGGATTCGCGGGCGCGGCCTGGCCCCGCCCCGCCGGGGGCTGCGCGCCAATCGCCGCGACTGCTGCCGCGACGAGACCGGCGATGACTCCCCATTGGCGCACAAGTGCCGTCTTCATGATCCTTCTCCCTCAAAAGCGAAGCAGACGATTGGCCTTCAGCACAAAGGCACGATTCCTCAGTTCGGGATAGCCGGACCCGCGCGTGTCCCGCTCGTCCGTATACACCACGAACAATTCGCTGCCGGGCCGGTATTCCCAGCGGAAGCGAAGGTTCATGCCGAAGAGGCGGTCGTTGGAACTGTACTGGACCAGCGCGCTGGCAAACATCCGCGGTGAGAAAGCGTAATCGGAGCGGGCGCGCAGCAGCACCGTCGTGAACCCACCCAGCGTCCGATCGACGTCGTTGATCTGAATGCTCGGTTCCACCGACCACTGTTTGAGCAGCGACACCCGGGCGCTGGTGTAACCGAACGCGGTAATCGTTCCGTCGTAATACTCGCCGCGCTGCACCGATAGCGTGCCAGACACGCGCCGCTGCAGGCCCAGCTGATAGGCGGCGGTCACGTCTGGAAACGAGTAGCCGCCGCGCGGAATCGCCACGCCGCTCGCCACCACGAGCGGCCGCAGCAGCAGCTCGTAGTTCTGGCCGCCTTCCACTGAGAACGTGTCGCTGTTCTGGCGCTCGATGGCGAACCGGCCGCTCTGTACTCGCGTTTCGAGCTGCCCGGCGCTGTTCTCGATGTATTCGAGGCTCGCCTGATAGATGAACTGCCGCACGCCTTTGAATCTCACGCGCGGTCGCGGGCTGAAGCGAAGCGACGCGAACGAGCGCCGCATGTCGTCGCGGCGGACCAGCCCGGCCTCCGGATTGAAATTGTCTCCGACCTTGAGATAGGAGAGCTGCGCACCGTAGCGGTCACCGTCCCAGGAGGTCCGCGCCAGATAGCTGTCGCGCTCTCGCGTCAGACCGTCGGTGGCCGATCGTGCGTAGTAGCCGCCGAGGTTGAGGTCTTGAAAGAACGAAAACGCAGCGTCGCCGCCATACGCCGTGTTCGACGCGTCGTCGACCAGGGTCGAGTTGGAGCGGTGCGTGATCATCGCGCCGATCGTGCTGCGTCGGAATACATCGCGTTTCGCCCGCAGGACCGTGAAGTTCGTTGCCGGTGCATTCGTCGCCTCGTCCTCGCCGGTCTGGATGTTCATCGCGCCGATGCCGTAGCGGCCTACCTTGCCGGTGAGACGCTCGCCGACGTTGATCGGAATGACCCGGGCGCCGTTCAAACCGATGCGGCGGCTGTAGAAAAGGTAGGGGGTCGGCGCTGGCGTCGTGCCCATCGGTCCGCTGCGGGCGAAGTCGAAAATGCCTCGGCCTTCGAGAAAAAAATCGCGCTTCTCCGGGTAGACGATGCTGTAGCGCGTCAGGTTGACCTGCTGCTCGTCGACCTCCACCTGAGCGAAGTCGGTGTTGACCGTCAGGTCCGCCGTGAGGTTGGCCGTCACGCCGTACTTGACGTCGATGCCGCCGTCGCCATCGAGGTCGTTGAGGAGCGAGGGAATCCGGGCGCGATCGGTCGTCACGCGTGAGATGCCGTACGGCTTCAGCTCGATGTTCCGGCTCGCCGGCGGCAAGTCCAGGCCGACCAGCGTGCCGGCGCGCGACAGCCGGAACATCCCGCCTGGCACCCCGGCCGCCGCGGGCACGAGCGTCAGGTGGGTCCATTCATTGCGGCGGCGAATCACGCGGCGGATGTTGATGCCCCACACCTGCGACGAGCCGGATCGATAGCGGAGCGATTTGAACGGGATGACCATCTCGACGGTCCAGCCGCCTTCGAAGCGGCCGGTGCGGACGTCCCACACCGGGTTCCAATCGACGTTGAGGTTCCCTTCATCGGTCACCGCCTGGTCGGCCCGCGCGCCGAGGGGGTTGGTGTAGAAGAGAAATCCATTCCGCCGATCGTAAAAGGTGTCGAAAATGACCCCGAACATGTCGTTCTGGCGGAGTTGATTGGTATCGCGGCGCAGCTCGTTCGCGATCCACTGCTCGGGCGGTGCGGTGTCCCAGCACCGTCCCGCGACGTACAGGTTCTCGCGGTCGAACATGACCCAGGCCTCGGTCCGTTCGGTGGCCGGCGCGCCTTCCGACGGAACCTGCTGGATGAAGTCGCTGACAGACTGATTGAGCGTGTAGACGGCTTCGTTCAGCTGTCCATCGACGCGCAGCGGCTCGTCGAGGCGGATCGCGCGAACCGTCGCCTGTCCCCGCGCATCACGCGTCACGGTCGCGGGAGCGACCGGCGCCGGCGGTGCACCGTTGGCGATCGACGACTGCGCGAAGGCGCTGGCGGGAACCAGGCCAACGAGGATTGAACATATTACGACCTTCATATCAGAAGACTTGGGATTTTGGATTCACGCTCGCTTCGAGTGCGGACCGTATCACGAAAAGTCA
>Ga0111538_10004603_pt1 | contig 19123 bp, 16 predicted proteins | sample SoiMethybrSBSTD1_FD_79669 | JGI IMG/M metagenome (GOLD analysis project Ga0111538, IMG submission 79669) | Bulk soil microbial communities from a Populus tree surrounding site in Tennessee, USA - Soil MetaG P. TD hybrid SBSTD1 (version 2)... | ecosystem: Environmental > Terrestrial > Soil >...
CAGCGATAGTGCGCTCACGCTTGGTTCGGCATGGTCCAGCGCCGGTGCGTTGGACGTGCTTTATCAACCGGCCTGGGCGAGGACGGCGCGCTGCACCTTCTCATTGGCCTGCATTGCCTCGCGTGCTGGCTTTTGTGGCGCTCTTGAGATCCTGTTTGGTCTACGCGTTCATGGGTCCGTCCCACCAAGCGAGTGGGGCATCCCGCCTGTGGCGGGTCGCTCCGTCGTGAACCGAGCCCCGACGGGGTCTCGGCCCTCCGGGCTTCCGTAGCATGTCCGGCGCCGGACCAGCGCTGTCGTCGTCTCGGCCTGCTGGGGGTCGCGGCGGGCTACCTGTCGATGCGGGTTGCGCTAGCCATACGCGCGGCTGGCGCGCCGTTGCGTCCAAGCCACCTCTTTCCTCCAAACAGGCTCAGCCCCACTCAGTGACACGACGGGGCTGGCTGCGATAGCCTTGGCAACCACCGCAGCCAGCAGCTAGCGGAGAATAGAACTACCACGATGCGCAGAGCCGGGAAGGGGAGTAACTACATGACTTTGACGCTTGCAGATGCGAACCGGGTGATTGTGGGTGCCATCGCGAAAGCGTCGGAGATCGGCGCAAAGATGAACATAGCCGTGTGCGACGCTGGCGGTCGATTGGTGGCATTTCAGCGGATGGATGGCGCCATGTGGGCTGGGTCTTACGGTAGCCAGGGGAAGGCGGTGGCGTCTGCCGCCTTCGGCCGTCCGAGCGGTGACCTGACGCCACGCGCGGACCATCCTACGTTGCGCGGTATTGTCATGTCCGAGGGCAATCACATGTTTCTCGGACAGGGCGCCGTGCCGATCTTCCGCGGCGGTGTGCTCATCGGTGCCTGCGGGGTCGGTGGAGGCACGGCTCAGGAGGATGAGGACTGCGCCCGCGCGGGGGTGGAAAGTCTTCAGTAATCTCTGACTGGCACTTGGCTGCCGGTTGGACTTTGGTCCCCGCCTATACACCTGCGGAGCCTCAACGTTACGACTGCGCAACTCGCCGTCGATCGCCATGTTGAACTCGCTTCCGGCGACACTCCACCCGTCGGAAACCAGCCGCAGCCAGGCGCGGAATGGAAGGCGCTCATCCGCGCCGTTGCTCGCGATCACGGTCGTGTAGTTGGGGGCTTTGGCATCCAAGGATTGCGGGTATGTCGTCGATGGCCGGCCTGATCCCGCCGGCATTCCGCCAGATGAGCGTCTTTTTGGACCTTCCCAGCCGCATGGGCACCGACCACATGGCGGTCGTCGATCCGCAACCGAAGGTGCATGGCATTGAGTTTGCGGGTAATCGATGCTTCCCTGATGCCCAAGATCACCTTTGCCAGCACCAACGCCGCCTCGCTCAAGATCGGGAAAAAGGCGCGGATTTCGTCACAAGCGATCGCTGAGCGCGCCTCAGGCCCGCGCCGGGCCGGTGCTGCCGCGAAACACGAGATCGAACGGCAGCATCTCGAAAGTCGCATGGGACCTGCCCTCAAGGCGTGCAACCACCTGCTCGGCCGCGGCGCACCCGACCTCCACGATGGGCGTGCGAATGCTGGTGAGGCCCGGCGTTTGCGTCGCGCCGAGGTCGGTGTTGTCGACGCCCGTGATCGACACCTCGTCCGGTATTGCCACACCCGCCGACCGACAGGCCGTCATGGCACCCACGGCAAACACGTCGTTGGTCGCGACCACCGCCGTTGGCCGATGCTTCACCTGCAGGATGCGTCGCATCATGTCGGCGGCCGCAGCAAGATCGATGGGTCCGTACTGGGCGCAGCCCTCGCCGAGCGTCAGACCCGCCTGGGCAAGCGCCGCGCGCATGCCGGCGCCGCGCTCCGTGGCGCGATCGTTGCCTTCGGGAACCGCGCTGAGCAGACCGAAGCGCCGATGCCCGAGCCCGATCAGATGCCGCGTCATCGCAAACGTGGCGGCACGGTTGTCGAAGCCGACGCTCGGATGCTGGCGCATAGGGTCGACGCCCCAGGTCAGCACGTAGGGCCGGCCGTAGTCAGCAAGCAGCGCAAACAGCGCAGGGTCGTGATGCAGGCCGACGAACACGACTGCATCGACGCCGCGCCCCAGCAGTTGCGCCGTGATGCGTAGCTCCTTCTTCAGGTCGTAGTGGTGCTCGGCCAGCACCATCGAATAGCCGTTGGTGTCGAACACGGACTGCATCGCGCTCGTGGTGCGTGCATAGAGGGCGTAGCTGAACGACGGCACGACCGCCGCCACCATGCGGCTGCGGTGGCTTCGCAAGGCCCGGGCGGCGCCGTGCGGCACATAGCGCAGCTTGGCAACGGCGTCGCTGACGAGGCGGCGGGTATCGGCATCGACCTGCTCGGGGGCGTTGAGGGCCCGCGAGACGGTCGCCGTGGACACGCCCGCCAGCCGCGCAACGTCCTTGGCGCTGGGCCTGCGCCCGGACCGTGCCGTGGACCCTGGATCTGCCATGTCGGGAAGGCTTTGCGTCTATCAGAATTCGATTACACCGTTAGCTATACGCGCGCCGTTGTTCATCGAGCAAGCAGGTGTTACGATCAATGTAATCGAATACAGAAAACACGGACGACGGCGCCTTTGCGCCGCCGTTCCAGGAGGAAGCGCGAGAGGAGCATAGAGTCATGAAGAGGCGTCCGACGGGCCTCAGTAGGCGCGAGGTGCTGGGTCAGGGTGTGAAGTTTGGCATTGCCGGCCTGCTTTCCCATCAACTGTCGTCGTCCGCCTTCGCGCAAGACGACCTTGCGCCCTATCGGGCCGCCAAGATCGACTGGAAGCAGGCTGACGGCGAGCAGATCACCGTTGCGGTCATTCCTGCGAGCTACTTCGAGAACCTGATTTCGCTGCAACCGCAGTTCGAGGCGCTCACCGGCATCAAGCTGCGCTTCGAGAAGGTGCCGCCGGGCCAGATTCGGCAGAAGGCGCTGCTCGATCTCTCGTCGAAGACGGCGACCTACGCGACCCACGCCGCCGACCCGATGTACTACCCGCTCTACGTCTCCAACAAGTGGGTGGAGCCGCTGGACCGCTATCTCGGCGACGCGACGCTGACCGATGCGGCGTGGTTCAACTACGGCGACATCATCAAGGCCTGGCGCGACGCCGCCTCCATCGACGGCAAGCCCTACGGCATTCCCTACGACGGCGAGGTGACCGTGCAGGTCTACCGCAAAGATCTGTACGAGGCGAAGGGCCTGAAGGTGGCCGATACCTACGATGAACTCATTGCCAACGCCAAAGCACTGACAGATGCCAATGCTCGGATCTATGGGCTGGTGTTGCGCGGCTTCGCCGGCGCTGGCCAGAACATGTACATCTACCCCTCGCTGCTGCGCGGCTTCGGCGGCAACTGGGGCAGCGGCGGCAACGTCGTCGTCAACTCACCCGAAGCGGTGAACGCCCTGACCTGGTACGTGAACACCCTCGGTCAGTATGCACCGCCCGCGGTGCGCAACTGGAATTGGCCCGACATCGCCGACGCCTTCTCGCAGGGAACCGTCGCCACCTACATCGACGCGCATTCATCGGCGGCGGTCATCAACAATCCCGAGAAGTCGAAGGTCGTCGGCAAGATAGCCTATGCCCGCTGGCCCAAGGGCCCGAGCGGCAAGCGCGTGACGTCAATCTGGAACTGGGGCTTCCCGATCAACGCCGCCCTCAGCGACAAGGCCAAGAAGGCGACGTGGCTGTTCATCACCTGGGCGGCGTCCGCCGAGACGCAGGCGCGCACGTCGTGGAAATTCGCCGGCCCCGCCAAGCGCTCCGGCATCAACCGCGTCTCGCAGTGGAAATCTCCCGAGTTTGGCGATGCCATGAAGGGCGTGGGCGACAACTTCATCCAGGCGGCACTGGAGTCGCTCGAACAGGACACGGACGTCGATTGGCGCCCGCGCGTGCCGCAGTGGCCCGCCATCGGCGAGACCATGGCCACCGCCATCCAGACCGCGCTCGTCGGCCAGAAGTCGCCGAAGGACGCTCTCGACGAGGCTCAGGCGCGCATCCAGCAAATCCTCAAGGGCTGATGTCGCCCCAATGCCGGGAAAGCACGTGCCGACGCTCGAGTCGCAAGAGCGGCGCTTTGCGCTGGTGCTGTTCGTCCCGGCTCTCGCGGCGCTGCTGCTCACCACGACCGTGCCGCTCGTTTACCTTGCCTGGAACAGCCTCTATCGCCTCGACCTGAGCATGCCGTGGCTCTCCGGGTTCACCGGCCTCGGCAACTACGCCAAGATGGGCAGCGATCCGCGCTTCTGGAACTCGCTGCTCCTTACCCTTGTCTACACCGGCTCGACCGTCGTTCTGCAGGTCGTGATCGGCCTTTCGTTGGCCCTGCTCGTCCTGCGGTTCCCGCGCGGACAGGGCCTGCTGCGCATTGCCGCCATTCTGCCGATCGTTCTCGCCCCGGTGGTCGTCGGCCTATTCTGGCGCACGCTGGTGCTGGCGCCCGACGTGGGACTCGTCGATCTGGTAACGCGATCTGTCGGGCTTGGCAGCCACAACTGGCTCGGCGATCCGCAATTGGCGCTCATCTCGGTGATCGCCATCCACACCTGGCAGTGGACGCCTTTCGCGTTCCTGGTGCTGCTGGCGACGCTTGCCACTTTGCCGGCCGACGTCTACGAGGCCGCGCGCCTCGACAGGGCCAGCGCCTGGCAGCGGTTCCGTTACATCACGCTGCCGCTGATCCGCCCCGCCATCGTCATGGTGCTCATCCTGCGCATGATGACCGCGCTGTCGGCTTTCGCCGCAATCTTTGCCGCGACCGGCGGCGGACCCGGCTCCGCCACGGAGATTCTGAACCTCTACGCCTATCGCACATCCTTCAGCGAGCTCAACCTCGGTTACGGATCGTCCCTGGCGATGGTCCTGATGTCGATCACCATTGCCATCTCTTACCTGATGTTCCGCTTGCGGCGAGCGCGCGCATGAAGCCCTCCGCCAGCCATCGCCAGATCGCGCTCGCCGCCGTCGCCGGCTTCGGACTTGCCGTCTGGACGTTTCCCGTCATCTGGGGACTGCTCACGTCGTTCAAGACCGAGCGCGACGTGCTCGCCTACCCGCCGGTCTGGCTGTTCAAGCCGACGCTCGACAGCTATCGCGAGGTGCTCTTTGGCGCTTCCTCGATCCTGCCCAATATCGTCTCGAGCTCGATCGTGTCGCTGGCGGCCACGGTGATCACGATGCTGTTTGCCATACCTGCGTCGTATGCGCTGGCTCGCCTGCGCTATCCGGCAAAACGCGCGTCCGGCTTCTATGTCCTCGTGACCCAGATGCTGCCGCCCGTCGGCCTCATCATCCCCTACTACCTCGTGCTGCAGAAGATCGGCTGGCTCGACACCTACACCGGGCTCACCGTCATCTACCTCACCTTCTCGCTGCCCTTCGCCATCTGGCTGATGGTGTCCTACTTCGAGGATATTCCCTTCGAGATGGAGGAAGCAGCCCTGCTCGATCGCGCCGGGCGGCTGCGCGCGCTCTGGTACGTGATCCTGCCGCAGGTGCGCGGCGGCATCGCCGTGACGGCCATCTTCGTGTTCCTCAATGCCTGGAACGAGTTCATGTTCGCGGTCGTGCTCGGCGGCAACCGCGTGCGCCCGGTGACGGTCGCCATGTTCAACTTCATCTCGGTGGAGCAGACCCTGTGGTCGCGGCTTGCTGCCGGCGCGATCCTGGCCATGCTCCCGGTGATCCTGATCGGCATCTTCGCGCAACGCCACATCGTCAAGGGCCTCACGGTCGGCGCGGTGAAGGGCGGAGGCCGGAGATGAGCGCGACCGGCAGCGTTCGCTTCGAAGGCGTCGTGAAGCGCCACGGCACGACCACCGTGCTGCACGGGATCGATCTCGCCATCCATCCCGGCGAGTTCTTCGTACTTCTGGGTCTCTCCGGCTCCGGCAAGACCACCGCCTTGCGCATCATGGCGGGGCTCGAGCCCGTCAGCGGCGGCCGCGTCCTGATGGACGGCGCGGACGTGACGCACAAGGAGCCCGGCGAGCGCGACGTCGCCATGGTGTTCCAGAGCTACGCGCTCTATCCGCACATGACGGTCGCCCAGAACATCGGCTTTCCGCTCAAGATGGTCGGCGTGAGGCCGGCGGAGATCGAGCGCCAGGTCGCGGACGCCGCGGCCAAGGTCAATATCGGCCACCTTCTTGAGCGCAAGCCGGGTCAGCTCTCCGGTGGCCAGCAGCAGCGCTGCGCGCTCGCCCGCGCCATCGTGCGCCACCCTCGCCTGTTCCTGCTGGACGAGCCTCTGTCCAACCTCGACGCCAAGCTCCGGCTCGAGACGCGGCTCGAGTTGCATGCGCTGCAGCGGTCACTCGGCGCCACCACGGTCTATGTCACCCACGACCAGGAAGAGGCGATGACACTCGCCGACCGTATCGCCGTCTTCATGGAGGGACACATCGCGCAGGTCGGAACGCCGCGCGAGGTATTCGCCAAGCCGCGGACGATGGCCGTCGCCGCGTTCGTCGGGACGCCGCAGATGAACCTGATCCCGGGCACCTGGGCCAACGATGCCGTAACCGCGGACGGCCACGTACTGCAGGTCGCGCAGACCACCCCGGCGCCGAGAGACGTGATGCTCGGCGTCCGCCCCAGTGACATGCGCATCGCCGCGACAGGACTGCCCGCCCGCATCGAGCGGGTCGAGGACCTGGGCGACAGCGCCATCGTCAGTCTCACCGCCGGCGGCCGGCCGCTGAAGGTCAAGGGCGACCTTCAGAATGGCGGCAAGAGGGGTGACCGCGTCTTCCTCAGCTTCACACCGCAAGCGGCCCATCTGTTCGATCCAAACGATGGTGCCCGCCTCTAGCTCTTGGCTCCTCGCAGCAATCGGAATGGACCAGACATGACCGCAACCAAGCCGAACGTCGTGCTCATCCTCAACGACGACATGGGATACTCAGATCTCGGGTGCTACGGCGGCGAGATCGAGACGCCGAACCTCGACCGGCTGGCACGCGACGGGCTGCGCTTCTCGCAGTTCTATAATACCGCGCGCTGCAGCCCGTCCCGCGCCTCGATGCTCACCGGGCTCCACCCGCACCAGACCGGCGTCGGCATTCTGACCTACGATTCCGGCCCCGAAGGCTACGCCGGCAACCTCAACAAGCGCTGCGTCACCATTCCCCAGGCGCTCAAGGCCAGCGGCTACCGCAACTACATGAGCGGCAAGTGGCACGTCGCGAGCAGTCTCACCAAGCCCACCGACACCTGGCCGCTGCAGCGTGGCTTCGACGAATTCTACGGCACCATCATCGGCGCCGGCAGCTTCTATGACCCCAACACGCTCACCCGGGGCAATGACAACATCGAGCATGAGGCGAAGGCCGACAGCAGTTTCTTCTACACCGACGCCATCAGCGACCGGGCGGTGGCCTTCATCGAGAAGCATTGTCGCGAAAGGCCCACGACGCCCTTCTTCACCTACGTGGCCTACACCGCGCCGCACTGGCCGCTGCACGCACACGACGCGGATATCGCCAAGTACAAGGGCCGCTTCGACAAGGGCTGGGACAATCTGCGCGAGGAGCGACTGGACAAGCTGATCGAGTGGGGCATCCTCAGCAAGGCGTGGAAGCTCAGCCCGCGCGATCCCACGCAGCCGCCGTGGACGGACGCCGAGCATAAAGCCTGGCTGCTGCGGTGCATGGAAGTCTACGCCGCGCAGATCGACCGCATGGACCAGGGCATCGGCCGAATCCTCGCGGCGCTCGAGGAATCGAACCAGCTCGACAACACGGTCGTGATCTTTCTTGCCGACAACGGCGCCTGCGCCGAGGACATCCCCGAGGATGTCACGATCGACGAACTCGTCAACAAGCTGATGATCGCCAAGTCGCACACGCGCGCCGGCGAGCCCGTGCACTTCGGTAACGACCCCAACCGCATGCCGGGCCCGGAGAACACCTACCAGAGCTACGGCACAGCCTGGGCCAACCTCTCGAACACGCCGTTCCGCCTTTACAAACACTGGATCCACGAGGGTGGCATCTCCACGCCGCTGATCATCCACTGGCCGAAAGGCATTTCCGACAAGGGCGCCATCCGCCACGTGCCGGGCTACCTGCCAGACATCATGGCGACGATTCTCGACATCACCGGCACATCCTATCCGAACACCTGGGAAGGCTCCGCAATCGAGCCGCTCGAAGGACAATCGCTGGTGCCCGCGTTCACGCGCGACGCTCTCGATCGGCCACCGATGTTCTGGGAGCACGAGGGCAATGCCGCCGTTCGCATCGGCAAGTGGAAGCTGGTGCGCAACCATCCACGCGCATGGGAACTCTACGATATGGACGCGGATCGCACAGAACTCAGCGATCTGGCCGCCGAGCATCCCGACCTCGTCGCCGACATGGCGCGACAGTACGATGCCTGGGCGAAGCGGTGCGGCGTCATCGATCGCGAGAGGATCGTGGCGCTAATGGCAAGCCAGGGTGTTACCCGCGCCTTCTGGGAGAAGGCGCAGGAGTGAGCCGGCGGCCTTCTGCGTCCCGACCGGACAGGATCAGGCGCCCGCATTGGCCTGCCGTGCACGCCATCCATCGATCTACCGCGGTGGTGGTGGAACTTCGGTTATTGCTTTGAGGCGCAAACCGAACACGTTGGCATCCCGCTCGCGCCGCGACCACTAGGCACAGGCTACTCATGCGCTCCATTTGTGCGGTCGCGACGAAACCCGCCTGACGGACACTGAGCCAACGACGGTCACGTGGATCGCGAGGGGGAGAGGCCAGCATGGCTGGTGCTTCCTGATTGCGGTGCGCCGCCAAAATTAGAGTGTCGGGAGCGGTTCACGGTGTGCGAAGATGCGCTGGCCGCCGCCCGATCATGCGTCGGGACGGCTCACGGCTTGGCTCGGGGAGGGGCGCTCTGAATGCGTGTGGGCATCGAGGTCGGCGGTACGTTCACCGATCTGGTCGCTATTGGACCCCAGGGTATTCATGTCACCAAAGTGCCCAGCGTGCCCCGCGCCCCCGACGAAGGCGCCTTCAATGCCCTGGTCGCGAGCGGAATTCCCATCGCGTCCATCGAGGACCTCGCACACGGTTCAACGGTCGCGACCAACGCGGTACTCGAGCGCAAGGGATTCCCTACCGCGTTCGTCACCACCAAAGGCTTCCGCGACATCCTCGCCCTGCAGCGCCACGGTCGCTCGCGCATCTATGATCTGGAGTACCAAAAGCCCGCACCTGTCGTGACGCGGTCGGCGAGCTTCGAGGTCTGCGAGCGGATACTCGCGGACGGCGCGATTGAAACGCCGCTGGATGTGGGCGACGTCCTTGCGCGCCTGGTGCCGGCCCTGGCGGACGGCTCCTTCGAGGCGGTCGCGATTTGCCTCCTCAACTCTTTCGTCAATCCCGTGCACGAGAGGTCCCTGCGCGACCTGCTGATCCGGTCCCTGCCCAATCTGCACGTCACGATCTCTTCGGACATAACGCGCGAATTCCGAGAGTTCGAGCGCGCCTCGACAACGACGCTGTCGGCCTACATTCAACCCGTGATCGATCGGTACATCTCGCGTTTTCGCAAGCGGCTCGATGCCGAGGGCTTTCGGGGCCGCTTCTCGGTGATGCAATCAAACGGAGGCCGCCTGCCGGCCGAAGCCATGCGGGCGAACGCCATCAACGCGCTTCTATCGGGCCCCGCGGCCGGTGTCGTGGGAGCGATGCGCCAGGCCGGCCGCTCAGGATTCAAGAATCTTGTCACTCTCGACATCGGTGGAACTTCGACGGATGTGTGTGTCGTCACGGACGGGACGCCGCAACTGACGCAGGAGTTTCAACTCGACGGGCTTCCGATCCGCATTCCGCTCCTCGACATCAACACGATCGGCGCCGGCGGCGGATCCATCATATGGGTGGACGAAGGCGGCATGCTTCGTGTGGGTCCGCGCTCGGCTGGGGCGGATCCCGGTCCTGCATGCTATGTCCGTGGCGGCATCGAGCCCACGCTCACGGATGCGCACGTGGTGCGCGGCACGGTTCGGCCGGAGGCATTCCTCGGCGGGCGCATGCGCATCGACGCGGAGGCGGCTGCCCGCGCACTGGAGCCGATCGCAAAGCATTTCGGGCTAACGCTGGAAGCTGCCGCCGACAGCGCCATTGCGCTCGCCAACGCCAACATCGTGCGGGCCATCCAGCTCATCTCCACCGAGCGCGGGCGCGACCCACGCGACTACGTGCTCGTACCTTACGGCGGCGCCGGGCCGCTCCATGCTGCCAAAGTCGCCGAAGAGCTGGGAATTTCGACAATTGTCGTGCCGCCGGCTGCTGGAATCATCTCGGCCTATGGCCTCATTGCCTCGGATTTCGTGCTCTTCGAAAGCATGACGCACCGGGCCGTAGCCGATGACAGCGCTGCCCAGGTGCTGCGCGAGGTCTTTGCTGTGATGCGAAGCCGGGCGCTCGAGCGGGCCGCCGCAAGCGGGCTTCGAAGCGGCCTCGTCTTCACGCTGACGGCGGAGATGCGGTTTGTCGGCCAGGCCTTCGAGGTGCCGGTGCCCTTTAACGAGGCCGAGTTGGAGGCGCTCGACGCCTCGGAAGTTCGCCGGCGCTTTGGAGACGCGCACCAGCGCGTCTATTTCTTCGGTGGTGAAGCGGCCAAGCCGATAGAATTCGTCTCGTTCCGGCTTGGTGTCGTCGCGCCGCTCGAAAGCCTGCCTTTGCTGACTGACGCCGATGAGGTTGGCTCGCAACCCCGTCCCATCAACCTGTTCGATGGCAAGGCTTGGAGGGACGCCCACCTTCTGCATCGCGCGGCGATGAGAGGGCAGGCGTTCACAGCGGGCCCCGCCCTGATCGAGGATTCAACCTCGACCCTTTATGTTCCCGCAGGCTGGATGGCGCGACTCGACGCGAACCACAGCACCATTCTGGAGAGACGCTGAGCATGCAGGAGCGGGCAACCGAGGAGCGCCACGGCGAAATCGAGACAGGATCTGCGCTCGATCCCGTCGACTACGCCGTCATCTCACAGGCGCTCATCGCGATAGCCCGCGAGATGGGAACCAAACTTATCCGCTCCTCATATTCCAACATCGTGCGCGAGGCTCAGGATGCATCCGCTGCGCTGTTCGACGCAGAGGGGAACGTGGTCGCGCAGGCGGAGCTCATTCCGATGCATCTCGGGTCCATGTCCGAGATCTTTCGGGCCTGCGTGGCGCAGTGCCCGATCACCGAACTGCGGCCCGGTGACTTCTACATCAACAACGATCCCTATGGCGGCGGCCAGCATCTCCAGGACGTGTTTATCTTCACACCTATCTTTGCCGACAACCGGATCGTCGCCTTCGCTGGCACGGTCGCTCATCACCTCGATCTTGGGGGCGGCAATCCCGGAATGACGCCGGACGCGGTCGACGTGCATGCCGAAGGCCTCATCATCCCGCCGTCGCGATACACCTATGATCGCGACTGGAACGGCGGGCCGCTCGAGCGGCTGATCGCTGCCAATGTACGTGTGCCGTCCCAGACGATCGGCGATTTCTATGCCCAGTTCGCCGCCAACGCGATCGGCACCGCGCGCATGACGGAGCTGTGCGTCCGCTATGGCATTCCGAGCGTATTGGCCGCCATGAGCGAGCTGATGCGCTATTCGGAGCGCCGCTTTCGGGCTGCTCTGCGGGCCATTCCTGATGGCACATACCACGGCGAGGATGCCGTCGATGACGACGGGCTGGACGACCAGCCGCTTGTGATCAGGGCGACCGTCACGATCAAGCATGATCAAGTCTCCGTCGACTATGCCGGCACTTGCGACCAGGTAAAGCGCAACCTCAACTGTCCGTGGGCCTCGACCGTGTCAGCGACACTCGCTGCCATAAAGTCGGCCCTGACGAGCCCCGACATTCCCTTCAACGAAGGGTTCAAGCGGCCGATCTCGATCGGCGCGCCCGAGGGCACGCTCGTCAATCCCCGCTACCCCGCGCCCGTGCGTGCCCGCCTGCTCCCCGCCTATCGCTGCTTCAATGCCGTGCTCAAGGCACTGGCGCAGGTCGTGCCCGATCAGGTGATTGCCGGGGGAAACGACTCCACGCATGCGCTCGCAATCTCCCACCTCGGGCCGCAAGGGTATCGCGTGTACCTCGAGATCTACGGCGGCGGCTTTGGCGCCGGGCCCAGGCGGGACGGGTGCGACGCCGTCGACAGCCCTCTGTCCAACTGCACCAATACTCCGGTGGAGGCGACGGACATGGACTTCGAGCATTTCCGCGTCGTTGGCTACGGCCTGCTGCCCGACACCGGCGGACCCGGAAAGCACAGGGGCGGCCTTGGCCTGTTCCGCCGCTTCCTCATCCTCAAGGATGGCACCAACTTTGCCACTTATACGGATCGTGTGAGGCTCGCGCCCTACGGCCTGTTCGGTGGCCATGAAGGAAGTCGCACGCGGATCGAGATCGAGCGTGACGGCAAGGTAATCAAGCTCAAGAGCAAGGATCGCGTCGACCTGCGAGCCGGCGACGTCCTGACCCTATATTCCTCAGGCGGCGGAGGGTATGGCCCGCCGGCGGACCGGACCCCCCGACTGATCGACCAGGATATCGCACAGGGCTACGTCAGTGCGAGCGCTGCTACGCAGCTCTATGGCAGGAAATCGAGTGCTGTCCCGTGATCGCAATGGCGCATAAGCCGCTCTACTGCTTGAGCAAAGGCTCGAGGAGGGCGATGGCAGCGATGTCGCCACGCTGACTGCCGACACAGACGCGCGGCCTCCTGCCAGGTGAGCTCATGGCGGCGCGCCACGCGGATGCGCATCTTCGGTGCAATCCGTACCGCAGCGGTCGGATGGAACCGCAGCGATCCGGTCCGCCGCCAGTGACCAATCCCAGCGTCGTGAACCGCAGCAGACCGGTGGTGGGAGATGCGAAGCGATCAGGCAGGCCGCAGCGCAAGACCATTGCCGTCGAACACGTGGGCTTTCCCCGCGTCGAGAAAGAGTTGCCGCCGCTCGCCAATCCGCATGGTGGCTTCGCCCGCGAGCCTGGCGAAGATGAGCTTCTCGACACCCGGCAGCCTCGCAATCACGATCGTCTCGGCGCCGAGGGGCTCCACGCGAACGATCTCTGCGTCGACAGGGATTGTCGCGCCATTCGAGGCAGACTCTTGGGCGAGATGCTCCGGCCTGATTCCGAAGGTGACCGTCGCGCCGGGCTGCAGCGGAGGACAGCGGCTTGATGGCAGCTCGATCTCGCAGCTTCCGACCATCAAGCATCGCCCGCCCGCCTTGTCAGTGGCTATCGCAGGCAGCAAGGTCATCGGGGGGTTGCCCAAGAAGCTTGCAACGAACGTGTTGGCCGGATTGCGGTAGACCTCGAGCGGCGGTCCGACCTGGGCGACGCGTCCGCCGTTCATGATGCAGATTCGCGTGCCCATGGTCATGGCCTCGACCTGGTCGTGCGTGACGTAGATCATGGTTGCTCCCAGGCGCCGGTGCAGGGCCGAGATCTCACCTCGCGTCGACACGCGCAAGGCCGCATCGAGGTTGGAAAGCGGCTCGTCGAACAGGAAAACCTTGGGGTCGCGCACGATCGCTCGTCCGAGCGCCACGCGCTGGCGCTGCCCGCCCGAGAGCGCGTGCGGCTTGCGGCCGAGCAGCTCCGAGAGCCCCAGGATGCCCGCGACATTGGCGACGCGCCGCTCGATCTCAGCGCGATCGACCGAGCGGCGCCTGAGACCGAAGGCCAAGTTGTCCTTCACGCTCATGTGCGGGTAGAGCGCGTAGGACTGGAACACCATGGCGATATCCCGGTCCTTGGCGGGCACTTGGTTGACCACGCGCCCATCGATCGAGACCGTGCCCGACGAGATCGATTCGAGTCCCGCGATCATGCGCAACGTCGTGGTCTTGCCGCATCCCGACGGCCCCAGCAGGACCATGAACTCGCCATGGGCGATGTCGAGCGACACATTGTCGGCTGCCGGAGCATGCCCACGGTCGTAGATCTTTGTGAGCTTGTCGATGGTGACGACGGCCATCAGCAACTCCCGCTCATTTCACGGCACCGGCTGTCATGCCTTGGATGAGCTTCTCCGAGAAGAACGCATAGACGACGATGACGGGGATGATCGCGATCATCAGGCCTGTTGCGATCATCCCCACGTCCTCCTGCGTGTCGCCGATGAAGCGCTGGATACCGAGCGGCAGCGTGCGATTGGATTCATCGGTGATGAGCACGACCGCGTACAGGAATTCGTTCCAGAGCAGGATGAAGTTCAAGATCACGGTGGTCGCGACGGCAGGTAATGCGATCGGCAGGGCCACCCGCCAGAAGATCTCCCAGTCAGAGTAGCCGTCCATGCGCGCCGCATCGAACAGGTCGGCCGGGATGCGCGCGAAGAAGCTCTCCAATATGTAGATCGTGAGCGGAAGCTGGATCGCCACATAGACCAGCGTCAACCCGACCTTGCTGTTGTAGAGCCCATACTGCACGAGGATCTGGAAGAGCGAGATGATAGTTATCTGCGGTGGGAAGATGATGGTCGAGAACAGAATGAAATAGATGACCCGGTTGAGGCGAAACCGGTAGCGTGCCAGGCAGTGCGCGGCCATTGCGCCGATCAGGGTCAGAATCACCACGGCGGCGACGACCACCTGCAGCGAATTGACGAAATAGATTCCATAGTTCGAGTTGAACCACGCGTCCGGAAATTTCTCCCAGTGAGCCGGGTTCGGGAACGCGAAATGATTGCGGTGAATCTCCGTCGTGGTGCGCAACGACATCATGGCCGCCCAGACGAATGGCCCGGCCGCAAACGAGGTGTAGAGCGTCAGCACGAGAAGCAGCAGCGAGCGGCGGAGGATGGCCATCGGAGCCTTCAGTATTCGAGCTTCTCTCGCTGGCGGAACGCCCAGGTGAGGGTGAGGACGGTTGCAAGCACGATCACGAACCAGACTGCGGCAACGGTCGAGGCATAGCCGAGATCGAACGTCGTCCACTCGAAAGCGCGCTTGTAGACGTAGGTCGAGACCGTCTCGGTCGCCCAGAGCGGGTTACCCTTGGTCGTGATCCATACGAGATCGAAGATCTTCATCTTGCCGATGAAGGAAAGCACGATGAGATTCAGCAACGTAGCCCGGACGAGCGGCAGGATGACGAAAACGAGCTTGGCACCCCAACCGCAATTGTCGAGTTCGGCCGCCTCCAAGACCTCCTTGGGCAGGGAATGCAGCGCGGCCAGCAGCACCACCATGTTGAAGCCGACCCACATCCAGCTTGTCACGAAGATGAGGGCGGGCAACGCGGTCTTGGGGTCGCCGAGCCATGGGCGCGTCCATGCCCCGAGCCCCAAAGCCCGCATCGCCACATTCACGGGACCCCAATCGTTGTTGTAGATCCAGAGCCACAGGATGCCGACGACGATGTAGGACATGAGCACGGGCGTGAACCAGGCAACCCGGAAGAACCGCGCTCCCGGGACCTTGGCGTAGAGCGCCAGTGCCAACAGCAGAGCGACCGACACCTCGATCAGAGGAGACGTGCATGCCCACAGGATGGTGTTGCGCACCGCCCGCCAGAAGATGTCGTCGCGGGCGAGGTCGGCGTAGTTGGCGAGACCTATGAACTCCTCGCGGCGCGGCAGCACGCGATGGAAGCTGTTCCAGAGCGTGCGGATCGCAGGATAGGCCGTGAACCCCACATAGAGGGTCAAAGCCGGCAGCAGGAACGCAACGATAGTGCCCCAGGGCTTCCGCAAGCCGTCGTCGTGCGCGACCCCGGCTTGGCTCGACGGCATCGTCAATAGGCGGCCGCCATCTGCTTCACGGCGTCCTCGACGCTGATATTGCCGGCCGGAAAGGCGTTGTTGAACACCTGCGTGAACACTTCCTTCGGCTTGCCGCTCATGACCTGGATCGGGATGCCGAAGTGGTACTTCGCCCCGGCATTGGTCTTGGCGATCATGGCGAAGTAGTCGGCGGCCTGCTTGTCGGTCATCTTGGAGGGGTCGCTCTTGATGCCGGTCTGCACCTTGACGACGTCGAGCCAGCGATTGCCCATCTCCGGCGACAAGAACGAGTTGAAGAACGCCGTCACCTCCTTTGCGTGCTTCGTCGAGGCGTTGGCGACGTAGCTGCCGCCGATCGCTATCGAGCGGCATTCATTGCAGACTGCGCCCGGAACCGCCGGGAACTGCATGATGCCGAGCGGGAAGTCCATCGGTTGTCCGCCCTTGTCGACCGGATTGAAGGCGCGGGAGGTGTACCAACTGCCATTGAGGAACGTCAGCGCGCCGGGATTGGTATGGAAGTAGCCGTGCGCTTCTGCGAGTTTCAGCGTTGTGAAGGTTGCGGGCAGCAGCCCCGCCTCGGTCAGACCCTTCACCCACTTCAGCGTGTCGAGAACACGCGGATCGCTACAGGAAACCTTGCCGGCCAGCAGCGCGGCGGAGTCCGCAACGCCAAGCTTCTTCAGCAGCGCCTCATGGACGACATGCGCGCCGGGATAAGGCCGGTCGCCGACGCCGAGCGCCATCGGCGTGATGTTCTTGGCCTTCGCCTTTTTGATCATGTCGGAAAATGCATCGGGAGAGAACTGCAAGCTCTCCGGCACGCTCACGCCGAGGTCAGCCATGGTTTTCTTGTTGAAGTAGAGCTCGACAGTCCAGGCCTCCAGGGGCAGGCCGTAGGGCTTGCCCTGATAGGTCCAAGCCTCTTTGGCCCAAGGCTCGACGGCTGCCCAATTCAGCGCTGAGAGATCGAGCAGGAACCCGTTCTCCATGTATTCGGCCTGGTCCGGCTCGGCGTAGAATATGTCGGGTGCCTGGTTGGCCCGCAGCGCCGTCTTGAGGCCTGCGTACAGGGCAGTCTTCTCGTACCAGGTCTGCTTGATCTTGATGCCGGGGTTCTTCGCCTCGAACTGCCGGATAGCCTCTTCGACGAAGGTGCGCTTGGGTACCTCTGCCGCCCAATGGCTCCAGAAGGTCAACTCCTTGACCTGCTGCGCGCTTGCAGTATTGGCAAAGCAGGCGGCCGTCACTGATGCCGCGACAAACAGCAATAGGTTTCTTGGACGCACGAGCTTCCTCCAGCGTTCCTGGACGCCATCGCCGATCTTGAGTGATCGGGCTTTTGATTGTTCAGTCGGCAGTTGTTTGCAGGCTACGAGGCGGGCCATCCCCCGTCAACCAATCCGTCAGAATGCGACCGGCTCCGTGGCATGGGCAACGCCTGTCCTTCAGGTCCAAGCCAGCACGTTCTCGGGGCGCGGCTCGAGCTGTCCGCGTTCGACATGGTGCACCACCTGCACGATGCGCTCGTGCGTGGGTGTCGGTGTCTGCACCTCCTTGCCCTTTGCGATGATCAACCCATTGAGGAAGTCGATCTCGGTACGCCGTCCCTTCTGGATATCCTGCGCCATCGAAGGCCGCTGGTCATTGCTTCGCGCGGAGGACTTGGTTCCGCGGACCAGAGCCTCCTCGATTTCGGCCATCGCTTTCGGATCGTCCGGCGCAAGGGCGAACGTCGCGGCTGGAATTCGAGCCATCGACTCGAGCTGGTAACCCAGGGCCTGCCCAACCCGCACCGCCTCCGATCCAAGTTGGATGCTGATGCGGCGAACCGCATCATGGGAATCGCGCTCATTGCCGCTCATGCCCGTGACGGCCGAAAGCGCATTGCGCATGCCATTCACGCAAAGTTTGGACCAGCGCACACCCCATAGGTTGTTGGTGATCGCGCAGCCGTCCACGCATTTCATGATTTCGGCCAACTCGCGCAACCGAGGGGTGACGCGCCCATGGGCCTCTCCCAGCTCCAGCGACTTGATCGCGGGGTCGCGAGGCATCGTCCGTTTTATGACCCCCGCGTCGATCAGGTCGACAGCGAAATTGTTGCCCACGACGCAGCCGACCGTCCGCTCCCATCCAACGATCGTAGCGATGCGATCCTCGTTGATGCCGTTCTGGGTCGACACGACGTAGCCGTCGGCGGCCAGATAGGGAGCGATGAGGGCCGTGGCCCACATCGTGTCGTATGACTTGACGGCCATTATGGCAATGTCGACGGCCGGCCGTTTCGAAAGTCCCTGCACCTCGCTGACATGCATGGCAGGGAAGCGGGCCTGTACGTTCTCGGAGGGGACCATGCCGATGATGCGCAGCCCGCCTGACCTGATCGCCTCGACGTGCTCCGGCCAACCGTCGATGGCCACGACATCGTGCGAGGCTGCGGCGAGATGCGCGGCGATGTAGCCACCGACGGCACCCGTGCCGACAACGGCGATGCGCTTCGTCATAGTGCTTGTCCTTGCTGGCGCCTTAGGGCCCGCGGCGCAACCGCTCATCGGCGGGGCCTTGGGCGCACGGCTATGCGGCTGGCTTTGCCTTCGATGGGCCCACAGGGAATTGCAGGACGAGGAGATCGAGGCCCGTTGCGCCGGCAATACCCGGGAAGGCGGTCTCGTCCGGCGATATGAAAGCAACCGAGTGTCGCGCATACTCAACGCTGTCGCTGATCATGGTGCCGGAAGCGACCACGAGATACTGTCCGCCACCCTTGGCTGGATCGGGCAAGGTGCATGTCTGCTTCGGCCCGATCCGGTACAGCCAGCCTGCCAGCCCATCACGCTCCGGTGCGAAAACCGTGTCGATCGTCGTTGTCGTGCGATCCATGCGCTGGGAGTCTGTGCTCACGCAAAGACCGCCTTTGACACGAGCCCGTTGCTTCCCGCTCACCAGCTTTTCGCGCGAAGCCGGCAGATACTTGGCACCGGGGTCCCAGGTCTGGCGCAGCGTGAAGTATCGGATACCCGCGGCGGATGCCACAATAGGACCATAGGGTGTGTGACCGTTGGCATACTGGACAGTCAGCGGCGTGGTCGCATGTGCGCCGATGCGTCCATCCCCCTCCACGAAGACCTGGAATTGGTTGGGCTCGTGAAAATGCGCCGGCGTCACGGCGCCGGGCGGCTGAATGACAAGGAACGCCTGAGGCAGCCCGTTGTCGTTGACCTCGTTGCCCTCGACGTAGATACCCTTCCTGGGCACAGCGCCAACGTATTCGGCAAGGGTGTACTCGCGGCCATTCACCTCGACCTGCCGGGACCGCTGCATCGCGTCGGCTGCCGATGACACTAGAAACATGCAGCATCTCCGCGTCTGGGCGTCCAGCATGCTGGACG
>Ga0111538_10004605_pt1 | contig 19116 bp, 9 predicted proteins | sample SoiMethybrSBSTD1_FD_79669 | JGI IMG/M metagenome (GOLD analysis project Ga0111538, IMG submission 79669) | Bulk soil microbial communities from a Populus tree surrounding site in Tennessee, USA - Soil MetaG P. TD hybrid SBSTD1 (version 2)... | ecosystem: Environmental > Terrestrial > Soil > Tree...
AGCTACTTCGGGGACTACTTCGGGCATCGCGAGATCTTTCAGGAAAGCCTCGCGATCGATGAGAAGGCCTTGACGCTCCGCGTCCCGGCGGAACGCGAGTTCCATTTCCACCGCAGGAACCTCGACCTCGAGCCGGAGACGACACGCAACGAGGCGAACGGCACCGTGACGTACGTCTGGACGAAAAAAAACATCCCGAAGCTCAATCCCGAGCCCGGAATGCCAGGATCCGAAGAGGTGTCGCCCGTCCTCGAGGTCTCGACGTTCGCCAACTGGGATGCGTTCAACAAGTGGTACTGGAATCTCATCAAGAAGCAGTTCGAGTCGAGCCCCGAGATCCAGAAGAAAGTGCAGGAGCTGACGAGCGGCGCTTCGAGCGATCTCGACAAGATCCGCGAGATCTACAACTTCGTCGTCACGGACATCCAGTACAACGCGTGGGAGTTCGGCGTCCACGGCTTCAAGCCCTACAACGCCGCGACGATCTTTGCGCGGCGCTTCGGCGACTGCAAAGACAAGGCGCTGCTCCTGTGCGTCATGCTCAAGGAGGTGGGGATCGCCGCCCGACCCGTGCTCATCCATGCGGATGACCGGCGCGGCGAAGAGGATCTCACCCTGCCCATGGTGAACCACTTCAACCACTGCATTGCCTACGTGCCTCCCACGGGGGGCCGCGAGGGGCTCTTCCTCGACGGGACCGCGCAGTTTCATTCCTACGAGGAGATCCCCTCCATGGACCGCGGGGCGCGCGTGCTTGTCGTGGGAGAGGACGCGGCGCACCTCGAGCAGGTGCCGTGGAACTCGCCGGATGAGATGTCGCTCCACGAGGAAGACGTCGTGACAATCCGTCCCGACCTCACCGGCGAGCTGCGTGTGCGGGCTCGCGCGTCCGGCGACTACGGCGTGTACGTTCGCCAGGAATACGAGATCGCGGCCGAGCGGAAGACGCGCCTCGAACGGCTCTACGGCCGCCGCTTTGCAGCTTCGAAAGTGATCGAGGAGAGCTTTTCGAACCTGCGCAACCTCGGCGAGCCCGTGTCATTCACGCTGGAGGTCGAGGCGCCGCGCTTCGCCACGCAGGCCCCCGAGGGGCTCTCGATCCGGGCCGCCGAGGACTTCTTCGGCACCGCGCGATTCTTGATGGGGCTCGCATCGCTCGAGCAGAGGACGCAAGACGTCCTGCTCGGCAGTCCCCGTGCTTCCACGCTGAAGACGACGTACCACCTTCCCGAAGGAGTCCGCGTGAAATCCCTGCCGCCCGCGCACGATCTCCAGAATCGTTTTGGCCGGCTGCAGGTGACCTACCTGGAGGAGTCGCCGACGAAGCTCGTGACCGTGCGCGTGATCGAGATCACGCAGCCCCGGGTAGCGCTTGCGGACTACGCCGAGTTCCGTGAGTTCGCAGCGTCCGTCGGACGCCTCGAGGATGAAAAAATCGTGCTGGAGCGCTCGTGAGGTTGCGATGAAGCCGATGGAATACAGGTTCCCGAGTCCCCGCCGCGCAGCGCTCGGCCCTCGTTGGCCCGCGGCGGCACTGTTGCTCGTGCTGGTCGCCGCAGCCCCCGTGCCCGCCGTCGAGGACCGCGAGCTGCTGCGCCTGCTCCTTCGCTCGAGCCCGGAACGCGAGGGCGACTACGACGCTCTCGCGGCGTCGTGGCTGGATACCGTCCGGACCAACCCCGACGACCCGCGGATGGAGGCGTTTCTCCGCCGCCTGGGGAGCATTCGGCCTTACGTCCGCGACGAGCTCGCTCTCCTTCCGCTCGCGGAGAAAGCTTTCGAGGCGAAGTACTCGAGCGGCGTCGTGCCGCAGATCCTGATCGATCTTCTCTCTGACCTCTACCGGCGGGCCGGGCGCGAGGACGACCGCACCCGTCTGAGATCGCATCGAGGCTTCATCGATCGCTGGTGCGTCATCGGGCCGTTCGGCAAAGGCCGCAGCTCGCAGTTTCTCCAGTCGTATCCGCCCGAGAGCGAGATCGACGTGTCGAAAGCCTACACCGACGGCTGGCAGCAGCTGAACTGGCGGCTCGTTCCTCCGACCCCTGGGGAGCCGCTCGTGAAGCCTGGCGCGGTGATTTTTCCGACAAACGGCGTCGCGTATTTCCTCGCGCAGGTCGAGGCGCCCGACGCGGCCGACGCCGTCCTCCAAATTGGGACGGACGGCCGGTTCCAGGCCTGGCTGAACGGCCAGCTCGTGATCGACGACGATCCGCTCGCCGAGAGGCTCGAGAATCGCCGCTCGACGGCCGTGCGCATTGCGAAAGGCTGGAACCGCATCCTCGTAAAGACGCGGTCCGCATTCTGGGTGCGCCTGTGCTCCCCGTCGGGCCACGCGATCCCTTCCACGCTCGAGGAAGAACTGAAGACCCACCCGGTCGAGTCTCCGCCCCGCGCCCGGAAGGACGAGGAGGCACGCCTGGGCGCCGTGAACGCCTGGACGGACTGGGTTCGCAAACTCGAAGCAGCGGTTGGAACGGGAGATGACGCCTCGGCCAAAGCGATCCTCGCCGACGCCGAGATCGGGCTCGCGTACTTGCACCTGATCTACGGTCGGGATGACCTCGCCGTAGCGGCGACCGAACGGGCCCTGCAGCTCCTGCCGGAAGACGCCTTCGTGCAGCTCCACGCGGGCGACATCTACCGGGAAGCGCGGTACCTGCCTTCGACCATCGCGAAGAACCGCGCGCGCAAGGCCTTCGACAAAGCGGCGGCACTCGACACGGACCTCCTAGCGTCGCACGAGCGCCTCGGCAGGTTCCTCGAGGAGGACGAGAAGCCGGCGGCGGCCGTGCTGGAGGTGCAAAAAGCACTCGCGAAGAACCCGGGTTTCCTGCCCGGCCTCCTGCGGCTCGACTCCATTTACGAGCGGAAGAACTGGGATCAGGAGCGCATCGACTTGCAGAACCAGATCGAGAAGGTCTCGCCGAGCTCGGTGGAGCCCTGCCTCTTTCGGGCGACGCAGAGCATCCACCTGGACAATCCCTCCGAGGCCGCGCGCTGGTGCACGAAAGCGATCGAGCTCGATCGGGGATTCCTCCCCGCCTATCGACTCCTCGCGCAGGCCCAGCGATCCTGCGGTCGGCTGGATGCCTCCGAGGCGGCGCTGCGCGACGCCGTGCGCCTCTCTCCCGGAGACACGGATGCTGCGAATGATTTGATCAACCTGCTCGTCGATCGAGGCCGCTTCGACGACGCTCTCGCGCTCGCGAAAGAGCTCGCGGAGCGCAATCCTTCTGCGCCGGCCGGGGCGCTGCGCATCGCGGAGATCGAAGCGCGCGCGGGGCGCGCGGATGATGCCCGGCGCAGCCTCGAGAAAGCTCGGTCGATCGACCCGGGCAACCTCCTGGTACGACGTGCGCTCGCCCTGCTCGGGAGCGCCCCCGCCGAAAAGGCCAAGCCCGATCGAACGGACGAGTTCTGGGCGCCTTACGACGAGCGCCTCGAGGACTGGGTGCTCCAGGTCCCCACGGACGGCCCCATGGTAGCGAAGTCGGCGTCCATGATCGTCCTCGACATCATGGTGCTCCGCGTCGAGCGCGACGGCTCCAACACGGAATACATCCATCAGGCGGCGAAACTCCTCAGCGAGGAGTCGAAAGAGGAGTACCAGAATGTGCGGACGCCGGGAGAAATCGTCCTCCTGCGGACGTTGAGCTCGTCGGGCGAGACCCTCGAGCCGGTGGCCGGTGAGGGCGAGCACTCCTGGGTGATGCCGGGCCTCACCACCGGAGCGTTCGTCGAGTTCGCTTACCGCGACGACAACGCGGGCCGCCATGGCGACGAGCTGAGCCTGGGCTCGTTCTTCTTCCAGGACATTCGCTTCCGCCAATCGTTCCTGCTCTCCCGCTGCGTGGTCCTCCTGCCGCCTGGCTTCGAGCCGAGCTTCGTGGAGACGAACTTGGCCCCGCGTCTCGACGAAAGCGCGGACGGCGTCAGCTTCGCCAAAGTCGAGCACACGGTGCGCGAGCTGCCGGACGGTGGCAAGGCGGTGATTTATGAGGCGAGGAGCGTGCCCAAGCTCGAGCGAGAGCAGCTCATGCCGATCGCGGAGGAGTACGTCCCGAATGTGCGCTTCGTCGAGAAAAGCACGTGGGACGAGGTCGCGGCCAGCCTGCGGACGAGGTTTCAGGGCACGACGCTGCCGGCTCCCGAGCTCGAGGCGGCCGCTCGCGAGGCCACTGCCGGCATCTCCGACCCGATGGAGAAAGCGCGCGCCCTCTACGCGTACGTGACGAAGAAAGTGCCGACGCAAGGGAGGTCCGCGCAAGCCGTGGCGGTCCTACTCGAGAAAGCGGGGAACCGTAACACCCTGCTGAAGGCCCTCCTCGACATTTCCGGCGTGCCGGCGCGCTGGGCTTGGCTGCGGCCGCAGGAAACGACGCTCCCCCGCGCCGACTGGAGCCTGCCGGAGACGAGCTTCTTCGCAGTCCCCTACATAGCGCTCAACGCCGAGAACGACACGGGATCGTCCTCGAGCACGCCCCTGACTTTCATCTCGCTCCAAGAACGCGACGTCCCTTTCGGCCGTCTGCCCGAGCAGCTCGAGGGCGGCAAGGCGCTGATCCTGCTCGAGTCAGGCCACAAGATCGTCCAGTTGCCCCCCGGCAAGCCCGAGGAGAGCGCCACGAACATCCGAGCCGCTTTCAAGCTCGGCGACGCGCTCGACGTCGACTGCAACCTCGAGTTCTATTCGCTCTCCGTCCTCGCATTCGCCCAAAAAGAGCAGTTGAAAACGCTGCCCGCTTTCCAGAAAGACCTGGTGCTGCGCCAGCTGGCCAACCAGTTCTTCCGCGGCGCAAAAGTGAAATCGGCAGACATCGAAGGGCTCGACGACCCCGACAAGCCTTTCGTGCTGAAGGCCTCCCTGACCGCACCCAAGATGCTGCAGAAAAGCGGCACGGAGTTCTTGCTGAAGCCGGTGTTCCAGCCATCGCAGCTCGTCCGGAGCTTCAGCGGCCGCTCGCGCCGCGAGCACCCGGTCCATTTCCGCGCGAACCGCGTCGTGCGGGACCAGGTCCGGATCGAGATAGGAGACACTTTTAAGCTCGAAAGGCTGCCGCAGGACGTCAGCCTTGCTTGCGCGCTCGGCACATTCTCGCTCCGCTACTCGCGGGCCGAGAACGACACCGCCGTGATCACCCGCGAGCTGACTCTGCTCCCGGGAAGGCTGAGCGCGGCGGACTTCCCTTCGCTCGTGGATTTCTGTGAGAAAGTCGACGCGGCGGAGCGAGAGAGCGTCGTCTTCAAGACACCTTAGAGGCGCCCTCCACCGAGTCTACCGGCGCTGGACTTGCCGCTGCTTTCGCCGGCCTGCGGCCACCGCGCTTCGACGGTCGTCGTGATCCCGCCGCGGGCTCCAAACACGCCTCGTACCTGAACGCTTCGTGGCTCGACGGCGCGGACAAAGTCATCGAGGATCCGGTTGACCGCGTGCTCGTGGAAGACACCGAGGTTCCGGAAAGCGACGATGTAGAGCTTCAGGCTTTTGAGCTCCACGCACCGGACGCGGGGCTCGTACTCGATCGAGATCGTCGCGAAGTCCGGGAGACCCGTCTTCGGGCAGATGCAGTTAAACTCCGGGATCTCGACGCGGACCGAGTACACCCGGTCGGAGTATTCGTTTTTCCACACCTCGAGCTCGGGCAGCTTCCAGGCGCGGACGTCCCCCTGCAGGCCCTCGTAGGATGAGGCGGCCTCTTCCAGGTCCGGCGTGCCAGGTTTCATCGGGGGTCAGCCTACCTTGCTGCTCCATCCTTTGCTACCATGAGCCGGGCGCACATGAAGCTGATCCTTACCGATCCCGACGCGACCGTCGTCGACGCCTGGAGGGCGCAGTTCCTGAAGCGCCCCGAGGTGGAGATCCGGACCGATCCCATTCTCGACGCGAAGGCTTCGGCCATCATTCTGCCGGGCGCGAACTCCTTCGGCTTCCTCGACAGCGGCGTGGCGCTCGAGGCCAGCGAGCGATACGGTTGGGCACTCGAAGAGGCGATCCGCCAGCGCATCCAGGCCGAATTCGATGGGGAGCTCCTCGTCGGCCAGGCCGCTGTCATCACGCGCGCGGACCTGCCCTGGAAGCTGGTGTACTCCCCGGTTTGGCGGACGCCGCGGAAGCTCGGCGGCACCATCCACGTGTTCCTGGCCGTCCGTGGCGCGCTCCTGGCGCTCCGCAAGGCGATGGGAGACGCGGCAGAGTCTGTGACCGTCGCCCTGCCCGGCTTCGGCGTCACGGACGGCGGCGGCCTCGACGCCCGGATCAGCGCGCGGCAGTCGAGGTACGCGTACGAAGTGGTCAACGGACTGCGCGGACCCGGCGACAAGAATCTGACGCAGCAAATGCGGCGCGAGCGCAAACTCATGCTGGTGCCCGGAATCGACCGAGAACTCGAGGAAGCGGACGGCAGCTGAGAGGTCGCACTTTAGCACAATTTTCACTTGTCCAGCGCATTGGAGCCCCGCTATCCTCTGGCTCTGCGCATGCCGTGCGGTCCGCAGCTACGCTTTGGGTCGGCGAAGTTAGACAGCCCAGCGTCGGTACGGACTGTCTGCCCGTACGGCTCGCGAATTCCCCTGACGCTGCCGCGGGTCACGTTGGAGATTGCGCAGTGGATCTCCCGGTGTGGCTCTCGGCCCAGTCCCTATAACCTCGGTACCAACGGAGGTAGATCATGATTCAGGCGGTGAGGTTCGTGCCAGCTTGCCGACGGCGACTTCTCGCTGCCGCGCACTTGAGCGTGGGAGCAGTCGTTGCGCTGGGGCTTGCGCCCCACGTTACTGCAGCGGATCACAATTTCCGCCGAGGCGACGTGGACGGGAACGCCCGGATCGAGATGGCCGATGCGATCCAGACGTTCGGATACCTCTTCCTTGGATCGCCGACCTCCCTGGGATGTTGGGACGCCGCGGATGCCAACGACTCCGGCGGCGTGGACCTGTCCGACGGCGTCTTCACCCTGCAGTACCTCTTCTCCGGCGGCGGGCCGCATCCTTCGCCCGGCCCGGAGACCTGCGGCCCCGACACCCCCGGCGACGACGCGTTGACGTGTGAAAGCTCCCCGAATTGCCCCGACGACGTGCCCACGCCCCCCGCAGCGCCCACGGGCCTGACTGCGGGAGCTAGCAACGAGCACGTGTCCCTCGACTGGGTCGACAATGCCGAAGAGGACCTTGCTGGCTACAACGTCTACCGCTCGACGACGACCGGCACTGGGTACACGAAGCTGAACGTCTCGCCGCTCAACGTTTCGTCCTACGAGGACTCCGCGGTCTCGAACGGCACCCGCTACTACTACCGCGTAGCCGCCGTCAACGCCGTGTCCGAAGAAAGCCCCATGTCCTTGGAGGTCTCCGCGCAGCCTCTCGCGCCGAGCGCAGACAGCCTGCAGGACATCGGCCACGTCCTCGACCGCCTCGCCTACGGGCCGACACAGGCCGAAATCGAACGCATCCAGCAGATCGGGTTGACGGCCTACATCGACGAGCAGCTCCACCCCGAGACCATCGACGAGTCGAGCAACACTGCCTTGAAAACGCGCGAAGCCGCCCTTTTCGAGACGATCGTCCCCACGAAGGACACGAAGATCCTCGCGGAGGGATCGATGTTGCGCTACTTCAAGGGCACGGTGGAGCCTCCATCTAACTGGCGGACGACCGGGTTCGACGATGCCAGCTGGACGATCGGGGCGAGCGGCATCGGCTACGGGGACGGCGACGACGTCACCATCCTCGCCGACATGGAGCAGACCGCCGGTAACCCGGGCTACATGAGCGTCTACGTGCGCATGCAGTTCCAGGCGGATCCGGCCGCGATCGGCTCCTTCTACCTTCGCGTCAATTACGACGATGGCTTCGTGGCCTACCTGAACGGCACGGAAGTGGCGCGCCGGGGCGTCACGGGCAACCCGCCAGCCCACACGGTGGCGGCGACCAGCCATGACGCCGAGGGCTTCGAGGACATCAACCTGACGACGCGGAAGAACCTTCTCGTCAACGGCGATAACCTCCTCGCGATTCAGGTGCACAACACCGCGCTGACGAGCAGCGACCTGTCGATGCTCCCCGTCCTCGTCAGCCGCGAAGTACTGTCCGGCCCGTCGATCCAGGCGATCCGCGGGATCACGAGTCTGCAGCAGCTGCTCTACGTGCGCGGCGTGTACTCGGAACGGCAGCTCCAGGCCGTGTTGGCCGAGTTCTGGGACAACCACTTCACGACGGACTACGACAAGCTGGTCGAGTACCTCGACGAGCTCGAGAACGCCGATGGCTCGGACGCATTGACCATGGCCCAGTCCGGGCGAGAAGCCGCCACGCTGAAGCAGAGGGACTATCAGTTCTACTACGACCACGCCCTCGGCAACTTCGAGGACCTCTTCGCCTACCAGGCGACCAGCCCCGCGATGCTGATCTACCTGGACAACGTCCTCAACGTGAAGGGCGTCGCCAACGAGAACTACTCCCGTGAAATTCTCGAGCTCTTCGGTTTCGGCGTCGACAACCGGTACACCCAGAAGGACATCGAGCAGCTGGCGAAGTGCTTCACCGGCTGGAACATCTGCAAAGTGGCCCTCGAGGAGCTCCCGGCTTTCCCCGACAGCGCCGACAACCCGCCCGCGGTCTGCGGCGTCCAGTACACCGACAAGACGCTCGTGAACCTTGGCGCGGGCTGGAAGTACCTGAAGGGAACGGTGGAGCCCACGCCCGACGGCGTCACGCCTACTACCGCATGGACGGAGCCGGGATTCTCCACCGTCGGGTGGCTCTCTGGCTCTACGGGCATCGGCTACGGCGACGACGACGACGCCACGATCTTAAGCGACATGCGGAACAACTACGTTTCCGTCTACCTGAGGCGGGACTTCACGGTGACGCAGGAGGATCTCGACAGCCCCGACACCCTCCTTCTGACCATGGAGTATGACGATGGCTTCGTCGCTTACCTGAACGGCGTCGAGGTCGCTCGAAGCGAGAATCTCGGAAGCTCGGGCAATCCGCCGCCGTTCGATAGGATCACCGAGGAAGGCCACGAAGTCAGCGATGGCCTCGAAACTTTCCCGCTCAACGGGTACCGCGGCCTCCTGAACGTCGGATCGAACGTCCTGGCGATCCAGATGCACAACACCTCGCGCGACAGCTCAGACCTTTCCTGCCTGCCGAAAGTCGTCTTGAGGAAGATCCTCGGCGGCGTCGACAACGGCGAGACGCAAGCCGCCTGGACGTTCTACTTCAACCCGGCGAAGCACGACACGACCGCCAAGACCCTTTTCCAGGGCACGCCCTACCAGATCAACGTGCCGGCAGGGCGCACGGGCGCCGCGGGCCTCCTCGACGCGCTCGGGCCGGTGCGGACGATGGTCACCCACCCGTCCACGAAGGAGTTCATCTGCATCAAGCTGATCCAGAAGTTCGTGTCGGATGAGATCACGATCCAGACCAAGGACACGGCGCCGCTGCCCCTGCGATCCCTCCTGGCCGATTGCATCGCGGCGTGGGGCCCGAAAGGCGACATCCGCGCGGTCATGAACGTGATCATCGACGCGGAGAACCGGCAGAGCGAGTTCTGGTCCACAAGCAACTACCGCAACAAGGTCCGTACTCCGACCGAGTTTGTGATCGCGAGCGCGAGGGTCCTCGAGGCCAGTATCAGCGGAACGGGCCTCGCCGACGTCGTCGCGGCCATGCAGTGGCCCGTGTTCACGCGCGACGAGCCGGATGGCAACGAGGAGAATTACCTCCGGTCGACCGACGCTCTGAAAGACTCGATCGATTACGTGCAGAACCTCTCCGAGAACAAGGAAGCTATGTACGTCTGGGATCCGCTCCCCTATCTGGACAGCCGCGGCCTCGACACGGCCGACGAGATCGTGGGGCATTTCTCGGACCTGCTCTTCCACGGCACGCTCTCGCCGGAGGACGAAGCTCGGCTCCTCGAGTTCTTGACCACCGACGCCAACTACGCCCCCAAGACGCTACTTCGCTCGAACACGACGGACTTCCGGACGAGAGTCCAGGAGCTGCTGGGGCTCATGCTCAGCATGCCGCAGTGGCAATTCCAGTGATGCGAAGCATTGCCCAGCGGCGAGACTCCCAACGGAACCCCAAGACAGCAAGGTGAGCACAATGAACTGGAACCGACGTGAAATCCTGAAAGCAGGCGGCATGACGGCAGTCGCCTTGGGCCTCAACGTCTTCAGCCCCCTGGCGTTTCAGCGAAGGATCCTGGCGGCGCCGGAGCTCTCGAAGAAGAAGCTCGTCTTCATCTTCCAGCGAGGCGGGAATGACGGCGTCAACACCGTGATTCCGCGCGGCGACCCGCAGTACAACACGACGAACCGCCCCACTCTGTATATCGACGAGGCAGACGCGCTCGACCTCGGGAACGGCTTCGCGCAGCTGCATCCGTACCTGCAGCCGATGATGGATATCTACAACTCGAGCAGCCTCACGGGCGTGGCGGGCCCGGGCAACCTTGCGGTGCTCCAGCGCGTCGGCTACGCGTCCCAGTCGCAGTCCCACTTCGACAGCCAGCAGTACTGGGAAAACGGCGTGCCCGGTCAGCCCTACCTCGAAGAGGGCATGCTCTACCGCCAGGTGGCGAAGACGCTCAATCCCACGCAGAACCATTTCGTCGCAGCGTCCCTTTCGAGCTCGCAGCTCGTCGCTTTGAAAGGCCCACTGCCGCTGCCCACGCTCTCCAATCCGGCGGCGTTCAAGTTCGCAGGCTCCACGGCCAAAGTCTCGAAGTTCCTCGGCACCTTGCCGAGCGCTCCGCAGGGCGTTGACGGAAAAGGCCTGCTCGGCTTCTACGGCGGAGCGCGCGACTTCCCCGCGAAGCCTTACCGCTCGACCGTCTACGACACGGGCGTCGTCCTCGCCGATGCGATCAACATCGTGCAGGAGGCCGTGGCGCAGGGCGGCTACACGCCCGAGAACGGCGCGGTCTATCCGAACGGCGGCTTCGGCGACAAGTTGCGGAACGTGGCAATGCTGCTCAAGCGCACGCCCGTGCAGATCTTGGGCGTCAACGTCGGCGGGTACGATACGCACACGAATCAGGGCGCGGTCGGCGGCTACCACAGCAGCCTCCTTCAGGAGCTCGCGCAGGGCTTCAACGCGCTCTACAAGGACCTGCAGTCGCAGTGGGAAGATCTCGTCATCGTCACGATGACGGAGTTCGGCCGCACTTCGGTCGAAAACGGCAGCTTCGGCACCGACCATGCCTACGCGTGCGTCGTCTTCGTCGCCGGCGGGCCCGTCAAGGGAGGCGTGTACAACTGCGACTCCACAACCTGGGCGGCCGGAGATCTCTTCAGCCAGAGCGGCCGCTACGTCCGACGCCGAACCGACTATCGCGCGGTGTTCGGCGAGATCTTCACCAAGCACTTCGGCGACTCGCCCGCGCTGCTGAACGAGGTGATCCCGGGTTACTCCACGGCCGCGGCGGCCAACCCCGGAGACTTCCAGTATCTGGGATTCCTGGGATAGAGATACTCCACGGGACCCGGTGGGACCCCGCGGCCCGTTCACTCGCCTGATTTCGAACCCACGCCGGCGCCGTCGCTGGCGTGGCTTGTTTCTCCGCCCTCGTCCGGTTCGACGACGATTTTCGACGTCACGAGCCGGACGCCATCGGTGGCGAGAGCGGCCAGGAGGGCGGCTCGAAGTTGCTCGAGTGTGCCGACGCGGCCTGTGAGAGTCACCGTACCGGCGTAAGCATCGACGTCGAGGAGCATCGAGGGGACCTCGGGGCTCTCTCGCAGGGCCTTCGCGACCTGCTTGCGCAGCGTCGCGGCGTCCGGCTCCGGAGCCGCGCTGACCTCCCGCACGCGCTCGCGGCGTATCTCGCCGGTCTTCGCGAGCTCGCGGGACAGCTCGTCGAGGCCGAGGCGCCAGCGCGGATCCGCGGCCGGACCCTGGGCCTGAGGCGCCTCCGCGCCCGGGGCCGCTGCTTGCGGCTCCGCAGGGGCGGGAGGAGATTTCGTGCAGGAGGTGGCCCCCAACATCCCCCAGAACACGGCGCTGTAGCAGAGCAAAGTACGCCTTGCGGCTGCGCGGAGTCCGGCGCCTTGGGCCGGCAGTACAATGGAGCTCACTTCCGTCCGATCCTCGATCCTTGGTCCTACGCCGACTCTTCGAGTCGCACGTCCAGGTCTTCGCCCCGGCGGCCAACTTTGGGCCGACGAATCCCGCCTATTCTACCGAGTTCCATGCCCAAGCTCGCCACTCCCGGGATCCTTGGCCTAGCCGCGATCTGGGCGGCGGGCTGCAGCAGCTCGATTCACCCCGTCCGCGGAGGCGGGACGGGAGGTGTCCAGGCCGAGCCGATCGTGGCGAAGAGCGTCGAGCCGCCCGGCGGCAGCACGGAGGTCGGCCCTCGGACGGAGTTCCGCGTGCTCTTCTCGGACGACGTGGACGCCGAGACGCTGGGAGATCGGCCACTCGTCGTGACGGAGGTGCCCGGCGGGCAGCCGCTCGACGGCCAGTCGAGCCTCGCCGCGGACCGAAGGACGGTCGTGTTCCACCCCAGCACGATCCGAGCGGGCGCGAGCTACTCGCTCACGATCTCTCCCGACCTGCGGAGCGCTGCCGGCGGCGTCGTGGGGTCGGGCTCGGACGCCGGGGACCCGTCTTTCCCGGTGGCCTACGAGACGTTCGCGCAGCCTCCCACGCTGCCGCCCGGACTCGAGCTCGTCGAAGCCACGACGTCGTCGCTTCGTCTCCAGTGGAACGCAGCCACCGACAACGATTCGGCGGATGGCTCCGCGCTCGATTATCTCGTCTATGCGGCGCCGACTCCGTCCCCCATCGACTTCGACGGAGCCCCAGCGAGCACGACGGACCCTGGCGTCACGACGGCCGTGATCTCGCGGCTCGAGCCGGGCACGGAGTACCACGCGGCGGTGCGTGCGAGGGACCCGGCCGGCAACCTCAGCGCGCCGTCCGAGGAGGTTATCGCGAGGACCGTGAGCGCCGAAGACCACGAGCCGCCGACGCCGCCGGGGGCCGTCGCGATCGAGGTCGATCCCGCGGCCCCGCACGCCCTGAAAGTGCGGTGGGAGCCCGCCAAGGATCGACCCGATCCCACTGCCCCGGTCCTCTACAACGTCTACGTGGCGCTCGATTCGGGCGCCCAGGACTTCAACTTACCGGCCATGACCACGGACGCGGGCGCGACGGTTGCAATCGTGAAAGACCTCGAGCCCGACACGGAGTACTTCGTCGTCGTCCGCGCGATGGACACGACGGGGAACGAGGAGGACAACCGCGTCGAGGCGCCCGCGCCCCGCAGAACCCCGGTGAGCTACGCCGACAATGTGCAAAAGATCCTGACGCTGCCCGATGGGTACGACCCCAGCCTGTGCTGGCCGACATGCACGAACTACGTCCAGCCCGGGGGTTGCGCGCGCGTCACGTGCCACACGGGCGCGCGGCCTGCGGGAGGGCTCGACCTGAGGACGTACGAGGCGACCGTCGGCTCGCGCTCCGTCGTGCCCGGCAGCTCCGACCGCAGCCTCCTCATCCTGCGCATGCGATCGACCAACTCGGGCGTGCGCATGCCGCGCGGCGGCACGTGCAACCTCGAGTCGGGCTGCATCGACGCCATCGCCCGTTGGATCGATCAGGGCGCGATCAACAACTGATCGAGTTCAAACAGCCTGCGCGGCGCGAGGCCCCGAGGGGATGAGCGTCATGAGGGCCATCAGACCGCGCTTCACGGACGCCGTCTTGTAGACGATGCGCTCGAGCCCGAGCGTGTTGAAGAGCGTCTCGATCGAGATGATGCCCGGGAGGAGGGCCTTGCGGCGGTGCGGCGGCAGCTGGTGCCAGACGGGCCCGTGGACCTCCTGCTGGAGGATATCGCGGAGGTCGGCGCCGTCGAACGTGTCCGTCCCCAGGATCTCGACGATCGCGCGCACCGTCCCTCCCGTGCCGATCAGCTCTTTGTAGCCCGGCGTGTCCCCGGCGAGATGCTCCCGAAGGGTCGCCTCGACGATGGCCCGGCCCTCGCGGATGTAGCTGAGAAGGTCTCGCGTGTGGCGCAGGCTGCAGTGGAGGCGCACGGCCCCCACGGGCAGACTCGTCTTCTTCGTGGAATAGGGGCTCAAGTACTCGACGAGCTCGAGGCTGCCACCGCCCAGGTCGAAGAGCGCCGTCGGGTAGGATTCCACCGAGTCGCGGAAGCCTGTCTCGAGCAGGAAGGCCTCGATGCCTCCTTCGATGGTGTGGATCTTGAGGCGGAGCTCGTCCCACAGGACGCGCTGGAACACCGCGGCGTTCTGGGCCTCGCGCAGCGCCGAAGTCCCGACCGCGGTGATGGTCTCGAAGCTGATCGTGGGAAACTCACGCTGGAGGCCGCGCAGCGACTGAACGCACCGGGCGACCGTGCTGGGGCTGATTCGCGAGTGCTGGAAGACGTCGTACCCCAGGTCCCAGGGAATCTTCTGCTCGTGCTCGACCTGCCCGGCCGTCTCGCCCGAGGTGCCCACGAGGTAGAACTTGATCGACGTGGAGCCGAACTCCAGGAAAGCGGTCTGCGCGGTAGAATGTACCGCCTCCTTCTTAGTGGAACCTTCCACGCTCGGCTCGAGCCCAGATGGGTTCGTCATGCTAATCTTTCTGCGTCCAGTCTGCCGTCCGACTTGCGTACGGACCCAGCATCACCCTTGGCTTGGTGCATGGCCCGGCTGCTGGTTGGGGGCATTGTAGGAGCGATTTGTGGGCTTCCGTTAAAGATCGCATGAAATTGGACGTCCAACCAACGCGGTGTCGCGCGACCCTGTGGGTTGCTGCAGCTCTCGGCGGTATGGGGATTTGCGGCTGCAGGCCCGACGTCGATGTGACTCCGGACAAAATCGAGATCGCCGGCCCGGCGGAGCAGCTCGGTGACCCGGGGGAGGCCCTGGCGCAGCCGCTCGAGGTGCGGGTGTTGGGCCCCCGGACCCAGGACATCCTGGGGCGTCGCGGAGACCGGCAGCCAGCGGCTGGAGTTCCGGTAACTTTTTCGGTCGAGGCGGCGCTCAAAAAGGGAGTCGAGAAGCCCCCCAGCGACGGAGACTTTCTCCCAGAGGTCGAGGCCGGGGAGGACGTGCCCGTCACCGCTACCCCGCCATCTCCGTATTGTTTCCTAACGGTGGCTCGCACCGGCGCCGAGCCGACGGGCAACCGGGGGTTCTATCGCGTCACGGTCCGGACGGACGAGCGAGGGACCGCGCGCGCGCACCTGAATCTCGGCGCGCTGAACGGAGAGACGCGCATCGAGGCGAGCATCCGTAAGAAAGGCGAGAAAGTCCGCTTCCGCGTCGTCGTGGGAGCGCGGAGTGAGATTAGCGACTCCGAGTCTCTGGTCGACTCGAAAGTGCAAGTCGGCCTGCGACTCTCGCGGCTGGAAGACCCCTCGAACTTGAAAAGTCTGAAGCCCGTGCGCGACCGCCGCGTCCACTACCAATTCGCGGGGGGCCCGCCGGGGGGCCTCCAGACCGCGGAGATGAAAGAGAAGGATCGGCAGAGTCGAACGGACGACGAAGGGCTCAGCCAGATCGAGGTCACGCTCGGCCATACGCCGGGCGTCTACTACGTCCTCGCGGAGATTGAGCCGGCGGAGGGAGAAGAGCCCGTGCGGGGCATCCTCCTCCCCGTAGCCGCCATGGATTGGGTCCTCGTGGGCCTCAAGCTTGCCGGCGGCATCCTCATCTTCGTGATCGGCGTTCGCCTCCTGGGGAACGGCTTCCTCATCGCGATGAGCCCCTTTCTGCACCTGCCCACGGAGAACTGGGCGCAGAGCCGGACGCGCGGCTTCCTCGGCGGGCTCGCGGGTGGCGCTCTGTTCGAGTCGAGCTCCCTCGTCACGAGCCACCTGACGAACCTCGCTAACGGTGGGCTACTGACGGCGGCCGGCGGGCTCAGCCTCGTCCTCGGCGCGAACGTCGGCGGGACCATGCTGCCCCAGATCCTGACGCTCGAGCTCGGATTCCTTGCTGCGCCTTTCCTCGCGCTCGGCACCGCGCTGTTTTTGATCCCGCGGCGAGCCGGGCTCGTCCCCTGGGCCTGGATCTGCCTCGGCGCCGGCCTCACGCTGACGGGCTGGAGCATCCTCCAGGACGCCGCGGAGGTCGCGAGCTACTCACAGCGGCTCCGGACCGAGTTTTTCTTCGGGGACGCGGACCCTCGGCTCCCGTTCACGATCTACGCGACGCGCTTTTTCGTGTACTTCGCCCTGGGCGGGTTGATCGCGTTTCTGCTCCGGACGTCCAATCTGATCGTCGTGATCGCGATCACTCTCAGCGCGGAGAGCATCCTCGGCGCGAGCACCGGCATCCCGCTCATCCTGGGCGCGAACCTCGGCTCGGCCGCCATGGTCTTCCTCCTCTCCGTCGGGAAGCGGCGGGAGGCGAAGCGCCTGGCGTTCGCCAACTTCGCCGTGCAGGCGATCGGCTGCTTCGCGGCGGTGATGATGTCGCTGATCCCGGTGCAGGGGGAGACACTCTTCGCGCAGCTCGTGCGGCTCCTCACGCCAGGGGATTTCTTTCCGGGAGTCCGGTCGAGCAGCGGCCAGCATCTCGCCGTGGCGCACACGGTCTACAACCTGCTCGCCGGCGCCGTGTTCCTCGTTTACCCGCGGGCGCTTTTCATGATCGTGGACCGATTCCTTCCCGTGTCGCCGGCCCGGGAAGAGCTCAAGCCGTTCCACCTCGACCGTAACCTCCTCACGGTCCCCTCGCTCGCGCTCCGTCAGGTCGCCGCGGAAGTGACGTACCTGACCGAAATCTGCCGGAAGTCGATCGCGGAATCGTTCGACTCCTTCCGGTACAACGACCTCGACCTCTCAGAGCAAGTCGTCCGGCGCGAGGAGACCATCTCGGAAATCCATCGCGAGCTTAGCAAGTACCTCGTCGAAGTGTGCGAGAGCCAGCTCTCCCGGCGCGACGCGAGCCGGCTCGAGATCCTCCACGCAGCGGCGAGCAGCCTCGTGCGCATCGGCGAGCTCGGCGAGCGCCTTCGCGACGTCAGCGCCCGAAAGATCGAGGAAAAAGTCCCGCCGGACCCGGAGGTCGACCGGGACATGAATGAGGCCTACGACCTCGTCATGGCGCAATTCACGAACATCCTGAGCCTGCTCAAGCAACGGGACACGAGGACGGAAGAGAACGCCGTCAAGATGGTGGAGCGCCTGGCAAAATTCAGCTCCAAGATCGAGAGCCAGTCCCGGCAGCGGATCGAGCAATCGCAGGGGGAGAGCAATCCGGTGACCATCCACCTGCAGAACATGGTCTACCAGGAGGCCTTCCAAGTCCTCTTCCGGGTCGCGGGCCACCTCGCGCACATCGCGCAGTCGATGCGCATCCTGTCGCCGGAGCGGATCTGACAGGCCGGAAGCGCGTAGCGCCGCGGCGGGGTCAGTCTTCAGTCGCCTGCTTCACGAACGTCGCCACGTCGGCGGCCGGAAGCTTGCACACGCCCCCGCGGCAGACGTAAGCAGCGGCCTTGCCTTCGCGCGGCGCCCTGCCCTCGGCGAGCGGAGTGAGCTTCGAAAGCCGCTTCTCCTCCTCGTCGCTGCGCACGCGCACGAGGACGCGTGCTGGCAAGAGCCGCTCGTGCGCCTCCCGAACGAGACTCTCGGCGACGGCATCGCCCTCCGCGCCCGCGATCACGATTTCGCGCGGGCCCGAGGTCAGAAAAGCGGCCCCCGTGAGGAGGAACGGGTAGTTTCCGGGTGACGCCGAGAGCAGCCCGGACGCGATGGTCTCCATGCGAGCTAACGGCTTTTGGAACGCTTCGTCGAGCGTCAGCGTCGAGAGCCTCGCCAGGGCGCGGAAGGCGACGGAGTTCCCCGAAGGGGTCGCTCCGTCGTAGAACTCCCGGGGAGCAAGGATCAAAGCCTCGTGATGCGCCGCGCTCGACGCGAATGACCCGCTCTTCTCGTCCCAAAACAGCTTCACGAGGTCCCGCCCGAACCGCAGAGCGTGCTCGAGCCACTGCGGGTCGAAATCCGTCTCGTAGAGGTCGAGGAAGGCATCGACGATCGAAGCGTAGTCTTCCAAAAAAGCATCCACAGCAGCTTCGCCTTCGCGGGAGCGCCGCTGGAGCCTGCCATCTTTCACCATGCGCTCCAGGAGGAATCGTGCCGCGCCGCGGCCCGCGTCGAGGTACTTCGCCTCCCGGGAAATCTGATAAAAGTGGGCCAACGCGGAGATCGCAAAGCCATTCCACTCCGCAAGCGCCTTGTCGTCCCGGAGCGGCTGAGGGCGCTGGTCGCGCACTGCGAGGAGCCGCTTGCGGGAGGCCTCGAACTCGTTGCGCACATCCGCGGCCGGCATCCCCAACTTCTGCGCGAGCCCATCGACGCCCCCCGCGGACGCCTCGTGGAGCACGCTGACGTTTTCCCCGCCCTCCTCGAAGTTTCCGCCTGCCTGCGCCCCGTAATGCTCCGCAAACCGCTCTCCCACTTCGGGGCCGAGCACCTGGATGATCTCGTCGCGCCGCCACGTGTACGTTTTTCCCTCCACGCCCTGCGTATCCGCGTCCTCCGCGGAGGCGAAAGCCCCACCCGGCAGGCGGAGGCGTTCGAGCACGTAGTCGAGCGTGCGGCGGGCTGTCGCGCGGTACGCCTCATTGCGCGTCACCCGCCAGGCGTCGGCCAGCGATCGAGCGATCAGCGCCTGGTCGTAGAGCATCTTCTCGAAGTGAGGCACGAGCCAGCGGCGGTCGGTCGAGTACCGGTGGAACCCCCCCGCCAGGTGGTCCTGGATGCCACCGCGAATCATGGCGTCGAGAGTGCTCGCGACGATCTGGACCGCGGTGGCTCCCGTGCCGTCCGCTCGCGCCGCGGGCGAGAGCGAGTAGCGAAGCAGAAAGTCGAGGCTCGAGGTCCGCGGAAACTTCGGCGCATAACGCGGTGGCTCGCCGAAGCCGCCCCACGTGTCGTCGTGAGTGTCCCGGAAAGTCTCGAAGCCGCGACGCAAGAGCATGGCCGAGAGAGGAGCGGCGCTCGCGTTGGACTCGGAGGCGCTCCGCAGGAGATCCGTCAACTTCGTTGCCTGCGTCTCGAGGTCCCCGCGCCGCTCCGTCCAAAGCTTCGCGACCTGTTCGAGAAGGCTCAGGAAGCCGATCCGGCCGAAG
>Ga0111538_10004607_pt1 | contig 19110 bp, 17 predicted proteins | sample SoiMethybrSBSTD1_FD_79669 | JGI IMG/M metagenome (GOLD analysis project Ga0111538, IMG submission 79669) | Bulk soil microbial communities from a Populus tree surrounding site in Tennessee, USA - Soil MetaG P. TD hybrid SBSTD1 (version 2)... | ecosystem: Environmental > Terrestrial > Soil >...
CTGTCGAGGGGGCGAATTTGGCTTCGACGGGAGTGCGAGATCGCGGGATGCATGCCGAGCACCATTAACTCGTAAATCTGATGGAACATCCGTTAACTGCGGATTCTCAGTACGCTCTCGCTGCTTAATTAAGCAGTGACGTTCGCCTTGACCTCGCCTGGTGGTTGAGGGTCGAACGCCATCAAGCAGGCTGGTGGCCACGCGGCGCCTCGGCGCGTGGCCGCGAGATGTTTCCGAGGCTAAGGCCTGGTGGTACTTAGCCGTTTCCACACGCCGGGCATGAAAATCACGAAGCGGATACGCATGTAGAGTCCTTCGACGCCGTACTTTCGGACGCGGGTTCGACTCCCGCCGCCTCCACCAACTTTCCTCAGGAAATCCGCGAAATCACCCCTGATTTCCCGCCGCCTCTACTATTTCTCCACGGCCGCTATCGGGTCGTGGTCCGTCCAACAGCCGAATCGCCGCATCGAGTGCCGCTGGACTGAGATGCATGTAGCGCTGCGTCGTCATCAAATCCTGATGCCCCGCGAGTTCCTGAATCGCCTTCGCAGGTGCCCCGCGCATCGCCAGATGCGAACAGAACTGAGCCCGCCGCCTTGGCCGCCGTTGTCGGATTGGACAATAGCGTCGCCACGCAGTCTGCCCGCGGAAATTGGTCGGTCCAGAAGCTGTGACGGAATGCGACGGACGCCCAATATTGCGATTTGCTTAGGGAAACGTCACGCGCGTGAGCACTAAAACTCCGCCTGCAGACGAACCGCTAAGCTGCGTGGCGGTCCAACCGCGGTGCCCGAGAACAGACCCGCGAAGTTGATGACGTTCAGAAGGTTTGTCAGGTTGAGAACGTCAGCCTGTATGCGAAGGCGCGGACTACCCGGCTTATTGATAACGAGATAGCTCGCCGCAGCATCGATGGACGCAGAGGGCCGAACCCGGCCCGCCTCGAGCTCCACTCGATCGACGATGCGGCGCTCGTACTGAGCGACGACCGTGTCGAGATCACCCACGAACTCCACTGGAAGGCCGCTCCCGTACGATGCGGCCACTGCCAACCACGCGCGTGGAGACATTTGATAGTTCAACCGTCCGCACTCGAGGAGCGTGGTTCGTGCTGCTGTTCGCGTGTGCCTGCGCGTCGCCGTCAGTCTTACGGCTTCGACGTGATTACGCGACTGCTCGACGGGCATCTGTCCCTCGAAAAATGACAGAAAGTAGGTTCGACGCTACGCTGTGATGCGGTGAACGCTCCATCGGCCGCTCTCGCCGCCGAGTACTCGGCCAAAGCCGACGCGTACATCGAACACTGGCTGCCGGTGATCGGACCGATGGCGCTCCCGCTGCTCGACCATTTGCCACTTGCGTCGGCTCAACACATCCTCGACATTGGCACAGGAACCGGCGCGCTGCTGCCGCACCTCGCCGCGCGCGCACCCGCGGCGCGGATCGTCGGCATCGATCCCGCCCTTGGCATGCTGCAAGCCGCATGGCGGCAGGGCCATCGGGGGCTCATTGGCATGGATGCGCAGTGGCTCGCCTTGAAATCGGATCTCTTCGATGTTGGCACCCTGGTGTTCATGCTGTTTCACGTCCCGGATCCACTTGCCGCGCTGCGTGAAGTGCGGCGCGTGATGCGAAGCGGAGGTGTCGTGGGCATCGTCACGTGGGGCCAAGACGAGGGCATGCCGGGGCTGAAAATCTGGAAAGAAGAACTCGACAGGATGGGCGCGGCACCTGATCCGCGAGATCCAATCGTGATGCAACAGCAGCGCATGGACACCGCGGATAAGCTCGCGGCTCTGCTCCTGCCGGCGGGCCTCCTCATCGATCGAACGTGGTCACAAGTGTTTGAGTCGCACTGGACGATCGATGAGATTGTCGCGACACAACGCGGATGCGGGCTCACAGCACGTCGCATCGGAAGTCTCTCCGCACCGGATGCGGCGGAGTGCGAAGCACGCGTACGTCGTCGGCTTACCGAACTCGGATCCGGCGGCGCCCTGATCCACCGACCAGAAATTCTATTCGCTACCGCGATCTCTGCTTGGCCGTGAAGTCGGCGAATCAATCTGCATCCGTCCTGCGGTCTATCGCGAGAATCCAATACCGACGGATGCGATCGTTTTCGACGCATCGCCGCCATTGAAGGTTTTCGTTGTCTCGCCTAGCCGCTGAAACTCGACGCCACCGTGCACGTTCACCGATTTGCCACGGGTGCTGCGAATGATCGGCACCGTAACTACGCCCGCAACGCTCACGAAACCGAAACGATGATCATTGCCGGCCAGTTCGTAGTAGTTCCCAAGGCTCAGGCCTACTTTGACTGGAACCGCTACGCTGATTCGTCGAATCGCGTGCCCGGGTGTCGCGCCGACCTCGAGGTACTTTCCAGCTTTGAATCCGCCATCCAACTGGCCAATTCCAGGTTCCGTGTCCAGCTCGAACGCTGCGAGTGCGTACGGCATCAGCGCAAGTCCAACGACGGGGCGTTCAACAACGGCGGCAACGGACAGTTCCTTCACGGTCGTGAACATCTCGTTTGGGCTTCGATACAATGTAAACGTCGTGTTCAGCGTGGCGGCGTTGTTGAATCCTAAAGAGAGTGTGGTGTAGACGTCCGACTCATACCACCGTTTGCCGCTCGGGCCATCGGAGCCTGTCCAGCCGCTGTGAAGGCTGTTCCACGTGCCGACCGACGCACGCGCGAGGGTCAGCCCGCTGTCTCCACTGTGCAGCCGCACTCCGACTTCGGCGGACGGCCACGTGATAAGTCCTGTGTCATCCTGCCTAACGCCTCGAAACAGATAGGCGTTGTGAAAATCGAGATTGAAAGGAACGGATACGAGATCGTCCGACACTTGCGTCTGTTGGGCGCGTGCCGGCGTCGAGATGAGCATCAACGCAGCCGCGAAAATGGTCAGACGGACAGGTTGCACGCGAAGAATTGAAGCCATGAGTCCATTCCTCCTGAAGCCATTCGTGCCGGTGAATTGGACGATCACTGCGCTACGCCAACAAAGCCGTGCGTGCGACCCGCGGCGTCAACGAAGTGGCCGACGACGTCCCCGCGATCATTGATGCCAAAGATCCGTGTGACCGACGCGCCCGGCACGTCGACCCGTGTGAAGCTCCGGCCGTCGTACTGGAACCCGTGAATGACTCCTGCCGCATCCGTGTAGATACCAACGACCACGCGAGACGGGTTCACATCCCAAGCCGCCGTTGAAAGCGCACCCGGGACTTCCAGCCTCGAGAATGACGAACCCTCCATGACATACGCTTTGCCGCGACCGTCCATGTCCGTAAACAGCCCGACGATGTACTCACCATCAGGCGTCGCGCCGTTGTGCATCGACATGGCCATGTCAATGGCGGCGAACCCACGACGGAACTGCATCCCATGCATCGACCCCATCGTGTCGTTGTCGTGATAGCAGCCGAGGATCGTGCCGTCCGCGAGAATCCGCTGGGGAATCGTGTTGAGATGTCCAGGGTAGTCGACCGCGAGAAGACCGCCCCTGCGGGTAAGCAGAAAGCCATGTTGCGGGATGCCGCCCGTGTCTCCTGGGCGCTGATAAGTACCGACGATGTCGCCGGCGTCATTGATCCCTCGCGCGAATGACGCTTGGGCGCCGGGAAAGTCGATGGTCCGGAACTGTGACCCGCTGCGCAGGAAGCCATGCTGCCGTCCGGCGGCGTCGAGGAAGGTACCAACGATGTCGCCCTGGTGATTGATTCCCTGGGCGTTGGTGGTCGTCGCCCCGGGGACATCGAAGACGGTAAACACGAGGCCGGCGCCTTTGACTGTGGCGACAAGCGTGCTGGCGAGCAAAACCGTCAGCGCAATCCGTACAACTACCCTCATATCCCCTCCTTCTCGATGTTTCCCGGACTCCGGAAGTATCCGGAGATAGTTGCCGCGAGTCTTTAAGAACCGATTAGAGTTCGCTTGGTTTTCAGTCCAGGCGTGTTCAGCCCACAGATTGAGAGTCGTTTTTAGACGCATTTCTTCCGGCTGAACCTGCCGATTCCTCACCCTGTCGCGCTGGAATGCGCCTGGGAGGGCGCGCACTATAGATCGCGGAAACCGCGCAGGAATTACCTCACCGGTCTCGGAGATCGCGGCGCACGGAGGTGTGATCGGAGGAGGGGAGAAGCGAGCCCTTACCGTCGCAATCGGACTTGGAAGAGGTCAGTGTGGAAATCCGCCTTCGTGTAGACGTAGGTTGCCGGATCCGACGCGATCGACACGCCTCCGACCGGAAGCGCGTGAACGTCAGGCCGCTTTGCCAGGACGCCGTACTCGAAGATGGCGTGAACCCCCTCCTCGGGCAGTTCGGGAAGTGACGACGGCTCCGCGAGCGGGACCACCAGCGTCCTGGCCGGGGCCCCCGTGGCGAGATTGAGCTGGACGCCGACACTGAAGAATCGTCCGTCGGCCGACCAGCCGACCCGGCAATAGGGGATGCACACACGACGAGCTGCGCCGCCACGTACGGGGACCGCGAACGTCGACACCGGCTCCGTCGCGTTGCCTGATCCTTGCGAGTAGACGATCACCCAACGGCCGTCCGGGGAGACTTGACCCTTTTCGTGCACGGGCGGTCCTTCGAGCTCGACATGCCGCGCGCCGTCTTTGCTGGCGCGGATCACGTGGTTGCCTGACGGCTGAATCGACCGATAGACGAGCTCATCGCCGGCAGCGAACGACACCTGATCCGCGGCCGACGCGATCCGCGTCGGCGGACGACGTCGATCGAGCGGTGCGATCCAGATCTGTGACGCGCCCTCCTCGCGCGCTGTGAAAGCGATCTCCGACTCGTCTGGCGAGATGTCGTACTGGATGAGGGGAACACCTTGGATCAGGGTCTGCACCGCGCCCGTCGCCAAGGTGAGCGAGCGCAGCTCGAACGAGTCGCTCTCGGCAGACGGCCGCAAGAGGAAGAACACACGCGTGCCGTCCCGCGACAAGCGCGCAGACTGGGCAAATCCCTCCGCGACGACCGCGCGGTCGCCGGCCGCATCGTGAATCCAGATGGAGCTCCTCCGGATCCCTAGTGCCGTAATGAGCGATCGACCGTCGGGCGACACGGCCAGACCCTCTTCTTCGGTAGGTCCGGTGGTAACTTGCTCGGGCGTACCGTCGGGGAACCGTTGGCGCCAGAGATGGGATCGTCCACCGACGGCCGCGGCGAAGTACATCCACTGCCCGTCCGGCGACCACCCAGCGGAGGTGCACGTGCCTCGCGGGCCGACCTCGCGGCCCAGGGATCTGCCATCAGCGGGAACCAGACGGCAGGGAAGACCAAAAGCGTGCGTCTGGTCCATCTCGACCGCGAGAATCCACTGCCGGTCCGGCGAGGCATAGGCGAAATGGGCCATTCCCAATTCATGTGGCGGAAAGTAGACGTCGCGAAGGTCCGAGCGCTGCTCGGTCGCAGACACGATGCCCATGTGCAGCGCGCCGCGAACCTCGGCGAACAGTACCCGGTCCTTCGAGAGATACGTGAGCCCGGACGCATTCGCAAGGAGCCGCGTGGGCTCGCCTCCGAGCACCGGCACCGTGAATGTGTCCCACCCGCGGCCGGTTGCTCGCGTGTACGCGACCCGCGTACCGTCAGGAGTGAAGACCGGACCGTACATCCCCCCGCCGCTGGACGTCAGCGGCACGGACTCGCCGATGGGCAAAGGCCTCACGTAGATACGGCCCCTTCCGAAGAAGAAGTCTTCTCCCACCTTGAAAGTGACCATGCGGCCATCGGGGGAGAGGGTGGGGGTGACGGCCGACTCCGTCAGGTTAGTGAGCTGGACGTAGTCCGAGCTCGATGCGATCGGGCCGGATCGGTTCGTGCTGCGAACCAGTACCAGTCCTGCAACTGTGACAAGTGTAGCCAGCATGGCCGCCGCGATTGCGGCGACGCGCCATCGGTTCCAGCCACGCAGGATCAGGTCGATCGGCGCGCGCGCGTCCGCGATGTTCTGGACCCGCTTAGCGAGGTCTCGCTGCAGACAGTCACGCAGCAATTTCCGGATTCGCGGCGGCGTCGAAGATGGCAGCCTGCCCCAGTCCGGCTCCCGCTCGAGAATAGCGGTCAACGTCTCGGTGAGCGTCTCCCCGCTGAAGACCGGCTCTCCGGTGAACATCTCGTACAGGACGCAACCGAACGCCCACACGTCGGTGCGTGCGTCCACGGAAAACCCACGCGCCTGCTCGGGGCTCATGTACGGCGCGGTTCCCAGGATCGTGCCGATGCGCGTGCCGTCGACGCTGATCGTGGTTGGTTGCGACTGGTCCCCGAGCGAGACGTAGGTGCTGCCGGCCGCCTTCGCCAGTCCGAAGTCGAGGACCTTCACGACGCCATCCGGCGTGACTTTCACGTTGGCCGGCTTCAAATCGCGATGGATGATCCCTTTACGATGCGCGGCGTCGAGCGCATCGGCGATCTGCCGGGCAATCTTCAGCGCTTCACGCATCGCGATCGGACCGCGGTGCAGCCACTCGGCGAGCGTTTCTCCGTCAACCAACTCCAGGACGAGCGCCGGGAACCCTGCGGCGTCTTCGACCCCGAAGATCGCGCCGATGTGCGGATGATTGAGCGCCGCGAGCATGCGCGCCTCGCTCTCGAAGCGCGCCAGGCGTCCCACATCCGCCGTGAACTCCGTCGGGAGTACCTTGAGCGCGACGTCACGTCCCAGGCGCGAATCATGCGCGCGATACACCTCACCCATCCCGCCGCGCCCGAGCAGCGATGTGACACGGTAGCCGCCAAGCTGCCGACCTGTGAGGTCCCGGCGCGTGTGGCTCGCGGGCGGTGCCGGGTCAGGAGCGCCGATGAAGCCAATGAAGCTGCCGGTCGAGACCGGCTGATTCAACAGCTTCTGTACTTCGTCCTCGAGCGCGACGTCGCCGTCGCAAGAATCCGCAAGGAATTGGCGGCGCTCGCCCTCCGGACGCATGCGGACCGCGTGATACAGCGCCTGGATGCGTTCCCACCGGTCCGGTGTCATGTCGTGTTCCATCAGCGTTTGCCAGGCGTCTGATGAAGACCAGCCTGACGAGAGTGGAGGGCGAACGGGGTTGCGCGGATTCTACACCCCCTCAGGTTGCCTTGGCCGTTACGCGTCCTCACCCCGAGACGCCTCTTGAGAGGCTCCGGATGCTGACCTATCCTCTGGACGAGCCTGATGACCCCCACGCCACCGAACGTTGCGAGAATTACGGAGCTACTTCTGGCCGTGAGCGAAGGTGGACGTACCGCGCTCGACCAGCTGATCCCCCTGCTCTACGGCGACCTTCGGCGCGTCGCAGCGGCGCAGATGCGTCGGGAAGCCGGAGGGCAATCTCTACAGCCCACTGCTGTTGTCCATGAGCTGTACGTCCGCCTCGTCGACCAGCGACGAGTTCAATGGCGCAATCGCGCACACTTCTTTGCTGCTGCGGCTACCCTGATGCACAGAATTCTGGTCGACCACGCGCGAGCGCGTCTGGCTGACAAGCGTGGCGGCGGACGCGAACGCGTCACCCTCGCCGGTGACGAAGCCGCAGAGAGTCCTCGAATTGACGTCCTCGCATTGCACGAGTCGCTGCGGCGGATGGCCGCGTTCAGCCCGCGTCAAGAGCGCATCGTCGAACTGCGGTACTTTGGCGGCCTGACCATCGAAGAAACCGCCGAGGTCATCGGCATCTCGGAGGCGACGGTCGTGCGCGAATGGACGGTTGCAAAAGCCTGGCTCCGAGCCGATCTTTCCGACGTGCCGCGTCGCGACACTCCGACAGCGTGAACAACCGATTCTCCGCCAAGGCAGCCATGCTGCCGTCCGGCGGCGTCAACTAGCCTGATACGCCCTCGTTCGAGGTTTCCTGGACGCCGGATTTACTGGAGGGTAGTTGCCGCGAATCTTTCAGAACCGATTAGAATTCGCTTGGTTTTCAGTCCAGACAGGCCAGCGTGATCACCACATTCGGGCCGTTTACGCTCGACGACGGTGCGCGGCAGCTATGCCGCGATGGCCACTCGATTCATCTGTCGCCGAAGGCCTTCGACCTGCTCACACTACTCGTTAAACGCTGCCCTGCGGCCGTTTCGAAATCCGACATTCTCGAGACGCTCTGGCGTGACACGTTCGTTTCGGAAGGAAATCTCGCCGTACTCGTCAAAGAGATCCGCGATGCGCTCGATGATGATGCACAGCGCCCCACGTTCATCCGAACTGTGCAGCGGTTTGGCTATGCGTTTTGCGGCGCCGTCACTGAATCGACCGGAGCGCGCACATCGGCGCCGGTTTCCACCGGCTGCTGGCTGACATGGCAGGGACAACGCGTCGTGTTGAACCGAGGGGAGAACGTTTTAGGGCGCGACCCTGCGGCGGATGTTCGCGTTGATGCGGTTGGCGTGTCACGACGCCACGCGCTGATCGTTGTCGACAACGACGCCGTAACGCTGCACGACCTCTCCAGCAAAAACGGGACGTACGCGAACAATGTCCGCGTTGACTCGCCTGTCGGGTTGGTAGACGGAGCGGAAATCCGTCTCGGCCCCGCCGTGCTCCGTTTCCATCACCTCGCGAATGTGACGTCCACGCAAACGCTCAGCATTTCGCATCCTAGGAACCGCCTATGATCACCGACTCCTCGCAACCGCTCACGGCGAATTCGAAACTTGGCCAGTTCGTGATTCATGGGCCGCTCGGCGCCGGCGGCATGGGAGAGGTGTACGAGGCGGAAGACACCCGCTTACACCGCCGCGTCGCGTTAAAGGTCATCCGCCGCGATGTGGCGTGCGACCCGGTGCGACGTGCACGTCTCGAACGCGAGGCGAGCGCCGTGGCCATGCTGAATCATCCAAACATCGTCACGGTTCACTCATTGGACGAACACGACGGTGTGCTGTTCATCACGATGGAGCTGATCGAAGGATCGACGCTTGCCGCCGCCCGTCCCGAAAGCGGTTTTCCTCTCGAACAACTCTTGCGAGTTTCGATGCAGCTGGCCGACGCGCTGTCGGCCGCACACGCCAACGGGATTGTTCACCGCGATCTGAAGCCCGCGAACATCATGCTCACCCGTGACGGCACAGTAAAAGTGCTCGATTTTGGGCTCTCACGGCTGGCGGTTCAACACGATCCCAGTGAAGCGACCGCTGACATCCTGACCCGTGACGATCACCTCGTCGGCACCGCGCCGTACATGTCGCCCGAACAGATCGAGGGCAAGGATGCCGACACCCGATCGGACATCTTTGCGCTTGGCGTCGTTATGTTCGAAATGGCGACCGGGAAGCGGCCTTTCACGGGTCCAACGCCGTTGGCCACTCTTACTTCGATCGTCAAAGACGACGCGCCGCTCGCGAGCGCGGTCAATTCGCACGTGCCCGAGGAATTGGCTCGCATCATCGACCGATGTCTGGTGAAGCAGCGCGAGCGACGCATGCAATCCGCCGTGGATCTGCGCAACCAACTTGAAGATCTCGGCACGCTCAAAGGGGCTTCTGTTCGTTTGATCCGGCCTCGGCTCGCGAGCCGCGCCGTAATTCTGACGGCGGTCGCTTCAATCGCTGCCGCAGGGCTACTGTGGGTGTCTTTGAGCAGCCGCTCAAGGTCTGCGGGAGGCGACCCCCGAGTTACACGCTTTGTAGTGGACCTTCCTAAAGACACCTCAATTGGCGCTGGTTATAACCGGTTTCTGGCGCTTTCTCCGGACGGCAATCAATTGGCGCTCACACCATTTCCGGGTCCCGTCTACATTAGACGTTTCGATCGCCTTGATCTACAACCGCTGGAATCAGCAGCCTCACCAGGGTTTCGCAGCGGACCGCTGTTCTCGCCGGATGGGTCGACGCTGTCCTTCATCGAGGGCAACGCGATTTTTTCGTCGCGCCGACCGTTCTACAAAGCCGCGCTCTCCGGCGGAGCCGCAGTCAAGCTCGCTGACTACGATGCCTTTCACGAGGGCGACTGGGGAGCGGATGGATGGATCTACTACACGGCGTCGTATCCAGGTGGCATCGTTCGGATTTCGGATCGCGGCGGCAAGATCGAGCCGGTGACGGAGCTCGATGTTCAGCATGGTGAGCGAAGCCACCGGTTCGCACACCTGCTGCCCGGCGCCAACGCACTCATCTACACGGTGGCGTTTGATGGAATCAGCAACTACGACGATGCCCGAATAGATGCGTGGGACTTGAAGACCCGGCAGCGCAAAACGCTCATCACGGGAGCAACGTCGGCGACCTACGCATCCTCCGGTCATCTCGTCTACGCGCGGGCCGGAAAGCTATTCGCGGTAGCGTTCGATCCCTCGCGACTGGAGGTGACGGGTGCTCCGTTCCCTGTTGTCGATGGCGTCATCATGAGCGGAAACACTGGAGCGGCGCAGTTCTCGCTGTCACAGCGCGGCGATCTGGCGTACGCACCTGGCGGCGCCACGGACGGTCATCGCACGCTCGTCTGGGTGGATCGCTCGGGCAAGGCGGAGCCATTGCCTCTGCCGCCAGCCTCCTATCTCTATCCGCGGCTTTCGCCCGACGGGCGTTATCTCGCCGTTGAAATCGAAGGCCCGAATCACGACGTGTATGTCTATGACTTCGCTCGGTCCATCCTCACGAAGATCACTACGGACGGCCTCAGCCACGACCCAGTGTGGACGCCGGACGGCAAACGCCTCGTGTTTCGGTCGTGGCAAGCCGGTGGGATGACGATGTGGACGATGCCAGTGGACCGAAGCGCTCCTGCGACGCGGCTCGATCCCGGCGGGAGTCGGCAGAGTCCAGTTTCCGTTTCTCCGGACGGACGGTTCGTATCATTCGACCAAAAGGATGAACAGAATGGCGATGATGCCTGGGTTCTCCCCCTTGCAGGAGACGAACCGGCACAGCCGGTCGCACGGTCGCGATTTGATGAAGGGTCCGCAAAATTTTCTCCCGACGGTCGCTGGGTCGCGTACAGCTCCGCCGAGTCGGGCAGGCCGCAGGTATACATCCAGCCATTCCCGGGTCCTGGGCCAAAGGTGCAAATTTCGAGCGACGGTGGCACCGACCCGATGTGGCGGCCCGCCGGTGGTGAGCTCTATTATCGGAGCCGCGGCAGGATGATGGCTGTATCGGTTACGACATCGCGAACGCCGCAAGTGTCAGCGCCGCGTCAGCTCTGGGTGGAACAGAAATATACGGTTGGCTCCGGGTCATCCTGCGGCATGCCCGGAGTGACGTCGTCGAATTACGACGTCACCCCTGACGGTCAGCGATTCCTCATGGTGCGTGATGACGACTTGGGTGTCGTGTCGAGTCGTGTCGTCGTGGTGATGAACTGGGCAGAGGAACTCAAGGACCTGGCGCAACGAGCGGTCTCCACTCGCGCGGCGCACTGAACCTCGGCTCAGACGGAAACAGTTACGCACATAAACGTCGCTGGAATCTTCGTCGTTTCGCGGCTTGGAGCAGTGTTCTGTGCCTCGAACAGATTCTCGAGCTCCCTCTGTAGTTCTTCGGCCCGGCCATTCTTGCGTGCCGCGTCGAAGGCATTCATGGTCGGCGGGTAATAATCCCTGAACTCCGCCACGAAAGCCGCCGGCGTCCCTGGGAACTCGAACATGTAGGTGTCGCGAGCGAATGAGATTTTCTCCTTTGCGATGCCCGCCTTCCCGAACCGTTCCTCCACGTGGTTTTCGATTCCCCAGGTCATCGGGCTCACGAATCCTTCCGGAGGAGGCGGCGAATACGCCGAGCTGATCTTCAGGATCTGCGCGACCAGCGTCGGGTCATTCGGGATCCAGTTCCCCATGACGATGCGGCCACCCGGCTTGGTGACGCGCACCATTTCCTTCGCGACATCAAAGGGCTTCGGCGCGAACATCGCGCCAAAAATGCTGACGACAAGATCGAAGGTGCGGTCCGCCAGACCCTCGAGGTTGCTCGCATCGCCTTCCTCGAACCGGCAATTCGACAGCCCCTCGGCCGCCGCGCGCTGACGAGCCGCCTCCACGAGATTGGCGGCAATATCTACCCCGAGGACATCGGCACCCAGGCGTGCCTCTGGCAGAGCGGTCGTTCCATCACCGCAACCGAGGTCGAGCACCTTCATCCCCCGGCCTACGCCGACGCTATTGACGACTGCGTCACCGCTTCCGCGCATGCTGCTGGCAATACGCGTGAAGTCGCCCTTCTCCCACAATGCCTTGTTTGGATTGATCGTCTGCAACATGAGCGAATCTCCTTCTTATGAAAACTGCGTCGCACTCTCGCCCTCGGACAGGTACGAGCGTGTCCGACGAACGAGTCATTTCTAGACGGGATAAAGCCGTGGCCCGGACGGGCCATGCATCGTTTCCGTCATTCGAACCGCCACGACAACGCCGGAAGCAAACGTCAGCGCCGCGATCAGCCAAATGGCTGCCTGCAGGCCGAATCGATCGGCTGTAACGCCCGCCAGCAGCGCACCGATCGCATAACCGAGGTCGCGCCAGAGCCGGTACACGCCGACTGCCGACGCGCGCCATAACGGGCGCGCAACGTCGCCGATCGCCGCCAGCAGCGTCGGATAGACCATTGCGGTGCCGATACCGAGGAGCACCGCGCCCATCACGAAGACTACGAACTGGTCACCAGCTGTGGTGATCGCGATACCAGCCGCCTGGCACCACATTCCGCCGACGATGAATCCCTTCCGTCCGAGGCGGTCCGAAAGCGCGCCAGTGAACAGCTGCGCGATGCTCCACGTCGCTGGATAAATCGCAGCAAGCGTCGCGATATCCGTGACGTCTAGACCGGCGGCCGCAAAAAACAGCGGAAAGAGACCCCATGCCATCCCGTCGTTCAGGTTGTTCACCAGACCCGCCTGAGTGATGCTCGATAGGTCGCGATCGACTAGCGTTGTGCGCCAGAACACATCGCGCGGAGTCGATGGGCCCTCGCCCGTTCCCTCGCCTCGCAGCGCGGACTCGTGAGAGACATGATCCGTGGTATCGCGGACGAGAACGGCTGAAAGTCCAAGGCCAATCGCCACAAAGAAGACTCCAGGAACGAATGGCTCGGGACGCAGAGCATACTGTCCGGCGAGCCAGCCGCTGACCAGCGTGCTCAGCGCCACCGCCGCGTAGCCCGAACATTCGTTGAGTCCCATCGCGAGCCCACGACGCTTCGCGCCGACCAGATCGATCTTCATGATCACCGTCGTTGACCAGGTGAGACCCTGACTGATACCCAGCAGTGCGTTGGCGAACAGAATCCAGTTCCAGGTTGTCGCCCACATGAGCAGGAATGGCACCGGCGCGGCTACAAGCCAACCGCCAACGAGCACGTGCTTGCGGCCGAAGCGGTCCGACAGGCGTCCGGCAAAGTAGTTGGTGAACGCCTTCGATACGCCGAACACGACAATGAAAGAAAGGACGGCGGCGCGCGCAGCCAGCTGGAAATCAGCCTGCGCGATCGCCGGCAGGATGCTTCGCTCCATGCCGACCATCGCGCCGACAAAGGCGTTGACCACAACCAGCAGCGTGAACTGGCCGATGTTCTCTCGCAGACCGAGTCGGATGGCGGGCGCGGCCGCGAGCGCCCTGGCGTTGCTTGTCAAGCGGACGTCTCCACTCGCGACCGTCCGCGGTTGGCAGCGAGAATCTCTTCCATGGCGGCGGGCTTCGGGGGCACGTCGGCCAATGCGTTGACGAATGCGGCAGGATCCATCGTGAGCATTGGATTCCACCGTCGTTCGAACGCCAGCGTGCTCGTCGGCTTTCCGCTCAGTCCGGCGCCACAGACCGAACCGGAAAAGTGTCCGGGATAGATCTCGATGTCGTCGGGCAATGGCAGGAGCTTGTCGTGAATGCTGGCGTACAGCAGCGCGGCATTTTCCCGCGCGCGACCCGGAAGATCGGGACGGCCGACCGCGCCGACAAACAGCGTGTCGCCTGTCAGCAGAAACCATGGATCGGTGCCGCGCCTGAGGTCCGTTCCGAGCAGGCAGATGCTTTCGGGTGAATGTCCTGGCGTGTGCAGTACCCGCAGGCGCGTGTTCCCGAGCTCGACTTCCTGGTCGTCGCGAAGCGGCGTGAACGGAAACGCGACGTCGGCGGACTCGTGCAGACAGTAAACGGCACCAACCAACGCGGCCAGCTCACGTGCTCCCGACCGATGGTCCGCATGCACGTGCGTGTCGATGACGTGCGTGATCCGCATCCCTTTGTTTTCCGCGAACGTCGCGTAGGCCTGAACATCGTCAGTGCGCGCATCGACGACCGCACATTTGCCGAGCGTGCCGCACCCGAGCAGATACGAAGCACATCCCAGGTCGTAATAGTAGAAGGGGCGAAAAATCATGATGGGATCACCTCTGTTCTTTTGATCAGATGCGGCGCGCCAGAATCGACACGCTCTTGACGCCCCACTTGGCGGTCGCTTTCCGCGCGCGCTCAGAAATGAAGTGATATCCGGGGTTGTCTTCGACGCGAACAATGTCGAATCCAGCGTTCTCGATCACCGCGCGATAGCCGTCTTGTTGTGCCGCACCGCCGATACACGCTGCCCACAAATCCGCGTTGCAGACGACGTTCTCCGGGAGAGGCATCTCTGTAACGATGTCGGCAATCGCGAGTCGGCCACCACGCTTGAGCAGTCGCGCAGCTTCGGAAAACACTCGCATCTTGTCCGGAGCGAGATTGATAACGCCGTTCGAGATGACGCAGTCACACAAAGACCCATCAAGACCGGTGTCCTCGATATAGGCTTTCCGGTACGTCACGTTCGTCACCTCGTGCGTCTCCGCAAGGCGTTGCGCCTTCGAAAGCTGTGCGTCCGTCATATCGATGCCGATGACACGCCCGGTGGGACCGACCTTGATGGCGGCGATGAAGCCGTCCATCCCGGATCCACTTCCCAGGTCCACAACCGTTTCTCCGGCCTTCAGATCGGCGAGGTGAAAGAAATGGCCAACACCCGCAAACGAATCGATGGCATCGGCGGGGATGCGATCCAGGTCCGCGGGCGGATACCCGAGACGTCCCGCCATAGTTCGGCCCATCTCGAAGTGAAACTCGCCATGCGGATTCGCCGCGACGTCCGAGTACATGCTCTTCACTTTGGCTTCGAGTGCTGCGCGATCAACACCGGTGACGATCATCGAAATCCTCCTCGTGTGTGAAACAGCGGTTATGCGCGCGACGCTTCCGCAGCGCCGGACTTGATCGGGAATCCGGCCATGCGCCACTCTGGAAAACCTTCGAGCAGCCGGTGCGCACGGCGTCCGTTCGCACGCAGCAGTTCGACAGCTTTGTCTGCGTAGACGCAGTACGGGCCGCGGCAGTACGCGACGTAATCCTTGCTTTTGGGCAGTTCTTTCAGCCGTCGCTGCAACTCGTCCACGGGAACGGAGATGGCGCCCGCGATGTGCCCCGCCGCGTATTCGTTGGCCGGACGCGTGTCGAGGATGATGATGTCCCTTGAACGGGCGCGCTTCAGCAAATCGGCCATGGCGACGGCCTCGGCATCGGAGCGCTCGGCAAAATGCTCGCGAACGAGCCGCTGGAGCTCCGCGCTGCGTCGTTCGGCCACGTTTCGCAACGCGACGCAGAGTTCCACCACAGCGTGATCCGCAAGGCGGTAACGGACGAACAAGCCTTCTTTCCGGCTGTCAACAAGGCCTGCACGCCGCAGCGCCTGAAGGTGCTGCGACGCGTTCGCTAGGGATACGCCGGTTTCGTCCGCGAGCGATTCGACGGTTCTTTCACTCTGAGCCAGCAGTTCGAGGAATTCGATGCGGAGGGGACTCGCCAGCGCCTTCCCGAGCTGGGCGAAGTGGCCGTAGAGGCGTTCTTTGAAATGTCGATGCGTGGCGTCGGCCATATTCAAGTATTCAATAGATTATTTGAATACTTGTTGATGTCAAGCCCCCTTCTTTGACGTTCGGACTCAGGCAGACCGTCGTCGAAATGCCGAGAACTCCCACGCGAAAGTACGGCTCGTTTCGTCTCGGCGCCACGTCTGGAGCTCGCGGAAACACCTACCTGGTCGTGCTGAAGCTCCGAGTGAACCCCGGAGGCGTCGGCATATCGTGCGGTATGCGGGCACCACTCGATAGGAACGGCCGCAGCAACGAAGTCGCGCTGACTTTCCGGTGCTGAAGGTCTGTCTTTCACACGAATTCCGGCGTGTCGGACACGACTAGCTAATCTCCGCCCGTTGCGAGACTTCGTTCAGGTTCTCGTGTGGGACTCGAGTAACGAGCTGCGGACGCGATCGAATAACGGCTTCGCCAGAGCTTCTATTGACGCCCAGATCGCATCGGTGTACCCATCGCAGGCCCAAAAACAAGGAGCTGAATGCAGATGATACGCACGTCGGCGATCGTGATGTCCGTGCTGCTGTTCACCGCCTCTAACGGAGCCGCCAATCACACCAAGGTGTACGTAGCCAACCAGGGATCCAACACCGTGACCGTCATCGACGATCAACGCGTCAACGCGATGGTCGCAGCCGATGCCGTCGGAAGTACGCCGGCGGCAGCTCACGCCGCAGTGGCGCGACAGGATTTCGCGGTCGTTACAACGATCCCAGTCGGATCGAATCCGATTGCTGTTGGTATGTCGGCGGACGGCACACTGGCCTACGTGGCCAATCTGAACTCCAACAGCCTCTCCGTTATCGACACTGAACTGGATGTTGTTGTGGCCACGATCGCAGTCGGCGCTCCGCGCGATGTGGAGGCGACTCCCGATGGCAGGTACCTTCTGGTTGTTAATCAGTCCGCGAATACCGTCACCGTTCTCGACGCATCCAACTATACGGTTGTGATGACGATCCCTGTTGGCAACTTTCCTTGCGCAATCGCGATTGCGCCGGACGGTAGCGCCGCGTACGTAACGAATCGGCTATCCAACAACGTCTCAATCATTGATCTCACCACGTTTCAGGTTACAAACGTGACGGTGGGGACCTTCGCATGCGACGTGATGCTCAGCCCCGACGGCCGCTGGGCAGTCGTAACAAACCGGCTCTCAGGAAACATCACCATTATTGAGACCGGCTCAAAGATTGCCGTTGCGACGGTGGCAACTGGAACGAACCCACAGGGAGTGGCGTTCAGTCCCGACGGCACGAGGGCCTACGTCACGAACGCCGCGACCACGTCAGTTGTCGATATGAACTCGTTCACCGTTATCGACACCATTACGGATGTCACTTCGGGTACGTGTGCAGTCGCGGCGACAATGGATATGAACAGCGGCCACGAAGGACACGTGTACGTCGCGTCCAACACGCAGTCTGGGCGTGTGAACGTCATCGACGTAGGCTCCCACTCCGTCGTTGCAACCTTCATGGTTGGAGCGCGCCCGCTGGGCATTGGCATACGGATGTGGCCCTAGCGAATGCAGTAACGTTTGCCACTCTGCTTCCGTGTGTCTTTCACGAGACTGGCTGAGTAGGATGTCGGGCGAGAGCCGCCGCCTGCGGACGATTTGGAGACCCGATGGAAGCGGCGGGTTCACGGAATCATCGTTCCCGCCGCCTCCACCAATTTTCCTCACTACATCTGCGGGTTTTACGCCCCGGGTCGCGCATCTTCCGCGTGACGCCACGGTCTGTGGTCGTCGATTCTCATTGGAACCAGCATCGCCACTCGTTCACGCCCCTCGAGGCGCGGGCGCTCGAGCGTACCGACTACGTAGTCGACGTCTTGGCCGTAAAGTAGAAAATGAATGAACCCTTCGTGCGGTCGGTCGCGTTCGCGACATTGAGCGTCAACATCCCGCCATTCGCCGTCAGCGTACCCGTACCGTTGATGGCAGTACCGCCACGAGAAGGGGTGCCCTTGATCTCGATGCGAAGCGGCGCGCCCCCTGGCCCTTTAACAATCGCGGAAGGCCACTTGTTGTCGGCCGCTAGATAATCCCTGCCTCTCTTCGCGCCACCACCGTCGTCGTAACGCGCGTTGGCCAAGCGCGCGATCGACTTTCCGTTGGCGAAGACTTCAAAGACCCAGTTCGTATAGCTCGCTGAACCGTCCCACTCAACTCGTATCTTCTCGAGCGACAGTTGCAGGACCGTTTCCGGCCATGATTTCGTCAAGTCGAGAAAGTAAGTCGTTTGCGCATCTGAGCCGTCCGTGAAATGGACGGTTATCAAGACCGTGAATCCGCCCCAGCCGGAAGCGGTCAGGTCAAACTGCTTGCTTCGGTCGCTCGAGTTTTGAAACGGCTGCGGGAAAGTCGGATGCAACAGGTAATCGACTGAAGCGATCGTGTTGAGCACCGATTGCGGCTCATCGACGAAGATGCGCCAGTCGTAGAATGCGCGACCGTATTTGTCAGCTGTTTTTCTCGCGTAGTTGTTGAATTTCACCGACGCGATCTGTGGCGCGCCTCTCTGTGCCTGGACTTCCGCCGCCGTGACCACCGCCACCCCGGGGATCGACGGCCTCGCGTCGACGACGAACTTTTCACCCTTCTTCAGGTCCTGAATGATCACATTCGCGAAGAACGGTCCGACCTGCCACCATCCGCCCCTCTCGTCTTCAATGTGCAGCGTCACGGCGCTGTTCGGGGCGACATCCGGAATGATCGCCTGCCATCCGCCAGGCGGGACGAATCCAACTTGCAGCGATCCCGTATGTCGCTCGACTTGTTTGTCTTGGATCACTAGGTACTCGTAGGTGCCGCTGCTCTTGAGTCCCGGCGCATCGAGAGGCATGTTCAACGTGACGATCATCGAAGAAGCGACGAACGCCAAGCGGAACAGGCTGAACCACGCGCTCACCACACCCGCGAGGAAGCCGGGAATCGCCCAACGCTTGAACCGCTCGTCTGCGTTCTTGAAAAACCCAAGCATCACGGCCAGACACGTAATACCGATGGTGACGAAGAACATTGTGAGAATCGTCAATAACCAGAATTGAAGTTGTGTCATGACTCATCTCCGGCTGAAGCCTTCTTGGCGCTTGAAGGGTAGCACGGCCGAGCTAGGGATGGCGCACGACAAAGTGCGCAGAAAAATGGGTCGGCCTGTGGCAGATGGAGAGACGTCAGGAGCAGCAGATTGACGCCGTCACGCTATTGTTAGCTATTGTGCTAATCATCTAAATGCCATCGACGCCGTCGAATGCCCTGTTCAAAGCGCTCGCCGACGA
>Ga0111538_10004609_pt1 | contig 19109 bp, 18 predicted proteins | sample SoiMethybrSBSTD1_FD_79669 | JGI IMG/M metagenome (GOLD analysis project Ga0111538, IMG submission 79669) | Bulk soil microbial communities from a Populus tree surrounding site in Tennessee, USA - Soil MetaG P. TD hybrid SBSTD1 (version 2)... | ecosystem: Environmental > Terrestrial > Soil >...
GCCCATTCGGCGAGCTCGGTGGCGCTGGGCGCGTGACCGAGGGCGACTGCACACTGCCGGACCACGAAGCCCAGCATGATCCGCAGTCGCGACGCCTCGGCGCCCATGGACGCGCCTTCTCCCACGCGCCCGCGTGAACGGTCAAGTCGCACCGCGCGAAGCAACTTGACAGCACCCCATGCCGGCCTGCATGCAATTCGCGTGACTACACCGCCGTCCGCACCCTCCGACGAGGGCGTCGCGTCCTCCGACGCGGCGGGGCGCGCGTTCGCGAGCTTCGACCTGCCGGAGCCTGTGATGGCGGGCATCCGCAACGCCGGCTTCACGCATTGCACGCCCATCCAGGAGAAGGTGCTGCCCCTGTCGCTGGCCGGCCGGGATGTCGCCGGGCAGGCGCAGACGGGCACCGGGAAGACGGCCGCCTTCCTCATCACGCTGTTTACGCGCCTGCTCGCGCACGAGCGGCCCGGCCGCCCCGCCGCCCCGCGCGCGCTCATCATCGCCCCGACGCGCGAGCTCGCGGTCCAGATCGCCGCCGACGCGCGCCTCCTCGGCTCGGAGACCCCGTTCACGATCCACGCCGTCTACGGCGGCATCGACTACCGCAAGCAGCGCGCCGCGTTCGAGCAGGGCGTCGACATTCTCATCGGTACGCCCGGCCGGCTCATCGACTACCTGAAGCAGCACGTCTACGACCTGCGGAGCGTCGAGACGCTGGTGATCGACGAGGCCGACCGCATGTTCGACATGGGCTTCATCGCCGACCTGCGCTTTCTCCTGCGTCGGCTGCCCGTCGAGCGCCGGCAGTCGCTGCTCTTCTCGGCGACCCTCGACTACGACGTGATGGAGCTGGCGTACGTGTTCATGAACGACGCCATCCGCGTCGCGGTGACGCCCGAGCAGGTGACCGCCGAGAAGGTCGAGCACCTCGTCTATCACGTCAGCAAGGACGAGAAGCTGCGCATGCTCGTCGGCCTCCTGAAGCCGCTCCGGGAGAGCCGCGTCCTGGTGTTCGTCAACATGCGGCGCTCCGCCGACCGCGTGGAGCGCGTGCTGCAGGCGAACGGCATAGGCGCGGCGGCGATCACGGGCGACGTCGAGCAGCGCAAGCGCCTGGCGATCCTGGCGGACTTCAAGGAAGGCCGGCTCCCCGTGCTGGTGGCGACGGACGTCGCCTCGCGCGGGCTGCACATCGAGGCCGTGACCCACGTCATCAACTACGACCTGCCGCACGACGCCGAGGACTACGTCCACCGCGTCGGGCGGACGGCGCGCGCCGGCGCGTCGGGCCACGCGATCAGCCTCGCGTGCGAGGACTACGTCGAGGGCCTCGAGGCGATCGAGAAGTATGTCGGCTTCAAGCTGCCGCACGACTTCCCCGACGACGCCATGCTCGCGCAGCACATCTCGATGCCGCCGCGCGAGCACCACGATCGCCGACACGGCCACGTACCGGGCCGGTCGGACCGGCGGGGCGAGCGCTCTCGCGGGCGATCGTCGGGCGGGCCGCCACGCGCGCACGGACAGCAGCAGCAGTCGCACGCCCCACGCCCCGCGCCGCCGTCCGGCGGCACGGCACCCGCGCAGGCCGCCGGTGCCGCGGACGGATCGGATCAGCCCCGCCGCAAGCGGCGTCGCCGCCGCGGCCGGCGCTCCGGTCCGAAGCCTCCGCCGGCTCAGTAGCGCTGCTTCAGCCGCCCGATCACCGCGCCGCCGGCGCGCCGCGCCGCGGCGCGCTCGAAGCCGACGACGATCGTGCGCGCCATGTCGACGCGGAGCGCCCATTCCGCCGGCGTCTCGAGGCGCCGCCGCCATGCCGCGAGCCCGACGCGCCGGACCGTTCGCCGGTACCGATCCGGCGTCTCCCAGTCGAGCCCGCGACATTCGAGGTAGGCGAGCCGCGACGTCAGGCCGAGGAGCAGGGCGGTCCACTCGCCGTAGACCTCGGTGTCGCGCGCGCGCGAGCGCTCCACGAGCCGCCCCGCGAGCTCGCTCGTCAGCACGAACGACGGGACGAGCCAGTCGACGCGGCCGGCGATGCCGGCCCGCTCGCTCATGAGCCGGTTCACGACGCCTTCGGTCGCGTACAAAGGGAGATGATGCGACCGGTGCGCCTTCGGCGTGCGCCCGAGGACGAGGGCCTCGTGCCGGGACGCGGCGCGGAGCGCGGAGCGCAGCTCGCGGCGGTGACGCCGGAGCCAGTGGAGCGCGCGGTCCAGGTCCAGGTAGTGGACGCGCCCGGCGCCGCTCCGCGCGGCGCGCCGGACCGACAGCCGGTAGAGCGGCCCGCGCCGGTTGCCCGCCGGCGTGCCGGCAAGCATGCCGGCCGACGCGAGGAGCCGCTTCACGGAGCCCGCCGTCGGTGGGCTCGTGGCGACCGAGACCGAACGATAGATGGTGAGGAGCTTTGGGAGCCCGCGCCGGAGCTCTCGGAGGAGAGCTCCGGGCGGGTCGTGCAGCGTCGCGGCGAGCGCGACGTCGAAGGGTTTCTCCGGGCGGCGTTTACGGCGGGGCACTCCCTCGGCTAACGCGAGCGAAACCGCCGGGTCAAACCGCTAGTAGCGCCGACGGTGACCCCTGCCGCGGTATCCATGCCCCCAGGCGTAGCCGCCGTGGCCGCAGCTCGAATAGTGACGGTGGCCGTACCAGCCACCGTAGACGACCGGCGGTGGGACGTAGACGATCGGCGCGGGCGGATAGTAGTACGCCGGCGGGGGAATGGGTGCACCCACGGCGACGCCGAACCCGGGCTGCGAGAAGGAGAAGAAGAAGCCGGCCTCCGCCGCGGCGGGTCGGGCGAAGGAGATGCCCACCAGCAGCGCACTCGCGAGTAGCAGCTTGCTCATCGTCCGAACCTCCAGGACGGCGCCCAACACGGGGCGGCGGTCGTGGTTGCGGGAGGGTCGCGGGCCGCACGGCGGTCGCCATGCGCCCGGTGCGCGTCCGCGCGCGAACGACACTTCACGCTCCGGTCGCCTCCCGGCAACACACGGCCGCTATAGGAAGGGCATGCCGCTTTCGACGGGAGCCGAGGATACCGCCAGCGTCCGCGGAAGCCTGCGCCTTGCCCTGGGCACCCTGATCGCGCTGCCGACCACGATGGCGTTCCTCGCCCTGAGCGTCGTCGTCGTGCTCGGCCGCTCGGTCACGGCACTCAGCATCCGGCGAATCGTCCGCGTCGGGTCCGCGGAGCGCCGATGACGTTCGACGAGGACGGTCAGAAGATGTGGAGCGCCCTGGTCCACTGGGCGCACGCCGTGAGCCCGCCGCCCGCATCCTGGCGGCGCGACATCGAGTTCATGAGCGGTGAGACCAGTCGCCGTGTCGCGTGGCTCGTGGAGCGGAATCCGCGCGCGGCGGCGTGCTGGGACATCCTCGAGACACGCCTCATGCTGATGGGCGTCCTCGAGCGCTAGTCCGGCAGCTGCTTCAGCTCGACAATGTTGCCGTCGGGGTCGAGCACGTAGATCGAGAGGCCGTTGCCGCGCGCGCCGTAGCGCGGCATGGGGTCGCCGAGAACCTCGACGCGCTCGCCCTTCAACCATGCCGCCAGCGCCTCCATGTCCTTCGCCTCCACGCCGAGGCAGAAGTGGTCGACGTTGCGCCCCTCCTGCGTCGGCGGCGGGTCGGCCGGCACGAGATCGACCATGCTCGCACCGGCGCGCAGCTGGATGAGCCCGATCGCGTCGAGGCGCCGCTCCTCGGCGAGGCCGAGGATGCGAGTGTAGAAGTCCAGCGACTGCGCTTGATCGCGACAGCGCACGACGAGGTGGTCGAGCTCGGCGACGCGGAGCGGCCGGTCCATCGCCTCCCGCTACTACGGCTGGCTGGCAGCCGCCAGCCCACAGTGCTACGCCGGGTGCGATGGAAATCCCCCAGACGACACCCTCCGAGGCCTTCGCGACGCTGCAGCAGCATCCGGAGGCGGTCTACCTCGACGTGCGCACCGAGGGAGAGTTCGAGGCCGGGCATCCCGCCGGCGCGCGCAACATCCCCGTCCTCGTGCTCGATCCCGCGACGCGCGAGCCGCGTCCGAATCCGGACTTCGTCGCGACCGTCGAGCGCACGCTGCCGCGGACGACGAAGCTCATAGTCGGATGCCAGGCGGGCGGGCGCTCGCAGCACGCCTGCGAGCTGCTCGCGCAGGCGGGATGGAAGGATCTCACCAACGTCCGCGGTGGATTCGGCGGCGCGCGCGACCACTCGGGCCGCGTCGTCGTCCCGGGGTGGCGCGAGGCGGGACTCCCCGTCGAGACCGGCGCGGACACCGCGCGCTGAGTCGCGCCGAGACATCGTTTTTTTAGCTTGACCCTGGGGAGCGCGGTGGCCTAAGAACGGCCCGTGCGCCCTGCCGCTGCTATCATTCTCACGGGATGGCTCCTGCTCGCCGTCCCGGCGGCGCAGGCGCAGACGACGACCACCAGCTCCTCCACGTCGACCACCATCATCATCGGCGGCGGAGGGGGCGCGCGGACCGACTGCCTCCTCGTCCTCGGCCTTGCGCCCACCATCCCGGCGAGCCGCCCGCGGCACTACCGCTGCGCCGACGGCGAGGCGTGCGACGCCGACGGCATCGTGAACGGCGTCTGCCAGTTCTCGATCAACGCATGCAGCAACAGCACGTTCGACTCGCGCTGCACGAGCCCGGGCGTCGCGTCGAGCGTCGTCGACCACGCGCTCGACAACGGCGACCCCGACTTCGACACGGAGTTCCAGGCGCTGCAGAACGTCATCAACACGCTCGACTTCGACACCGACACGCCGGACGACTGCTCGACCGACATCGACTTCCACGTGCCGGTGGAGGGACCGTTCGCCGCCAACGCCTGCAAACGCGGCAAGAAGATTCTCCGCATCACCACCGTCTCCGACTTCGTCGGCGGGACGGTGACCGATCGCGACCGGGTGCGCATGATCTGCGACCCGTCGCCGTCGGGCTGCGACCCGCAGGTCTTCTACACGAGCGCGTTCGACCGCATCCAGCGGCAGATCTTCGACCAGAGCTGCGCGGTGAGCGGCTGCCACGACTCGCAGACCTACCAGTCGTCGGGCAACCTCCTGCTCGAGCAGGGGTCGTCCTACGGGAACCTCGTCAACGTGACGCCGGACAACGACGCGGCCGAGGCCGCGGGCTGGCTGCGGCTCAACCAGACGAGCCCCACCACCGGCGACCCGGCGACGAGCCTCCTCTTCCGGAAGGTCTCCCACGACCTTCCCTCGACGGACTACGGCCTCGGCATGCCGCGGCTCCGTCCGAAGCTCGATCAGTCGCTGATCGACGTCATCGAAGCCTGGATCATCGCCGGCGCGCCCCAGACGGGCTGGCCAGCCGGAACGTTCTGAGAACGCGCCAGTCGCACGGCGCGTCGCGGAGGGAGTCGCATGGGTGACCAGAACACGATCCTCGACGCCGCAGCCGCGCGCCATCTGATCCGTCGCACCAGCTTCGGGGCGCCGCTGGACCAGGTCGCAAACTTCACGGGCATGACGCGGGGCGAGGCGGCCGACGAGCTGCTGAACTTCACGCCAACGAACTTCCGGCCCAACGCCGCGCGCAACGACCGCGACAAGGCCCACAACAAGTGGCTCAAGTACATGGTCAAGGCGCGCTTCCCGCTGCAGGAGAAGCTGGTCCTCTTCTGGCACGATCACTTCTCGACGAACATCACGACCGTGCAGGACGTGACGTTCATGGCCAACCAGAACCGCACGCTGCGCCGGAACTGCAAGGGCAACATGCGCGATCTGGTGAAGGCCATCAACGTCGACGCGGCGATGATGCGGTTCCTCGATACCGACGACAACCGCCGCTCACAGCCGAACGAGAACTACGCCCGCGAGCTGCAGGAGCTCTTCACGCTCGGCGTGAACGACTTCGCCGGCAACGCGAACTACACGCAGAACGACGTCTTCCAGATCGCGCGCGCGTTCACCGGCTGGCGCTACCAGGACAACGGCTCGCCGTACCTCGACGACGACCGCCACGACTACGAGGCGGACTTCCCCGCGCGCGGCCCGAAGGTGATCTACGCCGGGAACGCGGGCGTCGGCGCCCGTCCCGGCGGCGGCGACTACACCCAGCCGGGCGGCGAGGGCGAGGCCGAGATCGGCACCGTCATCGACATCATCTTCTCGCACACCGACACGGCGGGGCAGAACACGGTCGCGCGCCGCACGACCAAGCGGCTCCTCGAGTTCTTCGCGCGGGGCTTCTCCGACCCCATCGCCCCGGCGGACGCGGCGGACATCGACGAGATCATCTCGATCTCCAACTTCGACGGCACGTTCGACGTCCAGGCGCTGCTGCGTGCGATCTTCACGCACGACATCTTCTACCCCGCGCCCGGTGCCAGCACGCTCAGCTCCGTCAAATGGCCGATGGACTACGTCGTCAGCACGCTCCGGCTGCTCGGGATGAAGCTCAAGGGTCGCGATCAGTACGTCGACGGCGGCGACTACCAGCGGGCGCTCGATCGGCTCCGCAACATGGGCCAGGAAGTCATGGACCCGCCCAGCGTCTTCGGCTGGAACTGGGAGACGGCGTGGGTCTCGAGCGCGGCGATGCTGTCGCGCTACGCCTTCGTCCGCGACTGCACGATGGCGCGCTACAGCCACGGGCGCACCGGCTTCCAGCCGCTCGACCTCGTCGACCCGACGCTCACCGATCCGGGCGACATCGTCGACCGCGTGACGCTCGTCCTCGGCGTGGCCGACCAGCTGAGTGCCAGTGAGCGGAACGCGCTCGTCACGTACATGGGGCCCGGCCCGATCGATCTCTTCGACTACGACACGCAGAACGCCAAGCTGAACGGGCTCTTCGCGCTGGTCCTTCAGTCACCGGCGTATCAGGTCCACTAAGGCTGAGGAGGGGAGCGCACATGGCGATCACTCGACGGCAGTTCATCAAGCGCACCGGGCTCGCGACGGCCGGCACGGTCCTCGGCCCCGGCCTCTTCTCCAACGTGTTCGTCCGGCATGCCCTCGCCTTCTCGAACCGCTACTTCATCGTGCTCTTCCTCGACGGCGGGAACGACGGGCTGAACACGGTCATCCCCGTCAGCAACGGCAGCGGGACGCTGCGCACGGACTACGAGACCAACCGCAAGACGGGGCCCGGCGGCATCCGGATGACGCCCACCGAGCTCGCGGGCACGCTCGTCGGGACCGACGGTCTCACTGGCGCCCAGATCGCGATCCATCCGGGCTTCAACGACAACCCGGGCATTCCCGTGACCGGCGGCCTCAAGTCGATCGCGAACGAGGGACGGCTCGCCGTGATCCAGGGCTGCGGCTATCCCGAGTACAGCCTGTCGCACGAGGAGTCGCGGAACATCTGGGAGACGGGCAATCCGCTCTTCTACAGTCCGTACACCGGCACGGGGTGGATGGGACGCTACCTCGTCGGCAACGCCGTGACCCCGCCGCCGCCGTACACCGCCACCAACATCCCCGCGGTCAACATCGCGGATTCGGTCGTCGGGGAGTACAAGAACACGGGCACCAGCGTGCTGGCGCTGCGGCGTCTCCAGGACTTCGGCTTCCCGTACGACTACGACTACCCGGGCGAGGACGCCGCGAAGGAGATCGCGTTCGAGGCGCTCCACGGCACGGCGGCGGGCAGCGGGAACCCCACCGTCAAGTACATCGGCAACACCGGCCTCTCGACCGAGAGCGCGAGCCAGCAGTATCCGCAGACCCACGGCGTGTACCTCGCCAACACGAACCGCGCCGGCTTCGACCTCAACGACGCGTACACGAATGGCCTCAACACGGGCACCGCGCGCGGCTTCCGCGAGATCGCGAAGATCATCTACTCGGTCGAGCGCGGGCTCGTCTCGGGCGTCAACGCGCGCTTCTTCCAGCTCTCTAACGGCGGCTACGACACGCACTCGAACCAGGGCGGCGCCGAGAGCAACGGGCAGCACTACGAGCTGCACGCCGAGGTCGGGAACGCCATTCGCCTCTTCTGGGAAGACCTGAAGACGATGGGCGCCGGGAACACGGACATCCGCAACAAGGTGACCATCCTCGTGTGGAGTGAGTTCAGCCGCCGCATCCCGCAGAACGACAACGGCACCGACCACGGGTCGCAGGGCCCGATGTTCGTGGTCGGCGGCACCGTGAACGGCGGCGTGTACGGCACGCATCCGAACATCGACCCCGACGCTCTCGACAACAACCAGAACAGCCCCTACTGGCATGGCGCGAATCCGGGGCCGGGGGGCGAGCACCGCTCCACCGACTTCCGCGACGTCTACGGCACCATCCTCACGCGGTGGCTCGACATGTCGCAGGCGACGGTGCTGTCGAGCGTCCTCGCGCTCGACGGCGGCCCCGCCAACGACTACTGGACCACCGCCAACTTCAACGTCGGGTTCCTCCCCTAACGGACTACTACTTCGCCGATCCGCGCCTCGCGCTCGTCCCGATCGAGCACCTCACGCCGATCGGGATGAGCGGCGAGTTCGCCGCCCTCCTCGCGGCTCGGCGCGGGTGGCAGCCGGCGCAGGTCGCGCTCTTCGACGCCGGCTTCTCGCTCTACTGGACGCGCAGCGCCGCGCTCGCGCGGCGCACCACCACCTGGCCGTCGCCGCGACTCCGCCACGTCGCCGTCGTGGCCGACGCCACCGCCGTCCACCCGTACGGCCAGCTCCTCAACACGAGTGCCTGGACGCTCTGGGCGAGCGACCTCGACGCGGCGCGCGCGAACCCGGAGTGGGTCGCGTACCTGCTCGCGCACGGCGACCGGATGGCGGTGACGGGCGAGATCACGATGACGGCGGCGCAGGCGGCCGCCTGGTGGCTCGAGCGCACCGACGACGAGTGCGTCGCGTTCGCGGCCGCGGCGTCGCGCGCGACGCGCCCGGACGCGGCCGGCTTCCGCGCGATCGCGGCCGCGCTCCCCTGGCTCCGCCACCTGCGACACGTCGACCTCCATCCGCCGCGCGTCGTGAGCCCGCATCGGACGATCCCCGGCACCGGGCTCCTGGTGCCCGAGACGTTGGAGCACGAGCCGCCCGCGCTCGTCGTCCGCTGGCGCGACGCCGCGGAGGGCGCCCTCCGGACGTACCGCGCCGCCTGGTCCGCCCGTGATCCGAAGGCGGCACGCGAGCTCGCGGACTGGCTGGCCCACGCCGCGCCGCCGCTCCTGGTGACGGCCGACGGCGCGCGCGTCGTCTGGGATCCGGAGGTCCCCGAGCGCGTCACGGGACTCCGGGACGCGCTCGCCGACGCCGACGCCGTGGCCGTGCGCGCCATCCACGAGGACCTGCGCGTCGTCGACCGCCACACCCGCGCGTTTCTCGCGGCCGTGGTCGATCCCGCCCCGCTGGCCGCCGTGCCCGCGGACGGCGACCAGAGCGGCTACAGCTACTTCCACCGCGAGCGCCGCCTCGTCGCCTACAACGTCGACGAGCGCGGCATGGAGCGCCGCCACGGGACCCCCCTGCCCTTCGCGCGCGCGATGCTGGGCGCCCGCACGGTGCACGAGTGGGCGCATCTCGCGGACGCCGCGGGATGGGTGCCGCGCACGCTGGACGCGTCGGGCTGGCAGGACGCGCAGGACGCGCTCGCCGACGCGCTCGACGCCACGATCGCGGGCGCGCCGCGCGCGATTCGCGCGCGCACGGCGCGGGACCTGTCCCGCCTCGTCGAGGGAGGCTCCGCGGGCCGTGCTCTCGTACGCATCGCGCTCACCCGCCTCCCCGACTACCGCGCCAATCTGGTCGTGCGCCGCTTTCTCGACGAGGACGAGCGCGAGACGTACGTTCGCCACAACGTCCGGACGCTGCGTCCCGACTACCCGCCGGAGCAGCTCTGGCGCATGCTGCTTCGCTACCTCTACGAGTATCAGTATCTCGGCGCGCATCTCGCGCTGACGTGCATCGCGGACGCGCGGGCGTTCCTGTGGCAGAGCACGTGGTTCGCCGACGACTTCGTCGCGACCGGCGTGCTCGACGGCGCGCGCTTCGACGCGCTCGCGGAGGCCATGGGTTCGCTCTGTCGCGCACATTCCGTAGACGAGACGCGGTTTTCGGGAGCGAAACTCATGTGAAGTTTGTGTTACACGCGCCCAGGGGTTGCCTGCCTCCGCTGTCTTGGGCTACGTCATCTAAAATGGCAGGACGCGATACGGTGGTGCCCGAACGGAATCCGGCTCCGGCGGAGGGACGGCTCGAAGCACTGCGCGCGGAACTCCATCGTGATGTCGCGGACGCGGACGCCACCGACGCCCTGACGGCGCTCATCGACGCGCTCGACGGCTACCAGCGGCAGAAGCCGCTGCGCTTGCCGACGCGCTGACGGCGCGACGCGCAGCGCGCGTCGGCGGAGCTCAGCGCTTCACGGGGTCGAGCGCGGCCACCTGACAGCGCACTTCGCGCGCGATCGCGTCGTCGAGCGGCTGCCCCGAGGCGCCGACGACCTCCGACGTGCTGCAGGAGAGCTTCTCGCGCTCGATCCGGGTGCCGGCGGAGCAGTCGAAGCGCATGCGAAACGCCTCCGCCGGCTGAATGCCCTGCTCCGTCGTCGTGAGCGCCACCCGGAGCCGCCCCGCGTCCGCGCTGACGGGCCGGATGCCGGTCGCGGGCGGCAGCAGGCTCGTGATACGGCGCCGGAGCTCCTGAGGGGACTGCGGCAGCGCGAGCGGCGGCTCGAACCCGAGGTCCACCAGGGTGCCCGCGATCGGGCCCCCGGCGTTCGGGTCGTACGCGAGCGCGACCGTGACGTCCAAGCCGCCGGGGCCGCAGGCGATCGGCCCCTTTGCCTTCGCCGGCTCGCCCGCGGCGGCGACGCCGACCGCCAGCGCCGCCGCGGTGAATGCGAGCCAACGAGTCTTCATGACCTCAGGGTGCCGGACTCAGCGCGACGGTACAACCGATCAGCGCTGCCTGCGCCGGCGGGAACGGGAACCCGCTCAGGTCGGTCGCCTGGCTGAGCACGCAGGTGATGGCACTCGGCGGGATCGGCGTCCCGTTCGGACAGTCGTACAGCACGCGGAAGAGGGGTCCGGGACTGAGGGATCCCGTGGTCTTGCGGGAATCGGCGTCCAGGGTCTCGTCCACCGTATCGGTGTTCAGGTCCCGGTCGTTGATGCCCGAGAGGGTGGAGCCCGCCCCGGCGAGGTTCGTCACGCGTGCGCGGACCGTCGTAGACGTCCCGGTTCCGGGAATGACGAGCGGCGGCGCATAAGTGAGGCGCACGTGAATGGCCGACACACCGCCCAGGATCTGCTCGTTGTAGTCGAGCCCCACGGTCGCCGTGAGTCCGGTCGCGGAGCAGCTCGCGCCGCCGCCCGGCGTGCTCGTGGTCGTCGTGGAGCTGGTGGGAGACGACGTCGACGTCGTCGAGCCGGTGGGTGCCGTCGTCGTCGTGGTCGCGCCGATCGTGCTGCTGGTCGTGCCCAGGGTGGTGGTCGTGGTGCTGGAGGGCGTCTGCAGCGCGTTCACCATGGAGTCGACGCAGCCGTCGACGGCCGCCTCGATGTCGGCCTGGTTGCCGATGGGCGCCGTGCAGTCGCTCCGGGGGCTGTTCTCGAGCTTGACGACGCAGCCCTTCGACGGATCCGCGCCGCCGTCGAACTTCGCGAGGACCTTGTCGATGCACCCGTCCGTGTTCGGATCCTCGGGCTTTCCGGGCGTGGTGGCCTTGAAGTAGCACTTGAGCAGGCCCTTCAGCTTCTTCGCCGCGCACTTGTGCTTCCCGACGTTGCACTTCGTCTGATCCGGCAGCATGGGATCGATGGTGGAGACCACCGACGCCACGCACTGATCGATGAGGGTCTGCACCGCCTGGGTGTCGTCGAAGCTGATGCAGTCGTTCGTCGCGACGTTCTCGAGCTTCTCGAAGCAGCCCTTGTCGGGCAGCGCGCCCCCGTCGAAAACCGCGGTGGCCTTGTCGATGCAGCCCCCCGCGTTGGGGTCGTTCGGCCTGCCCGGCGTCCGCGCCTTCCACTCGCACTTGATCAGCGAGAAGGCCTCCTTGGACACGCACTTCGTCTTGCCCGCGAGGCACTTGCTCTGAATCGCGGCGGCGGGTCCTGCCGCGATCGCCATCACCAGCAGTGCAGCTCCGACGCCCGAGTATGCCCTACGCATTGCGTTCCCTCCCTGGTTCTTGCGAGCGCGGGACCGGCTCGCGCGCAGGACGCTCATAGCAGCCGACCTTGTCACCGGAGTGACGCTGCCATGAACCTTCGCTCAGAATGGACGCGTGACGCTCAGGGCGCCGCGGTGAGCGCAAAGACGCACTTGATCTGACTTGCCAGCTCGGGCAGGAACGGCGATCCGCTCAGGTCCGTCGCCTGCTCCTGCTGACAGCTGAACGCCGTCGGCGAGACATTGGTGCCGGCCGCGCAGTCGAAGCGCACGCGGAACACGGCCCCCGGATCGAGCGAGCCCTGCGTCTTCCTGGCCGCCGCCTGGAGCTGATCGTCCACCCCGTTGGTGTTGGTGTCGCGGTCGGCGATGCTCGAGACGCTCGACCCCGTGCCGGCCAGGTTGGTGACGCGCTGGCGCACCGTCGCCTCCGTACCCGTGCCCGGGATCACGAGTGGTGCCGGATAGTTGAGCTTCAGGAAGATCGCCGAGACGCCGCCCACGATCTGCAGCGGGTAGTCGAGGCTCACCGTGACGTCGAGGCCGGTGGCCGAGCAGGCGGTGCCGCCGCCGACCGTGGTCGAGGTCGTGGAGGGGCTGGGCGTCGAGGTCGAGGAGCTCGAGGTCGACGTCGTGGACGGGCTCGGTGCCGAGGTCGAGCTGGAGCTCGTCGTCGTCGTGGTGGGTCCGGCGAGCGTCGTCGTGGACGCGAGGCTCGTGCTCGTGACCGTCGTCGAGGGCGTCGTCGCCGTCGAGCTGGTCGACGCGGTCGTGCTGGTCGAGGTCGTCGAGCTGACGATGGTGGACGTCGTGGTGGAGCCGCCAGGGCCGGACACCTCGCACGTCACTCCGGACACGGCCTGGAAGTTCGCGTCGGAGGCGTCGATGACGGTGCACTTGTAGGCGCTGGCCGGCGGCACTGGCTGCCCGGCGCAGCCGAGGAAGTTGATCTTGGCGATCGTCGTCGTGTCGAACGTGAAGCCGGCGGACACGAGGATCCGGATCGCGTGCTCCAGGTCGAACGGCGTCGGATCGCCGGGCGTGTCGGTGATCGTCCCCGGCGGCAGGTCGGGCCCGGGGCCCCCACCCAGCGCCACCTGTCCGTCGGGGTAGTCGAGGAAGAAGCGGATCGACGTCAGGTCGGGCCGGTTCGCCGTTATGGTGATGGTCTGCACCGGCTCGGCCGTCGGCGTGCACGCCGCGATCTGGCAGTCCTCGGGGCAGTTGTCGTCCCCCTGCGTGTTGCCGTCATCGCAGGTCTCGGGCGCGGTGATGATCTCGTTCCCGCAGATGGTGCAGGAGTTGGTGCAGCCGTCACCCGGGTCCGCGTTGCCGTCGTCGCACTCCTCGCCGGCGTCGGTCATACCGTTGCCGCACTGGGTGGTGGGGAGCGTCGTCGTGGTCGTGGGCAGGGGGCCGACGGTGGTGGTCGTCGAGGGCAGCGGAGCGACGGTGGTCGACGTCGTCGAGCCGATGGCCGTGCTCGAGGTGCTGGTGCTGGTGGTGGTCGTGGGGATCCCGATCGTCGTCGTGGTCGTGCCGGCACCCGGGTCCTTGATCGAGGGCACGCAGAGGAGCCCGACCTTGCGACAGGTTCCACGGAAGGCACGGACCTGCTGCGCCGTGAACTCGTCCTCCACGGACACGTCGCGGGGCGTGACGTCCGGCGGGGCCGGAATCCGATAGCACGTGAGGTGGTTCGTCGGGTCCGCCAGGGGCTCCCCGCTCGGCGAGACCGGATTGCAGAACAGGATGGGCTTCTGCACGGTCTCCGTCTTCGTCTCGAACTGATCGGCGAGCGTCACGCTCCGGGGGCTGAAGTCGGCCCCCTTCTGCTGCGCGACGCGATAGCACTTGAAGCCGTCGATGCTCGGCTCCGCCTGCACGCCGTCCTTCTCGGCCGGCACGCACAGGCTGTGGGGACGCACGACCACGAGCGCATGGTCGCCGAACTGATCGCGCGACACGACGTTCCGACGGACGAAGCCCGGCTCGGGAGCGAGGTCGTAGCACATGAGGTGCGTCGTCGGATCCGTGATCCCGGCCCCGTCGACGTCCACGGGATTGCAGAGGCGCTCGGGAGTCTTCACGAAATCGGACGAAGCGCCGAACTGATCCACCAGGCTCAACGGACCGGGCTGGAAGCGGGAGCCGCCCTGCTCGCGGAGCTTGTAGCACTTGAAGGCATCCTGTGGGGGGACCGTCGACGTCGTGGTGGAGGGTGCCGAGACAACCGTGGTCGTGGGCGTGCCCGCTCCGTCGAGGCTGCTCGTCGTGGTACCGTCGACAATGACGGTGGTCGTCGTCGACGTGATGCCGCCCGAGGCGCAGCCGGGGTCGACGCCGGGCGTGCAGCCGGGGCCGGGGATGCCGTCGCGATCGCACCGGCATGCATCGCAGCCCACGCCGTCGCCGCACGCGGACCCGTCGCACTCCTCGCCGACGTCGATTGCGCCATTGCCACAGAGGGAGAGCTGGGCGTCGAAGCGTGACTTACCTTTCTTCGTCGCCACCGAGCCCCACATGCGTTTGCAGGTGACGTCGATGGAGGCCTTGAGGCGCACCTTGCCGCGCGTGTTCGCGCAGGGAGCGAGCGACGCGACGACCCGCGTGCCGCCGCCGGGGCCCTTCGCCCCGCGCGCCCGGGCGACGCCGGAGCATCCCTCGCCGAGCGAGATGGACGCGCCGTCGAACGTGATCGTCCCGCTCTGGAGCGCCGGCCTGCCGTTGCTGCGCGGAGCGCTGGAGATGACGTAACGGCCGCCAGCGCAGACGGACGCTTTCGCTGCGGCGCGTGGCGCCGTCCCGAAGACCCAGAGAGCGGCGCCGAGCATGGCAGCGGCAACCGCCGCGCGGCGGATCGGATGAGTTTGGTTGGTTCGCATCGTTGGGCTCCGATGCGCCGGACGCCTGCTAGTTCACCGAGCAGGTCACTCCGGTCACGTTTTGGAAGTTTCCGTCGGACGCATCAACGACGGTGCATTTGTAAGCGCTCACGGGCGGCACCGGCTGGCCGGCGCAGCCGAGGAAGTTGAGCTTGCCAATGGTGGTGGTGTCGAAGGTGAACCCGGCCGACACGAGGATCCGGATCGCGTGCTCCAGGTCGAAGGGCGTCGGGTCGCCGGGCGTGTCGGTGAGCGTGCCCGCCGGGAGGTCGGGGCCTGGGCCGCCGGCCAGCGCCACCTGCCCGTCGGGGTAGTCGAGGAAGAAGCGGATCGACGTCAGGTCGGCGCGGTTTGCCGTGATCGTGATGGTCTGCACGGGGGAGGCGGTCGGCGTGCACGCCGCGATCTGGCAGTCCGCGGGGCAGTTGTCGTCCGCCGCCGTGTTACCGTCGTCGCAGGTCTCGGGCACGGTGATGTTGTTGTTTCCGCAGATGGTGCAGGCGTTGGTGCAGCCGTCATCCGGATTCGTGTTGCCGTCGTCGCACTCCTCCCCGGCGTCGGTCATGCCGTTTCCGCAACCCGGGGGGACCGTCGTCGTCGTCGTGGGCTGCGCGACGCCGGTCGTGGAGGTGGTGCTCGAGGTCGTCGTGGTGGGAGCCAGGCCGCCGCCACCCAGCGTCACGTTGCAATGCGCCAGCGCCTTGTTCTGCGGATCGAACGGCGCGCCGCTCATGTCGACGAGCTCGGCGATCGCGCAGGGGAAATCGGACGCACGCGCGGGCGTTCCCTGGGGACAATCGAACTGGACCCGCGCGATGGGCTGCGGATCGATTTTGCTGAGGTCGGGCGCGATCGCCTCGGCCCGCACGACGTCGTCTACCTGGTCCGCGTTGCTGTCGGTGTCGCGCGTCGCGAAGCGGAACGCCGGCGGCAGCACGCTGGTCACGCGCTGGCGCACGCTCGCGTCAGTTCCGCTGCCAGGGATGCTGACGGAGGTGGGGTAGCCGAGCTCGAGCGCCGTCGCCTGGACGCCGCCGAGCTGCTGAACGGGGTAGTCGAGCGCGAGCGTGACGGTGAGCCCATTCGCGTCGCAGAGCGTCGGGTCGATCGTGCAGTTGGTGCAGCCGTCCCCGGCGGCGGTGTTGCCGTCGTCGCACTCCTCGACGCCCGGCTCCTCGAGGTCCTGGTTCCCATCGCCGCAGACGTTCAGCTTGCACTCGAAGCAGCTCTCGCTCGGCTGATCGCCGGCGATCCCGTCCGCCTCGTCGCACTGCTCGGACGCCTGGTTCACGCTCAGGTCGCCACAGGTCGGGAGCTGGCAGTTGGCCCGGCACCCATCGGTCTCGTTCGTGTTGCCGTCGTCGCACGCCTCGCCGATGTCCTTGATGCCGTTGCCGCACACCGCGGCGCCGCCGAACGCGAGCCGCGCGATGGTCTGGGCGGTGGATTCCCCGTCGGTCACGATGCAGCCGGGCAGTCCCGCGCAGCTCCCGACATCGAGCCCGCTCAGGCTGCCACACGCCTTGGAGACCTTCCCTGAGGCCTTGCCGCCCGCGCCGCCGGAGCCGGCGGTGCAGGAGGCGTCGAGAGGGCCGAACGTAGAAGCCGACTTGTCGATGTTCCCCTGACACTTGAACGCGGCCTTGACGGCCGCCGTCACCACGGTGGTCCGGGCCGTGCCGACGGTGCTGGAGCACTTGGTCTTCGTCTTCACGTCGGGATCGCCCTGGAAGCCCGGCAGCGACTGCAGCGACTTGCCGCTCTGCTCGAGCGCGGCCTGGATGAGGTCGAAGACCGGGGGCAATCCGGTGTTGACGACCGGCGGCGTGTAGTTCGAGAGAACCGGATCGCCGTCCTTGCAGGCCACCTGGATGCGGGCCACGGCCGCCGTCTGCGCCTGATCGAACGAGCCGCCTGCGAGGGCGTTACAGTCGCCGCCCGAATTGGTCTTGAGCTGCCGTGCGTGGCACTTCTGGATCGCCTTCAGCCCCGTCGTGGTCGCCTTCAGCACGTTCTTCGCGATCGCCTTGCGGCACTTGACCGACGCCTTGGCCGGATTCTTCGCGGCCACGGCGTCGAACTGCGTCACGCCGGCCAGCGCCACCACCGCCCCAATCGCCGCCACTACACGGATGACCTTACCCATCACCATCGTTCTCCCAGAGAAACGTCACGGGCGGCCCTGGGATCGGGCCGCCCGTACGTAGGTTTAGAGATCCTCGTTGGCTACATCATCCCAGAGGATCGTGACGCTACGATCACGGAATCGTGACAGTACAGGTGGTCGTAGCCGTGAAGTCGTCGGTACCACCGGCGCCGAACGCACCGGTGACGTTGCAGGGGACGAAATCGCCCGGCACCGGGAGCGGTGCCGCGTTGCAGTCGACGAAGTCGAGCTCGGCGATGTTCGTCGTGCCGAACGCGATGTCGTTCGACACCACGATGCGGAGCGCGTGGTCGAAGTCCACCGAGTCGAAGCTGGCCGACCCGGTCAGGTCGACGATGGAGGCCGGGCCGAAGCCCGTGCCCGGAAGCTCGACCTTACCCTCGGGGTAGTCGAGCTCGACGGTGAGGGAAGCGACGTTCGCGGCGTCCGGCCCGGCGATGACGAGGGTGGCCGGGCGTGGGTTCGCGGTCGGAGTGCAGGCGTCGACCACGCAGTCGGACGGGCAGCCGTCGAAGTTGTTCGTGTTGCTGTCGTCACAGGTCTCGACCGTCGTGCCGCTCATGCCGTTCGTGACGAGGCCGTTGCCGCACCCGTCGAGACGCGGGATGTTCGGGATGACCACGTTGAAAAGAGTGAACTGGTAGCCGCCGAGCGTCGTGCCGTCCGCGGTGGCGATGCAGTCCGGCTCCTCGAGCGCCTTGGCGATCTTCTTGTCGTAGACCTCGACGGCCTTCGAGATGCACTCGGGGTCGTCGACGAGACCCTTCGAGATCTCCTTCCTCTCGCAGAAGTAGAACTTCTTCGCGAGCACGGCGAGCGCGATGAACTCCTTCTTCGCGCAATTGCTCGCCGTCATGCCGGGGGCCACCAGGTAGGAAATCCCCTGATTGGCGGGAGTCAGAGGGCCGTTGAGGCCGCGGTAGCCGAGCGTGGTGGCGTTGACGCGGAACCCGTTGTTGATCTGGTTGAGGATGCTCCCGACCTGCCCGTCCGGGATCGTGTCGACGTTGTTGTCGAACGCGTTCGCGTCCGTCGCACAGCCGCCGGCGGCCTCGGCATCGGCGAACCGATCGATCGTCTTCGCCTCGTTGGCTGCCAGGCAGTCGGCGAGATCCGTGTTCGTGGCGGGGTCGACGCCGGTACCGTCCTTCGCCGCCTTCGAGTAGCACTTGAGCTTCTTCAGGAGGTCGAGGCCGACCGCCTTCTCCTTGGCCATGGCGCAGGCCGCCACCGGTGTCGGCGCCGCCATCGCCGGCTGGGCGGCAATCAGCGCCCCACCGGCCAGGACCACCGCACCAATCCGCAGTGTGTGCAACATGTCGTCAAATCCTTTCTTGAGTCGTTGGTTCGTCAGGTTGTGGTCAGTCTCTCGTGAAGGAGATGAACTTGAAGCGATCGCCGACCTGCGCGATCGAGCCCATCTCCATGCGCACTTCCTTGCCCTGGTCGTCCTTGACGGTCAGGTCGAGGAGGCTGTGCGCGGTGTAACCGCGGTAGGCGCGGACCCCTCGGTGAAACGAGGCGCTCTCGACGGTGAGCGACTTGCCTCCCCAGAGACGGAGGAGCTGCTGCTCACCATGGCGATTGCGGACGTCGAGCGAGCCCCAGAGGAAATCGGTGAACTCCTGCGCGTACTGCGGCGGAGTCTCCCCGGGCGGTACCGACCCGGGGAGTATGATCTCGCGATATTCGACCTCGCTCACCCGGAGACTTCGCAGCGCGCCCTCGTCGCTCGCGTGCACCGCGACCACGAGGTCCTGCACCAGCTCGTCTACCGACTGCGCGCCGCCACGAAGCGTCGGGTGAGTGCCGATTCGCTCGGCGACCGCGCGCGGGACAATGGACGAGCATCCCACGTGGACGACGAGAAGGGCGACGACGATCGTGGTGTGAGCGAAGCGCTTCATGTCAGTTCCTGTCGAAGCTCAGCCAGCAACGCGTCCCACCGGGGCCGTTGTTCGC
>Ga0111538_10004612_pt1 | contig 19098 bp, 35 predicted proteins | sample SoiMethybrSBSTD1_FD_79669 | JGI IMG/M metagenome (GOLD analysis project Ga0111538, IMG submission 79669) | Bulk soil microbial communities from a Populus tree surrounding site in Tennessee, USA - Soil MetaG P. TD hybrid SBSTD1 (version 2)... | ecosystem: Environmental > Terrestrial > Soil >...
AGGCGGTGACGATTTTGCCGTGCTCGGTCCACAACTGGCGACGGCCTGTATCGGCATCCCGAACTGCCAAATCTTTGGCGGCTCGGCAATCCTCCCCGGTGGCAGCTACTATTTGCTTATCACTGGTGATGCCGCTGCGGATGCTGGCTACGGCGGCAATCTGAGCACTAACGCGGAAACTCCGATCCCCGGCGCGGTCTGGCTGTTCGCCAGCGGCGCGGCGGGCCTCGGTGCGTTGCTGCGCCGTCGCAGAAAGATCGAAGCGCAGAACAAGATCGCTGCGTAAATAGTTGCCCCGGCGCGGTGCAAGCCGCGCCGGGGTTTTTCTTCCGTTGGGGAGCGGGGAAAATGTTCAAACCAATCAAGGACCGGACGGCAGTCGCGTTTCTGCTCGGCTTCACCCTTTGCTACATCACCGGGGCCATACTGTGCTTCAACATACTGATGACGTTCCGATTTCAGGAACAGGATGCGATCACCCGCTCGGTCATGTGGATGTACACGGCATGGAGCCTGAACGATTGGGCCGCGCTGCGGATTGCCAAATCGCCCTACGGCAAGATCACCATCCCATAGCATTCAGGAGCCTCGCCGGACTGACCGTGCTGTGGGTCGGTATCGGTGGACAGGCCCTATTTTTCACTTGCGGTGCGCTCGCGGCTGCGCTCTGGCTGGCGAGCAGTCTAGCCGCTGCATTCCAATAGCGGTGTCGTTTACCCGAATGGCATCGCTGTGAGCCTCGCGCCGTGACACCCTAGTCCCCGCTTTCCCAAAGCACGTCACGGCGCGGGGACCTCTTTTGTCTGGCCCCGCCCCGCAAGCCGGATCAGCCCAAATAACGCCGCCGCCCTCCGGGGTAGGCCGGACACCCCCATTGACCGGAAAACGCGCCAGCACCCTCCGCAGGGCTGTTAGGCCAGAACGGTATCCTTTGGGGGGCTTACCGCTGCGCGATCTTGTTGGTCCGGCTCACCGCAATCCGCAACGCCGCCTGTTCCCTGTTCTTGACGTAACCGGGGGCTTTCAGACTGAGGGCATCGCCCCACTTCTCGACCAGCTTGCGCGATGCGGCGGTGAACTGCTCCGGGGTCACGACGCCGACATTGCCGCCCCGGCCTGAGAAGATCACGCCGCAATCAAAAAAGTACCGCACGTCCGCAAGGACGCATCTGTCCTGCAACAGGGTTGTCAGCGTCCAGTTGACCGCCGCCCTGCCTGAGAACGCAGGATCGTAGTGCCGCTGGCGTGCCGGACCCATGATCCCAAACGCGCTGCCGACCAGTTGCGTCGGCACAATCGGGCGCACGTCCGGTCGGATCACCGTGGTGTTCGGTGTGCGCGACCAGCAGAAGCACGACAGCCCAAGATCGGCACATGCGCGCGCTCCGTTCTCGATGATGGCGAGAATTTCCTCGCCGTTCGTGATGAACCGCCTCGATCCGGTCGTGACCTGCACGCCCTGAAAATCGTCATCAATGCAGACCAGCGTGTCGTTCGGCACGTTGTCCATCATCCAGTTCATCACCGCTGGCAGTCCCTCCATCGGCGGATGCAGCAACAACTGCTTTGCCGGAACGAATGCCGCATAATCATCGGCCTCGCGCTCATCGACGCAGACGATTGCGGACGGCAGCAGCAGCCGCAGCGTTCCCATGTTGTGCGTGCGACGGCGCGATGGCGTGAGGATTGCGATGTCGAGCTTCTGCATCAGCAACAGTTTTCGTATCAGCTTAGTGCAACGCCGATGATTGTCAGCAGGATGAATGCCATCACCACGACAATGACCAGCACCATTGGCCTGTCGATGTAGATCAGTTTCATTTTTTCTTTTTCACCTTCACCGGCTGCAGACTTTCGAGCAGCTTGCTTGCCCTGATTGCGCGGCATGTCCCCATCCCTCCGTGCCTGCGCTGTTCCGGCTCCAGCCCAAGCCGCTCGCACAGCACATTCCATTCCTGCGTGGTGGTCGCCAAGACCACGAGATAATCGTAGTGCTCATGCGGCTGCAGCGCCATGCCTTCGACTTCGTGCAGCGTGAGTTGCGGATTTTCCTTGACCTCTTTGACCAAATTCTCGTGCAGGTCGGCCAGCATCTTTCTGATTTCGGCATTTTCATCCAGCGTGATGCCAGCGAGCAGGTTGTCGAGCTTCGTGCCGTCCGTCAGCGCAAGGCCAGCCAGCGGATCGTAGGTCGCCAGCACCTTGTCGGCCTCATCATCGTTGAGGTCCACGATCAATACCGGCACCATGCTGTCTGCTGCGATGTCTGCCCGCAGGTGCCCGTCCAGCAATTCGAGTTCATTGTTTTTCTGACGCGCGACAAGACCGCCGACAAATCCGATGTCGGCCAGCATTTGCTGCATGGCAGATCGCTGTCCCTCCGGGTGCAAACGCCAGTTTTTCGGGTTCGGTTTGAGGTCGCCAGCCCTGATACGGCGCAATTCCACGACCCGATCACGCAATCCAGCTTCCGCCATCACAAAACCCCTCGAAATAAAGCCCGGAAATGCTTCATTGAACTACGCAGATGGTGGGCCGTCGCGCGGACCCCGCTGATTGTTCCTGCCTCCACAGTACCTTGGATCGCGCTGCGTCCTGTCTGTCTGCGTGCGTGCATGCACGTCTGTCTTACGCAATACTCTGCGCACGTCTGCGGAGGGAAAAGAAAACCATCGCATCAGTGCCTTACGTCTCTGCTCGCATCCTTTGCAGGTCATCGTCGTCTCGTCGCCATCGCTTTGGCTATCGCAACGGGTAAGGCCACACGCAATTCACGCTGCATCGACAGGGCGAAGTCCTCATAGAACGGCACACGGCGCGGGATAGGCGTCTGGTGCTTCAGTACATACATCAACCGCAGCCTTCCCTTCTTATCGCGGGTATAGAGCACGTCGCCCTTTCGTATCGCATTCGGTAAAGACTTCGGGCGCAGGCGGGCAGGCACACCACGCGAGGTACGCCCTATCTTGCTAGACGGCACAGCAAGGTTAGCACCACCACGCGGGGTGCGCGTTCCGCCAAGGGCCTGCATCTGCAGATTGCCCCTATTCAGCCGATCATAGATTTCAACAGCGGCAGAGCGTTTGTCAGCACGAGCACCGCGCGTCGTCAGCGATGCCCCGATGAAGGAAGCATTACGCTGCTGAATGTGCTGCGGCCACGTCTGCTTGATGAGGAAATTGCGGGTGACATCGGCAGCGCGGTTCAGCGCGACTGCGGTGGCGAAGGGAATTTGATCTGCGGCTGCGCCGAGCGACAGTGCCGCTTTCTCGATCTGCGCGAAGTCGAATTCAACCCTTATCATGCTGGTTCACATAATTGAGGCGGCGTGGCTTTAGACCAGCGCCGCCTCGTGCCACACTTAAAACAGGAGCAAGCCGTTTCAGGAGGGGCACAGGCTTATAGACTGTTCTGTGCCCCTTGTGCAATGCCGCCCCATCCACCGTCCGCTTTGCGGTATAGACCGTGCTGATGTTCGTCGCCTTCGATTACGTTGATGCGAACCGCGCGTCCATCGCTCATGTCATCAACGTACTCAGCGATTTCTGCAAGATCGTACTCACTGTCAGGCTCATAGATCAGCGTCGCTGTGTGCTCCACAAAGTCGTAGGTGATCGAGCGCAAGGCATCTTCGTTCACTGCAGCACTCTCCCATCATCAGATACACAGATGAAATGTGCCGCTGCGGTCTGCACGGAATGCCCGCCTCTGGCGGCGCAATTCTTTTCGTTACGGTCAATGCCGTAAAACATCGCGCCGAATAGCGCCACAGCAAAGCCAAGAAGCAGGATCAGTCGCGGCCAGCCAAAGATGCCGATCATTTGCGGCGCTCCGGTTTCATTATGTTCGGCACCGGCTCAACTGCCTCCTGCATCGGCTGTATCGCGTCAGAGCCTGACGTGAAAGGGAAACTGCGCAAGCCCCAACAGGCTCAATAGCCAACTGACGACAACAATCACGCAAAACAGGCCGACGACGATGCGGCCCCATTTGTCGATGTTGGCGTCGATGCTGCCAAGGGCATAGACGACGACCCAACGAATTGCGAACGCCACCAGAATGATGACCGCGCAGTACAGGAGAACGTAGAGCAACCCAACAAGAATGCCGCCGATGTCCATGTTCGCCTCCCTATTCCTTTTTCAGGTTCACAACTTTCGCTTCAGTCGGTGCGGGCAGAATGTTCTGCTCGCGCAGCCTTTCGACCAGTGGCCTGCCGTCCGCTGTCAGCATGTACGGCATAAACACCGCGTCGAACTGTAGCACGCCACACTCAACGGCTGTGACCTGCCCTTTGATCCAGTCGCGCAGGATCGAATTCACCGCAATCTGTCCCTGCCGAAGCGCGTCAGCCTCATACTGATGACGGTTGCGCTTTCGATAGCTGTTGAACGGCTTTTCCTTTAGATACATCGCCGCCCATCCCGCAGCCGAGGCGCGAAGCTGCACAGGCCGACCTCGATGCGTGAAGGCGAGCATGACTTCGTGCGCGGCAAAGTCGTCCATGAAGCCAACGCTCTCACAGCCGAAACGGCGCAAAATCTTCATGATTTCGTCGCGCGCTCTCTCACCGCTTGTCGCTGTCGCGTAGGGGACGGTCATGTGCCTTCCGTCATCATGATTTTGATTTGCTGCTCGTGCGCCTGCAGCCATTCCAGCGTCTTTAGGACAGCCCGCATTCGCTCGACCTGAAAGTCCGCAATGGACTGCCGCAGCTTACCGGTCTGCACCTGTCGCGGATAGACCTCATCACGCTTTGCCAATTCGCGCTTCACTTCGTCAATCTGCTGGTTCAGTGAAACTGTCATCCCTGCTCGCTCCTGCTCTCGAACAACTTCGGCAATGTGCGCCGCTTCGGCAACGCCTCAACCATCAGGCGACACGCCCTGATTTCCTCGCCCGGTCGCTTTTCCGATACTGCCATCAGCAATCCCCACACGACGCGCCGTACTCTGAAACCGTTGCGTACTCTAGCACCTATTGCCCATGCTTTAGCGTTTGCAGCAGGTCGCCATTCGCATTGTACAGGCGTACTGTCCATTCGGGGCTGGCTCATTGGTGGGGACATCCAATGACGACAGCACAAGCGGTCATCCTCGGTGTCATGCTGACGCTCACGCCAAGCGTCTTAATTCTCGCGTTGCTATTGACCACATCAGAGGTCGATGATGACGGCTGATCATTCGGCTGGCTTCTGATTGGCAATCGCCTTGCGGTCGTCAATCGCTTCCTCTCGTACTGCTGCGCACAACTCAGATAGCGCAATCAGGAATTCTTTTTTACTGTCGGGCGTGCGCTCGCGTCCATTCGCAGACGCAGTAACAGCAACCCTGCGGCCTATCGCAGCTATTACGACATCAGTCATGCCATCACCTGCTCCTGTTTGGCCTTCGCCTTCGCGTAGGCAATCTGACGGCTTTTGATCCAATTCAGCGTTTCGGCTGACGGCCTAACCATCGGCACGCCGCTGTAGGCGTTCGGCCAAACGCCAAACCTCTCGCGGTACTTATTCGACGCCCATCCGTGCCGATAACTATGCGCCGCGCCATAGGCTTTAAGCTCGCCAAAAAACCGGGCCTTGTCCTCTGCCGACCATTCACGGTTCAGATCAGGGCGCTTCGGCTTCGGCTTCAACTCGCGAAGCTCGCCCGCTTCCGGCTTCACATGGTTGACGGCCACGGCGACAAATCCGCAGGCCGGACACTTGGCTGTGCGCGGCGGCTTCAGATAGGCGCATTGCGGGCATTCCTTCGGCAGGACGATAGCCTCGGTGCGGTTATCGTGCGTCGGCGTCTTTCCCACATGCAAGCCGGTATAGCTGGCATCAATGTCGGTCACGAAACCGAGCCGCTGATGATTATCGCTGTGGTCGAGGATCAGACAGTGATCCTTACCTTCTGCCGTCCGCAGTCCGCGTCCTACGATCTGTACGAACAGCATGTCTGATTTGGTCGGTCGGCACAGCGAGATGCAGCGCACGTCCCAATCAACGCCAGTGGTGAGCGTCCCCACGTTGCACACCACCTTCACCGCGCCGCTATGGAAGTCGCGCTTGATCGCCTTGCGCTCGATGTCTTTGGTGAACGCATCCTGATAGGCGCACGGCACACCGGCCTGCAGGAATTTCGTCTGCAGGTGCTTGGCGTGGACACGGTCAACACCATAGCAAAGCGTCGGACGGCCTCCCGCCAGCCGCAGCCAAGTATCGACCGCATCGGCAACCAGCTTGCCCTCCGACATCCGCGCCGATAGCTGCCCTTCGTGATAATCGCCAGCGACCGTCGCAATGTCCGACAAATCAGGATGCGAAGGCGCGAACACGCGGAACGGCGACAGCAACCCGGCGTCAATCAATTCCTGCGTGGTCGAGGCTTTTACAAAGTGCGAAAAGTAACTGCCAAGCCCCTTCGTCCACGGCGTTGCCGACAATCCAATGATCGGCACGTCCAGCCATTTCGGATCGCAGAACCATTTTGCGTAGAACTTAAACCAGCGATGGATTTCATCAATGATGCACACATCGGCGTCCGGCATCGGTCTATTTTGCAGCGTCTGCACACTTGCGATCTGGATCGGCTGCGACCAATCGGTCATGTGATGCGTTGCCTGAATGACCCCCACATCCTTGATGCCATGCTCCCAAAACATTTCGACGGTCTGATCGATCAATCCGATCAGCGGCACCGTGAACAAAATCTTTTTCTTTTTCGCGCGTGCGTTATTCACCAGCGCAGCCGACAGTACCGTTTTCCCAAAACCAGTCGGTGCCTGCATCACGATCCGGCGATGACCCGCGCCGACCGTCTTGCGCAAATTCTCTAGTGCCTCGGTTTGATCAATGCGTAGCTCTGGCATCGTGCTCTCCCTGCAAAACATCGTTCCAGTCTTTGAAAGACCCTTCCGGCACTTTCACATCGACTTCACGCGGGATGCCGCGCTTCTGCGCATCGAGCACGAGCCGTTTTGCCAGCGCATAGGCTGCGGCATGCCCGACAAAATTCGCGTCGTTATCCGCAAAGATCGCCACGCGCTTCACGCTCTGCGGCGGCTCCCATGCCTGCAACATCGTCTCTGAAGTCGCCGCCCACACCGGCATCTTGAAAAGCTGCGCCGCGCTCAATGCCGTCTCGATACCTTCCGCAATGCCGAGCACATCGGCATGAGCGCCAAGCCGGATGCAGCCGCCCTTCGGCAATTCACCGGGCATGAATTTGCGCACCTGCTCGACCGGAGCCTTGTCGCCCTCCGCACTCAGAAAGGTCCGGTGCAGTTGACGCGGGTGCCCGGTCGGATCACAGAATTTTGCAATCATCGCCGGGTAGTAGACATTCTCCGCGTAGCGAAGCTGCGGAACGTATTGCAGGTGCATCGTGTGGATGTTGAACAGCCCGCGCTTTGCCAGATAGCGTCCGACCGGATCGTCAGGCTGGATGATGCGACCGCTATTCCAGATGCGGTTCATCTCCGCTGCGGTTGCAGGCTTCGGCTTCAGCGTCAATTTCGGTTTATCCTTCGGCAAATTGCCGATCACAGCGTCCACCTCTTTCGCCGCCCGCGCAAAATCCCACTGGTGCAGCTTCATCAGCAACTGCATCCCGGTCCCGGCCCCGCACTGATTGCAGAAGTAGCTGCCGTTGCCCTCCAGATCGGTGTAGCGCGCCCGATCCTTGCCGCCGCACAACGGGCATGGCTGGTGCCTGCCGTCCAAAAACTTCGGCGGGACGCCCAATGCCGGGAGGATTTCGCGCCATCTGCCGGTTGCCGCGTCGAGGGTGGACGGCCTCATGTATTTGCTCCTGCTTTGAGAAAACGTGAAACAATCATTCCCGCCGCAATTTCGGATCAAGCCTCATCCGCCTGCGCCACTCCGCTTCTGCCTTCCGTGCCCGCACTTCCATCGCGTCCTGCGGTGCTTTGACGACGACAGTGCCGTCATCAAACTTCGTCAGGTGCTCGTATTTGACCTCTGACGCCTTGAACTGTCTGGCTTTTCGCCAATCTATCCTTGTCATTGCGCTCTCCACTCAGGTCATGCTGACCCCTTTTCTTACCCTAGAGGCATCCACAGGATGCGAGGGTAAGGGCCGCTTGTCGGGCCTCTAGGGTTTGAAGCGGGGCGTAAAAGGGGTCAAAACGCGCGGCAACGCAGCCGCTTTCCCACCCGCAGGGTCGCTGGCTTTCTTGGTCCGCTTCTATGCGCCGGGAGCCTCCGAGCAGACGCGCAACAGCGTGACCGTAGGGCCAACCGAACTCTTGTGCGTGGGAGGGGCTTGATACTTGCTGCGGTTTTCTGTAAATACCGCATTGGCGTCCAAGCCTTGCTCGCACAAGGTTTCGGATTTGAAGGGCGGTCCGTCCCGCAAACACCGGATCGCCCTTCTGCTTTTCAGCTTATGTCTGGCGATCTGATTTGCGCAAGTGCTTTGTCATGCCTGCGACACAAATTTTTGCGTCAATGATGTTGACACAAAATCTTGTGGGTGCCGCGATGGAAAACACTACTGGTTGTTTCGATGTAAATGTCAGCGATGCTGACCTAGAGGCCGCAGCCGAGGATAGCCCGGTGAACCGGGCGGCTCCATCGAAAGCCGACACGCCCGCAAGCTGCTAAAAATCGATTAAGTGTTTTCTGGCGGTTTCGGTAGCGGCATCCAATGCGTAGGCTCTGTCTTGCGCTCACCCTGCCAGCTATCGGCGGCGAAAGCGAAGCTGCCAACGTAGTGACCGACGCCAACTATTGTCCCGTTCGTGAACAGGAAGCGTGTTCCGTCCGTTGGGGCCGTCTCGATTTTCCGCCAGTTGTCAGTCGCAAGGATCATCCGAATAGTGCCGTTGTCTTGTAAGCCAGATCAGGCCGGATGCAGGCCACCTGATAATCCCACAACGCGCAAGCGTCCGCCTCATTGTCGTTTGTGACCATCCAGCCAAGCTGCAAGCATCGGTCAACAGTCATCTGCTTGGCAACCGCGCTCTTGAAGTTTCCACCGATAAAGTGCGCCCGCACCTGACCGACCGACGCCTCACGCAGTTCAAACTTCTCGAAGCAGAATTCTTCAAGGTGCTCGCACAGTCCGATCAGCAATTTGATGGTGCTGATGTGCGTGCGGCCCATCATGATCATCGGTGACGCGGGGCTTTCGTACACGACCAGATCAGGCTGATGATCGCGCACGTTCCATCGTGTTTGCAGCCAGTCGCGGAAATTGCGGTGGATGCGGGCGCGATCAGCGCCGAGCTTGGCGAGCCGGATGTGCCCGAAGTTCGGCGGCTTGCCGGGTTTGCCCCACGCAAAGCCGGTGACGGTGGCGAGGTCGAGCGCGAGGATCGTGCCGGTGAACTTCATTTTCAGCCCCTAAAAGAGAAGCCCTTGCCTTTTTAGCATTGCTAAGGCAGACTTTCCATGTCCAGCCGCATGGCTGGACCCAAACGCGGTGCAATGCGCCCCGCAGAAAGGAAATGAAGTCATGCCCGAAACTAGAAGCAGGGCACTCAGAGAAGCCCCTCCACTCCCCGCCGACATTGATGATTGGACCCGGCACGTCAAGGCCGAGCGTACACTCAACGATATGGTCGAGGACATCCACCGGATACTGGTGGATGACGAGAAATACCGCAAACTGCTGCGAGCAACCTACGATGCTCATGCGGTAGAGGGATCGCTGTCGATGGACAACGCCTTGGTCGCAATGATGATCCGCGAAAAGGCGAGACAAATCGGCCAGACCGAAGTTGCCGAAGAAAAACTCGCCGTCATCAACTTGGCTCTCGGTGTTGTGTTGCGTCGGTATCATATGTCGCGCAAGCAACGCCGAAATACGCTTGGTGGTGAGGAAGTCAATAACGGCAGCGACGACTGATCACACACAGTCTACGAAAACTTGACCGGGACAGGTCAAAGCTGTCCCGGTCCTTTCCCACTATATAGGAGCAAGCCGATGCCAGACAGCAAAGACCCGTTTCACCCGGAAACTGGTGAGTTCGCCAAAAACATTCGCTCGATCATCGACCTTGACGATACCGAGCTTGAACAGTCGCTCAAAAAATTCGGCTGGATCGAACATCTGCCAGCATTCAAGGATGAGAACGGCGTTGTGATCGCCGGTCACCGACGATTGAGACTTGCCGAACGGCTGCATATCACCCCTGTGATCAAGGTGCTGCAATTCGGCAGAGGCAGCGAAGCGGATGCGGAACGCCTCAAGCTCGCGATTGCGTCGAACCTCGGCGGCAAACCTATGTCGGCGGCAGACCGCAAGCACATTGCGCAGTATCTTTACGGCAAGGACGAATGGACGATGCAGCGGATTGCCAATGCGCTGAACGTGAGCCAAGCGACAATTACTGGCGACCTGCGTAATTTATCAGCGACTAATAAATCAAAACCCGCCAAGACCGCGAGCAACCCGAAGGGTGCTGGACGGCACAAAGGCAGCGGCGCGAAAGCTGCCACGTCTAGGACCGGCAGTCGGATCAATACGCATCGCGCACAATCGCGTCCGAAGGTAACCGACAAACATGAGGACACCATCATTGCGCTCGCTGACAGCGGCAAGACGACACCGGAGATTGCTGGCGTTGTCGGCCTGCACAGTCGCGTTGTTCATCGTGTCATTCAGGACGAGCGCATTCGGCGCGAAGCGCGGGCCGAGCCAGAGATTGCTCGTGCCGACCTGTCGCTGTCTGCACAGGAAAAACTCGATGCCGCTATCCGGCAGCACAAGCGCAAGCTCGATTTGCAATTCGAGAGCCGCGTCGTCGCGGAAATTCGCAAGCGCGTAGACGAGATTGTGCTGCCGCACTGGAAGGAACAAATCGCACAAGCCAAAACGCTTTACGAGCGGCGCAAAGGACTTATGGACAAAGAGACTTTCAACATCATCCGGCGCGCACTGCACCCGGACAGCCGAAATTCCATTAGCGACAAAAAACTTGGCGAAGCATTCGGCAATTTCATGAAGCTTGAAAAGTATCTGCTCAATGAAGCCGACAGCCAGACCGAGTTTGGCGATCTGCCGAAGAACGCGGCTGAATGGGACCTGATGCGGATGCGGGCAAAGGCTAAACGCCGCTATGGCGTAAATCCGATGGCCCGCCGCTGATCACGCTCGCTTTTTCACACGCGATGCAAGCTGATAGCCGCCACCTCGCCGCTTCACGAGCAGGCCATCATGAATTGCATTGCCGGGTTGATCGGCATGTGCGGCGATGTTGCGGATGATGCCGTGCCACTTTTGCTCCGCGTCACGTTCGCGGGCGACGGCCCGGTCCTCCGGTGAGAGGCTGATCCAGTTTGGTAGGTTGAAGAAAATCGTTTTGAAGTCTGCCTCGCCATAGGCGCATGTCGCCAGAAAGGCGAGAAGCGCCAGTGACAGTTCGCGTTCGGTTGCGCGGCTCCCTTCGGGGATTATTATCATGCCCCGCGCGCCCCGCGCCTCGATGCCTTCACGCTCTGTAGCTTGCCGACTACCTTGGCCTTGACGCGCTCCACACCAGTCTTGCCAGCCTTCCGCACTCTCGATGCAGCCGCCTCGCGCAATTCGCGCCGACGCTGCTCTTTCGGTCCGATCTTCGTTGCCATGTCTCACTCCGCTGCGGTTGGAACAAGTTCGAGCTTCGGCGCTTCCGGCTCACGTTCCGGCTTTTTTGCCTTCGGCAGATCACCGAACAGCAGCAACTGCTTTTTATCGTTCTGCGCTCGCGCCAGCTTGCGCGCCATGTTGCGGTCATCGGCTTCGAGGTCGGCCATCCAGCCCTGAATGCGTTGCAGGGCGCGAACGATCTTGACGTTGGCCTTCGCCGCCTTCTGCGACACACCCGCTGCGGCCATCTTTTCGTAGATGACGACCATTGCATCGCGTTCGCGCCGCGCCGCGTTCATGTATCTGCCGCGCGCGCTTTCGATGTTATCGAACCGCTGCAGGATGTCCTTCAGGAACTTCGACGCCACGCGATCAGTCACTTCGACCTCTCGGTCTTTTGCTGCTTTAGCCATAATATCGACCCCTTGCTTGAGAGATGTAATTAAATTGTGCGTAGTGCATCGGGCAGTACGAACATTCGCCGCCGTTGACGGTCGTGCCGCGCGGCAGACCACACACCATCGGCAGATGATACGGACCGCTGCGCTGATCGAGTATAGCCCGACAGCCGTTCACGTTCGCCATGTAATCGACGCCCATGACCGAAGGCTTTGACTTCCGCGCGATTGGCGATGTGCGCTTCAGCATCTTACGCCCCTCCCGCTCCAGCCTGTGCTTGCGGCCAGCGATGGTGCCGACCGTTGTCCGCATGATCACGGCGATCTGCTTGAAGCCATTGCCTTCGTTCCACAGCTTGACCAGCCTGTCGTCCAACGCGGATGTCCACTCCATCAGCCGCGCTTCCGCTTGAAGATGTCCGGTCGGATGCTCTCAGGCTTCCAGCCGATCACCTTTGCAACCTCATGCACCCGCTCAATCGGCACCCGCTTCCACTGATAGATTGCCGCCCGCGTCGTTTTGCAGGCTTCCGCCACGCGGACGGACAGGCCGCGCTCCGACCTGATCTTTGCGCAGGCCGGATCAAGTGCCTTGGCGTTCTGGTAGCCCGACATTCCGGTCGATCCTTTAGGTTAATGGTGCTGACGTTTTATCGGGTTTGAGGCAAAATGCCAAGGTTTACTTGCCATTGGCCGCAGGCCGGGGTAGCCTTTTCGGGCAGCATTTCCGCTGCAATTACAGGAGCAAGCAGACCATGCTGAAAGGCATTGAACTACCAGAACTGTCCCGCCGCATCCTTGCGGACAAGGCACAGAAGCGCGATTACATCGCGCCAGCGCATCGCCTTGAAGTCCACCCTTCGCCCGGTGGAGCGATACTGCTGGACGTGCCGGACCACGGCAGCTTCCCGTTGCAGCCGCTGACGCATCGCCAGCTTTCCACGTTCACGAATGTCCCGGCGCAATACTACGACCGGCTGATGGACAATGAGCCGGACCTGCTGGCGATGAACATCAACCGCCACCTGTCGCGCATGACGGACAAAAAGCGGCTTATTCGCACACTCAGCGGATACGCCCGCGCCCTGCTCTCGAATTCCTACCAGCGCATTGACCACGACGAAATTGCCGAGGTCGTGCTGCCGGTCCTGCAAAATCTTCGCGGCGTCAAAATCGTCTCAGCCGAAATTACATCCTCACGGCTCTACATCCACTTTGTCGTGCCGACGATTGAAGGCGAAGTGAAACGCGGCGATATCGTGCAGGCTGGCGGCATCGTCAGCAATTCCGAAGTCGGACTTGGCTCCGTGCGTGTCGATGGTCTGACGTGGCGATTGATGTGCCTGAACGGTGCAAAGACCAGCGACAGCTTTCACCGCTCGCACATTGGCCGCAAGGTCGAGGACAGCGAGGAATTGTGGGCCGACGATACGAAGCAGGCCGATGACAAGGCGATCCTGCTGAAGGTCCGTGACATGGTGACGGCGGTTGTTGACGAGACGCGCTTCCGCGCACAGGTCGCCAAGCTGAAAGAGCTTGCCGATCCGTCGCAGGCGCGGATCAAGGGAACGATCACGCAGGCGGTCGAAGTGCTGGCGGACAAAGTCGGACTGTCGGAGGCCATGCGTCCGTCGATCCTGACTTCGCTCGCGGAAGGCGGCGACCTCACTGCTTGGGGCCTTGTCAACGCCGTGACCGCGCAGGCGCACAACTCGACCAACTACGATGACGCTGTCGAGCTTGAAGGTGTCGGCGGCAAGCTCATCAATCTGCCCGCGAACGATTGGCGTGAAATCCTTCAAGCCGCTTGAATGGCCGTGCCTCACCGTCTGCGCCACACGCAAGACAACTCCCAAGTGAGGTACAGCCGGGGACGTGAGAACAACCTGTTTCGTGTGCTCACGTCCCCACTGATCGGCAGACCACCGAGAACAATGGCTTGCTCCCGGTGACTATCTGTCGAAGCATCGCCAGCCCGAATGCCAATTCTCACTGGCTGATGCGGCGGGGACAGTAATCGACTGCTGTCCCCGTTTTTTTCCTTCAGGAGCATTCGATGATAGCGATCAAATGGAACGGCAAACCCATCAAGACACCCGGCTGGTATTCGGGCATTCCGCTCGAAATTTATCACAGTCCGAAAATCTGCGATGGCTACGCAGTGTCATCATCCGATCTGCGGACGTGCTGGCGGCAATCACCCGCGCACATGCGAGCCAAGTGGGCTGAAAATCCGCAGCGCGAAGTGAAAACGCCGCCGCGTCACTATGTGCTTGGCTCTGCGGCTCACCACCTGCTCTTGGGCGAGGACCACTTCAAAACAAAATACATCGCGCAACCGCTGACCTACCGCGACAAGGTCACGGCGCGCGACAAGACGTGGCACAACGGCGCGGACTACTGCAAGGCATGGAACGCGAAGCAGGTCGCCAACGGCAAGGTGTGGGTCACACAGGATGAACTCAAAATCATTGTCGAGATGTCGCGCAGTCTTGCGCTTGAGCCGCTTGTGCAGGAGGGCCTGCTGCGCGGCTATGTCGAAATGTCCGGTTTTGTGAAAGATCAGGAGACGGACCTGTGGCTCAAAGTCCGGCCTGACGTTGTGCCGACGCTCACCGGGGACTTTGTCGATCTGAAAACCGCTGCTGACGTGACCACGGTCGCGCTGCAATCGTCCATCCGCTCCTACGGCTACCATCAGCAAGGCGGACTGATTTGGGAAGTCGCGGAGGCCCTGAAGCATCCATTCGAGAGCTTCCTGCTGATGTTCATCGAGACGGACATGCCGTACTGCGCCCGCACCGTCCCGCTCACCGACGATGATCTGGCGCGCGGGCGGCTGATGAACCGCGCCATGCTGCGCAAGATCGCAACCTGTCTTGCCGCTGGCCGCTTCCCCGGACCGGGCGAGGGAGACATGCGCCCGCTGCCGCTGGCTGATGCCGAGCGTGAACGCATCGACGCGCGGTTGAAGTTTGAAAAGGTGACGACATGAGGGGACGACAACTCACAAAAACCGCACGCAAACAACGCAGGCTTCGCAGGAACCGTGTGGCCCGTTTCAGATCGCGCAAGCGCAGACAGGTCGAGCTATTGACTGACGCGCTCCGCAGCTATCTCAGCAAGCATTCACCCGCGACATTGATCGCGCTGCTGCGAGGTCGGCAATGAGGCTCGCCAACGAAAACATCACGCCCGAACAAAAATGCCTGAATTGCGGTGTCATCACTGATCGCGCCAGCGCAGTCATCGACCACGATCTTGTCACCGGCCCGGTCATCCCCGAACCCGGCAGCATCACGATCTGCATCGAGTGCGGACACCTCATGGCATTCGCTGACGATCTTACATTCCGCCAACTCACTGACGACGAAATGAAGCAGGTTGCTGGTGATCCGCGCATCATCGCTGCGCAAACAGCCAGACTTGCTGCCAAGCGTGGCTTGTGATGCGGACCCTATTCTGGTTTTTCATTATTTTGATGCTGGTGTCAGGCGCACGAAAGGCACCCGCTGATGAGTTGTCCTCAAATTTGTCCGGCCTCATTGGGTCGTTATTCGGGCAGTCGTTGAAACCAAAGAAGCCGCCGCTACCGCAAAAACTTGCGCCGCTCTCTGGCGGCGTTCCTGACTTAACGCCTTGGCGGGTGAAACCGACGCCGCCACAACCGCAGCCGCGAGTAGTCCCGTCACCATTGCCACACAAAAAAGGGGAGCGGTACGCATAAATGCGGAACCTCAACACACTGAACGCGCATCGTCTGCGGGGTCCTGCTATTGCGCACTATGGCTGGACCGGCGACGAAACCTGCGGTGCGTTCACGTTTCCCTCTCCGTCAGATGGGCAACCGCTGCGCGTGATCGCATCGTCCGGCCTTGGATGGGATCACGTCTCGGTCAGCCGGTCGAGCCGCTGCCCGAACTGGCCCGAAATGGAATTCATCAAGCGCAAGTTTTTCGAGGACAATGAAACGGCAATGCAGTTGCATGTGGCAGTGTCCGATCACATCAACCGACACCCGTACACGCTTCATCTTTGGCGCCCCCACGAACAGGAAATCCCGCTGCCGCCGAAGGATGCTGTCTGATGCCGAAAAAATTATTTTCGCTCGCGCCGACGCCCGCCGCTCAGGCACTTCCGCAATCAGACCAGTGCGAAAACGTGCAAGTTGTGCCCGTCGAGCCTCAAGTCAAGTCGGTAAAAATGCGCAAGTTGTCCTACGGCAGTAAAGCCCGACTTTCCAAAATGGGAAATACTGCGGACCCCACCTGCTACGCTTTGTCGTCAATCGGGAGTGACGACGATGAAAATCAAACGGGTCAAAATCTTTTTCCACGACGAAGCACCGCGCATCGGCTGCGGCTGGCGGCTGGTGACGGTCAAGATCGGTCGCAAGTGGGTGTGGGTCAGGGACGCACAGGGCGGTCGTGCCGTCAGGCGGTTCACGCATGACCAATACGCCAGACTGAAACCAATCGAACTGTGATGGAGCAAGCATCATGCCCCGACTACCAAACGACATGCGCGAGATGCTCAACGCCAGCGGTGTTGATTGGCGGATAGAAACCGGAACGCGACACTTCAAGCTGGTTGTCGGCGGGAAACTCGCCGCCATCCTGCCGAAGGGCAAAAACATGCGTAAGAGTGCGATGTCCGACAGAGCGCACAAGAACGCGCTGGCGCAAGTGCGGCGCGCAATCAACGGAGCAAGCCAATGACCGACCTGCCGAGATACTGGAAGCCGCTCATCAAACTACAGCCGCACGAAATGATGCTGCGTAAAGAGGTTGTGCAGCACGCGATGGTGCAGTACGCCCTTGACGAAGCAGCGGCCCGCAAGCTGCTCGATGACGAGCACGCCAAATGTTCCTACTACGTCAATGATTTGTATCAGGTCGAGGTCGGCCCCGCGCTTGGCGACCTGTTCGAGTTTCAAATCAACATCCGACGCCGCGACGGCGGCATGTTCAAGGACTGGCGGCACTTTCAGCAGATCAAAAATGAGACTGTCGGCCCGGAACGTGAAGCTGTAGAGGTCTACCCGGCAGAGAGCCGCAAGGTTGACAGTTGCAACAAGTGGCATCTGTGGGTTCTACCGGAAGGCCAGTGTGTCCCGACCAACTGGAACGAGCGTGATGTACAATACGCCGAGAACCGGAATGTCCCCGGCCTGCGGCAGAGGGCACTGTGATGCGGACCAGTGACCAAAGAAAGCGGCTCATCCAGTTTCAGGATAGCGTTGCGGCACTGATTGACGATGGCCTGAAGGATAAGATGGAGCCGCGCGATATACAGACCGTGCTGCTTGAGGAAGCCGAAAGCGTTCACGCGCGGGCCGACGAACTTAAAAACAGGAGCAAAGACCATGACTGATGTTGGCGAAGTCGAAAAGCGTGTCGAACTTGTGAAGGCGTCTGACATCCCGGTTGAGGCAACAATCGGCGGCGTCATCATCCAGACCGTTGCCGAGCTTGCGAAGCTCGCTGACACGCTCGCGCGTGGCGGTGTTGCGGTCCCGCCGCATTGCCGCAATCAGGGTGGCACCTGCTTTGCGCTCTGTCTGCAGGCGCGGGAGTGGGGCTTCCCGATCATGAGCGTGATCAACAAGTCCTATGTTGTGAATGACCGCATCGGCTACGAAAGCCAACTGATCCATGCGGTTGTCGAACAGAACGCGCCGATCAAAAACCGGCTGCGTTACGAGATTGTCGGCACTGGTGATGAGCGCCGCTGCAAGGTGTGGGCGACGTTCAATGGCGAGGACAAGCCGCACGAATACATCAGCGAGCCGCTCGCCAAGCTGCGCGAGAACCGGCCACAAAAACGCGACGGCTCAGGCCCCGGTGGTTCTGCGCTGTGGGACACGAACCCGGAAGTGCAGATGTTCTATTCGGCATCACGGCAATGGGCGCGGCTCTACTGTCCTGACGTGATCCTCGGTGCCTACACCCCGGATGAACTGCAGGCCGAACTCGTTGACGTGACACCGAACGTCGCAAACCTCACGCAGCGATTGAAAGACGCGCGCTTGCCGCACACCGAGCAGCGCGGCTTCGATGCCGATCATGTCAACACGATTGTCGAAGGGCAGGTCGAGGTCGTACCGGATACGCCGGAAACGGTCGCGGCAAAGGCAAAGCAGGCCAAAGCGGTCATGTCCAAAGCCGCCGAGACGGTGAAGGGCAAACGCAAATAACCGCCGCACAATGACAGACACCGAAATAGAAAAACACATCGCCCACGACCTTGAAAGAATGGTCGTTTGTTGCGATTGCGGTGCAGAGTTCAAATTTGCGCGGCTCACCGGGCGCGGTTGCCCACATTGTCATAGCGGCAACTGGATATGGAAACCGACAGCGAAACATTGATGGCTGACACATGAGCGACACCGACTTTAAGCCCTGCCCGTTCTGCGGCGGCACCGACATTCGGTGCGACCAGCATCGCGGCAATGGCGCTATCGGGGATTACGATGCGTTCGTTTGGTCAATGTGCTGCTACACCTGCGGCGCGACGTTCCCCAATCGCTATCGACGCGAGCTATTGGTCGAAAACTGGAACCGACGAGTTAATGGCTGACACATGAGCGACACCGGCTTTCGCCTTGAGAAGTGTTCCGAATGTGACCGCGTTTATACGCGCGACATAAAGAACGGAAAATATAACCCGTACTGGCGTAACGAGCAGATTTGCGATCAGTGCCACGCCAATTTGCTCAGGCAACTAAAAGAACAGCAGGGCAGTATTGGCTAGGAAACGATGGCCGAACAGATTATAGCCCAATACGGACATTGGACGCGAGTGGTTACCCGACCTCCATATTATGTCGTCGTGCAGGAATGGGGAACATCAACTTGGCGCGACGTGAAAGAATATCACACCATTAGCGATGACTACGCATGGTCCAATGCCCGCGAGCACGCCATGCGACTAAATGAGCAACGGAGACTTTTAATGTACGACCCAAGCACCGTGCTTATATATAAGCCGCCACTGGTCATTACGCGTTTTGATAGTGCCGACTATCACGGCCCGGTGCCGTGGAGTATCCGGCTCAATCCGCTGCGCTACTCGATCACGCTCTTTCCCGGCCCGCGTCGATGGACGATCAACCGCGATGG
>Ga0111538_10004613_pt1 | contig 19097 bp, 12 predicted proteins | sample SoiMethybrSBSTD1_FD_79669 | JGI IMG/M metagenome (GOLD analysis project Ga0111538, IMG submission 79669) | Bulk soil microbial communities from a Populus tree surrounding site in Tennessee, USA - Soil MetaG P. TD hybrid SBSTD1 (version 2)... | ecosystem: Environmental > Terrestrial > Soil >...
GCCGAAGCTCGCGATGAACGTGCGCTCCTTGTTGTCCTTGTCCAGCATCTCGCCGCTGGCGGTGACCTTGGCGTTGTCGCGGTCGTAGCGCAGGCCCCAGATGCGGCCGGTGGCATAGTCGCCGTAGATGTAGATGCCCTTGAGGCTGGGCTGCTTGGAGCCGCGATAGACGTAGCCGCCCGTGACCGACAGGCCCTCGCGATGCGGATACTCGGCGAGAGGTTCAATGAGCGCCCCCGCCCCCCCCGCATTTGCGCCTTGTGGGGGGGCCGCGAAGTCGTGGCGACCTTCGCGGATGTTCCAGCCGTAGTTGCCGCCTTTGGTGATGAGGTCGATTTCCTCCCACGAATTCTGGCCGACATCGCCTGCCCACAGGTCGCCGTTGTCGCGGTCGAAGCTCATGCGCCAGACGTTGCGCAGGCCGTAGGCCCAGATCTCGGGGCGAGCACCGGGATACTTGGCTTGATCGACGAAGGGATTGTCGGGCGGGATGGCGTAGGGCTTGCCGTCTTCGGACTTGTCGATGTCGATGCGGGTGATCTTGCCCAGGAGGGTGTCGAGCCGCTGGCCGTTGCCATCGGGATCGTTGGCGAGCCCGCCATCGCCGTGACTGATGTAGAGGAAGCCATCGCGATCGAAGAGCAGCGTGGAGCCGTCGTGGTTGCCGTACTTCTGCGGCACTTCGAGGATGATCTTCTCGGAGGCGGGGTCGGCCTTGTCGGGATCATCGCTGGAAACGTGGAACTCGCTGATGCGGTTGCGCTTGGGGTTGCCGATGGAGTAGTAGACGAAGAAGCGGCCGTTGTCCTTGTATGCGGGATGGAAGGCGAGTGCGAGCAGGCCTTCCTCGTTGTGGTTCATCTGGACGTTGTCGCGGATGTCGAGGAAGACCTTGGCGGTTTCGACATCGTTGCGATTGGGGAAGACGCGGATGCGGCCGGTCTGTTCGATGACGAAGATGCGGTCGGTGCCATCGCCTGCGTGCGTGAGGAAGACCGGACGCGAGAAGGTGAGGCGCGGGAAGGCGGGCGCGAGGTGCAGCGTGGGCAGGCCGGTCGGGTTGCTTTGCGGTTTGGCCGAGGACTGCGCTTCGCCGGAACTGGAGGTTGAACTCGAATTCGAACTGTCCGAGGCGCTCGATCCCTCATCGCAGCCGGCGCAGGGCATGGGCGCGAGCGCGGCGAGGCTGAGGACGAGCGTCGTATGCAGCCGCGGCATGGGTCATTCAATGTAGAGGAAAGGGCCGCGGGAAACATCTGGCAATCGGCGGGATGTACGATGCTTCCATGGTGATGAGGATCACGATGGGTCTGCTGTTAACGCCGGCGCTTGTGACGGCGATGGGTGTGGTGGAGGTGACGGGGGCGATGGGCTTGGGGGCGGTGGGGTTGGGGGGCGGCGTGCAGGAGACGGTTCCCCAGAGCCGCCCGTCGCCGCAGGTTCAATGGCAGCGCTGGCAACTGCCCAGCGGCATGCGCGTCATCGCGGTGCATGCGCCGGACGCGAAGAAGCAGACGACGTTCAGTTTCCAACCGATTCACATCGCTTCGGACGAAGCCGGCCGGGCCCAGTGGTCGCATCTGCTGGAGCACATGCTCATCCGCACGACGGATGGCGAGGGCTTGTCTGCGGATGGAGTCGTGTTCAACGGCGAGACGACGGACACATACCTTCGACTGGAGACGTTCACCGAGCCGGCGAAGTGGAAGGAGGCGCTCCAGCGGCACGCGACATGGCTGACAGCCCGGACGTTCGACGCGGCGCGGCTGGAGCACGAGAAGGGCATGATCGCGATGGAGGAGCAGAGCACCGCAGCCAACGGTCAGACCTACAAGTTCGCGCTGGCGGCGTGGAACCAGGTGATCAATCGCGGCCAGGCCAGCGCGGCTGTGCATGGCGATGTGCAGCAGGCGAAGGTTGATGACGTCGCGGCGTATGCGCGCAAGGTGCTGCGGCTGGATTCATCGGTGTTGATCGCGACGATCGGGCCCATGCCGGTGGCGGATGTGCAGGCCGAGATCGCGCGACTGCTGGGCGACGCCAAGGTGGACGGGCGCGATGCGGGCGGCGAGGCGGGAGATCGGGCCGCGACGGCTCCTGCGAGTCAGCCGCAGCTGATTTCGGCGAGGTGGGATCTGCCCACGCGTCACGTGATCTGGTGGTGGCCGCTGCCGGACGATCGGCCGCAGACGCGGGCGGCGGCCGTGGGGGTGTCGCGGGCGCTGATGATGCGCGTGCGCTCGCGGCGTGATGTGGGCAAGGCGATTCGCTCGTTGCTTCCGCACGCGACGGTGACCACCCCGCGCGGCTCGTTCATGCTGCTGAACGCCTGCATCGCGGCGGATGCCAAACCCGAGGCCTTGAGCAAGGCGGTGCGCGAGACGGCCGCGGCGCTGTGCGACCGCGCCAACCCCACGGCTGCGCAGTCGATCGTGTTCGCGGCGCGCATGGCGGCCCAGGAGGTGATGATCGAGCCCAACTTCGAGATGCTCGCGAGGCAGGTTCCGCCGCAGATGCGTGATGCGACGGAGGGCCTGTGGCTGCTGGCGCAGATGAACTTCGAGTTCCCCTGGGGCGTGAGCGCATCGGAGGCGCAGCAGATGCTGATGAACCTCGATGATCAGGCCGTTGCGGACGTGCTGGCGCGATTGCGCAGCGAGCCGGCGACGCTGGTGCTGGAGCCTGCGGCGCCGGCATCGCCGTGAAGCGCGCTATTCGATCTCTGCACCCCCGGCCTGCACCCCCTGAGGCAGAAAGCGTTGGACGCTGATTTCGCCATTGCGCGCGATGCTCACGCTGCACGCACCGTCGCGCACCGTTACAAGCCGCTCGACACCGGTGAGTTCGCTAGCCCAGCGATCGCGCTGCCAGCGAATCCAGCCTGTCGATTGCATGACGACTGAAGGATCCACGCGCTCGATGAACGCGATGGCCGCATCGTGATAACTGCCGTGATGCGGAAGTTCAGCGATATCGGAGTGCAAGTCGGCATCAGATCGCATGAGCATGGCCATCGCCTCGGCCTGGATGTCGCCGCACAGGAGAGCGCGGCGGTCGCCGGCGCTGATGCGCAGCACCATCGACGCGTCATTGATCCGCTCGAAGCCGTTGGCAGGTGGCGGATGCAGGCACTCGACGCTGCAGTCGCCCAGCGTCCAGGTTGCGCCGGCGGCGGTTTCAACGACGCGCACGCGGCGCTCCGTAAGTTGCGCCAGCAGATGAGCGAGTGGCGAGAGCGGATCGGCCTGCGCCGCGGCGAGGAACTGCGGCGTGAGGCGCACTTCGTCCACATCGAACTCGCGCGCGATCTCGGCCACGGCCGAGTAGTGATCGAGATTCGCGTGCGAGATGCACAGGCGCTCGACGTGCCGCACGCCCAGACGCCGCATGGCGGGAACGATGGAGCGATCGCCGGCGTTGAGATCGGTGCTTGAGCCGGCATCGAAGACCATGGTTTCGCCGCCGCTGCGCACGACGTAGCACGAGCCGTCGCCGACCGCGAGCATGTCGATGCGCAGCAGGTCATCGGCCCCGCGCCACGCCTTGAGCGGCAGCATCGGCCAGGTCAGCCACAGCACCAGCGCCAGCAGGCTCGCGAGTTTCATTCGTGCGATGGCGCGGCGCTCGTGCCGGCGGCCCAGGCTCCACCAGCACACCCATGCGATCGCGGCGAACGTCCAGAGCGTCGATGGCGGCGGCACGTGCACGCTCGAGAGGCGCAACGTCTCGAACGGCTTCACGATGGCCAGCAGCAACTCGGCGGAGATGGTGAGCGGCACGCCCAGCAGCAGGCCGAGGCTTGGCAGAATCGCGCCGAGCACGATCTTCATGAATCCCAACGCGAGGATGATCGCCGACAGCGGAACGGCAATCAGGCTCAGCGGAATGCCTGCCAGCGCGATCGAGCCGAAGTGATAGGCGGCGATGGGCGTTGCGACGAGCCAGGCCACGACCGATGCCGCAAGCGAGGTCTTGCACCATTCGCCGAGCATCTGAGCGCTGGTCGCAGCCTCGGGATTGGGCCGACCGAACCAGCGTTCGCGCAGGGCGGGCGAGAGGTGGATGAGCGCGAGAACGACTCCGTAAGTCAGTTGAAAGCCGGGATTGAACAGTTCATCCGGCCGCCAGAATAGGAGGAGAATCGCGCTGAGCGCGACAAGGCCGCTGACCCGCAGCCGCCGGCCGAACAGCGTGCCCAGACAGCCCGCGATCGTCATGACTCCAGCGCGAAGCACAGGCGTGCGCGGCTCGACCAGCAGCAGGTACAGCAACACGGCGGCGATGACGATCCAGCCGTGCCAGGCGGCCCCCCCTCCGCCGCCGCCCGAGAGTCGCGCGATGAACATCACGAAGCCGGCCAGCACCGCAAGGTGAAAGCCGCTGATGGCGAGGATGTGGGCGAGTCCCACGCGCTGGAAGGACTCGTACACGCGATCGATCTCGGCGTCGCGCTCGCCCAGCAGCAGGCTCACCAGCAGCGCATCGCGCTCGCTGCGCTCGTCGGCGGGGAGATCGGCCAGCAGCCAGGCGCTGGCTCGGCGTCGAAGATCATCGCGCCAGCTCAGGAACCACGAGACGATGGCGCTGCGCGGTGCGGGCGTGACATGCACGAGGTCGCGGCCGCTGACGGTGAGAATGCCCGCCTGCCCCAGCGACTTGGCGTACTGGCGGAAATCGAACTCGCCCGGATTGCGCGGCATGGCCGGACGCAGCAGGAAGCCGGTGACCTGCACACGATCGCCGGCGCGAAATGGCGGGAGCGTCTGATCGACGCGCACGAGCACAGCGCCGCGGATGGGCGTTGCCTGGCCCGTGCTTGAGAGCAGTCCATCGACGCGCATCGGGAAGTAGGTTGCAGGCGGCCGATAGTCGAAGCGGGCCATCGAGCCGGCGGTGCGGGAGCGCAATTCCGGTGCGCGGGTTGCGACGCCCTCGAGCCGCACCAGCGTCGATTCATCGCCGATGAGTGCAGCGAGGTCGTCGGTCGCTATGTACTCCATCCGCAGCGTGATCCAGCCTGCGCCGATGCACAGCATCGACGCCAGCACGCAGATGAACGCGATCATGCCGCGCCCGATGACGTGCGCGACAGCCGCTGCGAGAAGACATGCGGCGGCCGTCAGCAGCCACGGCCAGATGATCGGAGTCGACTGCTTCCAGCCGATGGTCAGTCCGATCGCGAAGGCGATCAGCAGCAACGCCATGCCCAAGCCGCGCCGTGGACTCGACTTGGCCGTGGCGAACTGTGCCGGCGAAGCCTCGGGTGCGGTGAGAGTCGTGGCAGAGGAATCGCCTGCGCGCCCGTCGGCGGCCATGTCGCAGATCGTGAGGGATCGAGGCCGGAATCGCAAGAGGCCGTCCACATCGGGCGGCCGATCCCGATGACTCTCGCATCAAGTATCCTGCAGCGATGTCACGCATTCTCGGCCAGGAGCGAGCGATCAGGATTCTTGAGGACGCGCTGCGCTCGGGCCGCTTCCACCACGGCTGGATCTTCTCCGGCCCGCGGGGCGTGGGGAAGTTCACCACGGCGCTAGAGGTCGCACGCGTCCTCCTTGACCAAACTCATCCTCTGGCCCCAGGCTCTGCCGGGGGATCAGAGGGAGGAACGCCACTCATCGGAAGCATGTGGAAATCGGACGTCCAGAATCGCATCGACGCCGGCACGCATCCGGACCTCCACATTATCCGCAAGGAGATGGCGCTCTACTCCGACAACCGCGAGTTGCGCGAGCGCAAACTCCTGAACATACCCCTCGACCTCCTGCGCGAGCGCCTTCTTGGCGGCCGCTCGGGCGAGACCGTGCACGAGGCGGCGGCGTATCGCACGCCGGCGATGGGCGTGGGCAAGTCCTTCATCATCGATGAAGCCGAACTGCTCCAGCCCGAGGCGCAGAACGCGATGCTCAAGACGCTGGAGGAGCCACCCGCGAACACGTGGATCTTCCTGATTACCTCGCTGCCCAATCGATTGCTGGCGACGATCCACAGCCGCTGCCAGCAGGTGCGATTTGAGCGACTGGATGATCGGGCCATGGCCGAGTGGTGGAAGTCGGAACTCGCGCGCGATCGCGCAGCGCCGACTGACGAGCCCTCGAGCAGAAAGAAGAAGGTCGTGTTCGATCCGAAGGCGGTGCCGCCGGCCACGGTGAAATGGTCGATCGAGTTCGCAGGCGGCGCGCCTGGCATCGCGCTGCTGGCGATGGAGTATGGCTTTCATGACTGGCACAAGGCGCTCGAGCCGATGCTGCACGAACTCGATCGGGGCCAGTTCCCGACATCGATGGGCGAACTGTTGGGCACGATCGTCGAGGAATTCGCGCAGGCATGGGTAGCCCGGCACGGCAAGGATTCGACCAGCAAGGACGCCGCCAACAAGGATGGAGCGAGGCATGCGCTCTCGCTTCTGGCGGCGCATGCTCGCCTGCGCCTGAAGGAGGCGGCCGGCCGGCCCTCGCAGAGCGAATTCGCCGAGCGCTGGGCGTTGAGCATCGACCTGCTGCGCGAGTGCGAGCGTCAGATCGAATCAAACGTCAACCAGAAACTGGCGATGGAGAACCTTGCGGCGCAGTGGGCAGCAGCCCTGAGCGGAGCCATCGCGGTCTAACGCCGGCGGCCTCCACCTCAATAGGCGCGAAGTGCCCACAGCAGCAGGAATCCGAGGGCAGCAACCACCAGTACGCTGATCACGCCGCACAGGACCATCGTCTTCTTTGCAGCCGGCTGATCGTGGGCGGTCTCCAGCGGCTTGCCATTTTTCGTGCCGTAGCCGGCGAACCGGAGGGGTAGCTTGGCCAGCGCCTGCTTCCAATCGGAGATGTGCTTGCCGCGGACGATGTCCCAGCCGGAAAAGTTGATGTTCAGAATCAACAAGGCGAGATAACCGAGCGCCATCTGCCGCCAGAACGAGCCTTCGCTCAGCAGCCAGCCGAGCGTGACGACGAAGAAACCGACGATCAGTGCGCCGAGGTAGACGGCGCGGTCGCTCATCGGCTGCGTCGCAGGCTTGCTGCGCTGCTCGCCGTGCCGTGAATGCTGATGTCGATGGGCGGAGGTCTTGGCGGTGCTCATGCGGAGGCGGCGACAGGCCGCTTGCCGAAGAGCATACCACCTGAGCGAGGCCGCAAAGGAGAGGCCGGCCGCATGACCGGGACGGGGGCCGATTCGCGTGCGTCCGCTGCGGCGCCGCCTTCGATTCCGGCCAGCATGAGGTCCATTTCAGCGATCATGCCGCGCGTGTCCTGAATGGCGCGTTCGATCGCCGTCGAGCCGGTGACGGTCTTGAGGGGGTCGCGCTTGCCGGATACCGCCAGTCGCTGCTCGCTGGTTTCGCGATCGGCCATGAGCCGTTGCAGCAGGTCATCAGCCTGCCGTCGAAGCGTCGAGGCTTGCGTGCGGGCTCCGGATGTCAGGGGCGGATGAATCGGCATGGATGTCATCAACAGCGGCCGTGAACGCCTCAGCGGCAAGGCGCAGGCGAGGTTTGCGAAGCGTTCAGTGTAGGTGAGCGGTTGCCAACAATCATCTTTCGGCGATGTCAAGCTGGCAAATCCAAAGGTTGCATGAAACGGTCCACAAAATGTCATAAGTTTAGTGTTATCAGGAGTTTAGATTCGCAAGTGACAGGCTGCGATGCGGAAATGGAACCGACTGGCGGTCTCAAGAACCGCATTCAATTCGTCGTCGCTGGGGGCAAGTGGCGGCGTGGATGATTTGCGATCTCCAAAGGCTCGCCAGCCGCATTCGGGCCGATGAATGAGGCGCCGCCAGCCATACACTGCCCGGCCCTTCCAGGGCCGCAGCCTTGGACCTGCATTTTTTTGCGCTGCGACTGATCGCCGCCGGCTCCGCATGGATGTCTCACACGCCATTGACTGGGTCCTGCACCTCGACGACCACCTCAAGCAGATGGTCATCGAGCACGGCGCGTGGACGTACCTTGTCCTGTTCGGGATCGTCTTCTGCGAGACGGGCCTGGTGGTCGCCCCGTTCCTGCCGGGCGATTCGCTGCTGTTCGCGGCTGGGGCGATCGCTGGCAGCGATGCGACCGGCTCCTTCCGCGTCGAGATCGTGATGTTCACGCTCATGGCCGCCGCGCTGTGCGGCGACAACGTCAACTACTGGGTCGGCCGCACGATCGGCCCGAAGGTCTTCAAGCGCGAGGACAGTCGCTGGCTCAAGAAAAAGCACCTGGAGCGCACGCACCGCTTCTTTGAACGCTACGGCGGCAAGGCGATCATTCTCGCGCGATTCGTCCCCATCGTGCGCACCTTCACGCCGTTTGTCGCAGGTGTGGGCAGCATGCACTACCCGCGCTTTCTGCGATTCTGCGTTCTGGGCGCGGCCCTCTGGGTCGGACTGCTCGTGATGGCTGGCTACTGGTTCGGCCGCATCGAGTGGGTGAAGTCCAATTTCGAGATCGTGGTGGTGGCGATCATCGTGATCTCCCTGCTGCCGGTGGTGTACGAACTGATCCAGGCGCGCCGGCACATCAAGCAGGACGCAACGACGCGACAAGAACGCGACACACCAGCGGGGGGTGACGCGTGAACATTCTCGTCACCGGCGGCGCGGGATACATCGGCTCGCACGCGGCCCTGCGGCTGTTGAGCGACAACCACGCTGTCACCGTCATCGACAACCTCGTGCGCGGCAATCGCGGCGCCATCGAGGCGCTGGAGAAACTCAAGGGGGATTTCCTGTTTGTGAACGTCGATGTGGGCGATCGGGCGCGGCTCGAGACCATCCTGCGGCAGCGCCGCATCGAACTGGTCATGCACTTTGCGGGCCTGACGTATGTGGGCGAGAGCGTCCAGCAGCCGCTGCGCTATTACCGCGCGAATGCGGCGGCGGCGCTGGCGCTGGTGGAGGCCATGGAGGCCGCGGACGTGAAGCGCATGGTTTTTTCCAGCACAGCCGCGACTTATGGCGAGCCCGCGCCCGGGCACATTCCCATCGCGGAAACGTGTCCGCAGAACCCGATCAATCCCTACGGCCGCTCGAAACTGCAGGTCGAGAGCATGCTCTTCGACTATGCCCACGCTCAGCGGGCCGCCGGCAAGGATTTCGCCTTCGCGGCATTGCGATACTTCAACGTCGCTGGAGCCGATCGGCAGGGCCGCCTTGGTGAGGATCACAAGCCTGAGACGCACCTGATCCCCATCTGCCTCGAGGTCGCCCTGGGTCAGCGCGAAGCTATCACGATCTTCGGGGCCGACTATCCCACGCCCGACGGCACATGCATTCGCGACTACGTGCACGTCGAGGACCTGATTGACGCCCATGTGGTCGCGATGAAGGCCTTGCGGGTCGGCGACACGCGCACGTACAACATCGGCATCGGCCGAGGCTACAGCGTGCGCGAGGTGATCGAATGCTGCCGGCGCGTCACGGGCATCAGGTTCGCCGAGAAGGTGGGCGAGCGCCGCCCGGGCGATCCGCCCTCGTTGTACGCCGATCCGTCGAAGATCGGCGCGGAGCTGTACTGGCGGGCTCGCATCACGAATCTCGAGGAGATCGTCGCGACGGCCTGGCGCTGGAAGCAGGCGCATCCGCGCGGCTATTCCTGACGGCAAACCGTGCTGCTATCGGACGCATTCGCAGGGGCCTTCGCATGATTGTCTATCAACGCACGGCTGCATGCCGCCGATGTCTTCTGCTGGCGCGCGGTGCGGAGGATCGATGGCCATGGAAGTGCTGGAGGTCGCGTCCAAAGACGGCATGGAATCGCTGCGCGCGGACTGGGATGCCGCGTTTGCGCTTGATCCGCACGCATCGCCGTTCATGTCGTGGGCGTGGCATCGCGGCTGGCTCGAGGTGACGCCCTTTCCATGGATGACGCTGGCAGCGCGGGAGAGTCCTTCATCGCCCTTTGTTGGGTTCCTGCCAATCAGTCTTCGAGGCTCGCGCAGCGCTCTGCGCATCGATCACCTTCGCGAAGTGCATGCTGGAGGCGAGCCGACGGCTGACGAGGCCGGATTCGTCTGCGTTCCGGCCATGCAGGATCGGGCCATAAGCGCACTAGCCGATCATCTGTTTCAGCGCTTGAAATGGGATCGGCTGCGATTTCAGGAGTGGAACGACTCTCGTCTGCCGACGCTCCTCTCGCGTGTTCCGTCATCCATGGCGTATCTCGAACAGCCGGGCACGGCGTGCCCGTGGATGAAACTGCCCGAAACCTGGGACGAGTTTCTACGCGGGCTTTCATCGCCGACGCGGCAATCGCTGCGCCGGCGTTTGCGTACAGCGGAACGCGAGTTCCGATTGACCATCGACGAAGGCGCCGCGATTTCGGATCCAATGATCGCCGCATTGATCGGAATGGCGGCTCGTCGAACGCGACTCGAAGCCGACCCTCACGTCCTGCGGCTTGAGACGATTCTCAGGCGCTGCGCCAATGACGGCCTGGTGCGCATGGTCACGCTCTGGAAGGGAGGCGTTCCAGCCGCAGGCGTCGCGGGGCTCATCGATCGCAAGCGAGGTGCATGGTGCCTGTACGTCACATCTTTCGATGAGGCGCTCGCCCGGCACTCGCCCGGGCGCGTCGCGATTGCCCTGGCGATTCGCGACGCCATCGTGATGAAGATGGAGAGCTTCGATTTCCTGCGCGGCGAGGAACCGTACAAGTTCCAGTTTGGCGCCCAGAGCAGGCATAACCGCACGCTCATCATCGAGCGGCCGAGCCTGCAGGCGGCGTTGCGTCGCGGCATCAGCGGCGTGCGCGACTCGTTGCGCATCTGACCACTGTCAGCCAAGGACGAACGCGTCAATCAGGCGATCCCCGATACCCGTCAGGGCCGCGCCAGCGATGATGCCTGCGCAGATCGGCTCCGATGACAGCACCCAGAGCGTGTGGCCAACGGTGCCCTCACGCTTGACGTAGCGGCGGTGCAGCCCGCCAAAGAGCAGCGCCCCGATGAACATGGCCAAGGTCGCGTTGGGCGGCAGCACCACGCCCAGGCCGATGGCCACCGATGACAGCGGCATGCGCTTGGGGAAGAAGATCTTCACGCCCTCAATGAACAGCGCGACGAGCGCGGCCACGATGACCGAATACTGGATCGACGCGGGAAGACTGGAGAAATCGAAGCCCTTGGTGATGATGTCGGAGACGCCCTTCCACTGCACGGCCGAGGGAAAGCCAAACTGGTCGCTGACCATCGCCTCTTCAACGCTGGTCCCAGGAGCACGTTTCGAGAGAAACAGTGCGAAGAACAGCGGCGTCGACGCCAAGGCGCCCGCGATGATGCCGATCACGTGCCCGATCGCCTGCTGGCGCGGCTTGGCGCCGAGCATGTAGCCAGGCTTGATGTCCGAGAGCAGGTTGGCGGAGTTGGACGCGATTTCGGACGTGATGCCCGCAGTCATCAGGTTGAGCGCGGGGTTGGACCGGTCGATCACGCCGAAGGTGAACTGCGTGATCTTCGACAGCGCGCCAGTCGGGGTCCACGAGGTCAGGGCCATGGAGTTGGTGCAGATCAGGGAGAGAATGAACACCAGCGGCAGGCACAGCAGCGCCAGGTACCAGCGCACGCCGTACCACTCGTGAGCCATGTACGCGGCCAGGACGGCGCCGATGGGAAGCCCGACAAAGGAAATCCACAGCGGCAGCTCGATGTGACGCAGCACGTCCGTGCCGGCCGACCGTTTCTTGAAGATCCCCGTGAACGCGCCGAACAGAATCTTCGGCCTCGCGAACAGCGCCACCAGCGATCCGACCACCATGATGATCACGCCCCACCAGATGGACCACTGGTTGAGGATCTCGATGCGGCCGAACACCGCGTTCTTTGAGGTCATCGTGCCTGCAGCGATGTTCTGCGTCACCTGATCAAATGTCAGGCTCGTGCCCTTGGTCTTGATGTCGCCGATGCGGATCATCCATGGAGCGAGGATGACGAAGTTGATCAACATGCCTAGGAACATGCTGAAAGTGGTCTTGACGCCGATCAGCCCGCCCGTGCCGAGCATGGCCAGGTCCAGCGTCGGCCGCAGTGCCAGTTCGCGAATATCGACGCCGGCGATGGTCGGCGGGTTCCAGCCGTTGCGCTCCATCAGCCGGTAGTACCACGCGTCGATGTTCTCGTTGAACCAGTAGTAGTAGTTGCGGCCGAGCGTCTTGACCCACAGCAGTTGCATGTACGCAGCGCCGGCGCAAACCTGAATGAACGCCGTGGCGACGCCGGCAATGATCAGGGCTTTGGCTTGGAGCACGCCGATGTTGCCCTTGCCGCTGTAGAGCGTGTCGAGCACGATGCCGCAGGCGCGTCCCTCAGGAAACGGCTGCTGCTCATCGTTGATGAAGCGCCGCTTCATGGGGAAGGCCACGAGCACGCCCATGATTGAGAGAATCACGTTCCAGAAGATGATCTGGTACCACGGGATGATCTCGTTCTTCACCCACATGTAGGCAACGAGGCTGGAGAGCAGTGGCATGGTCATGTAGCCGGCCGCGGTGGCGATCGACTGCATGCAGTTGTTCTCGAGAATCGTCATGTCGGTTGCCACGCGCATGCTCGCCAGGGCGCGAAACATGGCGAAGGCGAGAATGACGCTGGTGAGGCCCACTCCAAGCGTGATGCCCGTCTTGGCGCCCACGTACAGGTTGGTGGCCGAGAGGACTCCGCCCAGCAGGAAGCCCGTGAGGGCCGCGCGCAAGGTGAGTTGCGGCATGTCGCCGCGGAAAACGGTCGTCAGCCACCAGCGATCCTTCTGCTCGCGCGTCCACGTGCGAATCTGCTCGTCGGTCAGGTGCGGGATGGCCATGACGGGAAAAGGCTAGCGGAAACGGCCTGCGGGGAGAAGGTGCAACCATCTGGACTGATATCAGGTTGCACCGGAGGCGGAGGTTGGTCAGAATCGCTCCGCCAAGCCGATGCCATTGGCTCGGCGACCCAGGAACATCCCCATCATGGCCACACCCACCCCCGCGATCTCACCTTCCCCGGGCACGCACACCGACGAGTTCGAACTGCCCATCGAGGGCTTCAAGGGCACACCAGAGGAAATCGAACGGCAGTGGTACCAGAAGGTCTATCTCGGCCGTGGCGACACGATGAAGCAACTCACGTGGCGGGCCGTGATCATGGGCTCGGTGCTGGGCGGGGTCCTCTCGCTCACCAACATCTACATCGGCCTCAAGGCCGGCTGGGGCTTTGGCGTCGCCATAACCGCGTGCATCCTCTCCTACGCCATCTGGACCACGTTCTACAAGATCGGCCTGGTGCGCACGCCCATGACGATCCTCGAGAACAACTGCATGCAGTCGACCGCGAGTTCCGCCGGCTACTCGACGGGCGGCACGCTGATCTCGGCATACGCGGCGTACATGATGATCACCGGCACCAACCTGCCGCTATGGGTCATGCTGATCTGGGTGTTCTTCCTCGCGGTGCTTGGGGTGACCATGGCCATCCCGATGAAGCGACAGATGATCAACGTTGAGCAACTGCGCTTTCCCAGCGGCGTGGCGGCGGCGGAAACGCTCAAGGCCCTGCACGCTCACGGCGAGGGCGGGATGCGCTCAGCCAAGGCTCTCGGCATCGCGGCCCTCATCGCCGCGCTGCACAAGTTCTGGCTCGAAGGCCTGGTGCGCATCAGTGACAAACTCGAGCACTTCCAACTGGGATACTGGCTTGGGAACCTCAACAACTGGCTGGATGAGAAGGCCATCAAGGTCTTCGGAGGCGCGTCGGCCGGCGTGACCTCCGTGTGGCAGGGTCGCACCGTTCTGCTGACCTTCGATCCGATCTTCCTCGCCGCCGGCGCGATCACGGGCCTGCGCGTGTGCGCCAGCATGATGCTGGGCGCGGTGCTGTGCTGGATGGTGTACATCCCGATCGTGGATTCCTACGGCCTGATCGAAGCCAATTCCTTCGCCAAGAACGTGCAATGGTCGCTATGGCCGGGCACGGCGTGCATGGTCACCTCCAGCCTGGTGGCCCTCGCAATCCAGTGGAGGAGCGTGGCACGGGCCTTCGGTGGACTGGCGAGCATCTTCTCCAGCGGCAAGAAGGAAAGCGAAATCGACAGGCAGATGCAGACCATCGAAACGCCGATGTCGTGGTTCTTCGGCGCGCAGTTGATCTCGCTGGTCGCGCTGGCATGGCTGGGCGCGTACTCGTTCGGCATGCCGTGGTGGCAGTCGGCAATCGCCGTGCTCCTCACGTTCTTCCTCGCGCTCGTGGCGTGCCGCGTCACGGGCGAGACCGACACCACGCCCGTAGGCGCGATGGGCAAAGTGATGCAATTGTCCTTCGCCGCGCTGGCCCCCGGCAAGGTCATCAACAACCTGATGGCCGCCAACATTACGGCCGCCGCCGCAGGCTCCTCGGCCGACCTGCTCACCGATCTCAAGAGCGGCTACCTGCTTGGCGCGCATCCGCGCCGGCAGTTCATCGCACAGTTCGCAGGCATCTTCATCGGAACCGTCGCCACCGTGCTGGCTTTCCGCGCCATGGTTCCCGACGCTTCGGTGCTGGGAACAGCCAAGTTTCCCGCGCCAGCGGCGCTGACGTGGAGAGGCGTCGCCGAGGCGCTGGGTCAGGGCCTGCACACGCTGCACCCAATCAAGGTGTGGGGCCTGGTGATCGGCGGCCTCGTCGGCATCATCCTGCCGCTGCTGTCTCTGGTGGCGCCCAAGAACCTCAAGCCCTGGGTGCCCTCGGCCGCCGGCGTGGGATTGTCGTGGGTCTTCCCTTGGACCAATGCGCTCGACTTCTTCATCGGCGCAGTGATCGGCCACATCCTCCTGAAGAAGCGGCCGAAGCTGTCGGAGGAATACACCTTCCCCGTCGCCTCGGGCCTGATCGCCGGCGGATCGCTGATGGGCGTGGCCCTGATCTTCTGGGAGAACGGGCCGGAGATCTTCAAGAATCTCTTCGGCGGCGGATGAGTGCCGATGATCGCTAGCCACCGATCGCCGACATTGTCCTCGACGGCTGAATGAACGTCTTCGATCCGATGCCGTGGCCGGCCTGTTTGGTCCACACGGCGTTGACGATGAAATCGCGCAGATCCGAGTCGCTCGACTTCCCGTCGCGCAGCAGCGGCTTGATGTCCCACTCGCTGAGGCTGAACAGGCAGGGGCGAATCTTGCCGTCGGCGGTGATGCGAAGCCGGCTGCACGCGCCACAGAACGGGCGCGAGACAGGGGCGATGATGCCGAGACGGGATTTTGGATTTTGGATTTGGGATTTTGGAGCGGCGAATCGGAAGTTCATCGACGTGCTCGATGGATCATCATCCGCCACCGCGACCACTTCGTGCCGCGCGCGAATCTTCTCAAGCATTTCATCGGCGTTGACGACCTGCGAGCGATCCCACGCGTGGCTCGAATCCAGCGGCATGAACTCGATGAGGCGCATGTCGATGCCATGCTCGATCGCGAAATCGGCGAAGTCGGCGACCTCATCATCGTTCACGCCGCGCATGACCACAGCGTTCACCTTGATCGGGTCGAAGCCCGCTTCGCGTGCCAGTTGAATGGCGCGAACCACGCCCGCGGGAGTGGATTCGGTTCGCGTGATCGCCTGCACGCGCTCCGGCCGCAGGCTGTCGAGGCTGAACGTCACGCGATGCAGGCCATCGGTTCGCCACTGCTGTAACGGCATCTTCTCGAACAGGCTGCCGTTGGTCGTGATCGCGACGTCGTCGATGCTCATGCGGCCGACCTCGCGCACGAGATCGTTCAAGCGCGGATACAAAGTCGGCTCGCCGCCTGTGATGCGCAATTTCGAAATGCCAAGCGTCAGGCAGACGCGCACCAGGCGAAGATACTCTTCGAGCGAAAGCAACTGCTGCTTGGGCATGTACCGGAAGTCCGGATCCATGCAGTACACGCAGCGGAAGTTGCATCGGTCCGTGATGGATAATCGCAGATCGCGAATCGTGCGGCCGTGCGAATCGATGAGGTAGTCGGGCTTGCGCGCATGCGAAGGCGCTTGGGGGGGCGGAGGCGAAGCCACGAACTCCGCTGCAGACTTGCCTGCGATTGGAAGCGCGAAAGTCAAGGCGATGATTGTAGGTACGCGCATTGCCGCTATTCCCATCCGTGTTCAGCCGCATCCATCCGTGGTTTCGTTCGGTCTGTAGAATGCGATCGTGCAACTCGGCTTTGTCATCGATCACGAATCCTGCATCGGCTGCCACGCCTGCACTGTCGCGTGCAAGGCGGAGAACAACGTGCCGGTGGGGGGCTTTCGCACGTCGGTGAAGTACGTGGAGGAAGGCACGTTTCCCGATGTTCGCCGCATGTTTCTCGTGCAGCGGTGCAATCACTGCACCAAGGCCCCGTGCGTGACGATCTGCCCGGTGAACGCGCTCGAAAAGAAACCCAACGGCATCGTCGACATCGATCGCGATGCCTGCATCGGCTGCCGCGCGTGCATGCAGGCGTGCCCGTACGACGCGATCTATCTGAATGAGGATCTGGGCGCGGTGGAGAAATGCCACTACTGCGCGCATCGCATTGAGAAGAATCTCGAGCCGGCGTGCGTGATCGTGTGCCCGGTCGGCGCGATCATCTCCGGCGACCTGCACAATCCGAACTCGCGCATCGCGCAGATCGCGGCCGGGAAGGAAACGAAGGTGCGGCGGCCGGAGCAGCGCACCGGGCCGAACGTCCGCTACGTGGGCGTGGAAGATGTGATGCTCAACCCCGGTCAGGCGATCCGGCCGGAGATGTACCTGTGGTCCGATCGGCCCCCCCACAAGGGCGAGACCTGGCCCGTGCAATTGAACGTGCAGCGCGATGCCCGCGTCGTGCTTGACTACGGCCACAAGGTGGAATGGGGCTGGGGCGTGACGCTGTATCTGGTCACGAAAGGAATCGCAGGCGGCGCCGCGATGTTGGCGCCATTTGCGGCGATGCTCGGGCTGGAAGGCTTCGCAGCGAAGTACCTGCCGGAGTTGATCGCGCTGTTCTTCGTCGGTTTGACCGGTCTGCTGCTCGTCGAGGACTTGAAGAAGCCTCTCGCGTTCATCCGTCTGTTCACGCGGCCGAACTGGAACAGTTGGCTGGTCAAGGGCGCGTGGGTGATCAATGCGTTCGTGGGGCTAATCGTTGCATCGCTCGCCTTGCGGTGGTCTGGCATGGATGCGGCCGCCGATGCGGTGCGCTGGGGCGGCGCGCTAGCCGGCGCGGCGGTTGCGGGATACACAGCATTCCTGTTCGCGCAGTGCGAGGGCCGCGATCTCTGGCAGTCGAAGCTGCTCCTGCCGCATCTGCTCGTGCAAGCAGTGATGTGCGGAGCGGCGGCGCTCGTGCCCTTTGCCAGAGGATTCCGATTCGAGAGTTTTTCCGGCGTAATCGTCATCGCCGTGCTGGCACATCTCGCGTTCGCGCTGATCGAGCGCTATCGCGCGCACGACACCGACAATGCGAAACAGGGCGCTGCGTTCCTCGGCGTTGTCCGTATCGGGCCGTTCAAGGCGTGGCGCGATGGGCTGATCATCGGCGTGGCCGGCGCGCTCCTGTTTGTGTCGCTTCTGCAACTATCCGCATTCGCATTTGTTCCCGCACTGCTCGGACTGCTCATGTACGAACACGCCTTCATCCGTGCCGGCCAGGTGCCGCCACTGTCGTAAGTTGATCAACCCGCGACCATTGGTCGCGGCTTTTCATTCGTGCCTCGTGCCTCGTTGCCTTCGTGCCTGATCCCGTCCATGCGTTCGCACGATCCTGACAAGATGACCGTGACTCCGCTGGAGTCGTTTCCGCCGCCCCATCAATGGGATGAGTGGACGGAGTTCGACGCCGACGCTTGGCCGAGGAAGGTCGAGAAGCGGTACTCACTGATTCCCACAATCTGCTTCAACTGCGAAGCGGCGTGCGGCCTGATGGCGTACGTCGACAAAGACACGAAGCAGATTCGCAAACTCGAAGGCAACCCATATCACGCCGGCTCGCGCGGCAAGAATTGTGCCAAGGGCCCGGCCACGCTCAACCAGATCAACGATCCCGGGCGCATTCTCTATCCGCTCAAGCGCGTCGGGCCGCGCGGCTCCGGCAAATTCGAACGCACGTCATGGGATGAAGTGCTCAACGCCTTCGCAGCGCAGATTCGCAAGGCCATTGTCGAGAATCGCAAGAATGAGATCATGTATCACGTCGGTCGGCCGGGCGAGGACGGCTACGTGACGCGCATTCTCCAGACATGGGGAGTGGACGGCCACAACTCGCACACGAACGTTTGCTCGTCGTCCGCCCGCGTCGGCTACGCGCTGTGGTCGGGCTCCGATCGCCCGTCTCCCGATCACGCCAACGCCAAGTTCATCCTGCTGCTGTCATCGCACCTTGAGACCGGCCACTATTTCAATCCGCACGCCCAGCGGATCATCGACGGCAAGCGGGCCGGTTCGAAGATCTGCGTGATTGATGTGCGGCTGTCCAACACCGCATCGATGGCCGACTGGTGGTTGGCGACGTGGCCCGGTACCGAGGCGCTGCTGCTTCTGAGTTTCGCCCACGTGCTGCTGCACGAGAATCTGTTCAACCGAGCGTTCGTCGAACAATGGGTCAACTGGCGCGAGTTCCCATCAAGTCCCGCGACGTTCGATGCGTTCATTGAGGCGCTGAAGACGCATTACTCATTCGCCGCGCCTGAGAATGTCCCAGAGGAAACCGGCGTCGATGCCAGCACCATCCGCGAGATCGCCCGCGCCATCGGCGCCGCCGGCAGCGCCTTCTCATCGCACGTATGGCGAAACGCCGCTTCAGGAAACGTGGGTGGTTGGCAGGTGGCGCGATGCCTGCAGTTCCTGACCGTGCTCACGGGCGCGATGAACGCCGTGGGCGGCACGAGCATGGCGGCGCACAACAAGTTCGTGCCCGGCCCCCCCACGAATTGCAAACCACCCCCCCAGAAGGAATGGAACACGCTGCTGTATCCACCGGAGTGGCCGCTCGCGTATCACGAGATGTCGTTTCTCCTGCCGCACATGCTCATGGAAGGCCGCGGCAAGATCGCCGCATACTTCACGCGCGTGTACAACCCGGTCTGGACCAATCCCGACGGCATGATGTGGGAGCGCGTGCTGCGCGATGAATCAAAGATCGAACTGCACGCTGCCCTCACGCCCGTGTGGAGCGAGACGGC
>Ga0111538_10004616_pt1 | contig 19091 bp, 14 predicted proteins | sample SoiMethybrSBSTD1_FD_79669 | JGI IMG/M metagenome (GOLD analysis project Ga0111538, IMG submission 79669) | Bulk soil microbial communities from a Populus tree surrounding site in Tennessee, USA - Soil MetaG P. TD hybrid SBSTD1 (version 2)... | ecosystem: Environmental > Terrestrial > Soil >...
AGACCTGCGGCCGCGCGGCGGAACGGAGGTCACGTGAAGCCGGCCTTGATGATCACGACGACGCGGCCGCGCCACGACGACAGCGTGCGTTTCGTTCCGTCGAGGCCCGTGAGCACGAGATCGGGCGCCATCGTACCGACCGCGGGCGCCGCGGCGCGGAATTGCTCACGGTCGTAGAGCTCCTCGGCGCGCTTCTCCATCTGTGCTCCGGCAGCGCCGGCGAGCAGCGAGAACGCGAACGGGACGAGCAGGCGCTTCATGGGGTTCATCGGTCGGGGCTCCGGTTGTCGGTCAGGTCGCGCGCGACGCGGAACCCGATGTCGTCGGTGCGAACGTCGGGCCGCTGCCGCATGCGGAAGGAGTTGCGCAGATACATGCCGTCGAGCACGAACGAACCGCCGCGCAGCACCTGGAACTCGCCGCGGGCCGAGTGCAACTTGCCGTCCTGCCACGCATCGCTGGTCCACTCGAACGCGTTGCCGGTCATGTCCCAGAGGCCGAAGCCGTTCGCACCGAAGCGGGCCTTCGCGCGCAGCGTGCCCGATTCCTGGTTCGCCGCGTTGCGGCGGTAGACGTTGCCATACGCGAACACGAACGAAGCGGGCCCGCGCGCCGCCTTCTCCCACTCGACCTCGCTCGGCAGCCGGTGCCGCACGCCGGTCGCGCGCGTGAGCCACTCGCAATAGGCCAACGCGCCGGCCAGGCTGACCGTGACCACGGGCAGGTCCGGCGCGTGGGTCGACCACTTGCCGTTCGCGTCGCGCGCGCAGCGGAACTTCTTCGAGTCGAACGCGCACCAGCCCGCGTCGACCTGGCCTACGGCGTCCAGGAACACGATGAACTCGGCGTTGCTGACTTCGGACCGCGCGAGCAGGAACGCCGGCACGTCGACGATGCGCACGGGCCGTTCGTCTTCCTGGCCGATGCCCAGCGTGTCGCCGATCACGGCCGGGCCCGCGGGCACGAACGCGAAGTCGTGCCTGTGCGCGTTCGCCGGCGGCGGCGTCACGGCGACACGCAGCGTGGCGTCGGCGGGCAGCGCGTTCCACAACAGCGGCGCCGCGATCGCGAGGTCGCCGTCCGCCGTGCGGGCGCGCAGCACGTAGGCGCCCGGCGCGACGTCGAGCTCGTGCGTCGCCGCGTCGCCGAGCTCGGCCAACGGCCTCACCTCGTCGCCGTCGACGACTGCGAGCGACAGCGGCAGGCGCGCCGGGTTGGCGACCTGCAGGTGCGCGGTCCCGGCTTGCAGCCCGAGCGGAACCGATCGGCAGGCGGCGGGCGCGAGGCACGCGGCGAGCAGCAGGGCGGGGAAGCGCAGCGGAACGATCATGGCGCCGCGAGAGACCCGTGACGGCGCCGGACCTTACCGGAATCAGCCGGTTTCGTGGCACGCACGGTCGCCTGACGCTCAGCAACGCGCTCGAGGTGTTGGTCGGCGGCGTCTGAGGTCTGGCGCGGCGCACGACCGCCGAACTTCGCAAGTTCGGCCAATTGCCGGTCTCGCGGCGCCAGCTACCCTGTCGCCCGTGACGAAGACCCGCAGAACGCCGAGAAAGCGCCCGTTGGCGGCCCGCGAACGCACTCGCGCCGACCACTGCCAGCGCGTGCTGCGTGTGCTCGTGCACATCGGCACGCGCCTCGACGCCGATCTGTCGCTGGCGCGGCTCGCCCGGCTCGCGCACCTGTCGCCGCACCACTTCCAGCGCGTGTTCGCGGCCGTCGCTGGCGAATCGTGCAAGCGACACGTGCACCGGCTGCGGCTGGAGCGCGCCGCGCGCGAGCTGTGCTCCACGAACCGTGACATCGCTGCGATCGCCGAAGACGCCGCGTATTGCGACGTGCCGTCGTTCTACCGCGCGTTCCGCGCGCACTTCGCCGCGTCGCCGGCGCGCTTCCGCGAACGCGCCGCCGGCCGTTTCACGCCGCAGCAACGCCCCACCTCGGTGCGCCGCTGGCAGGTGCGCACCGACTCCGACGGACAGCTGTATTGCGTGTCGCACGCGGCCGACACGGCGCCGAACGACGCCAGTCCCGCGGCGCGTATCGTGCGACTCGCGAAGCTGCGCATCGCGTTCGTTCGCCGCACCGGTCCCACACCCGCACGCACGGCCGCCGCCGACTTCGCGCGTCTCGTCGCGTTCGCGTCGCGGCGCAACCCCGTGACCGAGCCGCTGCTCGTGCGCCTGCACCACGACGATCCCGCGCTGACTCCGGCGCGGTTGCGCCGCGTCGACCACGGCATCACGATCGGCCCGCGCCGCCGCGGCGAAGGCGACATCGGCATCCAGACGATCGGCGACTGCGAGATGCTCGCGGCCACGTGCGCCGGCGACGACGCGGAGCTGCCGACCGTGCAGCGTTGGCTCGAGACCGACGCGCTCGTGGCGAACGGCGGCGCGCGGCGACCGGGGCCCGTGCTCGAGGTCCTGCTCGACGCCGCGCACGACGGCGCCGACGCCGGCGAGCTGCGCGACGTGCTCGTGCCGATCGCGCCGCACCCGACCACCCATCCCTGGTATTGGCGCCGCCGCCCTGGCCGCCTCGCTGGGCGCAACGGCGCTGCCGTGCCGAACTCTTCCCGCTGACCCGAAACCACCGCCATGAAAACCAGACCCATCCCACCCGGCTTCCATTCGCTGACTCCCCACCTCGAACTGCGCGGCGCCGCGCGTGCGATCGACTTCTACAAGACCGCGTTCGGCGCGCGCGAGATCTTCCGCAACGTCGGCCCCGACGGGCGGCTGATCATGCACGCGCAGCTGCAGATCGGCGACTCGATGCTGCTCTTGCACGACGAGTTCGCCGAAGCCGGCGGCGAGTCGCCGCACACGCTCGAAGGCTCGCCGGTGACCCTGCACCTCTACGTCGAGGACGTCGACGCCGTGTTCGCGCGCGCCGTCGCGGCCGGCGCGAAGGTCGAGATGCCGGTCGCCGACATGTTCTGGGGCGATCGTTACGGGCAGATCACCGACCCGTTCGGCCACCGCTGGTCGATCGGCACCAAGATCGAGGAGCTGACGCCCGCGCAGATGCGCGAGCGCGCCGCGAAGTTCTTCCAACAACACTGATCCACCTGGAGACCAACATGATCCGCTGCCTCGCACTGTTCTCTCTCGTTGCCGCGGCCACTGCGCTGCCGCCGCGTTTCGTCCAGGATCCGGCCGCCGCGGCGCCCGGCGCCGAACATACGCAACTCACCAAGCTCGCGGGCGACTGGACCGTCGTCACGAAGTTCCAGTTCGGCCCCGGCGGCCCGGCGCAGGAGTTCCAGGGCAAAGCGCACGGCAAGGCGATCCTCGGCGGCCGCTTCGTGCAGTTCGACGAAACCGCCGTCGAGTTCGGCGCGGCGGTCGAGCGCCAGAAGACGTGGGGCTTCAACAAGCAGTCGCACAAGTACGAGGCCACGTGGATCTACACGGGCTCGACCGCGGTCATGCAACTTGTCGGCGAGGCGCAGAAAGACGGCAAGACGATCGCCGGCAGTGCCTCGTTCGCGGGCGACGAGGGCAAAGCGCAGGACTTCACGTGGACGCTGGCGTGGATCGACGACGACCACTTCTCGAGCACGCTCGTCGCGCCGGCGCACGGCAAGGGTCAGTCCGCGACGTTCCACGCCGTCTACACCCGCGCCACCGCGAAGTGATCCGCGGTATCCTCCGACACCCTCTCATGCCGACCCTCGATTCCCGCGTCGATTCCTACATCAAGAAGGCCGCCGAGTACGCGCGGCCGATCCTCGTCGAGCTGCGTGCGCGCATCCACGCGGCGTGTCCCGACGTCGAGGAGACGATCAAGTGGCGCGTGCCGTCGTTCCAGTATCGCGGTCTCTTGTGCGGCATGGCCGCGTTCAAGGCCCACTGCGCGTTCGGCTTCTGGAAGGACGCGGTGCTGCGCAAGGAGAAGGAACACGCCGAGACAGTCGAACGCGCGGGCTGCGTGCGCGAGCTCGGCGACCTGCCGGCGAAGGGGCCGTTCGCGAAGGCAGTGAAACGCGCGATGCAACTGAACGCCGACGGGGTCGCGCTGCCGCGCAAGAAGCCGACCGAGCGCAAGGAGGTCGCGATGCACCCCGAGTTCGCGAAGGCGCTCGCCGCGAGCAAGAGGGCGAAGGCCGTGTTCGCGGACTTCGCGCCGAGCTGCAAACGCGAGTATCTCGAGTGGATCGCGGACGCGAAGAAGGACGACACGCGCGCGCGCCGCATCGAGCAGGCGATCGAGTGGATCGGCGACGGCAAGAAGCGGAACTGGAAGTACGAGAGCTGCTAGGCCTGCGGCGCGAATCACTCACGCAACCAACGCGAGTCACACGTGCGCGCAGGCGACCGGCGGCATCACGGCTCGCCGGAGCACTAGAACCAGCCGAAGGTCAACTGCAGCGCGTTCGTCGCGGTGATCGCGACGATGCTCGGCAGCGAGTCCACCTCGAATGGGATCAGCTGCTGGTGCACGACCTGACCGATGATCGCGGTCGTGTTCGGCAACGCGATCTGCACGTCCACTGCGCCCGCGCCAGGCAGCACGAAGTCGAGGAGGTCGGGCGCGACGAGCAGGTCGCACCCCGGCTGCCCCTGCGGCAGCAGCAGCGACAACGGCAGCGACACCGTCGAGAACCCGATCACGTGCGCAACGAGTGCGAGCGCCGGCATGCCCGTGCCGCGCGAACGGAACGTCGAGCCGGCCCACGGCAGCGTCAGCGCCTCGAGCACGTTGTTGCCGCCCGAACCGGCGCAGCCCGAGCCGTTGCTGACGACAGCCGCGCGGCACGTCGGCGCGAGCAGCGCGAGATACGGCGACGTGGCGGCACCGCCACCGAGGAACGGGCCGCTCACGGCGAGGTCGCCGCTCGTCAGCATCGCGAGCGACTGCACGATGGTCGGTGTGAAGACGCTGCCTCCGGTGACGCTGCCCTGCGCGGCGCCGAGCACCGACCACGAGGAGCCGTTCCATCGCGCGATGTGGCCCGGTGGCAGCCAGGCTTCGAAAGCGCCGCCGACGGCGAGATCGCCGTTCGGCAGCCGCGCGAACGCGCGCACCTGGGCGAAGGGCTGGCTGCCGAGTGGCGCCCACTGTGCGCCGTTCCACTGCGCGATCACGGGGATCGGCGCGCCGCCGGCGGTCGCGAACGAGCCCGCGACCACGATGACGCCATTCGGCATCTCGGCGAGGCAGGGCACGCTCGACAGCGAGCCCGCGAGTCCCGCGCCGAGCGCGCTCCAGGTCGTCCCGTTGCCGCGCGCGATGCCGCTGGCCGGCGTCGACCCCACCATCGTGAACAAGCCCCCGATCAGCAGCTCGCCGTTCCTGAGCAGGATCGCGGAGTGCACCTCGCTGTTCGGCGCGGCAGGGAGCGTCGTCCAACCACTCGGCGACCATCGCGCGAGCCAGGTCACGGCGCCATTGATGCGGAAGTAGCCGCCGACGAGCAGCTCCCCGTTGGGCAGCTCGAGCAGCGTGTGCACCGTGCCGGGACCTGCGCTCGTGCCCATCGCGTGCCATTGCGCGCCGTCGAAGCGTGCGAGATGCTGCGCCGGCACACCGCCGGCCGTGTCGAACGTGCCGCCGGCGACCACGTCGCCGTTCGCCAGCACTTCGACCGCGCGTACGTTCGGGACGCCCGCGCCGGCGATGCCGGTGCCGAGTGCCTGCCACGTGCCGCCGCTCCAGCGCGCGACCCGGCGCGCGTCGACCGTGCCTGCGTGCGTGAAGTCCCCGCCGATCACGACGTCGCCGTTGGGCATCACGTCGAAGTCACGGACCTGGTCGTCGACGCCGGCGCCGAGCGCCGACCAGCTGCCGTTCCAGCGCGCGACGTATCTGCGGCCGTTGCCGTCCATCTTGCGAAACCTGCCGCCCGCGATCAGCTCAGCACCGGGCAGCGCCAGCAGCGCGACCACGGTGTTGTCGGCTCCGAACCCCATCGCTTGCCACGTCGTGCCGTCCCACCGCGCGATGCGGATGCCGGGAAACGAGAAGCCGCCGCCGACGACCAGGTCGCCGTTGGTAAGCACGGCGGAGGCCAGCACGTCCGCGTTGAAGCCACCACCGAGCGAGGTCCACGTCGATCCGTTCCAACGCGCGACACCGAACGTCCCGGACGACAGGCCGGTCGCGACCACGTCGCCGTTCGCGAGCACCGACACGGAACCGACGGGGCCGGGCAGGCCGCTGCCCATCGCGTGCCAGGTGGTGCCATCCCACCGCGCGACGTGGAACGCCGACACGCTGCCGATCGACCAGAAGGCACCGGCCGCGACGAGGTCGCCGTTCGGCAGCACGGCGAGCGCGCGTATGTATCCGTCCGAGGGGCCGTATTGCGCGGGCGCCAGAGTGGCGCCGAAGACCTGCCAGCTCGCACCGTTCCACCGCGCGACGCCGCCCTCCCCCGCCGCGAGCACGTCGCCGTTCGCGCTCAGCGCCAGCGCCGCACCCCAGGTCCCGAGGTAGATGCCCTGCCCTCCGGGGTAACCCAGCTGCTGCCACGAGCCCCCCGTCCAGATCGCGACGCCAGGCGACAAGGCCATGCCGACTGGCATGTCGCCGCCGGCCAACAGCGCACCGGATGACAGAGCGAGCAACGCGTACACGTGGCTGCCCTGCGTGCCGGGCAGGCCAGCGCCGATCGGGGTCCACTCGGCCGTCGCCGGGTCGAAGCTCGCGACGTTCGCCGTGAGGCTGGCGCCGGCCGCCGAGAAGTAACCGCCAACCGCAATGCGTTCCGACAACGGCCCCGGACCATCTGGATCCCAGCGCGTGATCGCGCGCACGAGCCCGTTCGTACCGGGGTAGGAGTTCGCGGCGAGCCAGTCCGGCGTGCACTGGCTCACCACGGCCGCGGCGAGCAACGTGATCGCGCTGGCCAATCGTAGGGACGAGTCGAGCATGGCGTCTCCCGAGGCGGGGCATCGTCGGCGTTGCATTGGAACACGGCAAGGGGGGCGCAGACATGCGCTCCGCCAAGACTCCGTTGCGGGCGGCCCTCGTTCCCGGCAGGGGCTTTCCGAGACGGAGGCTCTCGGACTTTCGCCGATCACGATGGCGAGCGGTCTCGAGGTCGCCGCAGCGATTCCGGTGTGGAGCGCCGAGCTCGAGGCTCAGGTGACGGGCGCCACGCTGCACGTGGATCCACGCGTGCGCCGCGCGGCATACCTCGCGTTGAAATCGCGCGATCGCAACCTGTTTCCATGCGCGTGGCTCGTTTGCGAAGCCGCATCCGATCCGGATCCCGCGGTGCGCGACGTCGCGCGCTGAGCCACGCGTCGTCGAGGCGGCATGAGCGATGATAGGGGCGTCGTCGCCGCACGCGCAGCTATGAGGCGAGCGCTATCGTCCGCGCCATTACGTACCATTTTCGACAATCTATCTGTTTATCTATCCCGCCTATCCCGCCCTCGCGAAGCGGGGCTGAGCAGGGTCGAGACCATGACGCTCCGCCGCCGTGCGTCTGGCGCTACCGTCCCCGCCATGGCCATCGCCGGCCGCGACCGGAAGGCCGACTGACGGCACAGCCGGACACGAAGCAGCCGGTGCGCAAAGGCTGTTTGCAGCGAAGCTGCTGACGCGATAGAGCACGCCCGACCGCACCGTAGGCACCGACGCCTCGCTGCCAAGAGACGTAACGGTTTCGACACGGGTTGACAACAAACTCCGCGGACTCGCTAGTGTATGCGGCCGGTGAAGCGTTGCCCCGTCTCACCGCTCTCCTCTTTCCTATCCGTCCCATGCACAAGAAGCTCGTTTCTCTGGCCCTCGGTCTGCTCGCTCCCATTGCTGCCGCGCAGTGCCCACTCGATCCTGCTATCGGCACAGCGCTGCCTTACGGCGGTTTCGACTACGAATACCCGATGCAGGCAATCGGATTCGTGTTCCCGTTCGCCGGCACCACATACACGCACATCCACGTCACCACGAAGGGGATGTTCTATCTGTCGAATGGCGGTGTGCCGGTTTCCGGCGGCTACGACTATTCGCCGACGACGGCAGAGCTCGTGAGCGGCTCGCCGCGCATCTGCCCGATGTGGACGGACATGGGCGTCGACTCCACGAGCGGCGTGTATCTCAACAGCTCGGCATCGGAGTGCACGATCACGTGGAAGGACGCACGAGGTTATGGCACGTCGCTGCCGCTGTTCAGCGTGCAGTGCAAACTGTTCCCGAGCGGAGAAATCAGGTTCTCGTACAGCACTGCGACGATCAACAACTCGTCCTGGATCGGTCCGCCGCCGGGATGGACCGCGATCATCGGTGCTTCGCCGGGCCTCGGCGCGATCCTGCCCGCCGCGAGCGATCTTTCTGCCGGCGGCGTGACGCTCGACAACACGATCTACGAAGAGTTCCCCGCGCCGGACACCTTCAACATGGGCGGCATGTACATCAACCTGTTGCCGCTCAATCCCGGTTGGTTCTACAGCGCGCCGCCGGCCAACTGCGCCACGGCGTCGGACTACGGCCAGGGCTGCATCCAGTCCGACGATTCCTATCACGAGAACTACGCCACGGCGTTGAACATGGATCTGACGGCCGGCAAGACGATCACGATGCTCCGGTCCGGCTCGGGCTACCTGGTTCTCGACGCGATTCCAGGCACCATCGTCCCGCCTGGCATCGGCGCCGTCCCGGTCGCGGCAGGCGACGACGTCGAAACGACGGTGGCGCTGACGGGAGCGATGCCGGTGGCTGGCGGCACGACGTCGAACCTGACGATCTGCTCGAACGGGCAGATTTCATTGGCAGCGACCGGGAATGGAACTTCGTGGACCCCGGATGTCCCGACGTTCATGGGTTGGGTGCAGACCGTTGTCGCGGTCTGGCACGACTACAACAACACGCTCGTCGGCAGCGGCCCCGTGATGTTCGAACAGGCCGGTGGCTTCGCCTACGTGACGTGGAACAACGTGTTCAGCTACGGCACGGCTCCCGTCACCGGGGACACGTTCCAGTGGCAGTTCGAACTGGCGACAGGCAACATCACGCTCGTGTTCGGCACGATGACGCCAGACGGCAACGGCTACCTCGTCGGCTACTCGACGGGTGGTCCTTCGCCGACGCCGACGCCGCACGACCTGTCCGCGACGCCGTTCTCGTTCAACGTCGCAGACACCTATGTCGGCCCGGGCCTCGCGATCACGACCAACGGCATGCCGACGCTCGGCAACGCCGGGTTCGCGTTCAACACGTCGAACGTGCCGAACCTCGTCCCGCTCGCCTTCGTGTTCTTCGGAACGGCGCCGCTGCCCGGCATCGACCTCGGCTTCCTCGGTGCTCCGAATTGCCGCGCCTACCAGACCGCCGACCTCGGCGCATACACGTTCCCGGTCGCGTTGCCGGCCGGCACGGGCACGTTCGGGCTGCCGATCCCCGTGGGCCCTGTCTTCATCGGCACCTACCTCGCGGCGCAGTCGGTGGCGTTCTCGCTCGGCAATCCGCTGAACCTGATCTTCTCGAACGGCACGCAGATCACGATCGGCAACTGATCGAGCGGACGCGCCGCGGCCCGCGCGGAGGGACCGTACGGGAGCATCACCTTGCGCGATGCTCCCGCAGCCTGCGACCGTCGTACGGTTGCATTATGCTGGCCCCATGGCCACGCGCTTCTACGTGCTCTCCCTGCTGCTGGCGCCGCTGGTTGCACAGTCGCAGGCACCGTCCCAGACGCTGCTGACGGCCCCGGCCGTCGTGCCGATCCACCAGCTGCAGGCCGACGGTGCTCTCGGCGGCGGCACCTGGGCGGTCGGTGCTTCCTACAAGGTCCGCTTCGACGGCGGCATGCAGTTCGTGCCGTATCTCGGCGCCGCGTATCCGCACAACCAGCCTTTCGCGTGGCACACCGAAGCGATCACGATCGGTGGACGCGCACTGCCGCTCGCGGCAGAGCACGGACGCGCAGTCGCGCCGACGCGCTACGAGTACGACCTCGGTGCCGCCGTGGAGAGTTACGACGTGCTTGCTCGCGGTCTCGAGCAGACGTTCACGTTCCACTCGTTGCCGGGCTCCGGCGAGCTGCGCATCCGCGGCCGCCTCGCGACCGCACTGCAGGCGCCAGCCGGCGAACACGGCCACGCGGCCGTGACCTTCCGCGACGAACGCGGCGCCGCGATCGTCGGCTTTTCCGCAGCGACCGCGGTCGACGCCGACGGCAGCGTGTTCCCGCTGCGCACCAACACCGGCGAGGGTACGCTCGAGCTCGTGCTCGCGGCCGAGCACGTCGCCGCGGCGCGCTTGCCGCTCGTGATCGATCCGCTGCTGAGCAACCAGCTGCTGTCGACGAGCGCCACGCTGCCGCTCGGCCAGGGCCGCGCCAGCGACGTCGCGCGCGACGAGGAGAACCACCAGCTGCTCGTCGCGATCCAGCGCCACGCGTCCGCGGCCGACGAAGACCTGTTCCTGCGTCTGTTCAGCGACGGCTTCGCCACGAGCCTCGGCCTCGTGTTCGCCGACGTCGACACCACGTGGGACGCGACCGAACCGAAGGTCGCGTACGTCGGCGGCGCCGACCGCTGGGTCGCCGTGTTCACGCGCGCGTTCCACGCGACCGGCACCAAAGCCGTGCGCTGGCACCCGCACGCGGCCGCGAGCACCGCGCTCGACACGACCGTCGGCAGCGTCGTGCCGCCGGCGGGCTCGAGCGACCTGCACCCGTCGGTCGGCGGCTACGCCGGCGCGACCACGTTCGTGCACGCGGTGCTCTGCTGGCAGCGCGACCTGAACCTCGGCGCAGGCGGCTCGCACACCGTCGACGACAACAGCCGCGTCTGGTTCGCGCGCCTCGACCTCAGCAGCCCGGGCACCGGCACGCTCGGCGTCGTGACCGAGATCACCGGCACCGATCCGGCCGGCGCCTGCGACCGCGAACGGCCGAGCATCAACCGCCTGTCGCTCGGCAACAGCCCGAGCCACTTCCTGATCGCGTTCCAGACCTACTGGAACGCGGCGCCGGGCGGCGTCGACGACTGGGACGTCGAAGGCCGGCGCATCGACGGCACAGGCGCCGTGCTGCCGGGCGTGTGGACCGCGGCGAGCAACACGCCGGATACCGATCACAAGCTCGGCCCGCTGGTCGACGGCATGGCTGACCACTACGTGGTCGCCTACACGCTCGCCGACAACGTAGCACTGCCGTTCAAGACGCTGGCGATCGAGGGCAGCCGCGTCGCCTGCGAGAGCTACGACCTCCTGCATGCGGCGCTCGCGCCGCCGGGCGTGTTGTTCGACACCGGCTTCGTGAAGTCGATGCAGGTGACCGGGCTCTCGTACGACGCGCTGACGCACTCGCACGCGGTCGTCGTCTACCAGGACGAGTTCACCAACACGCTCTACGCCGAGAAGGTCGGCTACCAGAACCAGACCGTCGAGGAGTTCACGGTCTACGCGACGCCAGGTCACGTGCCCAACGGCGGCGGCGCCGCGTTCGACCGTCTCGCCGAGCGCCACGTGTTCGTGTTCGGCGTCGAGGACGGCGGCATCACGCAGCCCGTGTATGGCAACAGCGTGAGCTACGTCGCGACGCCCGCGCCCGCGAGCTACGGCACACCCGGCTGCGCGCAGGCCGGCGCGATCTGGATCGGCTACCACCGCATCGGCCATCAGGAAGGCTCGGTGCACTTGATCGCCGGACCGCCGAACGTGCTCGTGCTGCTCGCGGTCTCGTTCGGCACCGCGAACGTGCCGCTGGCCGGCGCGGGTCTCGGCAGCTGCAATCTGCTGCTCGATCCGGCACAACTGCTCGGCACCGTCGTGATGTTGTCGAGCGGCGCCGGCTACGCGAGCCTTGCGTTGCCGATCCCCGAGGCGCTGCCGCCGTTCACCTGCTACTTCCAGTGGTTCGTTTTCCCCGGCGCTTTGACCAACACGGGCAACACCTCCGGGCTGTCGGTGGTGTTCGACCGCTGACTCGAGCTCGAGGCGCGGCTCAACCTCGTCTGCTGCCCGCGGATCCCGGGCTCCGTGGCAGCGCCTTTCGCTTCCGGCCGTCGCCTCGGCGAGCTTTGCACGACGCGCGTCCGAGCGGATCATGATGACCTACGAACGTTGTGTGCAGCTCGGCCGCTGGGCGCTGCTGCTCGCGCTACTGCCGGCCCTCGCGATCGTGGCCATGCTCGCGTGGCCCGGTGAGTCCGCGGGGATCGCCATCTGCGTCTCCGCCGGCGCGCCGCCGATCGCGTTCGTGCTGGCGCTGCTCGCGGTGACGCGGTGGCGCCGCCAGTTCCGCGGCCAGCCCATGCCGGTCTGCGCGGTGATCGCGCACTTGCTGGCGGTGATCGAGATCCTGTTGGCGATCCTCGTGGTGCTGATGTTCCCGAAGTGCTGATCGCGCCGCCCGGCCTCCGAGGATCAGCCGTCGGTGGCAAACCCCCGATACGGCTGGTCCAGGAACAACTTCGCCTTCTCGACCGTCGTCTTCGACGCGCCCTTGTCGTCGAGCACGGCCTGGTAATGGACCAGCGCTTCGTTGCGCTTGCCGCGCAGGTCGTCGAGGTTGCCGAGCCGCAGGTGCACCCAGCAGGCTCCGTCAAGACGGCGATCGGCAAGCTCTACGCCGATCATCCGAACGAGCCCGACATCGTCGAGCGCACGCTGCTCGACCTCGGTCCGATCGCCGTCGCCCCGGGCGAGCCCGCCGAGCAGACGATCGTGCTGCCCGACGCGTGGTTCCGCTAGCCGGGCAGCGGACAGCTTCGTGCTTGCCGAGCCGAAACAGGCAGCGGCCAATGCCGGTCTGTGCCGCGGCCTGCTCGCCGTCGCTGAGCGCGCCACGTCGACGCGCAGCGCGTGCGCGCCGTGATCGAGCGCTGAATCGGCGGCGGTGCGCTCGCACGTACCCGGGTTGACGGCCGGCGCTGCGGCCTGCAATGTTGCGTCATGCTCTCCAGGGTCGTTCTCTTTTCGCTGTGTTCGCCCCTGCTGCAGCCGTGTGTCTCGCAGTGTGATCCACAGTGGACCCTGCGCGCCGGCTTGCCTGGTACCGACTCCAGGGTGAGTTCGTCGGTCTTCTGGGACGCCGATGGTCCGGGCCCGTTGCCGAGCCGTCTGGTGATCGGTGGCGACTTCACGATGGTCGGTACCATGGCGGCGCGCGGACTCGCGACCTACGACGACGCGCTCGACCTCTGGTCCGAAGTCGGAGGTGGCGTCGCCGGCTCGGCAAACGCGCTCGCCATCGGAACGAACGGTGAGCTCATCGTCGGCGGCATCTTCAGTCAGGCGGGCACGGTGCCAGCCGCGGGCATCGCGCGCTTCGACGGGAGCACGTGGCAGGTGTATGGCAGCGGCTTCGATCATTACGTCGCGGCTCTGCTGCCGCTGCCCAACGGCGAACTGATCGCCGGGGGGATGTTCTCGACGGCTGGTGGCGTAGCCGCGAATCGTGTCGCGCGTTGGACCGGCACCGCCTGGCAGGCGATGGGGAACGGCTTCTTCTGGCCGGCGACCAGCTTCGTGCGGATGCCAAATGGCGATGTGCTGGCTGCGGCAGGACCGACGATCCAGCGCTGGAATGGCACCGCGTGGAGTGTGTTCGCGTCGGCTCAAGGCCAGGTCTACTCGCTGGCGTTCGAACCGAATGGCAATCTGTTGGCCGGCGGCAACTTCTACAGCCTCGCGGGAGTGACTCCGGGATGCATCGCCCGCTGGAACGGTTCGGCGTGGTCGGGCTTTCCCCCCGGCCCGAACTCCGAGGTCGACACGATCCTGGTCCAACCGAACGGTGCGTTCGTCGTCGGTGGCATCCTTGCGATCGTGACGCCCGCGGGGACTGCCCGGAGCGTCGCGCGCTGGAATGGCACGGCCTGGGAAGCGATGGGCAACGGTTTCCCCGGTTACTGCCGCACCACATGCGCGTCACCGACCGGCACCGTCCACATCGCCGGTCAGCCTGCTTCGAGCAGCGACCCGCGTGCGCCGGTATTGCGCTGGAATGGCACGACGTGGCATTCGCTCGGCGATGGCCCCAACGACACGGTGGAGGCGATCGCAGTGCTTCCGAACGGCGATCTCGTGGTCGGCGGCTGGTTCACGCGCGTCGGGGATCTCGAGACCGGCCACATCGCGAGATGGGACGGCACGTCGTGGCACGACCTCGGCGGCGGCCTCGACAGCACCGTGCACGCGCTTGCGGTGTTGCCTTCCGGCGACCTCGTCGCGGGAGGTTGGTTCGTCCAGGCGGGTGGCGTCCCTGTCCATTACATCGCGCGATGGAACGGCACGGCCTGGTCGTCGCTTTCGTCAGCGACCGACGGCCCCGTCCGCGCGCTGCTCGCGCTGCCTTCGGGCGACCTGCTGGTCGGTGGCGAGTTCACCACCATCGGTGGCATCGCCGCCGGCCGATTCGCGCGCTGGAATGGCTCGGCCTGGAGTTCCTTGGGCGCCGCATTCGACGGAGCAATCCTCACGATGGTCGAAGCACCGGGCGGCGGCGTCGTCGTGGGCGGTATCTTCGGGAACAACGGTGGCACGCCGATGCGTCGGCTCGCGCAGTGGAATGGTTCGACGTGGAGCGAGGTCGGAGGTGGGATCGGCGGTGGAGCCTATGCGCTGACGTGGTCGCGCGGGGATCTCGTCGTCGGCGGCTACTTCAGTACCGTCGGACCTGCCGGGGCGGTGCCCGCGAGCCGCATCGCTCGTTGGGACGGTTCGGCGTGGCACGCGCTCGGCCCCGGCCTGCCATACGGCGTCTGGGACCTCGCGACGCTCGAGAATGGCGACGTCGTGGTGGTGCCCGACCCCGCGTTCCCAGCGCCGCTTGCGCGATGGAATGGCGCGACCTGGTCGGGGTTCGGCACGCCGTCCGGAGGCGCAGCCTACTCGCTGCTCGCGCGCCCAGGCCCATCCTTGCTGGTCGGCGGCAGTTTGATGCGCTCTGGCAACTCGGTGATCGGGAGCCTCGGCCGCCTGACGCCGGCCTGTGTCGCCAACGTCGCGCCCTACGGCACAGGCTGCACGGGCTCGGCGGGCCCGGTGGTACTCGCAGCCACGTCCTCGCCATGGGTCGGCACGCAGTTCCAGGCAACCGCGACCGGCGTGCCGAGCAACGCCTTCGCAGTGGCAATCTACGGGCTCGCGGCGGTGTCGCTGCCGATTGCAGCGTTGCTGCCGCAGGGCGGCCCGGGTTGCGACCTGCTGGTCACCCTGGACTTGCTCGACCTGCGACTTCCGGCCGGTGGCGTCGTGCAGACGCAGTGCGCGATCCCGAACTCGACCGCGATCGCAGGCATCGTCCTGCGTCACCAAGTAGTGCCGTTCGAGCTGGATCTCTCGGGTGCCATCGTCGCGATCACGAGCTCGAACGCGCTCGCCGCGACCCTCGGTGCGTTCTAGCTGCGACGACCGCCGCGATTTCGTGTCACGATTCGCGCCGCCAAGACGCATCCGTGCACGTGGATTCCTCCCGCTCACCTACCGAGGCGCTGCCAAGCGAAGCCGCCTTCGTGCACCGGCTCGCGCGTGCGCTGCTGCGCGACGCGGGGCTCGCGCACGACGTCGCGCAGGACGCGCTGGCGCAAGCACTGCAGCAGCAGCCGGTGCGACACTTGCGGGGTTGGCTCGCCGCAGTCACGAAGTGCCTCGCCGCACGCGTGCGCCGCGACCAATGCGAGCGGCCCCTGCGTGAAGCGCGCGCAGCGCGCCCGGTGGCGAACGACAGCGAAGAGCGCACGGTGGAACGGCTGCGCGTGTACCGCCGCCTCACGGATGCGGTCATGACGTTGCCGGAGCCGTATCGCACGGCGGTGACGCTGCGCTTCTTCGACGAGCTGCCGCCGCGCGCGATCGCGCGCCGGCTCGGGCTGCCGGCCGCGACGGTGCGGCAGCACGTGCACCGCGGGCTCGCGCTGCTGCGGCAGCAGCTCGACGCCGAGTTCGGCGGGCGCGAGCAGTGGCGTGGCGCGTTCGCGACGCTCGCGCTGGGGAAGACCACGGTTCCGCTCCTCGCGTGGCTCCCGGTGCTCGTCATGAAGAAGGCTCTCGTCGGTGCGGCGCTGGTCGCCGCGGTCGGACTCGGCTGGTGGTCGTGGACGCGCGGTGACGCACCGCCCGTCAATGCGCAGGTCGCGAGCTCGGCGCCATTGCCAGCGGCTGCGGCCGTCGCGAGCGCAGCGAACGAGACGAAGGTCGACGCCGTGCGCACGGCGGCGCCGGTGCCCGCAGTGCGCGACGAGGCGTTCGTCGTACGTGTGATCGACGAACGCGAGCAGCCGGTCGCCGGGGCGGACGTGCACCGCTGGACCGCGGCCGGTGCCGCGGCGAAGCTGCGCACCGACCGCGACGGCCGCGCCGAGTTCGCGGCAATCGACGGCGCTGGCGGCGTGCTCGTGCGCGCCGACAACTGGACGCCGCTCGTGCGCGAGCTCGCTTCGCTGCGTGGCGAGCAGGTGTGCACGCTGCCCGACGGCGCTGTGCTCGACGGCCAGATGCTCGTCGACGGCGCGCCGGCACCAGCGGGACTGCGCTTGGGTCTGTACGCGATGCTCGCGCTGCCGGAGTCAGCGCCGCGCGAGCTGCGCGAGGCGGTTCAGTACTGGAGTCCGTCCAGTTTCGCGGTGACAGCCGCGGGCGGCGCGTTCGTGTTCCGCGGCCTGACCGCGGATCGCAAGGTGAAGCTCGAGCTGCCCGGCACACACTGGTTCGGGGTGGAGGAGGGCAGCATCGACCAGACGAGCGATTTCGACGACCTCAGCACGCGAGCGGTGCAGCCAGCGCGCGGCGTGCTGCTGCGCACGACACGGCTTCCTGGCGTGCATGGACGCGTCGTGTGGGCGGACGACGGTAGTCCAGTGTCAGCGGCAGAACTCAGCGTGTGCGCGCAGTTTGCCGATGGCGACGGCGGCCCGATCTTCATCTGCAGGGGCAACGACGACGGCACGTTCGCAACAGGGTTCTGGCCGGCGTCGAGCTCGTGGCGGCGATGGCGTGATCCGACGAAGCGTGTGCCGCTCACCTCCGTGCAGATGTCGGTGCAGGCAGCGGGCAGCGACGGTTCGATTCAGATGGACCTCGACGCGAAGGCGCTCGCTGCGATGCCCGTCGAGGTGCGGCTGCCGCGCGCCATCGTCACACACTTCGTCGTCACGGATCTCGAGGACCACCCGATCGCCGGCGCGCGCGTCAGTGCTGTGCCCGGCACGGTGACCGACGATCGCGGCCGCGGCACGTTCCATGGCAACCGCGACAAGGTGCTGGTCGGCGCCGACGGCTATCAGGTGCAACCTGCCCGCTCGCATCAGCCCGCAGCCGGCACCGAGAACGACCCGCTGCGCTTCCGTCTCGCGCCGCGCAACCACCTCGTGCTGCATGTGCGCGACTCCGCGGGCGGCGTGGCGCCGATCCCGTTCGTGCGCATCAGGAGCCGTGCGGGACACCTGTTCTGCGGCAAGCGCTTCCACAACTCGTTCGACGAGACGTTCGGCGGCAGCTTCGGCATCAGCGGCGCCAATGGCCGCCCGCAACCGGACGGTTCGACCGAGATGTACGAGTGGACCTGCAGGACGCGGCTCGACGCCAACGGTCGCAGCGAGCTGCACTCCCTCGAGCCCGGCGTGCCGTGCACTGCCGAGGCGAGCGACTCGTTCAACGACGTCCTTGCGAGCATGCCATTCGTGATGCCGCCTGCCGGCGAGACCGTCACCCTCGACATCGTCGTGCCGGGCACCGCGCGCACGCTGCGCGGCCGCGTGCAGGCGCGCGACGGCACGCCACTGCCGAAGGCGACGATCCGTCTCGGCAACGGCAAGCAGGAAGCCGAGACGAGCATCAAGGAGGATGGCTCGTTCACGTTCGCAGGCGTGTACGGCGATGGCCCGTTCGAGCTGAGGGCGACCGCCAGCGGCTACGCGAAGGCAGCGCGAACGATCGCGATCGCGGACGCCGCGAACGAACACGTTCTCGTGCTCGACCCGGGCCAGCGCGTCACGCTGCGCATCGTCGACCACGAGGACCGGCCGGTGCCTGCCCCTGCTCGCGCAGAGGTGATCCCCGGTGACAGCATGCATCCGCAGACGCTCGCGCCGGGCGAGCACCTGTTCACGGACCTGCCGTCCGGCGTCGTCACGTTCGAATCCGCGTTCGGCGGCAACCGCTTCCGGCTCGCGCAAGACAGCGCGAACCCGAACGCCGTGCTGCGCGTGCCGCGCCCCGCGCGCATCGTAGTTGCCGCGCCGAAGGGCGCATCGACCGACCGGCTCGGCGCGCGCGCGACGCGTCTCGACGGCGCCGGCGAACCGTTCTCGCTGTCGGTCGGCGCGAGTGATCCCGAAGCCGAGCTGCTGGTGCCGGGCCGCTACCGAGTCGAGCTCTACCGCGTCACCTGGCGCGGCCAGGGCGAGACGCTCGAACGCGTCGAGGAACGCGCAGCTCCTCCGCAGGAAATCGAAGCGAAGGCCGGCGAACTCGTGCGCATTCAGTTCTGATCGCACCGAGGCGCTGTCGTCCTGCGCGCTGCAGGCCGTGCCTACTTCTTCTGACCGATCGCCTTCTGCAGCTCGGCGACCTGATCCTGCAGCGCCTTGATCTGCGCCTGCATCTGCGGGAACGGGTTCTGGGCGCCCGGCATGTTGGGATCCGGCGGCTGTGTCGGCGGCTGGTCGCACTCGCGGATCAGGCGCAGCGCCGCGCAGAGCTGGTCGGTGAAGCCGGCGAGCACCATCGCCTCCTGGTTGCCGATGTTGCCGATGACCAGCTGGCCGATGTTGTTGCCGCCGACCGCGAAGAACGGCCGCAACGCGTTCGTGCAGATCGTCGCGTTGATGTGCTTCAAGCGCACCGACGTGAGCACGAACTCGCAATGGTTGGGCCGCGCCAACACCTCCTCGGGCGTCCGCCACGGCGCGCGGCTCATCACGTCGCGCTGGCGTGGCCCGTACACGTTGATCACCTCGTAGAAGCCCTTCTCGGGGTCGACGGGAACGATCGCGAAGCCGCGCGAGTAGAGCAGGTTCGCGAGCAGCTCCTCGAACGCGGGCGGCGTCAGCTTGACCGGGTTGTTCAGCGACACGGTGAGGCCCGGGCCCTTCCCAACCTGGCGCTCGGTCTCCTGCCAGAGGATGTTCCGGCCGAGGATCGTCGCGGCCTTCTCGACGAGGTCGACGAGGTCGTGATCGCCGGGC
>Ga0111538_10004617_pt1 | contig 19090 bp, 18 predicted proteins | sample SoiMethybrSBSTD1_FD_79669 | JGI IMG/M metagenome (GOLD analysis project Ga0111538, IMG submission 79669) | Bulk soil microbial communities from a Populus tree surrounding site in Tennessee, USA - Soil MetaG P. TD hybrid SBSTD1 (version 2)... | ecosystem: Environmental > Terrestrial > Soil >...
CATCGACGGCAAGGTCGCGCACATCACCGGCAAGCAGTCGCAGTTCGGCGCGTTCTGGGATTCGACGCTCGATCGGTTTTCCGATCTCGCGCTGTTCACGGGATTGATCTGGCTCTACGCGGAGCTCGGGCGCAATGGCTACGTGCTGGTCGCGACGCTCGCGCTGATCTTCTCGATCATGACGAGCTACGCGCGCGCCCGCGCCGAGTCGCTGATCGAGAAGTGCAAGGTCGGCTTCATGGAGCGGCCGGAGCGGATCGTGCTCTTCATGATCGGCGCGTTCACCAATCGCATGGCGGGCGTGTTGTGGGTCCTGCTGGTCCTGTCGATCATCACGGTCAGCAACCGCATCCACTACACGTATCTGGTGTTGAACAACAAGCCGATGCCCGAAGGTGTGTTCGCGCGATTTTTTTTCTGGCGGGACGAACGCGCCACGGTCCCCTATGACATCTGGGTGGTCGTGATCCTCGCGTTCGTGTGGCTGGTGCCGCCGGATTGGTTGAGCGATCCGACGGCCACCGGCATGGGCTTACTTGCGTTTCTTCGATAGGCGGGTCTGCCTCTACGCCTTCTTTTTCTTCTTCGGCTTATGGCTGCCCCAGACAGCTTTTCTCGCCATGTCGATGCTCCCAACGACGCTCTGGAGGAGCGTCCGCTAACTAGCTAGCCTTCCGCTTCTTGGCGCCGTTCTTCGCGGCGGCCTTGATGCTGGTGACCTTCTTCGACGCCACGCCCGAATCGGCCTTGGCCGTCTTCTTCTTGCCCGAGCTGACCTGATCGAGGCTCTTGCGAAGCGCCTCCATCAGATCAACGACCTTCGGTGGTGCCACTTCTTCCTGCGCGACGATCTCTTCGCCGGCGATCTTGGCGTCGATGATCTTGCGCAGGCCTTCCTGGTATTCGTCCTTGTAGTCGGACAAGTTGAGATCGCCCTCGATGCTCTCGATCACCTGCTTCGCGAGCTTCATTTCAGCGGGATTGACCTTGCCGCGCACTTCGCGCAGCTCGTCGATCTGATCGATGGTGCGGATCTCGGCGGCGTGATGCAGCGTGTACATCACCATGCCGTTCTTGTGCGGCTTCACGGCGACGAGATACTCGCGGCCGTGGATCGCGACCTTGCCGATGCCGGCCTTGCCCTGCATGCCTTCACGCATCACCGAGTAGGCGTCGGCGGCCATCGGCCCTTCGGGCGCGAGGTAATAGGTCTTGTCCACGTACATCGGATCGATCGAATCGACGTCGGTGAACTGGAGCAGGTTGATGATCTTGGTCGACTCGGTCTTGACCTTGGCGATGTCCTCGTCCTCGACGACCACCCAGCGGCCCTTCTCGAACTCGTAGCCTTTGACGATATCGGCCTGGGTCAGCTCGATCTCGCACTTCGGGCACCACTTCTTCTGCTGGATCTTGGTCTGGCAGACGTTGTGGAGCTGGTTGAACGAGATCGTCGCGCTCGATTCGGTCGCCGGATAGACGCGGACGGGAATCGTGACGAGGCTGACCTTGATGTAGCCCTTCCAGGTAGGACGTGCGGCCATAAATACTCCATAGTTATCGGCCAGTGCCTCGGGTGCCTTATGTGCCCAAGGTGCCGGGATTACACAGATTCGCGCGTATCTCTCGTGCCGAGGTGGAGTCCCGGCCCCGCGTCGAACTCAATTGCGTGATCGCCGATCTTCTCGCGCAGGAACGTCCGGACTTCGCCGAGGTGCACGCCGGGGACTCGCAGGCGGCGCGCCAGCGTCTTCTGACGCGACGCGGCCACGAGCGTATCATCGCCCTTCCAGGTGAGCCCGCCGATATCGGTGTAACGCATGAAGCCGGAGTCTGTCCAGATGCCGCTCGCATAGAGGCCGCGGCGGATGCGCGTCGACAGCGGCAGCAAGTACCCGTAATAGAGGAACATCATCGTGACGCCGAACATCGACGGCAGCGCGCCGAGGCCACGCTTCTGATACTCGAGCTCGACGTAGGCGGTGACGAACAGCAGGATGCCAAGCAGCACGCCGATCGCGAGGTTGATCGCATAGAACGGCGGGCGCGGGCCTGGCCACGTCACGACCGCCTCTTTGCGGAGGCGCCACCAGCTGGCGATCTGCCAGCCGACCCGCGCATCGACGATCACGAACAGCAGGCCGAGCGCGAGCAGGGCTTGCCGCAGTACAGGGGCAAGCTCCTGCAGCGTCATTGCGCTTTCCCGGAGGCTTCCCTGACGGCCTTGGTCTCCTCTTCGCGCGACAGCGTCGGATCGAAGCATTGCCGGCAGCGCGCTTCGTACGTCCCTTGCGCGCCGAGCAACACGCGATCGGAGCTGACGACGAGGCGCTGCGTGTGGTTCGCGGGATTACCGCACACCATGCAGATGGCGCGGGTCTTGGTGATGTATTCCGCGATCGCGAGCAGCTGCGGCATCGGCTCGAACGGCTTGCCGAGATAATCCTGGTCGAGGCCGGCGACGATCACGCGTACGCCGCGGCGCGCCAGTTCCGACGCCACAGCCGGCAACTCCGCATCGAAGAACTGCCCTTCGTCGATGCCGACGACTTCGGTATCGGGGCGCACCTGGTCGAGCAGGTCGCGCGCGGTCTTCGCGGTGTCCGACGGGATTCTCAACTCGCTGTGCGACACGATGTGATCGGTCGCGTATCGCGTGTCGACGGACGGCTTGAAGATCTGCACCCGCTGCCGGGCGATCTGCGCCCGGCGCAGCCGGCGGATCAGCTCTTCGCTCTTGCCGCTGAACATGCTGCCGACGACGACTTCAATCCAGCCCGTATTCGGGGTACGAACGACGTCCATTAGCTGAATTATATGATCTCGGATCTCGGATCGAGTGGATCTCGGATCTCTAACTCTTCAATCACGAAATAGTCCGAAATCCGCTCGATCCGAGATCCGAGATCAGCGGTTGAACCTCCTTGGGGCTACCATGATCGCCGCACCCCCCGGAACAGCAGTCAGGCTGACCGGATACGGTTGCGCCTCGCGGCTCGTCACCGTGCGCCCGGCGATGATCCCCACGGTGGCGCCGAAGACGACGTCGCTGAACCAGTGGCGGTTGGACGGCAGCCGTGACGCCGCGACGTACGAAGCGCCCGCAAAGGCAGGCACGGCGTACTTCCATCCCAGGTGACGCTCCAGTGCCGTCGCGAACGCAAATGTACTGGCGGCATGGCCTGACGGGAACGAGTCGAGGGAAGAGCGATCCGGCCGTTCTCGCCGCGTCGTGTACTTCAAGGCCATCGTCAACGCCTGCGCGACCACCTGCGACTGGATCAAGTCCGTCCCGACATGGGAGACCCTCGGCTCATCACGCAGTCGCCCCCAGGCGTACGTCGCCACGCTTCCTCCGAGCGGAACCACGAGCCCGATCACGCGCCCGGGCTTGAAGAATGCGTCGGCCGTTGGATTGCCACCGATGTGATCAGACACATACTGATCCGCCTGATGAGCGGCAAGGGCTCCCGCGCCGCCGCCGAGGGTCCAATACAGGTTTTCCTTGGAGGGCAGCTGAACGAAATCGCGACCGATGCCTTTGATCATCGCTTTCAGACCTGTATGGGCCGGCGTCGGCGGTGGGCCTGCCGGCTGAGACTCGACGTGGACGCTCGACTCATCGGCGAGTTCAGCGACATTGCTGTTCTCTTGAGCACCAGCGATTGGCGCAAAGAGCAAAACACACGCGACGGTCGTGGCGACGATTGTTCTCATGGCACCCACTCATGATGGTGCCTACCCGCACATGAACGCTCGATGAGCAGTGTATTCTTCGCTCAACGGCTGTCATGACGCTTCGCACCCGACTCATCCTCTGGTTCACCGGGACGTTGACCGTCATCCTGCTGATCTTCTGCGGCACGCTGATCTGGCTGCAGCCGCAAGTCGACACCGCAACTCTTGACGATGAATTGTCCAATGACATCGTGACGGTCGGCGGCGTCCTGGCGACCGAGGTAGCGGAGGTTGGTCCCGGCGCGCAGGCCGTCGCTGACATGCTTGCCGAGTTGAGGCTGCCGCAACGCGGCATTGGCGTCTTCGACCACTCCGGACAATTGCTTGGCGCCCAGTGGAATGGGCTCGACAGCGAGGGCATGGGGCTGACACCGGCATCGACGGGCGCGTGGACCTACCCGTCGGCTGTTGGGGACACGAGGCTGCGCGTCGGAGAAATCGTCGTCGCGGGTCGTCCGTATCGGGTGGCGATCGCCGCGTCGCTCGAGGAAGTGATTCACGAAGGCGTGATGCTGCGCCGCGCCGTTGTCGTCGCGGTGCCATTGGCGTTGCTACTCGCCGCCTTCGGCGGCGCGATCGCCGCCACGCGCGCGCTGCGCCCGGTTCGCCGGATGGTCGACGAAGCCGCGACGATTACCGCGACCGATCCGCGGCGGCTGACGATCGTCAATCCACACGACGAGATGGGCACGCTGGCCGGCGCCTTCAACGATTTAATCGACAGGCTCAACGTCGCGATCGACCAGCAGCGCCGTTTCATGGCCGATGCGTCGCACGAGCTGCGGACGCCGGTGTCGGTGGTGCGCACGGCCGCGGACGTGACGCTGAGCCGCGATGCGCGCTCCGAGTCCGAGTACCGCGAGTCCTTCCGCATCGTCGGCGAACAGGCGCGGCGGCTGTCGGGATTGGTCGAGGACATGTTTCTGCTCGCGCGGGTCGATGCCGGGCAGCGCCAGATTGTCGCCACCGATTTCTACTTCGATGAAATCGTGACCGAGTGCGTGCGCAGCAGCCAGGTATTGGCCGATGCGCGTCAAGTCACTATCGTCAGCGACATCGCGACCGATGTGTCGTACTCGGGCGATGAAGCGCTGGCGCGCCAACTCGTGGCCAACCTGCTCGGCAACGCGGTGCGGCATGCCGCTCCTGGCGGACGGGTGTGGGTGTCGCTGGCCGTCGCGGGCCCGTTGTTACGGCTGTCGGTGTCCGATGATGGCGCGGGTGTGAGGCCCGAGGATCGCGAGCGCATCTTCGAGCGATTCGTGAAGCTCGATCCGACGCGCGGCGCCGACGCTGGTGCGGGCCTGGGCCTGTCGATCGCGCGCTGGGTGGCGGAAGCGCACGGCGGCACGCTGACGCTCTCGGACGCGATCGCCGGCCGCACGACCTTCGAAGCACGGTTTCCCTATGCGCATCCTGCTGGTTGAAGACCAACCGGACGCCGCGCTGCTGATCGCCAAGGGGCTTCGCGAGCAGGCCTTCGCGGTCGATGTCGCCGCGGACGGCGATCAGGCGTCGCGGCTGGCGTTCGAGACGAGCTACGACGCGATCGTTCTCGATGTGATGCTGCCGGGACGCGACGGACTCTCGGTCTGCCGGCAGATTCGCGAGCGCGGCGCGTTGACGCCGATCCTGTTGCTGACCGCGATGGACGCGGTGGAGTCGCGCATCCGGGGACTCGACAGCGGCGCCGACGATTACCTCACGAAGCCATTCGCATTCGGTGAATTGCTCGCGCGCCTGCGGGCGATCATCCGCCGCGGCACCAGGCCGATCGTGCCCGAGGTTCTCGTGGTGGGCAACCTGACGATCGACACGCGCTCGCGCAAAGCGACGCGAGGGGAACGCGGCATCCGGCTGACCGCGCGTGAGTATGCGTTGCTCGAATTCTTCGCGCGGCGGCCCGGCGAGGTCATCGGGCGCGGCGATATTGCCGAGCACGTCTGGGACGAGCAATACGATCACTTCTCCAACGTGATCGATGTCTACGTGCAACGGCTGAGGCGAAAGCTGGACAGCCCCGGCGAGCCGTCGCTGATCGCGACACGCCGTGGAGAGGGCTACGTCTTCGGCTGAGTTCATCGAAAATTCATGTTGGCGTCCGTATGCTGGCGAGATGTTGAAGTCCCTTGCCGTCGCCGCCGTGCTCATCGCCGCCGTCAGCGCCGATGGGCAGTACGCACCTGCTGGTGAAGTCCATGTCGGCGGTCTCGGCCGCTTCGACTATCTCGCCGTCGACAGTCCTGCGAAACGCCTCTATCTCAGCCACGGCACCGAGGTCGTGGTCATCGACACGACGACCAATGCGATCGTCGGACGCATTCCCGACACCCAGGGCGTGCACGGCATCCTGATCGCTCCGAACGGCAAGGGCTTCATCACCGCCGGCCAGGAGAACAAGGTCGCGATCTTCGATCCGAAGACGCTGAAGGTGTCGATGAAGGTCGACACCGGCGCGAATCCCGATGCGATCGTCTACGAGCCGAAGCACAAAGAGATCTACTCGCTCAATCACACCGGCAAGTCGGTGACGGTGATCGATGCGGATTCCGGAAAGGTCGTGACGACGATTCCGCTGTCCGGAGTCGCCGAGTCCGGCGCCGCCGATCCTGACCTGGGCCGTGTCTACGTCAACATCGAAGACACGAGCGCAGTGGACGTCATCGACATCAACACCAGGAAGGTGATCGCCACCTGGAAGGTGGCGCCGGCGGAAGAACCGACGGGGATGGCGATCGACACGAAACGGCACCGGGTGTTTGTCGGCGGCGGGCCGAGCCAGGTGATGCTCGACGGATCGACCGGCAAAGTGGTGGCGAGCGTAAAGATCTGCGACGGCACCGACGCCACCTTCTTCGATGCGGCGACGTCGATGTCGATGAGCGCCTGCAGCGACGGGCACATTTCGATCGTCAAAGTTGGGCCCGGCGACACGATGACGGTCGTGCAAACGCTCGAGACCAGGCGGGGCGCGAGGACGATGGCGCTCGATCCGGTCACGCACAAGATCTACACGGCCGCGCAGGATTTCCAGCCCGCGCCGGCCGGCGGTGGAAGGGCGCAGGGCGTTCCCGACTCGCTGCGCGTACTGGTGTATGCGCCGTCGAAGTAGTCGACTCGCATACGCGTGCCTCGCGGCCGCGCTTCTGTTCGCTCCTGCCGCGGCGCTCGGGCAATCAGCGGCGCCGTTGACGCTCGACGCGGCGATCGCACGGGCGATCGCGTCCAACCGCAGCCTCGCGGCGGCGCGGCTCGCGTTGCCAGGGGCGGTCGCCGGCGTCGGCGTTGCCGGCGAGCGGCTCAATCCCGAACTGTCGTACGAGTACGCGAAGGAGACGCCGCACCAGGCGATTGCCGCGGCGTTTCCGATCGAGCTTGGCGGCAAGCGGCAACGTCGCATCGATCTTGCCCACGCCACGGTGTCGGCGCAGGAGGCGGAGATCGCGAAAATCGCCGTCGATCTGCGCGACCGCGTGCGCCGCGCGTATTTCGCGTTGGTCGGCAGCAATCGCCGGGTCGCGTTGGCGGACGACATCGTCGGCCTCGCGACGCGCGTTCGGGATGCGGCGCAGGCGCGCTTCAACGCCGGCGACGTGCCGCGGCTGGAGCTGGTGCAGTCGGAGCTCGCGCTGGTCGAATCCGAAAACGAAGCGTCGGCGGCGCGGGGCGAGGCGCGTGCCGCAACCGGTGAATTGAACGTGTTGCTGGCGCAGCCGATCGACGCCTCGATTGTTCCAGCCGACGATCTGAGCCGGGGCACGCTGCCATCACTCGAAGCGGCCATCGCGCTCGCCAGTGGCGCCAATGCCGATCTCATCGTGCTCGATCGGCAGATCGCCGAGCAGACGGCGCGTCGCGATCTTGCCGTCGCGCTCAAGACTCCGGATGTCACCGCGGGCGCTGCCTATACCTACGATGCCCAACCTGAATTCAGCCACGGCTATCGCGCCTCGGTCGCGTTAACCGTGCCGTTGTTCACGCGGCATAACGCCGGGGTCGCCGTTGAGGACGCGGAGCTCGCGCGATTGAAGGCGGCACGCGATGCGACGGCGATCGAATTGCGCGGCACCGTGGCGGCGGCACTCGCCCGCGCGACGGCGGCGCGCGATCAGCTGTTGAGAAGCACTGCCGAAAGCCTGCCGCGCGCGCAGGAAGTCGAGCGCATGGCGCAGGATAGTTACAGCTCCGGGCAAAGCGGCCTGGTGACGCTGCTGCAGGCACTGCAATTCACGCGCGACGTGCGGAGACGCAATCTCGACGCGGGCGCGGAGTATCAACGCGCGCTCGCCGAGCTCGAACGCGCGATTGGCGCGCCGCTGCCATGATGATCTTCTCCAGAAGCCTCCCGTCGCTCCTCGTGGTGGCGATCGCCGCCGCCGGATGCGGTCACGATGCGGTCGAAGAAGTCGAGACCGAATCGGCGGTCGAAGTCGAAGTCACGCCCGCGGCCATCGGCGAGATCGAAGGCCACATCAACGTCACAGGCACGATCACGCCGGCGCCAGGCGCGGACTGGACCATCGTCGCGCCGGAGGCGGCCCGCATTGCGGAACTGCCGAAGGCGGAGGGCGATCGCGTGAGTGCCGGCGACGTGCTGGTGCGTTTCGACATCCCGACGCTGGCGGCCGGTGTGTCCACCACGCGCGCCGAGGTCATGCAGGCGCGCGCACGCGTCGAGAGCACGCGCGCCGCGGTGACGCGCATCGCCGGTCTCGTCGATCGCGGTGTCGCCGCCAAGCGCGAGCTCGAAGAAGCGCAGCGGGATCAAGCGGACGCCGAGGGTGCGCTCGCCAGGGCCGAGAGCGAAGCGTCGGCGGCGGGCGCCCTTGCCGGCCGGGCCGTCGTGACCGCGCGGTTTGCCGGCGTCATCGCCAAGCGCTGGCACAACCCGGGCGACATGGTCGAAGCGGCGGCATCGGATCCGATCCTGCGCGTCATCGATCCGGCCAAGCTGCAAGCGGTGGCATCGGTACCTGCGAGTGACGTGCCTCGCGTCATCGTCGGCAGGCCGGGGCGCGTCGTCGGGCCGGGCGGGACGGTAGAAGAGAACGTGACCGTGCTCACGCGGCCCGCGCAGCTCGATCCGACCGGATCGGTGGGCGAAGTGCGCCTTGCGTTCACCGGACCGACGCGCCTGACAGCGGGCACGCCGGTGCAGATCTCAATCGTCGCGGAGTCGCATCCGAAAGCGGTGTTGATCGAGGCCGCCGCGGTGCAGCACGAAGGCGACGAGGCGTTCGTGATGATCGTGAAGGACGACAAGAAGGCGCACCGGCAGGTCGTGAAGCTTGGACTCACCAACGGCGAACAGGTCGAAGTGCTCAGCGGCGTCGCCGCCGGCGATCGCGTCGTCGTCAAGGGACAGAACGGCCTGCCTGACGGCGCCGACGTGACGATCGAGTCATGAATCCGATCGCGCTGGTCGTGCGGCAGTCGCGCGCCGTGGTCATGATCACCGCGCTCATAGCGGCGGCCGGGTTGCTCACCGGCTTCTCGCTGCCGAGCGACATCTACCCGCCGTTGCAATTCCCTCGCATTGTCGTGATCGCGCATGCGGGCATGACGCCCGCGGATTCGATGGTCCTCACCGTCACCCGCCCGATCGAGCAGGCGATCATGGAAGTGCCGGGCATCCGGCGCGTGCGCTCGCGCACGTTCCGCGGCGCCGCGGAGGTGTCGGGCCAGTTCGATCCCGCCACCGACATGGTGGTGGCGCTGCAGCAGGTGCAGAACCGCGTCGGCGAGGCGCGGCCGGACATGCCGCCGGATCTCGATCTGATCGTCGATCGCTTGATGCCGACGGCGTTCCCCTTCCTCACCCTCGATCTGACCGGCGGCCTGTCGTCTGCGGACCTGCGCGACTACGCCTTCTACGTGATGCGACCGGCGTTCTCGCGCGTCGCCGGCGTCGGTCAGGTGGAAGTGCTGGCGAGCGACACGCGCGAGATTGAAGTGATCACCGATCCGGGCCGCATGACCGCTGCGGGGCTGACCGTCGGTGACGTGGCGGGATCGCTCAGAAGCGCCAACGTGCTCGTTCCGGCAGGACGCCTTCCCGAAGGCGAGTTGCAGCATCTCGTGCTTGCCTCGGGCCTCTTCACCAACATCGACGACATCGCCAACACGCCGGCGGCCGTCAAGGCCGGGGCGACGGTGCGCGTGCGCGATCTCGGATCGGTCGTCCCCGGCACGCCGGATCGCACGCAGTTGATCGTCAGCGAGGGCAAGGACGCGGCGACCATCGCAGTGTCGCAGCAGCTCGGCGCCAACATCCTCACGGTGCGGCAAGGCGTCGAGGACGCGCTTGCTGCCGTCGTGAAGTCATTGCCGGCCGGGCTGACGCTGACCAAGACTTACGATCTCGCCGAGTTCGTCGCGCAAGCGATCGCCAACGCGCGCGATGCGATTCTGATCGGCGGCTTCCTCGCCGTGTTGATCCTGTTCGCGTTCCTGCGCGACTTCCGGCTCACGCTGGTCGCCGCGAGCACGCTGCCGCTCACCGTGCTGGCGACGTTCTTTTTGATGTGGCTGTTCGGCGAATCGATCAACCTGATGTCGATGGGCGGGCTCGCCGTGGCGATTGGCCTGGTCATCGACGATGCGGTCGTCGTCGTGGAGAACATTCATCGCCGCCTGCGCGAAGAGACCGGCGATACGGCAATCGCGCATGCGACGCAGGAATTGATCGCGCCGATTGTGGGATCAACGCTCACCACTGTAGTGGTGTTCGCGCCGCTCGGCCTGCTCTCTGGTGTCGTTGGACAATTCTTCCGGGCGTTGTCGCTGACCCTTTCGGCCGCGGTGCTGGTGTCGCTGGTGTTGTCGCTCACCCTGATCCCGCTGCTGGCGCGCGCGTTCAGCCCGAAGCAGACGCCGCATCGGCCCCCGGGTGTGCTCGAGCGCGTCTACTCGGCAACGTTGCCGCGCTGGCTCGCGCATCCGGTGCTGTCGGCGCTGGCCGCGCTGCTGCTTGGGGCACTCGCCTATGGCGGCTACCTGCTCGTAGGTTCAGGGTTCCTGCCGGCCTCCGACGAAGGCGGATTCGTGATCGATTACCTGACGCCGGCAGGGTCATCGCTCACGGCGACCGACGAACGCCTTCGCGCCATCGAGAAGATCCTCGCCGGCAACGATGAGATCGCGACCTATTCGCGGCGCACCGGATCGGAGCTCGGGCTGTTCGCGACGCAGCAGAACACCGGCGACATCCTGGTGCGATTGAAACCACGCGGTGACCGCGCGCACTCGGCCGAAGAAATCATCGACGAATTACGCGACCAGCTCGGCGATGCGGTGCCGGATACGGAAATCGAATTCGTACAGTTGTTGCAGGACATGCTCGGCGATCTCGAAGGCAATCCGGATCCCATCGAGATCAAGATCTTCGGCGACGATTCGAACCAGCTCGCCGAGATCGCCGACGAGCTGCAGCCGAAGGTCGAGGAAGTGAACGGCATCGTCGACGTGGTCGGACCGAGTCAAGGCGCTCCCGAGATCACCTGGAAGGTGGATCCGATCGCCGCGGGACGGCTCGGGCTGTCAATCGAACAGGTTGCGAGCCAGCTGTCCGATGCGTGGGCCGGTAGCGTCGCGACCGAGCTCCGCCTTGCCGATCGAACGATTCCCGTTCGCGTGCGCTTTCCCGACGACTATCGCTTCAACGCCGAACACCTCGCGGCCACGCCGGTGCGCAGCGCGGAGGGCACGCTCGTGCCGGCATCATCACTGGCGACGATCTCGCGCGCCAACGGCCAGGAGGAGCTGCTGCGTGAAAACCTGCGGCCGATGGCGTTGATCACGGCGCGGCTCGAGAATCGCGATCTGGGGAGCGGCGTCGCCGATATCCAGCGGCTGCTCGAGAGCACCAAGCTGCCGGTCGGCTACACGTTCGAGGTCGGCGGACAGTTTGCCGCGCAACGGCAGGCGTTCCGCGAGCTGTTGATCGTGTTCGCGCTCGCCAGCGCGCTGGTGTTCATCATCCTGTTGATCCAGTTCAGGCGGTTCACCGCGGCGACGCTGATTATCGCCGCCGCCCCACTCTCATTCGGCGGCGCGCTGTTGCTGCTGGCCGCAACGGGCACCGATCTCAACGTCTCGTCGGCGATGGGCCTGATTCTCCTCGTCGGATTGGTCGTCAAGAACGGCATCGTGCTGCTGGACTTCGCGCACCTGCGTCTCGAAGAGGGAGAGACGCTGCAGGATGCGGTGCTCCACGGCGCGCGCGTGCGGCTGCGGCCGATCGTGATGACAACGCTGTGCACGTTGTTCGGGCTGCTGCCGCTGGCGCTCGGTCTTGGCGCCGGCGCCGAAATGCAGCGCCCGCTCGCGCTCGCCGTGATCGGCGGCCTGAGCCTGTCGACGCTGGTGACGTTGTATCTCGTGCCCGCGGCGTACGTCGCTCTCGCGGGGCGCCGTTGACCATCGTAAAGTATTAATCACCAGGAGCGTATGAAGGCCCTCACATTTGCCGCGTTCACTGCGCTACTGCTGGCGGCTCCCAGCGCGGCCCTCGCGCAACAAGGCTTCATCAAGAGCAACGTCGCGAAGTTGATTCGGAAGGTTGGTGTCCACGGCAACGCTAGTGTTCGGGCTCCGGTCGACCGCGACGTGACCGAAGGTCGGACCTATGGAATCTCAATCGGCTTGAGTCCGGGCGAAACCAATGGTTGGCGCTATCCGTTCGCACTCGTGTTCTTCAACGAACACCTGCAGACGCCTGCCGGTACCCGGTTCGCGAAACTCCGAAGCCGAGCGCTGCTCGGGGGCATCGGATACGGCTGGCACTTCGGCAAGCTGAGCACCGGTATCGCGCTGCAGGCGGGCTACGGCATCTACAGCCTTCGTGGCGAAGGAGACGTCTTCACTGCGCTCGACGCCGCCCACGGTCCCGTCACGATGGACGTGACCGACACCTGGCTGCTGCGCCCGCAATTGAAGGCGGAGTATTTCCTGACGAGGAAAATTACGGTCCGGGTCTCTGGCGACTACATCCTCACCCATCCCGATATCGTCGTGATCACGCCGGCTGGCCAACTCACCAAGAACTGGGATGCAAGCAACTTCCACGCAAACATTGGGATTGGTATCTATCCGTTCCACAAATAGCAGGCGAAGCCTGATGACGATGCCACGCTCCGTAATTCAGCAATTCATGAGTGACATGGCACGACACGTGCTTCGAATTTCATCATGTGGAAGGTACTCATCTGTACGATGCTCGGCAGTTCATTACCGGCGGTTTCGCTGATCGCCGCGCAAGCACAACAACCGCTGGCCACGCCGGCCGAGGCCAAGCTCATCGCCGACTTCGACGCACGCGTGAAGGCCTATTACGAACTTCGCGACAAGGTTGACGAGGGCAAGGCCCGGCAGACGCAGACCAAGGAACCGGAGAAGCTCGAGGCGCAAAAAAAGGCGCTCGTGGCCAACATTCAGAAAGCGCGCGCCGCGGCCAAGCCCGGCGATATCTTCACGCCTGAGATTCAGCCCTTCATCAAGCGACTGCTGAAACCGGCGATCAAGGGGACCGACGGTCAGGAAAACAAGAACACGCTCAAGGAAGAGAAGCCGATGGTCGCGTTGAAGGTGAACGCGCCGTATCCCGAGAACCAGCCGCTCTCGATCGTGCCGCCCGATGTCTTGTTGCAGCTTCCGAAACTACCGAAGGACATGGAGTATCGCTTCGTCAAGAAGCACCTGATCCTGTACGACTCGCGTGCGAGTCTGATCGTCGACTTCATCTACAACGCCATTCCGTGAGGTTCGTACCATGACATCGACTCGCCGTTTACGCTATTCGATCCTGGCGCTGAGCCTCCTCGCCGGATGCGGCGCTCTCGCGGACCAGCCGCGACTCGAGGTGCCGTCGCCGCGGCAGCAGCCGTCGCCGGGGCAGCAGCAACCATCGCAAGGACAGCTGACACTACCCAATAAGGCTGACTCGTTGAAGTTCGCCGTGATCGGCGACACCGGCACGGGTGATCAGCATCAATACGCCGTCGCACAGAAGCTGGTCGCATTCAGGAATCAGTTCAAGTACGAATTCCTGGTGATGATGGGCGACAACACCTACGGCGGCGAGAGCGCGCAGGACTTCCAGCGCCGCTTCGAGCTGCCCTACAAGCCGCTCCTCGACGCCGGACTGAAGTTCTACGCCGCGCTCGGCAATCACGACACGCCGAATCAGCGTAACTACAAGCTGTTCAACATGGGCGGCCAGCAGTACTACACGTTCAGGCCGAAGCTTGGCGTGCGGTTCTTCGCGCTCGACAGCAACTACATGAGCCCCGAGCAGCTGACGTGGTTGCAGAAGGAGCTCGCAGCGAGCGGATCGGATTGGAAGATCGCCTTCTTTCACCACCCGCTGTATTCGTCCGGCGGACGCCACGGATCTGATGCGGCGCTGCGCGATCAGCTCGAGCCGTTGTTCCTGAAATACAGCGTCGACGTCGTGCTATCAGGCCACGATCATTTCTACGAACGGATCAAGCCGCAGAAGGGCATCTACTACTTCGTGGTGGGAGGCTCCGCCAAGCTGCGCTCGGGCGACATCGGCACCACCGGCCTGACCGCGAAAGGCTTCGACACCGGCTACAGCTTTATGGGGGTCGAGATCGTTGGAGACGAATTCCATTTCCAGACGATCTCGGATAGGGGAGTGACGGTCGACTCCGGCGTGCTCAAACGGCGGCCGACGCCGGTAACGAAATAACAAATAACAGAAGAACAAATAACAAAGGGAAGGTTTGTTATTCGTTATTCGTTATTCGTTATTTGTTCTTCGTTATTTCTCAAGCTCTTGTCTGATATTCACCGGTCTCGGTGTTGACGCGAATCACGTCGCCCTCGCCGATGAACGGCGGGACCTGGATCACGACGCCGGTCTCGAGCGTCGCCGGCTTGGTCTGGTTGGTGGCCGTCGCGCCCTTGATCGCCGGCATCGTCTCGACGACCTTGAGGTCCACGGTCTGCGGCAGCTCGATACCGATCGGGTTCTCGCCGTAGAACTCCACCTCGACGCTCATCTCCGGCTTCAGGAAGCCGACCAGGTCACCGATCAGCTCGGCCTGCAGCCGCACCTGGTCGTAGGTGGCGGTGTCCATGAAGTGATACCCGTCGTTGTCGTTGTAGAGATACTGCATCTCCTTCTGCTCGAGGGAGACGCGCTCGACGATGTCTTCCGAGCGGAACTTTTCTTCGGCCATGGCGCCGTTCTGGATATTGCGCATCTTGACGCGCACGAAGCCGCGAAGGTTCCCGGGCGTCACGTGCTGGCGGTCAAAAATGCGAAACAGCTTGTTGTCGATCTTGACGATCATCCCCTTGCGGAGCTGGGTTGCGAGAAGGTTGTCTGCCATAAAGCCTTTGTAATCAGTTAGTAGAACCTTTCGAGTTTAACATACCCTTCGACTCCCGGACTTCCGGCCGGCCGGAAGTCCGGTCGCTCAGGGCCTGGCGGGGGCCGTGCTACATTTGAGGAACAGTGGTGTTCGCGCGCTGGGACCCGTTCCGCGATCTGATCCGCATACAGCATGGCCTCGAGCGCCTGGCGTCTCACGGCCCGCAAGGCTGGGCGCCTGCCGTCGATCTCTGCGAAACCACCGACGCGTTCATTTTTACCTGCGAGCTCCCGGGCCTGGCGCGCGAGCAAGTGCGGATCGACGTGCATGACAACCGGCTGACGCTGCAAGGCCGCCGCGAAGCGCGCGTCTCGTGCGAGCAGTATCACCAGGTCGAGCGAGGCCACGGCGAGTTCATGCGCATGTTCGTGCTGTCGCAACCCGTCAACGCCGAGGGCGTCATCGCCGATCTCGCCGATGGCGTCCTGACGATCACGGTACCGAAGCTGCCGGTCGAAGCGCCCCGCCGCGTCGTCGTTTCGTGAGTGTTCTTACTAAGGTGTTGAAAAAACTCTCCATGCTCAGCCTGCTGATGGCAGGCGTCGTTATCGGCATCGTCGTCTCGGGACGCGGCATCGATCGACCGGAGATCATCGCGCGCGCGCCGATCGCAGAGGTGACAGCCGCGGCGCCTGAACAGGCGGTGGCAGCCGCGCCGACCAACGGTCCGGACTTCACGCGGGTCGCGGCGCAAACGGTGCGAGCGGTCGCGAATATTTCGTCGGTGCAGGTCGTGCGCCGATCGGCCTCACCCTTCGCCAACGATCCGTTCTTCCAGTACTTCTTCGGCGACCAGGGCGAAATGTTCGGGCGCAACCGCGCCGAGCAGAGCCTCGGCTCGGGCGTCGTCATTGCGTCGGACGGCTACGTCGTCACCAACAATCACGTGATCGGCGACGACGTGGCGGAGGTGACGGTGACGGTCGGCGATCATCGCGACGTCAAGGCGAAGATCATCGGCGTCGATTCGTGGACCGATCTCGCCCTGCTGAAGATTGATGCGACGGCGCTGCCCGTGATTCCGTGGGGCGATTCGTCGAAGCTGAAGGTCGCCGAATGGGTGATGGCGGTCGGCAACCCGTTCTCGCTGAATCAGACGGTGACGCTCGGGATCGTCAGCGCGCTCGGCCGCGCCAACGTCGGCATCACGCAATACGAGGATTTCATCCAGACGGATGCGGCGATCAATCCCGGCAACTCGGGCGGCGCGTTGATCAACAGCCGCAGCGAGCTGGTCGGCATCAACACGGCGATCTTTTCGCAGAGCGGCGGCTACCAGGGCATCGGCTTCGCGGTGCCCAGCAATCTTGTCCGCCGCGTCGTCGACGATTTGCAGAAGTTCGGCCGCGTGCGCCGCGGATCGATCGGCTATGTCGAAGTGATTCCGTTGACGGCGCGGCTCGCGGGCGAGCTGCGTGCTCCGGCCAGCGACGGGATTGTCGTCAACCAGATGGCGCGGGATTCGGCGGCCTACAAGAACGGGCTCGAGCCGGGCGACGTCATCCTTCGCGTCAACAGCACGACGATCGTCGATCCCTCGCAGTTCGTCCGGCTGATCGCCGACAGCAGCATCGGCTCCACCGTGCGCATCGAGATTCTGCGCGACGGACGCCGCTCGACCCTCAGCATTCCGATCGAAGCCCAGCAAGAACGTCGTGTCCGGCGACGGTAGCTAATGCAGGCGCCCGCGCAGCCGGAGGGAGTGCCCTCCTTTCTCACCGTTGAGGCCGTCGCGGCTTTCGCATTGGCGGCGCTCGCCGCGGTGGCGATCGCGCTGCTGGTTGGCTCCCTCGTCCGCCGCCTGCTGCTCGCCATCGAGGGTGAGCGCTTTCACACGCAGCCAATCGCCCACGCCACGATCAAAGCGGTTCGGAGGGTCACGTTCGTCCTCAGCCTGCTCGTCCTGACCTTCCCCGCGCTCGATCTCGCGGGCGTCAACCTGACCGTCGGCCTCCATTCCGAAGACCTGACGAGATGGACGACCGAAAGTGGCGCGCGCATCCTGCTGTTGGTCCTCCTGGCATTCGCCGCCAATCGATTCGCGGCGTCCGTGATTAGGAACGCCGAACACGAAATCGCCGAGGGTGACGATCTCAAGACGACCGAACGCCGCAAGCGTCTCCATACGGTGGGCGCAACCTCGCGGCGGTTCTTCTCGATCCTGATCTGGAGCGCGGCCACCCTGATGGTGCTGCGCGAGCTCGACGTCGACATCACGCCGGTCCTTACCGGCGCCGGCATCATCGGGCTGGCCGTGGGGTTCGGCGCGCAAACGCTGGTCAAGGACATCATCTCGGGGATCTTCCTGATCGCCGAGGATCAGATCCGCCTCGGCGATGCGGCCGACATCAACGGCATCGGCGGCACGGTCGAAGAGATCAACCTGCGCACCATCGTGTTGCGCGACGTTGAAGGGGTGGTCCACACCATCGCCAACGGCGACATCCGTACGCTCTCGAACAAGTCCAAGGACTTCTCGTATTACGTGATCGACATTGGCGTCGGCTACGACGACGATACCGACCGCATCGTCGAGATCGTGCGGCAGGTCGCCGGTGAGCTGATGCAGGACCCGGGCTATGCCGCAAGCATCCTCGAGCCGCTCGAGGTCCTCGGCGTCGACGCGTTCAAGGCCACCGAGGTCACGTTGCGGTTCCGCATCAAGACGTTGCCGTTGAGACAGTGGGACGTGGGACGCGAGCTCAGGCGCAGGATCAAGAAGGCGTTCGATGCAGCGGGCATCCAGATCCCGGGCCCGCAGATGACGGTCACGCTCAAGAAGTAAGACCGGTGCTTCGCACCGACCGACACGTGTAGCGGTTGGTGCTTCGCACCAACGACCCCCCACAATCCGTTGGGGACTATGTAGACTTTTGCGCCAACGACGAGGGCTCTCTGACGAAATCGCGTCAAAAATTGTGGTCCGTATCAACCCGCCCCAACCTGTTGCGGCGTACGGTTGGTGCGAGGCACCACTTACACCTCGCGGCCGGAGACGCTGCGGTGGCCTTTGGCGGTCGCGCGCCAGTGGTGCTCGGTGCCGACACGGATCCCGATCCGCTGGCTCCAGACGATCTCGCCGGCTTCGATGCCCCGATCCTGAATCGTTAGGGCTCCTCGCGTCAGCGTTCGCTTGTTATCGGCCAGCGTGATACCCATCGCTCTGCACAAGTTGCCAGGACCTCGACACAGTTCGTGATCGGAAACGGCCGGCTTCCCTTTTCTCCACGGCGCTTTCGATCGACGCCGGCGCATCAACGGCAAGCCGTCGAGCGGCTCGAGGGCGCGGATCAGGACGGCGGCGGGATGCCCTTCCTCCTCCGTCACCGCGTTCATCATGTCGTGCAGGCCGTAATTGAGATACACGTAGGCGCGGCCGGGCGGGCCGTAGAGCGGGGCGTTGCGCTCGGTGGGGCCGGCCGCGGCGTGGCAGGCCGGATCATCCTCGCCGATGTAGGCTTCGACCTCGACGATCGCCCCGGCAGCCGTTCCAGACTTCGCCTTGTAGACGAGCACCTTGCCGATCAGGTCGCGCGCGACGTCGAGCGTGGGGCGTCGATAGAAATCGACGGGCAGAATCACGGCACGCGGGCGCCGAGCTCGGCGAGATAGCCGCGCGCCTGGTTGCCGCGCGACTTGTCGTTGACGGCCATCTGGATCACGGCCAGCGATCCGTCCCTCAACATTCGCTCGCGGGCAAACGCCACGGCCAGCGCCGTCGCGTCCTTGCCCTGCGCCCACTTATCGCCAGTCAGCTGCCTGACGATCAAGGTCGTGGACGGATCGCCGATGCGCGCCAGCGCTTCAAGAGCGCCGCCGGCGAGCGATCGCTTGTTGCCGTCGCGATAATAGCGATAGCGCTCGGTCAGCGACGTGACCGCTGTGGTCTCGCGCAGCAGGCCGATCGCATCCATCGCCGCGAGCTGCTCGACCTCGTTGTCCTCATTCAGCAG
>Ga0111538_10004620_pt1 | contig 19077 bp, 12 predicted proteins | sample SoiMethybrSBSTD1_FD_79669 | JGI IMG/M metagenome (GOLD analysis project Ga0111538, IMG submission 79669) | Bulk soil microbial communities from a Populus tree surrounding site in Tennessee, USA - Soil MetaG P. TD hybrid SBSTD1 (version 2)... | ecosystem: Environmental > Terrestrial > Soil >...
ATCGCCGGCAAGATCGAGATCGGGACCGCACGGCTCCCCCTCGGCCAACGGGCTGGTCAGAGCTGCAAGATCGATCCCGGACATGCGCGCATCCATCTTGCCAACGCCTCGACTATGCCTGCCGCCCCATATATCGTCAACGATGCGGGGCTGCGATGACAGGAGCGCGGCTCCGCGCTACTTGGTCGGGATTGGTCGACGGGACGTTCAACGCGACCTTTTTCGCTTGCCGCACCCGGATTCGGCCTGGGTCGGCCGCCGCCGACCCCGACATGGGGCTTGAACGCTTGGTGGTCTTCGGGCGACGAAGCACCAGCACGCCGACCAAGCCATGCGAGCGTATCGAGGCAACCGCGCCGGAAATCACATGGAATCCAGTCTCACACAAGACACGCGGCCCGGCCAGTTGACGACGCCGCTCGGCAAGGACGTTCTCGTCCTGGTGCGTCTCGACGCGACCGAGGGTCTGAGCGAGCTGTTCGAGTATCAGATCGAGGCGATCAGCGCCAAAGAGGTCGATTTCGACGCCATTCTCGGCCGTCCCTGCTCGGTGCTGATGAAGACCTACGACAAGGAACGCCACTTCCACGGCATCCTGGTCGAGGCGCAATGGGTCGGCATCCGGCAGGAACATCACGTCTACCGGCTGCTTTTGCGCCCCTGGCTATGGCTGTGCGGCAAGACCAGCGACTGCCGCTTCTTCCAGGAGAAGACGGCGCCCGAGATCATCCAGGAGGTGTTCCGCGATCGCGGCTTCAACGATTTCCGCCTTAGCCTGAGCGAAAACTATCCCAAGCTCGAATATTGCGTGCAGTATCGCGAGACCGATCTCGCCTTCGTGTCGCGGCTGATGGAACAGCACGGCATCTACTATTTCTTCGAGCACACGGCGGACAAACACATGCTCGTGCTCGCCGATTCCATGTCGGCGCACAAGCCGGTTCCGGGGCTGGCATCGATCGATTTCATTCCGCTCGGCAGCCGCGATAAGCGCCGCCGGCAACACATCTACCACCTGGTGAGCGAGCGCCGGTTCCGCACCGGCAAGGTCGAGCTCAACGACTATTACGAGATGACCCCCAATGCCGACCTCAAGGCCGACAAGAAGGGAACCGCCCGCTACAACAAATCGGACATGGAGTTCTACGACTATCCGGGCAAATACAAGAAGAAGAGCGACGGCGAGAAGTACGCCAAGGTGGTGCTGGAAGCCGAGCAGGCGCTGGACGAGCGTCGCCACACCGCCGGCGACGCCGTGAGCCTGTTTCCCGGCGGCACCACGAAATTGCAGCAGCACCTGAAATCCTCGGAAAACCAGGAATACCTGATCGTCCGCGCTTCGCACCTCTACATGGCGCAGCAATACCGCTCGTCCGGACGCGGCGACGACGACGAATATTCCGGCCACTACGAGCTCCTGCCGAAGGAGAACAACAAGGTTTTTCGCGCGCCGATCGTGACGCCGAAGCCGCGCATCTACGGCATCCAGACCGCCAAGGTGGTGGGCAAGGACGGCGAGGAGATCGACGTCGACGAGCACGGCCGCATCCAGGTGCAGTTCTTCTGGGACCGCAAAGAGAAGAAATCGTGCCGCATTCGCGTCGCCGAAGTATGGGCCGGCAAGAAATGGGGCGGCCAGTTCATTCCCCGCATCGGCATGGAGGTGGTGGTCGAGTTCCTGGAGGGCGATCCCGATCGGCCGCTGGTGGTCGGCTCGGTCTATAATGGCGAGTACAAGCACCCGTACGACCTGCCCGGGGAAAAAACCAAGTCGGGCCTGAAGTCCGATTCCACCACCAACGGCCGCGGCGGCTTCAACCAGATCATGTTCGAGGACAACCTGGGCTTCGAAGAGATCAACATGCAGGCCGAGAAGGACCACAAGGTCAAGGTCAAGCATGCGGAAAGCTGGGAGATCGGCGAGAAGTTCGAGGCGCCGACGGGCATGCCGTCGCGCGAGGTCACCATCAAGATGGGCGACGACAAGCTCAAGGTCAGCACCGGCAGCCGCGACACCGATATCGCGATGATGGACAAGCTCAAGGCCGGCTTGGTGATCAAGCTGGAATGCGGCTCCAGCAAGATCACCATGACGCCGGTCTCGATCCAGATCGAGTCGCCGTTCATTGAGCTGAGCGGCGCCCTGATCAAGATCAACTGAGGCGATCATGGCGCTGATCCGCTTCGCCACCGCGCGCGACCTGTTCGAGGCCTTTCCGACGGCGCAGCGGGACGTGGATGCCGAGCCGAGCGACGCGCGGCCGCTGGATTACCTGCGCGCGCTCGCCGACAGCGGCGAGCTCACCAAGGCGGCCGCGTTCTGCGCCTATCTGCTGCCGCGGCGGGAAGCGGTGGGCTGGGGCTGCTGGTCGGTGCGCCGGCTGGCGGAAAAGCTGCCGGCGGAAGAGGAGCCCGGCGTGCGCGCGGCCGAGGACTGGGTCGAGGTCCCGGAGGAGGAGCGCCGCGTCGCCGCGCTGGAGCTGGGCAGCCGCAGCAATTACCAATGGCCATCGACCTGGCTGGCGCTCGCGGCCGGCTGGTCCGGCGGCAACATCGCGTTGGGCATCGAAGGCGCCTTCGCGCCGCCGCCCCCGCAGCAGACCGCGCGGGCCGTGCGCGCCGCGCTCGCCGCCGCGGTGGCGCGCCTGGCGCCGGCCGAACGCCTGGATCGCCTGCGGATCTGCGTCGAGGCCGGCATGCGCATTGCCGCCGAGGAGCGTCCGTAATGGGTATGCCGGCCGCACGCATCACCGACATGCACGTCTGCCCGATGGTGACGGTGCTCGTGCCGCATGTGGGCGGCCCGATCATCACCGGCATGCCGACGGTGCTGACCGGCGGCATGCCGCAGGCGCGCATCACCGACCTCTGCACGTGCGTTGGCCCTCCCGACATGATCATCAAGGCCTCGGCCACCGTCCTGGTGGGATCCTTGCCGGCGGCGCGCATCGGCGACCAGACGGTGCATGGCGGCGTGATCATCACCGGCTTGCCGACGGTGCTGATCGGGGGCTGACGGCGCGTGGCCGGCGCCCCGTCATGGCCGTTTACGCTGATCTAAGTCCAAGCGCCGCAGGAGCAATTTTGGCTGGCGAAACATCCCGGACGCTGAGATAATCGGCCCGGAGCCGGCCAAAAATGTTCCCGGCTGGGGGCGCTCGCTTCTGCCTGGCGCGCAGAAGCCTGGAGGATTGCCCGCAGGCGCGAGGGATGTGATCGGTATCGCCATGGCGCTCCATCTCAGGATCGAGAACGTACCCAATCTGCCCGACGGCGGTCCGATCGAGATCGCCATCACGGGCAAGCGCGGCATCGACATCGGCCGCGACAGTCATCTCGATTGGACCCTTCCGGATCCCACGCGCTACATCTCGGGCAAGCACGCCGAAATTCGCTACCAGGAGGGCGGCTACTGGCTGCACGACGTGTCCACCAACGGCACGTATCTGAATGCCGAAACCCACCGCATGCAGGCGCCCCGCCGCCTGCGCACCGGCGATCGCTTCACCATCGGCCACTACATCATCGCCGCCGTGGTCGAGGGTGAGGCCGAACTGGCGGCGGCGCCTCCGGCCACGGGCCAAGCCGCGCCGCCACCGAGCCAAGAGGATTTGTGGGCGCTTCCAGGCGACGCCCCGCCACCCCCGCCCATCGACCCGAAACATCTGAAGGCGGCGAGGAATTCTTCGCCGGTTCGGCCGGATTTCCTCGATTGGGCCGCCGATGTGCCGGATGCGTTCGGCGGCGCCGCCGCGCCATCTTCGCACGGCCTGGCCCGCACGGCCGATGCGCATGTTGCCGGCGAGGATTGGGCGCGCGGTGCACGCGCGCCGGCTCCCGAGCCCCCGCCGCCACCGCCGATGCCGGCGCCGCGCCGCCCGGCGCCCCCCGCCGCCGACGCCGCCGCCGCACCGGCCTGGGAGCAGCCGCTGCCGAGCCAGTCTGGCCCCGTCGGCGACGTGCCGGCAGAGCCGTGGCGGGTGCGACCGGCGCCCCCACCCGATCAGCGCGCCGCCGCGGCCGGCGCCGCCGGCGCCGCCGTGTCCGCCCCCGAGGGGAGAAGCTCGGCGCCGCCGCCCCTCGCCTCGCCGTCCATTGCGGGTCGCGAGGTCGACGAGTTCATCCGCGCTCTCGCGCGTGCCGCCGGCGTTTCGGAAAAAGTCTTTGCTGAAAAAGATGCACACGCTCTGGCCGAGCAGCTTGGCCAAGTGTTGCGCATCGTCGTCGACAACCTGTCCCAGCTCCTGAATGCGCGCGGGCAGGCCAAGCGCATGATCCGCACCAGTCATCACACGGTCATCCAGGCAACCGAGAACAATCCGCTGAAATTCTCGCCCTCGGCCGAGGAGGCGCTGCGGGTCATGTTCGGGCCGCCGACCCGCTCCTATCTCGATGCGCAGCAGGCCTTGCAGCGCGGCTTCGAGGACATCAAGACGCACCAGATCAAGACATATGCAGCCATGCAGCATGCGCTGGCGGCGCTGCTGGCGGAGCTCGATCCGCAGCGGATCGATCAGGAGACGGAAGCCGACCGCGGCGTCGCCGCCGTCCTCACCTCACGCAAGGCTAAATTGTGGGATGCCTATGTGGCACGTTGGCAGGCGAAACAGGGCGCCGATAAGGGCGGCCTGCTCGACGCCTTCATGGCGGTCTTCGCCCAATATTACGACGAACGCCGCTCCTGACCGAAAATTGTTCGCCCGACAGCGTCCCCGAACTTCGCGCGGGATCTGAGCCCGGGCGCGCTCCGACTGACCCGGTCCAGGAAAAACTCCTGCTGTAACAAAACGCTAGAGCGGGATGTTGGGCGCCGGGGGGAGCGGCGCCAGCCACGGCCGCCGGCTCGAGCGCCGTGTTAGCCTTCCCATGAAGTATTTTTCCGAAATGCGTGAACGTGGGCCATTTTAGCGAGACGACAGAAGTGTGACCCAGATCACTTTGATGGCGCGGTCGAAAGTGGATTATCCTGGCACCTGGCGGCACGGGTTGGAGGCTCGATCCAGCACGATGCGGCTGCGACGGGCGGCGGAAGAGCGGGTTGGGAAACAGCATGTCGTGGTACAGCAAGGTGTTCTGGTCGGAAGGGCTGTTTCTCAGGCCGCACCACCTGCAGCAGCAGGACCGTTATGTCGAGCATCTGGTCGGCGGCCTGACCCGTCAGGTCACGCCCTACCCCTGGGGCTTTACGACGCTGGAGATTGACCGCGATCTCGCGCAGCAGAGCAAGTTCGCCGTGCGGCGGGCGACCGGCATCATGCCGGACGGCACGCCGTTCGCAATTCCCGACGACAGTCCCATTCCCGAGCCGATCGACGTCCCGGATACGGCAGCGGGCCAGATCACCTGGCTGTGCATGCCGGTGGCGGCGCCCAATACGCGCGAGGTCGACGAACACTCGGCGGAAAGCGCCAGCCGCTACGTCCGCTCGGCCGAGACCTTCATCGACTCGACCGCGGCGCTGCGCATCGAGGAAGAGATCGACATCGCGCATCCGCGGCTGAGCTTCGAGCTGCGCCGTACCGCCAAGCCCGGATACATTAGCTTAGGCATCGCCCGGGTGCTCGAGGTGCGCGATCGCAACATCCTGTTCGACGAGAAATACGTGCCGCCCATGCTGACATGTGCGGCGCACCCGACGATCGACGGCTGGATCAACCGCATCATCGGCTGGATCGACAACAAGCTTGAGGAGCTGTCGCGCTATGCCGTGGACCCGTCATCGGGCGGCGGGCTGCAGAGCGTCGACTACTTCGTGCTGCAGCTCCTCAACCGGCAGATCCCGGCGCTCAAGCATTTGCAGCGCTCCGCCTACGTGCATCCGGAACGGCTCTACGACGAGCTCTTGCGGCTCGCCGGCGAGCTCGCCACCTTCGCCACCGCCGAGCGGCGCGCGCGCGACTACCAGGCTTATGATCACGACGACCTGGAGAACGTGTTCGGGCCGCTCATTCGCGACATCCAGGATTTCCTCAGTGCGCAACTCGGCCGGCGCGCGATCCGCCTGCAGATCATCGAGCGGGCGCAGAACGCCTTCGTGTCGCCGATCCGCGACCGCTCGCTGTTCCGCAACGCCACCCTCGTGCTCGAAGTGGCGGCGCGGCGGCCGCTGATCGAGATCCAAAATCAGTTCCCGCACCTGTTCAAGGTCGGCCCGAACACCAAGATGAACGAGATCGTGCACGCGCACCTGCCCGGCGTGCCGCTGGTGCATCTGCCCACGCCGCCGCCGCACATCCGCGCGATCACCGACCACGTCTATTTCTACCTCGATCGCAAGTCGCCGCTGTGGCCGGAATTCAGCACGGCGGGCTCGATCGGCATGCACTTCTCCGGCGACTGGCCGGATCTCGAACTCGAACTTTGGGCCGTTCTGGAAGACCGACGATGAGCGACCGCGATCGGCCAGGCAATCCGTTCGGCCGCGGCGACAGGACGATCATTCGTCCCAACCCCGGGGGCAGGCTGCCGCCGCCGCCGACGCCTGCGCCCTCACCGACGCCGGCACCCGTGCCGGCGCCGTACCCGGCCGCAACGCCTCCCGGCCAACCCTACCCGGCCGCACCGGGCACGCAGCCGGGTGGCCTGCCACCCTCGAGCCATCCCACGCCGCCCCCGCCACCGCCGCCGGTGCATCCCTCGAATTACGCGGCGCCGCCGACCACGCACCAGAGCGAGGACTGGATCGCGACCCCGGCGCAGCCGGCCCAGCCGCCGACGGGCCCCCGCGCCCCGGCCCTGCGGGTGGACGAGCTGGTCGCGCCCAACTCCAATCCGATCATGCGCGCCGCCGGCCCGCTGCTGCAGCTGCTCGGCCGCCTGCGCGTGGCGCTGTTGCGCGCGTCCTTCGCCAGCCTGATGGGCCAGGTCGCGGAGGCGATCGAGTTTTTCGAGAAGGACGTGCGCTCGGCCGGCGTCTCGGAGCAGCAGGCGAACAGCGCCAAATACGTGCTCTGCGCCACCGCCGACGACATCGTCCAGCACATACCTACCGACGACCGTCACGTCTGGACCCAGTACAGCATGCTCAGCCGGTTCTTCGGCGAGCGCATCGGCGGCGTGCGGTTCTTCGAGATTCTCGAGCACACCAAGCTCGATCCGCTCGTCAATTATCCGCTGCTCGAGCTGCAGCACGCGTGCCTGGCGCTCGGCTTCCAAGGGCAGTACCGCGCCGCGCCCGCCGGGCAGGTCACGCTCGGCCAGATTCAGCGCAATCTGTACGAAACCCTGCGGCGCGTGCGCCCGAAGGTCGCCCGCGACCTGTCTCCGCGCTGGCAGGGACAGGCCCTGGCGGCGATCGGCAGCCGCTTGCGCATTCCGGTGTGGATCGTCGCGGCGGTCGTGGCCGCGCTCCTGTTCGCGCTGTTCGTCATCCTGCGCATTCTCCTGAGCGGCGACACCGAGAACGCCGCCGCCATGACGATGACGCTGCACGAGCCCGGCATCGTCGAGATCAAGCGCAAGGTGATCGCGCCGCCTCCGCCGCCGCCGCCGCCACCGGAGCCGCCGCCGCGCATCGACGCCTGCGTCGACGCCATCCCGACGCCGAACATGATCGTGCTGCGGCTGTGCGACAGCATCACGTTCGAGCCCGGCCAGGCGGTGGTGAAGGACTCGTTCAAGCCGGTGGCCGCCAAGATCGTCGCCTATCTCAACGATCAGCCCGGCAAGATCAGGATCGTCGGCCACACCGACAGCACGCCGATCAAGAACGTGCGCTTCCCGTCGAACTGGCATCTCTCCGTGGAGCGGGCCAAGGCGGTCGCCGCATTGCTCCAGGCCAGCCTGAAGGATGCCGGACGGATCGAAACCGACGGCAAGGGCCCGGACGTGCCGATCGCCAGCAACGACACCGCGGAGGGCCGCGCCAAGAACCGCCGCGTCGAGGTGATGATCGCGCGCAATCCCTGACGCCGGAATGTAGAAGGATCGGCAACGAGATGCTGCTCAAAGACATCCTCCGCATCGTCCTGTACGGCGTCGGGCTGGGCTCGCTCGCGGCGCTCGTTTGGTTCGCCGGCCCGCTGATCTCGATCGGCGGCTATCGTCCGCTGGAAAACTATATCGTTCGCCAGATCGTCATTCTTCTGCTCGTGACCGGCGTCGCCTCGCTCGGCGGCTTCAAGCTGTGGAGCCGGATCAAGAGCGGCCAGCTCCTCGCCAAGGGCATCAGCGGCGAAGACGCCAAGGACGAGAGCGACGGCGTCGTCCTCAAGGACAAGATGAAGGACGCGCTCGCCACGCTGAAATCGGCGAGCGGCGGCAAGAAGGATTATCTGTACGATCTGCCGTGGTACCTGCTGATCGGTCCGCCGGGCGCCGGCAAGACCACGGCCTTGATCAATTCAGGCCTGAAGTTTCCGCTGGCGCGCGGCGCCACGCCGGCCGCCATCGCCGGCGTCGGCGGTACGCGCTATTGCGACTGGTGGTTCACTGAGGACGCCGTGCTCATCGATACGGCCGGCCGCTACACCACGCAGGACTCCGACGCCAAGGCCGACAAGCAGAGCTGGCTGTCGTTCCTCGATCTGTTGAAGAGGAACCGGCCGCGCCAGCCGATCAACGGCGTCATCGTGGCGATCAGCCTGGAGGACGTGCTCACGTTGAGCCAAGCCGACCTGGCGGCGCATGCCAACGCCGTGCGCGAGCGTCTGCTCGAGCTGCACGATCGCCTGAAAGTGGATTTCCCCGTCTATGCCCTGTTCACGAAAGCCGACCTCGTCGCCGGCTTCATCGAATTCTTCGGCTTTCTCGGCGACGCCGGGCGCAAGCAGGTGTGGGGCGCCACTTTCCAGACCGCCGACAAGACCCGCAACATGATCGGCGAAGTGCCGGTGGAGTTCGATCTCCTGCTGGAGCGCCTCAACGAGGAGACGCTCGACCGCCTGCAGGACGAGCCCGCGCCCGACACCCGCGTCCTGCTGTTCGGCTTCCCCACCCAGATGGCGCGGCTGCGGCAGGCGATCCACGATTTCCTCAATCTGATCTTCGAGCCCAGCCGCTATCACGCCAACGCGACGTTGCGCGGCTTCTACTTCACGTCGGGCACTCAGCAGGGCAGCCCGATCGATCAGCTGATCGGGTCGCTGGTGAAAACGTTCGGCGCCGAGCAGGTCGCGGCGGCGTCCTATTCGGGTCTGGGCAAGAGCTTTTTCCTCCACGACCTGATCCGCAAGGTCATCATCGGCGAGGCCGCGTGGGTGTCGACCGACCGCGCCGCCGTGCGCCGCGCCTTCATCATCAAGGCGGCGGCGTTCGCCACGGTCGCCACGCTGGCCATCGGCCTGACCACGGCCTGGCTGGTCAGCTACAGCCGCAACAGCAGCCTGATCACCCAGACCCAAGCATCCGACACGGAATACGTCGACGCCGCCGGGCCCTACGCGAAGGAGCTGGTGGTCGGCGACCGCGATCTGCACAAGATCGTCCCGCTCTTGCACCGGCTGCGTCACATGCCGGCCGGGTACGCGCAGCGCGACGCGGCGACACCGGTCGCCGCCACCTTCGGCCTGAGCCAGCGCGAGCGGCTGCAATCGGCCGCCGAAAGCGCCTATCACCTCGGCTTGGAAAAACTGTTCCGGCCGCGCCTGATTTTCCGGCTGGAGGAGCAGCTCGACGCCAACTTGCAGAATCCCGGCTTCGTCTACGAAGCCCTGAAGGTTTACATGATGCTGGGCGGCCTGCATGCGACCGACCGCAAGCTCGTGCTGGCGTGGATGCAGCAGGACTGGGCCGACAATCTCTATCCCGGCGCCGGCAATGCGGCCGGCCGCAAGGCGCTCGAGGAGCATCTTTTGGCGATGCTCGATCTCGAGCAGGGGCAGCCGCTGTTCATCGAGCTCGACGGCCGCCTGGTGGCGGAAGCCCAGAAGACGCTGGCGCGGCTCAGCATCGCGCAGCGCGCCTACGAATTGCTCAAATCGCAGGCGCGCGGATCCGGCGGCGACTGGATGGTGTCGCGCAAGGGCGGTCCCGACGTCGAGACGGTGTTCGAGGCCGCGGGTCGGCAGCCGCTCGATACGATCCGCGTGCCGGAATTCTTCACCTATGCGGGGTTTCATCGCTCGCTGATCGGGCAACTGGGCGGCCTGGCCGACCAGCTGCGCGACGAGCGCTGGGTGCTTGGCGAAATCGGTGGACAGGCCGCGCTGTCGTCCCAGTACGACAGCCTGGCCGACGACCTGCTCGACCTGTATGCGCGCGACTTCGTGCAAGCCTGGCGCGAGGCGCTCACCAAGCTGCAGATGAAGAAGGTGGCCGCCGACAAGCCGAAATATGCGGTGCTGAGCGCGCTGGCGGCTCCCACCTCCCCGCTGCGGCAGATCATGGAATCGATCCGCGACGAGACGGCGCTGACCCGTGAGCGACCGAATCCCGGCGGTGCGGCGGCGGGCGGGGGCGCCGCCGCCGCGCAGCCGACACCGCGTCCGGCGCTGCTCAAATCGGGGGATCGCGCGCCCGGCGCGGCCATCGAACAGACGTTCAAGGCCTATCACCAAGCGGTCGAAGGCGACACCGGGCGCCGGCCGATCGACGAGGTCGTCTCCAATCTGCGCGAGATTTCCTACAACCTGGTCCTGTCGGCAACGAATCCGACACAACGCGCGCAAGCCAACACGACCCTGCAGAACCAGGTCGCGTCGCTGCGAACGAACGCCGCGCGTCTGCCGCCGCCGTTTTCCGACATGATGCGCAACGCCGTCGGCGAGTTCGAGGGCGACGTCGCCGCTTCAACGGCGGGGCAGATTCTTGTCGCGCTGCGCGATCAGGTCATTCCGTTCTGCCAGCAGACCATCACCAACCGCTACCCGTTCACGCGCGGCGGCGAGCGCGAGGTTCCGCTGGCGGATTTTGCCCGGCTGTTCAGCCCCAACGGCATTCTCGACGGCTTCTTCAAGCAGTATCTCGCGCCCTATGCCGACATGTCGAAGGCACAGTGGGCCTGGCGCACCGACAGCGCGGTGGCGCGCTCGTTCTCGCCCGGCGCCATCCGCGACTTCCAGAAGGCGGCGGAAATCCGCGACGCGTTCTTCCAGAGCGGCGGCAACCTGCCGATGATCTCGCTCGCCGTGAAGCCGAGCGCGATCGCCGGACCGAATGCGACCGCCAAGTTCGAGATCGGCGGCACGGCGGTGACGAGCCCGACGGTGGCGGCGCCCATGTTCCCCGGCAGCCCGGCGCCGCCGGCGCCGCCCGCATCGCCGGTCACGGTGCAATGGCCGGGCCCCTCCCCGCGCTCCGCCATCACGGTCCAAACCGATACCGCCGTGCCGCCCTCGGTGCTCGAACGCAGCGGACCCTGGTCGATGTTCCGCATTCTCGAAGCTGGCTCCCTGCAGGTGCGCGGCGAGACCGCCAGCACGACGTTCATCGTCGGCGGACGCGAGCTGCAATACCAGATCACCAGTGCGTCGACGCGTAACCCGTTGAATGTCTCTGCCTTGCGCGAGTTCCGCTGCCCGACGGGAATCTAGGCGCCATGCGATGCGGGATGTTCGGAAAGCTGCCGGCGAAGCGGGATTTCATCGCGCTGTTTGCGCCGCGCGAGTTTCTCGACGCCTGGGAGCCGTGGATGCAGAGCGGCATCTCGGCGAGCCGGGACACGCTCGCGGGCGGCTGGCAGAAAGCCTTCCTCACCGCGCCGATCTGGCGCTTCTGGCTCGGCGCCGAGATTTGCGGCCGAACCGTGCTCGGCGCCTTCATGGCGTCGCTGGATGGCCTCGGCCGCTACTATCCGCTGACCGTCTTCGGCTGCGCCGACCAAAATGCGGCGATCCCGCCCCCCGACCTCGACCCGCAGGACGGCTGGTTCACGGCGGCGGAAGAATTTCTGCTGCGCACGCTCGAAGCGAACATTGCGTTCGAGACAGTGACGCAGGCCCTGGACGTCCTCGCGGTTCCGGTGCAGGAGTTGTCCGACACGCCGGCGGAACCGCTGAGGAGCCTGGCGCCGGGCACTCTCGCCGCGGCGGTCGAGGGCCGAAGTCATGGCGACGTCTTCTCGGATCTGCGCGCGGCCAATCACGCCAGCACCTATGCGGCGGCGAGCGCGTGGTGGACTCTCGGGGGCGCCGATTTCCAGCCGCTCGCCCTCACCTGCCGCGGGATGCCGAGCCCGTTCCTGTTCGCCACCATGCTCAGCGGCCGTCACGATCCCGCGATGGCGGCCAGCGGTCAGGTCGAGCCGTGACGGAGCGCCGGCCATGATGTTCGATATCGGCTCGGCCAGCCACGTCGGCAAAGTGCGCCGGCGCAACGAGGACAGCTACCTGGTGCGGCCGGACGCCGGCCTGTGGGCTGTCTCGGACGGGATGGGTGGACATGAGGACGGCCACGTCGCGAGCCAGATCGTGATCGAAGAATTGCGCTCGGTTGCGATTCCGTGCTCGGCCACCGATCTCCTCGAGGACTGCGAGGATCACATTGCGGCCGCCAACCGGCGGCTGAAGGAGATCGGCCGCGAACGTGGCGGCGTCATCGTCGGCGCAACGCTTGCGTTGCTGCTCGCGTTCGACGGTTACTATGCCTGCGTTTGGGCCGGCGACAGCCGCATCTATGTGGTGCGCGACGGGAAAATTCAACAATTGTCGCAGGATCACACCGAGCTCGAGGAGCTGTTGGCCAAGGGCGTCGTGACGCGCGAGGAAGCAAAGACCTGGCGCGCCGCCAACGCCCTGACGCGCGCGATCGGCGCCAGCGACGATGTCGAGCTGGAGATCACCAGCGGGCCGCTCCAGCCCGGCGACGCCTTCGTGATCTGCAGCGATGGGCTCACGCGGCATGTGACCGATGAGGAAATCCTTCAGCACGTCGGCAATGCCATGAGCCAGGAGGCGTGCAACCGGCTGGTGGCGCTCACGCTGGAGCGCGGAGCAACCGATAATGTCACCTTGATCGTGGTTCGCCGTCAGCCCGACCTGGCGGATCGCGTCACGTCCGCCGGCTTTGACGATCCGGGAGGATCGGCATGAGCTGGAGCGACACACAGCCGCGCGCGTCTCGCGTCTCTGCCGGCACGCGGCTCAACGGCATCTACGAGATCGAGCGCCAGATCGGCGCCGGCGGCATGGGCGAGGTCTATAAGGGCCACGCCATCCAGACCGGCGATCCGGTCGCCATCAAGATGATGCTCGGGGAGTTGGTCGAGAACGAATCCGCCCTGGCGCTGTTCCGCAAGGAAGCTGCCGCCCTGCATTACCTTCAGCACGACGCCATCGTGCGCTACTACGTGTTCACCGTCGAGCCAGTGCTGCAGCGTCCCTATCTGGCCATGGAATTCGTCGACGGCCGCTCGCTGCACGACATTCTGCAAGAGGGACCGCTGCCGTTCGAGGCGGTGCGGTCGCTAATGCAGCGGGTTGCCTCCGGCCTGCAGGCCGCGCACGACCGCGGCATCATTCACCGCGACGTATCTCCCGACAACATCATCATTCCGGACGGCGACGTGCGGCGCGCAAAGATCATCGATTTCGGCATCGCGCGCTCGACCCACCTCGGCCAGGCGACCGTGATCGGCAGCGGCTTTGCCGGAAAATACAATTATGTGTCGCCGGAGCAGCTCGGCCTGTTCGGCGCCGAGGTCACGGCGAAGTCCGACATCTACAGCCTCGGCCTCGTGCTGTACGAGGCGCTGACCGGCCGGGCCATCGACATGGGCGGCAGCCAGGTCGACATCGTCGAGAAGCGCCGACGCGTGCCGGATCTCGGCGCCATCGACATGCGTTTCCGCCCGCTGCTGGAGCGCATGCTGCGGCCGAACCCCAAGGACCGGCCGGAATCGATGACCGCGGTGGCGACGTGGCCGCTTGGATCATCGCAGCGTCGCTTCGGCCTCGGTGTGCTGCCAAGCGCATCGACCGAGCCGTCGGCGGAGCTCGCGGGCGGGCGACCGCCCTGGCACTACGCGGCCGCCGCGGTCCTGCTGGTGGCGCTCGTCGGCAGCGGCGCTTTCGCCACCTATCGTTACGCCACGCGGCCCGCGGGACCCGCCACACCGCCGGACCCCACTTTCGACTCCGGCGACGGTCCGACAAAGCAGGCGGCCGCCAACCGCACCGAAAAAATCAAGCAATTCGTCGAGCAATACGACGGCGGCGAGTGCTTCTTCGTGACGCCGCTGGCCATCGGGGAGACGGCGGCGACCTTGGAAGGGTTCGGCGCCTCCACACGCCCGTTCGAGGCGCTCGATTCCGCTTTCCGGCGCGATCAAGGCTTCGAGCCGTCGATCGGCGTGCGCCAGGTCACCCAGGCGCAATGCCCGGCCATCACGTTCCTCAATCGCCTGCGCGGCGAGCGCGCCCGCGCTCCGCGCCTGCAGATCGACAGCGTCCGCGTGCAAAATGGCGAAGCGCTCAGCGGCGCCATCGAAGGTGTCGATAACCGCAATGTCGAACTGGTGATCGTGTCGGACGGCGGAACGGTGCAGAACATCTCGCAACTCTTGAAACCCGGAATCGACGGCAAGACTTTCAGCATCGGGATGCGACGCGACGGCCTGTCGGGCTCGCAACCTCAGCTCCTGATCGCCGTTGCGACGCCAAAGCCCCTCGAGTCGCTGCGCCCGGCCGGCCCGCGCGAGGCCGGACAATTTTTCACCACCGTGCTGGCGGAGGCGGCGCGGAGGGGGCAGAGCATCAGCGCCGCCGCGCGCTACTTCAAGCTCGAGCAATGATGCGGCCTCTCCGCCCTCACAGGCTTACCCGGCGTGGCCGCGCGGGCGCAAAATTTCTCATATCCGTGAACGGCCGGCGGGCTGGCCGACACTCACATACGCAACGGCTTGCCCGGAACAGGGGGTGAACGCAATGGCCGACGCCACCGATTTTGCGTACGATCAGGTGCTCTATCCGGGCTTCCCGTTAAGCCAGACGCACCCTGGTCGGCTCGCCACCCTGGGGGCGCTGCACGGCATGGAACCGGCCCCGCCGGCGCAGTGCCGGATGCTGGAGCTCGGCTGCACCGACGGCGGCAACCTCATCCCCCTGGCCTACCAGTATCCCGACAGCACGTTCCTCGGGATCGACCTCAGCGCACGCGCCATCGAGATCGGCCGCGACCGGATCGCCAATTTGGGACTGCGCAACATCGAATTGCGCGCGCTCGATATCTGCGAGCTGACGGCCGAATACGGCCGGTTCGACTACGTCGTCGCCCATGGCGTCTACTCGTGGGTGCCGCCGCAGGTGCGCGCCAAGATGCTGGCGATCTTTCGCGACAATCTCGCACCCCAGGGCATCGCGTTCGTCAGCTACAATTGCCACCCGGGCTCGTACCTGCGCGATATGGCCCGCAGCATCATGCTGTATCACGTGCGCGACACCGATGCGCCGGAGCGGCGGGTCCAGCAAGGGCGCATGCTGCTGCAGGTTCTCGCCGAGCTCAGCAGCGACAAGGATGTCTATGGGCAGGTCTTGCGCGCCCAGCATGAACGGGTTTCCAAGATGCAGGAAAACGTCCTGCACCATGACGACCTCCACGCCGACGCCACCGCGTTCTATCTCTACCAGGTCGTCGAGGACGCCGCGCGGCAGGGGCTGCAGTACCTGGTCGATGCCACCGCTCCGATCATGACCGAGCAGCTCTTGGAGCTGCAGGGCGAGCCGGAACGGGTGCGGAAACTCATCGAGCAAATTCCTCCCGAGGATTGGGCAACGCGCGAGCAGTATTTCGATTTCGTCAATGGGCGCATGTTCCGTGAAACGTTGCTCTGCCACCACGAGATCAAGCTCCGGCGGCCGGTGGCCACCAGCCGGATCAAGGAGTTCTACATCTCCTCGGAGATCCGCCCGGAACCGCGGGACCTCGATCCGCAGGCGGCGGGACCGGCTGAGTTCAAGATACGCCAGGGTCAGGGCCTGCGCACCGATCATGGCCTCGCCAAGGCAGCCCTCCTCCACCTCGGGACAATCTGGCCGCAGGCGGTCAGCTTTGCCGATCTGGTGACCGCCGCGCTTGACCGTCTCGGAGCGGCGGCCCCGGTGGGCGAGACATTCGACGAGCAGATGGAAGCATTGACCGGCATCCTGGTCCGCTGCTTCTGCCACGGCCTCATCGAGGTCGATGCGTTTCCGCCACGCCTGACGGCAAGCGTCAGCGAGCGGCCGGAGGCCAGCATGGTGGCGCGCCGGCAGCTCGAGGCCGGCCCTCTTCTCACCAACCTGCGCCACTGCACCGTGGCGCTGAGCAATCCGACCACCAAGCAGCTTCTCACGCTGCTCGATGGAACGAGGACGATCGATCAGCTGGTGTCGGATCTGGCCGCCGCGGTGCCGCACAGCGCGCCCCACGACGGCGACGGAAGCGGCGCTGCGCCCGATCTGCCGGTGATCTCGCGCGAAAATGTCGAGGGCAACCTGAAATTCCTCGCCAAGATGGCGCTGCTGGTCGGCTAAGCGCGTTTCCGATTGGATCGATGCATGAAAGCGTCGCTTGACAGCGACGACGACGGCCTGCCGACAATTACTTGATGACCTTCCAGTGGCTGTAGTACATGAATTTAACGCTCTGGGTCAGATAGCCGACAATGGTAATCACGCCCGCCAGGACGCGCGGAAACAGGGTCGGGCGGACCATATCCACGAACAGGCAGTAGCGCGGTTGCTCCGTCTCGTTGACCGACACATGCAACAGTGTGTCGTCGAAAATGAACAGCTTGTTGTCGCGCCAGTAGTTGGTGGTGTCGCCGACGACGATGTAGCTCGAGGCGTCGCTCATGTCGTTGAGGTTGTAGAGGACCCGTAACGACGCCCGCAGATAGCCAAAATGCTTCGACGTCGTCACCCGCCGGTTGAAGACTGAAACTCCGATGGTCTGGACGTATTTCCACGGTTGATGGAAGGCAGGCACGTTCAGGGACGAATTGACGTTCATGCCGTACCAGCGAAAGAAAATCATCGTACGCTGATACTCCCGCGAGCGCTCCTCGAGCTGGCGCGCAAGGTCAGCATCCGTCGCAGCCTGGAGAAGACGCTTGAGCTCGTCCTGGTAGTCCTGTGGCAGATCCGCCAACCGATAGACGCCTTTGTTGACGAAAGGCAGCGAAAACAGATCGAGCAGGGTATTCAGCGGCGACAACATCCACGTTCCGAAACCGTTGCCGATGAAATATCGCCGCAGCAATTCGGCGGTTAATGGGCGACTGCGGCTCACATCATAGGCACCACAGATCGCATAGAAGAGCGCGATTTTCGGGAACAGATAGGCCGCCGGCGCCAGTATGCAGGCTGGAAACAGCACCCGACGCAACGCGTATTTCCATATCCTGGCCAAGCGCTGGCGCCCCGTCGGAGCTTGGGCAAGGTCTGTATACATGCGTCACCTCACACTGCCGCTGACACGGCTCTTCCTTATTCTAGAGGATGATCCCGAAAAGTGGATACCGGTTTTCGGAAAAGATCATCCTCCAAGCATGAGTTAGCGCGAGATGACGACTCGAAGAAAAGTCATCTCGCGCTAGAGGATGATCGCTTCCTGACAAAGGCGCGCACCGACGATCGGGCGCGGCCCGCGCGGCTTCCCGCCTCCGTCGGGGCACCGTCTGGCACAATCAGAAGAATTGAGCATCTCGGCCCGCTCTGTGGCGGATCGAGCGCGAGCCGCAGGTGAGCATCGTCATTGGAGTGCTCGTTTCAGACGAGCGATCACTGCAGGTCGATGGGCTGATAGCGCCCGTTTTGATCGAGCTGGGTGCCCCACACCTTATGCGACGCCTGGTGCTCGGTACGGCCGAAACCCAATGACGTTCCCACCCCGAAGTCGAAATTCCGCACGCTCTCCAGGGCCTCCACCACCTTTTCGGTGTCAATTTGCGGTCCTGCGCGTCTCAGCCCTTCAGCCAGCAGGCCGGCGGCAACGTAACCTTCGAGGGACACGTAGTCCGGCGCCTCGCCCGGGAAATTCTTGGCGAGTGCAGCCTTGTATTCGAGAACCAACGACGAGTGGCCTTCGAGCGCCGGCACCACCTGAGTCACGATGACCCCCTCGATATATTTTCGGCCCAGGAGCTTGAGTTCCTCAGCGAGCGCGGTGCTGCCCACGAACGAGACATTGGTGTAGGTCATAGCGGGGTAGAGATCGCGCGTCTTCTCGATGAATTTCGCGGCAGCCCGGTATGTCGGCACCATGACCATCGCCTTGATTCCCACCTTGTGCTGACGCAGGCGCGTCACTGCATCGTCCACGTCGATGGTGTTGCGCTTGTAGTTGAGGCGCAGTATCGCGCCGGCATCACCTCCGCGCAGCGCCCGCATGGCCTTGGCAACGCCGGCGAAGCCGGAATCACCGTAGCCGTCCTCCTGCGCGAAGACGGCGATCTGCTCCGGGCGCAGCCGCCGCATCTTCACCAGGTAGCGCACGACGGCATCGGTCTCCTCAGCGTAACTCGCGCGATAATTGAAGACGTAGCGGTCCGGCGGATCGGCCCGCAGCAGGCCTGCACCGGTGAATGCTCCGAAGAACAGCATCCTGCGCTCAAGCGCATACGGCAGCGCCACGATCGCAGTCGGCGTTCCGACATTACCGATGATGCCAAAGACCTGGTCCTTTTCATAAAGCTGCTTCATGGCCTCAGTGGTTCGGCTCGGCTCGTAGCCGTCATCCACCGCGACGAGCCGAAGCTGCCGGCCATTGATTCCGCCGGCGGCATTGATACCGCTGAAGGCCGTCTCGATCCCGAGCTTCATCTGGCGCCCGAGCTCCTTGGCGGAGCCGCTGAACGGCGCCGCCATTCCGAACACGATCTCCGTGTCGGTCACGCCGCGGACGGTCGGGCCGGCCGGCTTTTCCGCAGCGACAGTGGCCGCAACCGGCGGCGAGGGGGCGGCGACCACCTGCGTGGTCGAGCCAGAGGCGGCAGCGGCGGCCGGCTGCGGCGGGTTTGGGGACGCCGGCACCGGCCCCTGGTTGCCGGCGAACTGCGGCGCCATCGGTAGCGGCGGGACCGGGGCATCTGAAGCGGGCACGGATGGCTGGACGGTGGCAGGCCCTGAAACGGCCGCTGGCGGGTTCGCACTTGGCTCCAACTTGCGCGGATAGATCGCGATCACGGCGAACGCAGAGATCATCGCGGCGAACGCCAGGAGC